>Ga0207674_10001227_pt1 | contig 33447 bp, 29 predicted proteins | sample KBSCornC72_FD_184303 | JGI IMG/M metagenome (GOLD analysis project Ga0207674, IMG submission 184303) | Corn rhizosphere microbial communities from Kellogg Biological Station, Michigan, USA - KBS Corn C7-2 (SPAdes) (version 2) | ecosystem: Host-associated > Plants > Roots > Rhizosphere > Soil ...
GTGTCAAGCGGACGCGGACCGTGGTATGGCTGGCCAGCGGCTTTCCCCCGTCTTGGAGCGCTGGACATGAACTCGGAGCTGAGGGCCAGGTTTCCCGGGGCCGCCTACCTCGACCCCACGGCGCGGGTCTACGGCCGGGTGGAGATCGGCGCGGAGGCCAGCCTGTGGCCCTATGCCGTAATCCGTGCGGAGGGCCACCATGTGCGCATCGGCCGCTGCACCAACGTACAGGACCACGCGATGGTGCACGTGGGATACCGCACACCGACTGTGGTCGGCGACTATTGCTCCATCACACACAGGGCGGTGCTGCACGGCTGCACCATCGGGAGCAACTGCCTGATCGGCATCGGCGCCACCGTCATGGAGGGTGCAGCGATCGGCGAGAATTGCATCGTCGCCGGTCACAGCTATGTGGCCGACAACACCGTGATCCCGCCCAACTCGATCGTCACGGGCACGCCGGCCAGGGTGGTAAGGACGCGCAACAGCTTCGTCGCGAACCGCGTCAATGCCATGCTCTATCTGCGCAACGCATTGGCCTACGCTGTGGCCGACCATCGCGCCTGGGACGGTCCGGAGTACGAGGCGGAGCTGCGCCGCTGGGCGGAGGAGGCCGAGCGCGAGCTTGCGGCGCGCCAGGGCGGCTGAGGCGGCCTGCAGCAGGCACGGCACTCCTCGAGCTGGCTCGCTTCCCCCCGGTCCCGTCGATGAACCGTCGATCCTTGCCGCTTGACCAATCCCGGGACGTAACTGGCCGCCGCAGGCCTGATCATCGAGTCCGCCTCCCGGGCGCCATCGACTGCGTTGCCCAGGGAGCTGGCGGGTCTGATCTCGTCGCAATTGGCTTGTCAAGGGGCCGCGGCGCAGTCAGATAATGCTCATATGATCGGAACGATTGAATTCTCCCGCCAGGTCGGGGCCTTGCCCGTCCGCAGGGGGGCGGATGGGGCGCTCAATGTGCTGCTTGTCACCACGCTGCAGACCCATCGGTGGATCATCCCCAAGGGCTGGCCGCTGCCGGGCCGGCAGGACTGGGCCGCGGCGGCCGTAGAGGCGCGCGAGGAGGCCGGCGTGCTGGGGGAGGCTCGCGAAGGCAGCATCGGCTCCTTTACCTACGAGAAACGGCGCCCCAGTGGCTCCGTGCCGGTGCGGGTGTCGGTCTACCTGCTGGAGGTGAGGGAGGAGCTGGAGATCTGGCCTGAATGCGCCCGCCGCCGGCGCGCCTGGTTCACCCTGGCCGAGGCCGCCGAGGCCGTGCAGGAGCCCGAGCTTAGGGCGCTGCTCCTCCAGATCAAGGCCGCCTCCGAGCGGCCCGCGGCCGGTCCGCCAGGCTGACGCGGCCCTATTCGTCGCCCGATGGGGCGATCCGAAATCGTCGGCATTCTCTCAATCTCAATCTTTCGGCGCGATTGTCGCGCCCCGCGTTCCGGCAACCGGTGCGAGACTTCCGCTATCTTGCTCAGAAGTTGCCGGCCAACCAACCCCGCCCGGAACGCGCATTCTGTTCAGTACAGACCCGAGTGTGACCGCGAGTGCCTATCTCTCCTCCCTGCTCTCAGGGTACAACCTCTGGGGATGCGGGGGCTGCTCCGGCAAGGAACATCCATGCGGATCGCGATCGTTGGCTGCGGCTACGTGGCGGACTTCTACATGGAGACGCTGCGGAACCACCCAGTGCTCGAGCTGGTCGCAGCCTGCGACACCGATCCCCAGCGCCGGGGCGCCTTCTCTGCCCACTACGGCGTCCGAATGTACGAGGACGTGCATTCCCTCCTCCAGCACAGCGATGCAGAGCTTGTTCTCAATCTGACCGATCCGCGCTCCCACTATGCGGTGAGCCGGGCCTGCCTCGAGGCGGGGCGCCATCTCTACTCCGAGAAGCCGCTGACGATGGAGTACGAGAGCGCTCTGGAGCTGGTGCAGCTGGCGGAGAGTCGCGGACTGTCGATCTCGGGTGCGCCCTCCAATGTTCTGAGCGAGGCGGCCGAGGGCGTGCGGCAGGCCCTTGCGGGCGGCGCCGCCGGTGTGGTGCGTGCGGTATTCGCCGAGATGAGCGTCGGCTCGGTGCTGGCAAAGAACTTCCGCAGCTGGCGCAGCGCGTCGGGGGCGAGCTGGCCCTTTGTCGACGAGTTCGAGCTCGGCGACGTCGTCGAGCACTCCGGCTACTGCCTCGCCCTGCTGGCCGACCTGTTCGGCCCCATCAAGCGCGTGCAGAGCTTTAACGCGGTGTGCTACCCGGACAAGCCGGGCGGCCAGCAGCTCAAGCGCCCCGGCCCCGATCTCGCCATCGCGGCGCTGGAGTTCTGCTCGGGCGTCGTCGCCCGCCTGACGTGCGACTCGGTCGCGACCCGGAGCGACCGGTCGCTGCATATCGTCGGCGACAAGGGCACCCTCACCGTCGAGGACATCTGGCGTTATGACGCGCCGGTCTATTTCACGCCGCTGGAGGCGGACGGCGACACCCTCCCGCGGCGGCTGCGCCGGCGCTTCTTCCGGGAGGCGGACCGGCTGGTGCGGTACCTGCTCCCCGGCCAGCGCTGGACGGGGCAGCGTGTCCCCGTTCCCGCCACCAAGGGCCACCTCACCAGGTACGCCCGCATGGACTACGCCCGCGGCCCGGCTCAGCAGGCGGAGGCGATCCGCGCCGGCCGGCGTCCGCGTGTCTCCGCCGAGCTGCTGCTCCATGTCACGGAGATTGCGCTGGCGATGCGGTTTCCCGACAAGTTCCCGTCGCCCCATCTTGTTCGCTCTATTCTGGCGGATTGGCCGTTCCGGGTTGCTGTCGCGCGCTACCTGCCACGCCCCGAGCTCTGCCGCGTCGATCCGCTGGAGCGCGTCGCATGAGACCGGGGCCGGCCGGACCCCCTCTCCCTGCGAATCGGGCAGAGCGGCTTCAATGGCACCGGGGCCCCGTCAAGCCTCGCTGGCGCAACGGATCGCCTGGACCATGACCTTGACGGCGGCGTCCGTCTTGAGGCCGGCCTCGGCCACCAGGCTGCGCCAGGTGAAGAAGCTCAAGGCCAGGTGCAGCGCCGCCCGCTGCTTCTGGGTGAGCTTGCCGCCGAGCACCTCGTGGTAGGCCGCCATGTACGGACCGAAACGCAGCTCGCTGATCTCCCGTGTCAGGGGGTGCCACTCGCTGTCGCGGAGCACGCAGGCCATCACCCCGGCGCTGCGCTCGTACCAGCCGTAGATCGCGGCCAGGCCGACGCGAAGCCGCTCCTGCCGGTCCTCGATGCTCCTCCACGGCGCGGCGTCAGGCGGCGGCACGCGCTCGAGGTGCAGCTCCGAGCAGGCCATGAAGAGGCTGCGCTCGTCGGGGAAGTGGGCGTAGAGGGTGTGCCGCTGCACCCCAGCGCGCTCGGCGATCATGCTGAGGGTGGCGCGCGCCGGGCCGATGCTGCCATGCAGCTCCACCGCGGCCTCGACGATACGCCGCCGCGTCTCCGCCTGGGATTCCGCGCGCTTTCTCAAAGTGTAGGTGCGTGGCATTTTCATTGCACGCGTCCGTATCACTAAAATTGCCCGATGTCCAGCGTACCGGCGGCCGTCGGGCGTCGGGCTTCGGCCGTCGCAGCAGCAAGCGCCAAGGGCCGAACCGGAATTCACCGCCTGCCGCCTGCCGACGCCCGACGGCCGCTCTCTTTGGATGGATTGCACGTCTATAGACATGCATATTGACATAAGATTATGATCTTATTACACAGATGCCATCCCACGAACGCATGGAGGAGCGCGCCATGGCGCTGACGCCGCAGCAGATGGACCGGAAGATGGACGAGCACTTCGGCTTCGAGCATCGCGACGACATCGAGGGCGTGCTCTCGACGCTCACCGATGATGTGGAGCACGACATCGTCGGCTGGCCGTCAGGGCCGGCGCGCGGCCGCGACGGCGCCCGCACCTTCTACGAGACACTGTTCCTGGATCTGGCCGACGGCACGGTCGAGTGCGTGAAGCGTCTCTACGGCCACAACTTCATGGTCGACGAGTCGGTCTGGAACGGCAAGGCGCCGGGCCGGCCGTTCGGGCTCGACGGCCGCAACCGCCCGCTCAAGTTCCGGCTGCTCCATGTCATGGAGTTCGCGGACAGCGGCGACATCAAGCGCGAGAACGTCTGGATCGATCTCGCCTCTATCATGCAGCAGCTGCCGCAGGACTGACGTGGCCGGCATCGACAGAGTAGGGCGCCCGAATCAGAAGGCGCGCACCCGGAAAGACCTCCTCCAGGCCGCGTCGCGGCTGACGAAGCAGGGGCGCGTACCCACCCTGGAGGAGGTGGCCGCGGAAGCTCTCGTCTCGCGCGCCACCGCATACCGCTACTTCCCCAGCGCCGACGCGCTGCTGGCGGAGGCCGCGGTGGACGTGAGGGTGCCGGAGCCCGAGGAGCTGTTCCGGGACGATGACTCAGGCGATCCGGTGGAGCGCATGCAGCGTGTCGAGACGATGTTCTACGACGTGGTCCTTGCGAACGAGCCGCTGCTGCGCACCATGCTGGCGCACACCGTCCAACACGGCAGCCAGGCCGACGAGTCAGGCAAGCCGCCCAGGCGACAGAACCGGCGCACCCCGCTCATCGAGGCGGCGCTCGCGCCGGCGCGTGATCAGTTCAAGCCTGGGGACCTCAAGATGCTCACGCGGGCGCTCGCCCTGATCGTGGGGACGGAGGCCACCATCGTTGTGAAGGATGTCCTCCAGCTCGATGATGCCGAAGCGCGCAAGATGAAGCGCTGGGCCATCCGGGCGCTCGTCGAGGCCGCCAGGAGACCGAACGCGCACAGATGAGCCGCACGGCGTCGCCCTCGGCACATTTGGATACACAATAGCGTGCAATCATGTTGACACGGGTTTTGAATTTGACTACACATAATAGTGCAATTGAAATTCGAGCGAATGTCCGCCTCGTCTGGCGGGGCGGGGACGAACCCATAGGACAATTTGGAGATGATCATGAGCACCAGCACCGACATCAGCGAGATCGCCGACGGCATCTATCGGCTTTCGACCTTCGTGCTGGACATCGCGCCGCCCGCCGGCTTCACCTTCAACCAGTTTCTCGTGCTGGGCGACGAGCCGCTGCTGTTCCACACCGGGCTGCGCAGGATGTTTCCGCTCACCCGCGAGGCCGTGGGCCGCGTCGTCCCGGTGGAGCGCCTGCGCTGGCTCGCCTTCGGCCACTACGAGGCCGACGAGTGCGGCGCCATGAACGAGTGGATCGCCGTCGCTCCGCAAGCGCAGGTCGCGCACGGGGCGACCGGCTGCCTGGTGTCGCTCAACGACATGGCCGATCGCACGCCCCGCGTCCTGCAGGACGGTGAGACGATCGAACTGGGTCGGGGCAAGCGGCTGCGCTACATCGATACGCCGCACACGCCCCACGGATGGGACGCCGGCGTGATGTACGAGGAATCTACCCGCACCCTGCTCTGCGGCGACCTCTTCACCCAGCTCGGCAGCGGCCCGGCGCTGACCTCGGGCGACATCGTCGGCCCCGCCATCGCCGCCGAAGACCTGTTCCAGTATTCCGCGCTCAGCCCGGGCATGGGAGCGACCATCCGCTCCCTGGGCAAGCTCAACCCGCGCACGCTGGCCCTCATGCACGGGCCGTCCTTTGCGGGTGAGGGCCGCGCGGCGCTCCTCGCTCTGGCGGACGACTACGACCGCCGCGCATCTCACGCGGTGAGGACATAGCCGCTAGGCTTGCGCTCGAAGTTCCAAGCCACTCTGCGAAACCGCAGAACGGCTTGGCGAGAGCGCCGATTGCAACAAGGACAGCACAGCCGCATCTGAGCGAACACTGATTGGCCTGCCGGCCAGGCACAGAGATCAGAAGACTCGGAGACTTACGACACTGCGAGAGGGTCTCGCGGTGAACGAGTACGCACGCATACTGCAGCAATGTGAGGAAGGATAATGTACGCTCGCCATTCCAAGCTTACCGGCCTGCCGGCCTCGCCTTCGACGACCGGATGGGGTCTGCGCGCCAGCCTGGTGACCGCGGCCTTGTGGATCGCCGCCCTCGCCTTCTGGCCCTGGGAGGCCAGGGGCGCCGACAAGGGCCAGATCGAGCGCGGCCGGTATCTCGTCACGCTCGGCGGCTGCACAGACTGCCACACCCCTGGGCATTTCCTCGGAAAGCCCGACCTGACGCGCGAGCTGGGCGGTTCCGAGGTGGGCTTCGAGATCCCGGGCCTCGGCGTGTTCTACGGCCCCAACCTGACGCCGGACAGGGAGACCGGCCTCGGCACCTGGAGCGGCGCGGACATCGTCAAGGCAGTCCAGACGGGCGTGCGCCCCGACGGGCGCGGGCGGGTGCCGATCATGCCGTGGCCGGCGTTCGCCAAGCTCACCAGGTCGGATGCCGAGGCGATCGCGGCCTATCTCAAGAGCCTGCCGCCGGTGAGGAACAAGGTGCCGGGCCCGTTCGGGGAAGCCCAGACGCCCACGTCCTTCGTGCTCAAGGTGGTGCCGCCGCCGAAGCCGTGAGGGAGGAGCGAGAGCCACGCCGCAGGGTGAAATCGCGCTCCCGTTTCCCAATCATACCACCTCGTTGCGGAGCGGGGCGCCGCGCCAGAGCCGGTCCAGGTTCTCCAGCAGGATATCGATCACGTTGTCCTCGTAGGCTTGCGTCTCGCCGGCGGTGTGGGGCGTGATCAGCACGTTGGGCATCGTCCACAGGGGAGAGGACGCCGGCAGCGGCTCCTCGCACGTCACGTCGAGCGCGGCGGCGGCGAGCCGGCCCTCCTGCAGTGCCCGGATCAGTGCCGGGTCGTCCACCACGCGGCCGCGCGCGACGTTGACGAGGTGTGCGCCCGGCTTCATCGCAGCCAGCGCTGCGGCGTCGATCAGGTTCTGCGTCTGCGGCGTCAGCGGACAGGTGAGGGCAACGATATCCGCCTCGCCCAGCACCTCGTGCAGTCGATCCGTCCCGGCGACGGCGTCCGCCCCCTCCGCCCCGGTTGAAGGATCGCGCTTGGTGGCGATGACGCGCATGTCGAAGGCCTTGGCCAGTCGCACGAGCCGCGAGCCGATGCGGCCCATGCCGACCACCAGGAGCGTCTTGCCGGCCAGCTCGAACTCGCGCCGGGCGATCTCGCCGATCATGCCGCGCCAGTGCCTGGCGTGCTGGTTGTCGCGCGCCTCGGGCAGGCGGCGGCTGAGCGCCAGGATCATCGCCATGCTGTGCTCGGCCACGGCCTGGGCGTTGACGCCCGCGGCGCTGGCCACGCGCACCCCCCGGTCGCGCAGGAGCTGCTTGTCGTACTGGTCCGTGCCGGCGCTGATGGATTGGATGAGCCTGAGCCGCCTGGCGATGTCCGCCAGCTCGTTCTTCCACATCATGGAGACGACCAGCACGTCGGCCTCGGGGAGCTGCCGCGCCAGATCCTCGGCCGCTCGCACCTGGAAATGGGCGATGCCCGTGTTGCGCAGCTGAAAGCGCTCCGCCATGCGGTAGGCGCCGTGCGCGAAGCCGATCTTGAGCTGGTCTTTCGGGGGAAGCGCCATCAGGTTTCAGGTTCCAGGGATCAGGTGTCGGGTTTCAGGGAAACCCGATTATGGCCTGAAACCCGATCCCCGAAACCTGAAACCTATACGACGATCTGCGTCCCGATCTCGACCACGCGGTCGGAAGGGATCTGGAAGTAGGTCGTCGCGTTCTCGGCGCTGCGGGCAAGCCAGATGAACAGCCTCTCCTGCAGGCGCCCCATCTGCGATTTGGGGGTGGGACGCAAGGTGCGGCGCGACAGGAAGAACGAGGTGGCGGGCGGGTCGATGTTGAGCCCGCGGTGCCGGCACAGCTGCAGCCCCTTCATCACGTCGGGTGTCTCCATGAAGCCGTAGGTGAGGGTCACGGCGGTGAACGACTCCGAGACCGGCTCGATCTTCACCCGCTCGCTGTTGGGCACGCGCGGCGCGCCGGCTGATTTGATCGTAAGCAGGATGTTGCGCTCGTGCAGCATGTGGTTGTGCTTGAGATTGTGGAGCAGCGAGCTGGGCGCAGCCTCGGGCGTAGCGGTGAGGAAGACCGCCGTGCCGCTGACCCTGAGCGGCGGCTTGCGCTCCAGCGAGTTGAGCACCGAGCGCAGGTCGGCATGCGCCCGCTCCTCAGCGGCGAGAATGCTGGTGCCGCGCCGCCAGGTGAGCATCACCGCCACCAGGAAGAGGGCGACGGCGAGCGGCATCCAGGCACCCTGGAAGAGCTTGATGGCGTTGGCGCTGAAGAACACCAGCTCGATGGCGAGCAGCGGCACCAGCAGCGCCGCGACCTGCCACGCCGGCCACAGCCAGCGTCTGCGGAGCACCACGAAGGCCATCAGGGAGGTTGTGATCATGGTGGCCGTCACGGCGACGCCGTATGCGGACGCCAGCCCGCTGGAGGTCTTGAACACCGCCACCAGCAGCAGCACGGCGCCCAGCAGCAGCCAGTTGACCCGCGACATGTAGATCTGCCCCGCCATCTCCTCGGACGTGTGGCGGATGCTGAACCGCGGCAGCAGGCCGAGCTGGATCGCCTGGCGGGTGATGGAGTAGGCGCCGGTGATGACGGCCTGGCTGGCGATCACGGTGGCGGCCGTGCTGAGCAGCAGCACGGGCCAGCGGCTCCACTCCGGGAACATCAGAAAGAAGGGGTTCTGGATCGCCACCGGGTTCCCCAGCACCAGCGCCCCCTGGCCCATGTAGTTGACGACGAGCGCCGGCAGCGCCACGCCCAGCCAGGCCGTCTGGATCGGTACCCGGCCGAAGTGGCCGAGGTCGGCATAGAGGGCCTCCACGCCGGTCACGGCGAGGAAGACGAGGCCCAGCACCGTGAACCCGATCAGCCCGTTGTTGAGAATGAACGAGACGCCATGCACCGGATTGAGCGCGGCCAGCACCTCGGGATGCTCGGCGATGCGCACCAGGCCGATGACGGCGATGGCGGCGAACCACACCAGGATGATCGGGCCGAAGAACGCGCCGACCCTGCCGGTGCCCCGGCTCTGCATGGCGAACAGGCCGATCAGGATCGCCATGGAGAGCGGCACCACCGCCTTCTCGAAGGTCGGTGCGACCACCGTCAGGCCCTCCACGGCCGATATGACCGACAGCGCCGGCGTGATGGCCGCATCGCCATAGAGAAAGGAGGCGCCCGCGATGCCCAGCAGCAGCAGGGTGTGCCGGTTGCGCTGGGCCACCGATTGCGCAAGCGCCATCAGGGCGAAGGTGCCGCCCTCGCCGCTGTAGTCGGCGCGCAGCAGCACGAAGACGTACTTGACGGTCACCAGCAGCAGGAGCGACCACACGATCAGGGAGAGGATGCCGAGCACGGTCGACGGCATCACCTGGGCCTCGCCGGTGGCGGCGACCGCTGCTTCCTTGAAGGCGTAGATCGGGCTGGTGCCGATGTCGCCGTAGACGACGCCGATGGCGCCGAGAGTCAGCGGCCAGAACCGATGGGTATGGGCCTGAGCCTGGGTCGGCCTGAAGGCCTTGGGGCGTGTGGCCGCCGCCGGTGCCATGGGCGCCTCGCTGTGCTGCCGTATTGGACGCACGATTCGGGGCGGCTTTTACTCTTTCGCTCGACATAGGAATAGCGACATGGTGCCCAGCCCCGACGCTATGGCGCCGGTCGCCGTCTCAAATCGCACATACGCCTCGCCGCGGCCATGCCCGCCGCCGTCGGTCAGCCGGCACGGGCCGTTGGGCAGCCGGAATCAGCTCTTGGCCAGCGTGACATTGACGCTGCGCATCTTGATGCCCTCGGCGTTGATGGTCACCACCTGCTTGGCGCCTCCGGTGGCGACGGTCATGCTGCCGGTGAAGCCGCTGCCCGTCACCGCGAGGGTCATCTTGTCGGCTGCAAAGCGCCCGTTGGCCTCGCCTGCGGCATTGAAGGTGCGCTCCTCCCAAGTGCCGGCCAGCTTGTCGCCCTGCGCCGTCAGCTCTCCGCGGATCTCCACCTCGGCACTGCCGCCGCGGCAACGGATGGCGAGCCGCAGCTTGTCGCCGCCCCCCGTGTAGTAGGCGGTGCACTTGATGTCCTCGGACTTCCCGTCGTCGTAGCGGATCTGGCCCGCGCCGCCCCACGAGCCCAGCAGGCCGTCGAACAGGGTATCCGCCCAGGCGATCGGAGACAGCAGGACCAGCGTCGCAAGCGCGCCCGCGATCGGCCGCCCCGGAAACCGGGCGCGGGCGCGTCGCGGCGCCGCCTGCGCGGGTTCCGCGGCAATGTCCTCAATGCTCCTCGATGTCTCGGATGCCGGCATCTGCCCCCTCCCGTCGTTGCGCGCCCCGGCCGATCATGAGCGCACCGGGCGCAAAAGCGCAACCGGAGCCGTTCTATTCCTCGGCAAGTGCAGCAATCCGACGACAGCCCCGCGGGAACGCATCCTGCGTCCCGTCGTTAACTACGACTCCCGAGAACCGCGTCAATTCCAGCCGGGACCCGTCCGAAGCAAATCTAGAATGCAAGGGCTGTCGGCACAGGGCGACGGGGCACTGGAAGCACAGGCGTTATGCCTCTGAAAGCAGCAGGCTATCGCGGCGCGTGCAGCGGCACGCCGATGCACGCCTTCCCGCGCCGACCCAGCGGCGCCGGCTCCGGCGCCGTGCCGATCGCAGGATCGTACCTGTGCTGAAACGAGCCGAAACGCGACTCTCCAAGGCCCCCGCCAAGGCCAAGGCCCTCACCCGCTTCGTGGTGTGGCTGGTCGTGTCGGTGCTCCTGCTCGACGCCGGCTATGGGGCCTGGCTGCGTTTCGGGCTGCACGGCCGCAACTCCGCCGCCGTTCAGCCGACGCGCCCGCAGCCCGCGCCCGTGCGCGTCGCTACTGTGGAGAAGAAGGACTTTCCCATCGCCCTGACGGGGCTCGGGACGGTGCGGGCGACAAACATGGTTACGGTCCGGTCGCGCGTTGACGGGCAGATCGAGAAGGTCGCCTTCGAGGAAGGGCAGATGCTCAAGGAGGGCGATCTGCTGGTGCAGATCGACCCGGCGCCGTTCAAGGCGGCCCTCGAGCAGGCTACGGCTAAGCTCGCCCAGGACCAAGCCAGCCTGATGTATGGCAAGCAGGAGCTGGAGCGCACCATCCCGCTGGCCAAGCAGGGGGTGTCCACGCAGCAGCTGCTCGATCAGCGAAGAGCCAATGTGGCCAATCTGACCGCGCTCATTGAGGCCGACAAGGCCGCCATCGAAAGCGCCAGGGTCCAGCTCGCCTACACCACGATCAGGTCGCCGCTCTCGGGCCGGGCCGGCTTTCGCCAGGTCGATCCGGGCAACATCGTGCATGCCGCCGACCAGACCGGCGTTCTCACCATCACGCAAGTGCAGCCCATCTCGGTGATCTTCACGGCGCCCGAGCTGCAGCTGCCGGCCATCAACGAGGCCCTGAGGAGCGGCCCCCTCAAGGTGACGGCCTTCAGCTCCGACGGCCAGAAGCGGCTGGGCGACGGCACCCTTAAGCTGGTCGACAACCAGGTCGACCCCGCCACCGGCACCATCAGGCTCAAGGCCAGCTTCCCGAATCAGGACAATGCGCTGTGGCCCGGCCTGTCGGTAACGACACGGCTGCTGGTGAGAACCGTCAGGAACGTCGTGGTGGTGCCGGACAGCGCCGTACAGCGCGGCCCCAACGGCCTCTTTGCCTACGTCGTGACCAGCGACGGCAAGGCCGAGCTGCGCAACCTGAGAGTGGGACGCATCGCCGACGGCCAGGCCCTCATCGAGCAAGGCCTCTCCTCCGGCGAACGCATCGTCACGACCGGGCACTATCGGGTGCAGCCAGGGAGCCCAGTGGAGGTCGTGGAGGGGCCCGACCGGCCCGCGGCTGCCCGGGCGCCCGCAGCCGGCGTGGGGCGGCCATGAACCTGTCGGCACCCTTCATCCGCTATCCCATCGGCACCTCGCTCATGATGGTGGGCGTCCTGTTCGCCGGGATGGTGGCCTATCTCAACCTGCCGGTCGCAGCGCTGCCGTCAGTGGACTTTCCGACCATCCAGATCTCGGCCCAGTTTCCTGGCGCCAGCGCCGAGACCATGGCGTCGTCGGTGGCGCAGCCGCTGGAGCGGCAGCTCGCGCAGGTGCCGGGCGTCGCGCAGATGACCTCGACGAGCGGCCTCGGCATCACCAGCATCAGCGTGCAGTTCGACCTCGACCGCAGCATCGACGCCGCGGCTAACGACGTGCAGGCCGCCATCAACGCCGCCAGCGGCCAGCTGCCAACCGGGCTGCCCTCGCCGCCGATCTACCGCAAGGTGAACCCGGCCGAATCGCCCATTCTGATCCTGTCGGTCACCTCCGATACCCTGCCGCTGACGGAGCTCAACGACAACGCCGACATCAAGCTCGCGCAGCAGATCAGCCAGCTTTCTGGCGTGGGCCAGGTCAACATCGGAGGCGAGCAGAAGCCCGCCATCCGCGTGCAGATCGACCCGGCGAGGCTGGTGGCGAAGAATCTCTCGCTGGAGGACGTGCGCGCCCAGCTCTCGATCGTCACCGTCAACGCGCCGAAGGGCAGCATCGACGGTGAAAGGCGCAGCTTCACGATCTACGCCAACGACCAGCTCACCGCCGCCGACGACTGGAACGACGTGATCGTGGCCTACCGCAACGGCGCGCCGCTCAGGGTGCGCGACATCGGCCGCGCCGTTCCCGGCCCGGAGGACGCCAAGAAGGCGGCCTGGGCCTCGGGCAAGCGCGGCTTGTTCCTCGTTGTCTTCAAGCAGCCGGGCGCCAACGTCATCGCCACGGTCAACCGGATCAAGGCCGAGCTGCCGCGGCTCCGGGCGGCCATGCCTCCCTCCGTCAAGGTGGAGGTCATGAGCGACCGCACGCAGACCATCCGTGCGGCCGTGGAGGAGGTGCAGGTCACTCTGCTGTTGTCGATCGCCCTGGTGGTGGGTGTCATCTTCGTGTTCCTCCGCACTGTGTGGGGAACGATCATCCCCAGCACGGCGGTGCCGCTGTCTCTTCTGGGCGCATGCGCACTCATGTACCAGCTGGGCTACAGCCTCGATAACATCTCCCTGATGGCACTCGTGATATCGGTCGGCTTCGTGGTGGACGACGCCATCGTCGTGCTCGAGAACATCATGCGCCACATCGAGGGTGGCATGAGACCGCTCGAGGCCGCGTTGAAAGGGTCCGGCGAGATCGCCTTCACGGTCCTCTCCATCAGCATCTCGCTGGTGGCGGCGTTCATTCCCCTTCTGCTGATGGGCGGCATCATCGGCCGCCTGTTCCGCGAGTTCGCCGTCACCGTGACGCTGTGCATTGCCGTGTCGGCCTTCGTCGCCCTGACCCTGACGCCGATGATGGCCTCGCGCTTTCTGCAGCCGATCCGCAATGGCGGGCACGGCCGGCTCTACCGGCTGAGCGAGCGCGGCTTCGAGCGGCTGCTCGGCGCGTACGAGCGCGGCCTCGATCTCGTGTTGAGGCACCAGTTCGTGACGCTGCTCGTGTTCCTGGCCACGGTGGCTGCGACCGTGCACCTCTTCATAACCATTCCCAAGGGCTTTTTCCCGCAGCAGGACACCGGCCTCATCACCGGCGTCTCGGAGGCCGGGCAAGATGTGTCGTTCGCCGAGATGATGCGGCGGCAGGAGGCGTTGGGCGAAATCATCGGCAGGGACCCGGCCGTCGCGACCTACGCCATGGCAATCGGCACCAGCGGCTCCACGCAGACCCTCAACACGGGGCGGTTTTACATCACCCTCAAGCCCCGTAACGAGCGCGACGTATCCGCGTTTCAGGTCATCGCCCGCCTGCGGCCGCAGCTGGAGAAGGTGGAGGGCGCGAAGCTGTTCCTGCAGGTGGCGCAGGATGTGACAGTCGGCGGCCGCATCTCGCGCACGCAGTTCCAGTACACCCTGCAGGACGCCAATCCCGACGAGCTGAACGAGTGGGCGCCCAGGATCCTCGAAAAGCTCAAGGCGCTGCCGCAGCTGCGCGACGTGGCGACCGACCAGCAGCTGGCAGGAACCACCCTCACCCTCACCATCGACCGAGACCAGGCCTCCCGTTACGGTCTGACGCCGCAACTCATCGACGACACGCTCTACGACGCGTTCGGCCAGCGCCAAGTGGCCCAGTATTTCACGCAGCAGAACAGCTATCACGTCATCATGGAAGTCCTGCCCGAGCTGCAGGGCGACGTGGGGAGTCTCGACAAGCTCTACATCAAATCGCCGACCACCGGCCAGCAGGTGCCGCTGGCCGCGTTCGCCAAGTGGACCACGCGCGAGACCGCGCCCCTCTCCATCAGCCACCAGGGGCAGTTCCCGGCCGTCACCATCAGCTTCAACCTGGCCCAGGGCGTGGCGCTCGGCACTGCGACGGACGCCATCCGCCAGGCGGAGCGCGAGATGCGCATGCCGGCGTCGCTGATAGGCACGTTCCAGGGCAACGCCCAGGCGTTCGAGGAATCGCTGCGCACCGTGCCGCTGCTCATCCTGGCCGCCCTGTTCGTCGTCTACCTGATCCTGGGCATCCTCTACGAGAGCTACATCCACCCGCTGACGATTCTCTCGACGCTGCCCTCGGCCGGCGCGGGCGCCATCGCCACGCTGATGCTGTTCGGCTTCGATTTCAGCCTGGTGGCGATGATCGGCGTGATCTTGCTGATCGGCATCGTCAAGAAGAACGGCATCATGATGGTGGACTTCGCCATCGCGGCGGAGCGCGAGGAGCGCCTCTCCCCGGCGGCGGCCGTCCGCAAGGCGGCGCTGCTGCGCTTCCGGCCGATCATGATGACGACGGCGGCGGCGCTGCTGGGCGCCGTGCCGCTCATGATCGGCTCCGGCACCGGCGCCGAGATCCGCCAGCCCCTCGGCTACGCCATGGTCGGCGGCCTGCTGGTGAGCCAGGCCCTCACGCTGTTCACCACCCCCGTGATCTACATCTACCTCGACCGCTTCTCCACTTGGCTGTTGGACATCACCTCGGCCGAGACCGCCCAGGAGACCCAGGAGGCCGATCGGCCGGCGGCGGAATGACGGACTCGCCGAGCTCCTGACCGAGCCTGATCTCCTGGATGTGCTCGCCAAGCAGGGAGCTTCACCCCTGAAGTCCTCTCCCGCCGAGTTCGGCAGCCGCCTGCAGGCCGACATCGGGAAGTGGGCCAAGGTCGTCAAGGCCTCCGGCGCCAAGATCAACTAGGCTGGGATGGCGCGCAGACGGGACGCCTCGAGCACGACATAGGCCTCCTTGCCGACCGACCGTCGTCGCCGGCATCGGGCCGCACGACGGCTCCATTGCCGAGGCATCGTGGCGGCCACCGACCCGCGGACGAAGCGATGCCTGACCGGACGCCATGAGGCGATACCTGCCTATTCCTCCCCGCCAGGCTTGTGCCCCGAGGGTCGCTCCGGCAGCGCCGCCTTGAGGGCGCGCATATCGGCGGCGGAGGCGGTGGCCGCGGCGCCTTCGATGGCCCGGTAGCGGCCCACAACGTCGCGGCCAAGCTGCGTCAGGCGCGCCCCACCGCCGCCGGAGCCGCCCATCTGGGTCTCCACCAGGGGAGCTCGGAAGATGTGGTTCATCTCGTCCACCAGCAGCCAGGCGCGCCGGTAGGACATGCCCATCTCCTTGCCGGCGGCCGAGATCGAGCCGTGCTTGGAGATCAGCTCCATCAGCGCGATCTTGCCGGGCCCAAGGTATCCGAACGCGCCGAAGTCGATGCGGATTGTCAGCACAGACCGGCGCGCCTCGCCGCTCAGGGCCGCCGCGCGGCGCGTCGTCTTTCTCGGCGCGTGTCGCATATTCCTGCAGCTCGTCAGCTCTCGGATGGGGCGATATTGTGCCCGCGCCTGGTTATCACGTCGAAAACCGCGCCGTCGACCTGTCGTCAACATCATCGAGCGAATCGACCTGGACCTGGCCAAGCGCTTCGGGGCGAGCCGGCGCAAGCGCCCCGAAGTAGCGCCCGACCCGGTCCGGGCCCGGGTCGCTATTGGAACACCTCGTTGAACTTCTTCTTGATGCGGGCCGACTCCTTCTCGACATAGTCGTAATCGATCGGGACGATCTTGATCTTGTCGAGTGCCACGCCGTCCGCCGGCGGCGGGATGTCCTTGCGGGCCGCGTAGCCGCCGTCGGCGGGGAAGACCGATTGCGCAGCATCGCCGATCATGAACTCCGCGAGCGCCTTGGCGGCGTTGGGGTTGGGCGAGCCCTTGATGACGGCGGTTGGCGAGGGGATGACGAAGGTGCCGTCCTCGGGCAGGATGGTGACGATGGGATGGCCGGCCTTGCGGTCGTCGGCAGCGTAGCTGTCGAGCGCTCCCACCGCGATCAGCCGCTCGCCGCGCTTGAGGTTGTCGGACACCTGCTGGTTGCCCTGCACGATCATGATGTCGTTCTGGCGCAGCTTCTCGTAGTAGCCCCAGCCGCTGGTCTTGGACATCATGCCGACCACGGTGAGCTGCAGCGCGGTGAACGACGGGTCGGTCATGACGAGCTTGCCCTTGTATTTGGCGTCGGTGAGGTCGGCCCAGGTCTTGGGCAGGTCGGCGGGGCTGGCGAGCTTGTCGGAGCGGGCGTAGATGGTCATCAGATTGAGCCGCTGGGCCACGAAGTAGCCGTCCTTGTCCCGGCCCTCCTCGACGACCTTCTCGAAGTTCGCGGGCTTGAAGGCGACGAAGGTGCCCTTGCGGGCCAGCGCGGCGGTGGCGGCGGGGTCGGAGGTGGTCATCACGTCCACCGCCGTGCGTCCGGCTTGGCTCTCTTGCAGGAAGCGCCGCAGGATGGCCGACCCGCCGGAGCGGAACATCTCGACCTTGATGCCGGTCGCGTCCTCGAACAGCTTGGCGATCTTCTGCCCCTGCTCGATCGGCGTCGAGGTGTACCAGACGACCTTGCCCTCCTTCTTGGCCGCCGCCATGTCCACGTCGGACGCCTCTGCCGCGTGAGCGAGCACGAGAGCCAGGGCGCAGACCGTCGCCAGCGCAAGGATGCGTAAAAGCCCTCCCATCGTAACCTCCCTAGTGTGAATGCGAGCCCGCCGCGGTCGACGACCGCGGGAGAGCGCTTCCGCGCGTACCATGCGCCGCGCCGTTCCCTCTCCCCGCTTGCGGGGAGAGGGAGCCCGCGCTCACCCCCGATACAGCGGCGCGGGCTGCGAGAAGAAGCTCCAGAGGATGTGGTAGACCGTGAGGTAGTTCTTCTGCTGGAAGGACGCGTGGGAGATGCCGGGCATCGCCACGAACTGCTTGTCGGGGTTGGGCAGGCGCTCAAAGAAGCGGGCCAGGTCCTCGAAGCTGGCGATGCCGTCCCACTGGCCGCGCATGACGACGGTCGGTACCACGATCCTGGCCGGGTCCACCACCGGCAGCCTGGAGCACATGTCGACATAGGTGCCCGTCGGCACCGAGTCGTCGAGCGCCAGGATGGCGTCGGCGAACGCCTCGATCACCTTGTCCTCGGCGGTGCCGGGATGGTCGCGGTTGAAGATGCTGTAGACGAAAGCCTTGTCGATCGGGCGGCGGCTCTTGGCCTGGAACTCGGGGAGCTTCTTCTTGCGCTCGGCGAGCGTGGGGCTGCCCTCGCCGGTCCACACGAAGGCATCGAGCGCCAGCCGCTTCACGCGCTCAGGGTGGCGCTCGGCGAACAGCGCGGCGCGCAGCGCCCCCGAGGAGATGCCGTAGACCAGCAGCGGCCCAGCCCCGGTCTTGTCGAGGATGTACTGGGAGGCGGCGGCGAGATCGTCGGCCCCGTTGGCGATGTCGAAGTTGATGTCGCGTTTCTTGTCGGAGCGGCCGTAGCCCTCCATGTCGACGCACCAGGTATCGAACCCGCGCTTGGCGAACCAGTCCATGGCTGAGCTGTCGGGCCGCCCCGGCACTGCCAAGTCGAAGGTCGGCTGCGAGGCCATCGAGGAGCCGTGCACGAACAGGATGGTGCCCTGCCTCGGTCCGGTGACGGCCTTCTTCTGCCAGAGGAACAGACGGACATCGCCCTTGGCTGTCCAGTGCTCCCGCCCCGCTGCGGCTGCAGCCGGCGTCGCCTCCGTCGTCATGCGTCTGCTCCCTGGGCCTCTTGGGTACCTGCCGCCGGCACCTCGAACAGGCTGCACCGGCTGGAATCGATCCTCACCGCCACCTTGTCGCCGATGGCAAACTGCTGGCCGGGGTGCGTCTGCACGCGCAGCACGGCGCCGTCCCCCAGTACCACATGATACTCCATGATATTGCCGAGGTAGGTGGATTCCGTCACCGTCGCCGGCTGCTGCCTCTGGTCCGGCTGACTTGGGTCGGGCTGCCCCGGGTCTGCGCCGGTGCGGGCTTGGAGGCGAATGTTCTCCGGCCTGACGGCGATCTCTACGCGCTGCCCGGGCACCGCCGCGCCCGGCACATCGGCCAGCATGGTCCAGCCCGCGGCCGTCCGCAGCCGAACTTGGCCGGCCTCTCTGGCGATCAGCGTCGCGGGCAGCAGGTTGATGAGCCCCATGAAGTCGGCCACGACGCGACTGGCGGGCCGTGCGTAAACCTCCTGCGGCGTGCCGAGCTGTTGCAGCCGGCCGCCGTGGATGACGGCGATCCGGTCGGACAGCGCCAGGGCCTCGGCCTGGTCGTGAGTGACGTAGACGAAGGTGATGCCGGTGCGACGCTGCAGTTCCTTCAACTCCCCGCGCATGCGCTCGCGCAGCTTGGCGTCGAGGTTGCTCAAGGGCTCGTCGAGCAGCAGGATCTCGGGCTCCACCACCAGGCTGCGGGCCAGCGCCACCCGCTGCTGCTGGCCGCCCGACAGCTGGCCCGGCAGGCGATCCTCCAGCCCCGTCAGGTTGACCAGCGCCAGCGTCCGCTTCACCCGCTCCCGCGCCTCGGCGGCGGGGACCCGACGCAGCTTGAGGCCGAACACCACGTTCTCGAACACCGTCCGGTGCGGCCACACGGCATAGTTCTGGAACACCATGCCCATGCCGCGCTCCTCCGGCGGCACCACCTGCCCGGCGGATGAGAGGAGCCGGCCGTCCGCATGGATGGTTCCGGCATCGGGGGCGATGAAGCCGGCGATCAGCCGCAGTGTGGTGGTCTTGCCGCAGCCGCTCGGCCCCAGCAGGGTCACGAATTGCCCGTCGTCGATGTCGAGCGAGAGATCGGCGACCGCAGCGAGGTCGGTGTCGCCGCCGTAGCTCTTCGACAGGCCGCGCATGCTGATCCCCGCCATCAGCCCGATGCTCCCGCCCGTACGGCGCCGTCGGCGGCAGGACGCGCCCGCCCCGAGGCCAGCCAGTGCGCCGCCAGCAGCGCCACGCTGATGATCGCCATGTTGACCATGGCGAGGGCCGCCACCGGCTCCGTGTAGCCCGTCTCATAGAGATTGTAGACCGCCACCGCGAGTGTGATGGAGCTCGACGAGAACAGCAGGATCGACGCGCTCAGCTCCTGGATCACGGGTACGAACACCAGCAGCCACCCGGCGAACAGGCCCGGGCGGATGAGCGGCAGCGTCACCTCGCGCAGGGTGCGCGCCCATGAGGCGCCGAGGACGCGCGCGCTCTCCTCCAGCGAGGCATCGATCTGGCGCAGCGAGGTGTTGGCGGCCCGCACGCCGAGCGGGATGTAGCGCCCGATATAGGCAAGCAGCAGGATCGTCAGGGTCCCGTAGAGTGCGACCGGCATGGTGAGCCAGAACTGGATCAGCGCCACTGCCATGACGATGCCCGGCAGGCCGAGGGGCACCAGCGCGGCGTAGTCGAGGAGGCGGCGCCCTTTTGCCTTGGTGCGCACGTCGATCCAGCCGATCACCGCACCGAGCAGTACGGCGATAGTTGCGGCCAGCGTGGCGAGCAGCAGGCTGTTGAGGATCGCCCGCTGCGTGACGTTGTACTCGAACAGGACGAACCGGTAGTTGTCGAGCGTGAGCCCCTTCCAGAAGCTCAGGCCCCACGACTTGGACAGCGATACCGCGATCAGCGCGCCGTAGGGGAGCACGATCGCCACTGCGAACACCGCCGCGCAGAAGCCGAGCAGCACCCATCGCGCGGGCCCCAGGTCGATCAGCTGCGGCCTCGCCCCCTTGCCGCCGACCGTGACGTAGGAGCGCCGGGCGAGGAACCGGTGCTGGAGGTAAAGCGCGGCCACGGTGATGACGATGAACATGAGCGACAGGGCGGAGGCCAGCCCGTACTGGGGCGGATAGTCGAACAGCGCGTAGATGCGCGTGGGCAGGGTCACGATGCGCCCGGGCAGGCCCAGGATCGCCTGCGAGCCGAACAGGGCGATCGCGTTCACGAACGCCAGCAGCGTGCCCGCCAGCACCGCCGGCGCGATCAGCGGCAGCGTCACGAGCAGCGCGGTGCGCAGCCGGCCGGCGCCCAGGATCTGCGCCGCCTCCTCGTAGGAGGCGTCCACCGACTGCAGCGCACTCGACGCCAGCAGGAACACGAACGGGAAGGTGTGCAGCACCGTTACCAGCACCAGGCCGCCCATCGAGAAGACGTTGAATGTCAGCCAGGGCGCGCCCACCACGTCGCGCAAGAAGACGTTGATCAGCCCGGCATTGGGGCTGAACAGGTTGACATAGGCGATGGCGGTGAGGAACGGCGGCGAGAGATACGACAGCGTGGCCGTGATCCGGAACAGGGCCGGGGCTGGCACGTTGGTGCGACTCACGGCCCAGGCCATCGGCAGCCCGATGATGATGCTGAAAAGCCCGGTCCAGGCGCCCAGCACCAGCGAGTTGACGAGGGCCTGGACGTAGAGGCGGCCCGAGAGCGCCTCGGTGAAATGCTCCAGCGACAGCCCCGCCTCGCCACGCACGCTGCCGACCAGCAGGAAAAGGAGCGGCAGAACGACCAGGACGATCAGCGCCACAACCGCCGCAGCCATCACGCAGGTTTCGAGCCGTGGCAGAAGGCGCGCCCCCGCGCGGCCGACCTTACCGGCCGGGCGCATCGCGGCGCTCCCCGATATGCTTCTGGAGATGGAAGACACGGAGCCGGGGCTCGGGATCGTCGTCCGCCTTCTGCATGGAGTGCACCCCTCAACCGCCGCGCCGCCGAGAGCGAAGCACAGCGAGCGCCTTCGGGCAAGATCGGCCTGGGAATTCGGCCTGGGCAAGGTTGGCCGGCAAAGGAGCTGCGGTCCGGCGGCGAGTGCCTCGTCTCGCCCGCTTGGCTCTACCGCATCAGGCTCGGCAGCCACAGGGAGATGGCAGGGAAGGCGATCAGGATGGCGAGCCTGACCACGTCGGCCACCATGAATGGCAGGACACCGTGGAAAAGCGTCCGCGTCGGCACGTGGGGCAGCAGGGCGTTGAGGACGAACAGGTTCATGCCGACGGGCGGGCTGATCAGCCCGATCTCTACCACCACCACGATCAGGATGCCGAACCAGATGGGGTCGAGGCCGAGGTGCACGATCAGCGGGAAGAACACCGGCACCGTCAGCAGGATCATCGACAGCTCCTCCATGGCGGTGCCGAGGATCACGTAGATCGCGCAGATCGCCGCCACGACCATCACCGGCGACAGATCGAGCGCGGTGACGAACCGCTTCAGGTCGTCCGGCATGGTGGTGTAGTTGATGAACTCGGCGAACATCAGCGCGCCGGTCAGGATGGCGAACAGCATGGCCGTGGTGCGCGCCGATTCGATGAGCGAGTCGAGGAACGTGCGCCAGGTGAGCGCCCGGCGCGCCAGCGCGAAGCACAGTGCGCCGAATGCGCCGATGCCCGCCCCTTCCGTCGCCGTGAAGACGCCGCCGTAGATGCCGCCCATCACGACGACGAAGAGCAGCACCACGGTCCACACGCCCTTGAGGGCGACGAGCCGCTCCCGCCAGCTCGAGCGCTCCCCGCGGGGGCCGGCGGCGGGATCGGTCCACACGATCCACTGCACCGCGAGGCACAGCAGGACGGTGGCGAGAAGCCCCGGCAGGATGCCGGCCGCGAACAGCTTGCCGATGTTGGTCTCCGTCAGCACGCCGTAGATCACCATCAGCGTGGAAGGCGGGATGAGGATGCCGAGCGTTCCTCCGCCGGCGATGGCGCCGGTCGAAAGCCGGTCGGAGTAGCCGAGGCCCTTCATGGCCGGGTAGGCCACCTTGGCCATGGTGGCGGCGGTGGCGATGGAGGAGCCGCAGATGGCGCCGAAGCCGGCGCAGGCGCACACGGTGGCCATGGCCAGGCCGCCGCGCAGATGCCCGATGCAGGTATAGGCGGCTCGGAACAGCTCCTGCGACATGCCCGCCCTCGTCACCAGGCTGCCCATCAGGATGAACAGCGGCACCACCGACAGGGTGTAGTTACGCCCGGTCTCGTAGATCTTGGTCTCCACCATGGCCAGCGCCGGGGCGAAGTTCCAGTCGCGCAGGTAGGCGACGCCGAGGAAGCCCACCACGCCCATGGCCAGCGCGATCGGCACGCGCAGGAGCGCCAGCGCCATCATCAGGACGAGGCCGACCAGGGCTTCCGTCATGTCGTGCTCGCCTTCTCGGGGTCGACCTGAGGTCCGGTGCGGGGAGGTGGCGGAAAGACCGCCCGGGCCAGGTGGACGATGCCGGTGAGCGCCACCATCAGCGTCATGAAGTAGACGAAGGGGGCGACCGGCAGGCGCAGCACGTCGGTTGTGTCGCCGTAGCCGGCGATCTTGCCGGCCTTGACCCACACGCGCCAGGCGAGCCCGAGAATGAGAGCGCCGCAGACGAGGTCGACGGCGCGCGCGAGCAGCGAGCTGCCCCGGCGCCCGAGCAGCTGATCGATGAAATCCAGCGTCACGTGCTCCCCGGCCCGCGAGGCAAGCGGCAGCCCGGCGAAGATCAGGGTGAGCAGCAGCAGCTCCGTGACCTCGAACGCCCCGCGCAGCGGCCGGTTGAAGACGTAGCGGCCGATGACGTCCACCGTCGTGAGCGCCATCAGGCCGAACAGCAGGATGGCCGCGGCGGCCCCCAGAGCGCGATCGAGCCAGGAGCCGGCCTCGGAGGTCTGCGATGCCATGGCCGCAGGCTCAGTCACTGGCCGGCGGCCACGCGCTTCACCTCCTCGCGGAACGCGGCGAGCACCTTGGCGCCGTCGATGCCCTTGGCTTTGGCGCCCGCGACCCACTTGTCCACGATCGCCTTGGTCCTTTCCTGCACGCCCTTCACGAGCTCGGGCGAGGCCTCGTCGATGCGGACACCGATCTTCTTCATCTCGTCCAGGCCGGCCCTATCGGCATCGTCCCAGGCCCTGCCGGCCAGCCGCGCCAGCGCCTCGCCGGAGACGGAGAGGATGGCGTCCTGGTCTTCCTTGGGAAGCTTGCTCCACTTGTCCTCGTTCATGAAGAAGCCGAAGGCGGAGCTGTAGAAGCCGCCGGGAAACAGGGTGGCGTACTTGATCACCGGGCCGAGCTTGAAGGAGACGATGGACTCGGCCGGGAAGAACGTGCCGTCGGCAACGCCAGAGCTCAGGAGTTCGTAGGATTCCGGCGCCGGCTTGACGAAGGCCGAGGCGCCGAGCGCGCGGGCCATCTCCTCGGCGATGCCGCCGCCTGTGCGGATCTTCATACCGGCAAGGTCCTCGATCTTGGCGATCGGCTGCCTGGTGTTGAACATCTGCCCCGGACCGTGCGTGAAGACGCCGAGCAGCTTCACGCCTTTGTACTCGCCGGCGGCGTCGAGGTACTTCCAGTAGATGCGCGAGAAGGCGATCGAGTTGATCGTGGCGGTCGCCCCGCCGCCCGGCAGCTCTGGAAGCAGCACCAGCACGTGGCGGGCGGGTGTATAGCTGGCCGTGACGTAGGAGACATCGACCAGGCCATCCTTGACCGCGTCGAAGGTGCCTGGCGCCGCGGACGGGTGCTTCGGCAGCATATGCAGCTTGACGCGGCCGTTGGTGGCCTTCTCGACCTGCTCGCCCCACACCGCCAGCACGCTTTTCGTGAGCGGGTGTGTCGGCGCCACCCAGCTCGACATTGTGAGCTTGGTCTCGGCGGCGACGGGTGCCGCCAAGGCGGCCAGGGCGGCGGCGAGCAGCATGGCCAGGCCGGGACGTTTGACGGTGAAGCGGCTCATTAGCATGTTTTCCTCCCCTCCAGATGGTGCCACGGCATCCATCCGGCCATCAGGTTCGGGAGAGCGTCAAGACATATTCGCAGCGTTGCGATAGGCCGGTGCACCGCCGAAGCGGACAGCACGCGCAGGAATTGCAGTCCCGCTCGCCGCCCGACCTGGGCGGGAGCCCGACCGTGCCCTTCAAGGGCCTCTATGCTGGTGGAACCACCGCGGTCGCCTCGATCTCGACCTTGGCGCGGTCCTCCAGCAGCGCCGCGACCTGCACCAGGCTCATGGCCGGAAAATGCCGGCCGATCGTGCGGCGGTAGACCCCGCCCACCTCGGGCAGGCGCGCGAGATACTCGCGCTTGTCGGTGATGTACCAGGTGAGGCGCACGAGGTGCTCCGGCCTCGCATCGGCCTCGGCCAGCACGGCGACGATGTTGGCGAGCGCCTGTTCCACCTGGGCGACGAAGTCGTCACTCTCGAAGCGCTGCTGGGCATTCCAGCCGACCTGGCCGGCGACGAAGATCTGGCGCCCGGTGGCGGCCACGCCGTTGGCGAAGCCCTTGGCCGGCGCCCAACCCTTGGGGTGGAGGAATTGCATGGGTCTCGTCGATGCTGTGTTGGACGGGGCGGTGTTGGGTCTGCGGCTTCGCCTTGACCCCTACGATTCCCTGAGCTTGAACCTCTGGATCTTGCCCGTCTGCGTCTTGGGCAGGGTTGCAACGAACTTCACGGAGCGGGGGTACTTGTAAGGCGCTATGGCCGCCTTGACGTGCTCCTGCAGGGCCTTGATGCACGCCTCGTCGGCCGCGAAGCCCTCGCGCAGCACCACGTGCGCCTCCACGATATGGCCCCGCTCCGCGTCGGGGGCACCCACCACGGCGCATTCCGCCACGGCCGCGTGCGACAGCAGCGCCGCCTCCACCTCGGGGCCGGCGATGTTGTAGCCCGACGAGATGATCATGTCGTCGGCGCGGGCCATGAAGTGGAACACGCCCTTCTCGTCGCGCACGAAGTCGTCGCCGGTCAGGTTCCAGCCGTCGCGCACGTATCTGGTCTGGCGGTCGTCGGCGAGGTAGCGGCAGCCGGTGGGACCGCGCACGGCGAGGTGGCCGACGGTGCCGTCCGCCACCTCCTTCATGTCGTCGTCCACGATCTTCGCCTCACAGCCGGCGACCGGCTTGCCGGTCGCGCCGGCCTTGGCATCGCCGAACCGGTTGGTGATGAAGATGTGCAGCAATTCGGTGGAGCCGATGCCGTCGAGGATCGGCTTGCCGGTCTTCCTCGTCCACTCCTCGAACACCGGCGCCGGCAGGGTCTCGCCGGCCGACACGGCGGCCCTCAGCGAGGAGAGGTCGGCGCCCTTGTCCATCGCCGCCATCATGGCGCGGTAGGCGGTGGGCGAGGTGAAGCAGATGGTGGCTTTGTACCGCTCGATGATCTCGATCATGCTGGGCGGCGCGGCGTTCTCAAGCAGCGTCGCCGTGGCGCCGAAGCGCAGCGGGAAGATCGCAAGCCCGCCGAGGCCGAAGGTGAAAGCGAGCGGCGGCGAGCCCACGAACACGTCGTCCGGCGTCACGCCCAGCACCTCCCTGGCGTAGCCGTCGGCGACGATGAGCAGGTCGCGGTGGAAGTGCATGGTGCCTTTCGGCTCGCCGGTGGTGCCGGAGGTGAAGCCCAGCAGCGCGACATCGTCGCGCCCGGTCTTCACCGCATCGAACTTGACGGGCTTGCTCAGCGCCATGCGGTCGAGCTCGGCGTCGTGGTTGGCGGTGCCGTCGAAGTTGATGACCTTCTTGAGGAACCGGCTCTCCTTGGCGCAAGCCACCAGCTCGTCGGCGATGCGGCTGTCGCACAGCGCGAGCGACACCTCAGCCTTGTCCACGATCTTGGCGAGCTCGCCGGCACGCAGCAGCGGCATGGTGTTGACGGCCACCGCACCGGCCTTCGTCACCGCCAGCCACACCGCCACCATGGCCGGGTTGTTGCCGGAGCGCAGCAGCACGCGGTTGCCGGGCTTGACGCCGAAGTCCTCCACCAGGGCGTGGGCGAGGCGGTTCGACCAGTCGGTCAGCTCCTTGTAGGTGCGGCGGCGGCCGTTGCCGATCAGCGCGGTGCGGTCGCCGAAGCCCTTCTCGACCATGCGGTCGGTCAGCTCGACGGCGGCGTTGAGGTACTCGGGATACTGGAACTCGGGCCGGTCGAGCAGCAGGTCGGGCCACTGCGCGGCGGGCGGCAGGTTGTCGCGCGCGAAGGTATCGACGTGGGCGGAGGGACCGAGAGCGGCAGCGCCCTTGAGGGCCGGCGTGCGGCGCCTGGTGGAACGCTCCTCGCGGGAGAACATGCGTGTGAACATCGTAGCCTCCGATACGCCCTCTCCCCGCAAGCGGGGAGAGGGCCCGTCAGTCTCCCGCGAACGCCGGCTTCTGCTTGGCCATGAACGCCTCGTAGGCGCGGCGGAAGTCGCGGGTCTGCATGCAGATGGCTTGCGCCTGGGCCTCGGCCTCGATGGCCTGGTCGAGGGTCATCGACCATTCCTGGTTCAGCATGGTCTTGGTCATCATATGCGCGAACGTCGGTCCTGCCGCGAGCGACCTGGCCAGCGCCACCGCCTCGGCCTCCAGCGCCTCCGGCGCCACCAGCCGGTTGAAGAAGCCCCAGCGCTCGCCCTCCTCCGCCGACATGGTGCGCCCCGTGAACAGCAGCTCCGCAGCGCGGCCCTGTCCGATCACGCGGGGCAGCATGGCGCACGCCCCCATGTCGCAGCCGGCGAGGCCGACGCGGGTGAAGAGGAACGCGGTCTTGGCGGCTGACGTGCCGAGGCGCATATCGGCAAAGAGGGCGATCATGGCGCCGGCGCCGACGCACACGCCGTCCACCGCGGCGATCACGGGCTGCGGCGCGACCTTCATGGCCTTCACGAGGTCCCCCGTCATGCGGGTGAAGGCCAGCAGCCCCTTCATGTCCTTGTCGAGCAGCGGGCCGATGATGTCGTTCACGTCGCCGCCCGAGCAGAAATTGCCGCCGTTGGATGCAAACACCACCGCCTTCACGTCGTCGGCATAGGCGAGCGCCCGGAAGGTGTCGCGCAGCTCGGCGTAGGAGTCGAAGGTGAGCGGGTTCTTGCGCTCCGGCCGCGGCAGCGAGACCACGGCGACGCCGCCGTCGAGGCGCCAGTTGAAGTGGCGGGGCTTGAAGCTCCGGTCGATCGTCATGGGCTGCGCACTCCTGTGTGCGTCTCCTCCCGCAGGGCATCGAGCAGGCCGACCATGGTCTCGCTCCGCTCGTCGCTGAAGGAGCCAAGGATCTCGTTCACCCACCGCTCGTGCGCCGCGGCCATGACCTCGAACAGCCGCAGGCCCTTGTTGGTGAGCCTCACGAACGTGGCGCGCCGGTCCTTCTCGTTGGCGATGCGCATCACGAGGCCCTCGGCGACCAGCCGGTCCACCAGGCCCGTGACGTTGCCGTTGGACACCATGAGGAGGCGCGACACCTCCGTCATGGTCATGCCGGCCTCGCGGCGGGCCAGCGCCGCCATCACGTCGAACTTGGGCAGCGTGATGCCGAACTCGCGGGCAAGGCGCCGCCGCAGCTCCGCCTCGATAGGGCGCGCGGCGCGCAGCAGCCGCACCCACAGCCTCAATCTGAGATGCTCCGGCGCCTCGGGCCTCGACTGCGGCTCGACGGTCATGCCTCTCCCCCCGAGACCGAGATGGCCTGGCCGGTGACGGCCTGCGCGGCCGGCGTGCACAGCCACAGCACCGTGTCCGCAACCTCCTCGGGCTTCACGAACCGCTCCTGCAGGTTGAGCCGCTTCAGCTCGGCCCGCGCCTCGCCGCGCGAGCGGCCGGTCTTGGCGGCGATGTTGGCGAGCGAGGCCTCGAGCAGCGGCGTCTCGGTGAAGCCGGGGCACACGGCGTTCACCGTCACGCCGGCAGCCGCCAATTCGGCCGCCAGCGCCCGCGCCAGCCCCACGACGCCGTGCTTGGCGGCGCAGTAGGCCGCCACGTAGGGATAGCCCTTGAGGCCGGCCGTGGAGGCCATGAGGACGATCCGGCCCCCGCCGGCCCCTTTGCGAGTGAGGTCGGGCAGCGCCGCCTTGACGCTCAAGAAGGCGCCGGTGAGGTTCACGCCCAGCATGCGCTGCCAGTGCGCCAGGTCCAGCCTGCCGATCGGCGCGCTCTCCGCCGCCCCCGCATTGGCCACCAGGATATCGATAGGGCCGTGCGCCGCGCGGGCGGCCTGCACCATGGTGGCGGTGTCCTCCTCGCGGGTCACGTCGGCGACGATGGCGCAGGCACGGTCGAGGTTCGCCGCCACCTCCTCCAGGGGCGCCGCGCGGCGCCCGACCAGCGATACGGCGGCGCCGGCTGCCGACAGCGCCACGGCGATGGCCGCCCCGATGCCGGTGCCGCCACCCGTGATCAGCGCATGCCGGTCCTCCAGCACCCGCGGCATCACACCCGCTCCGTTCCGGTCTCAGCCGAAGTCTCAGCCCGGGCGGCCAGCCGGTAGAGCTGGTCGCGGCCGGCGAGATAGGGCTTGGGCCACGTCGCGTCGGTGTAGCCGGCGCGCGCCGCGGCGTGCAGCGTCCAGTACGGATCCGCCAGGTGCGGGCGGGCGAGGCAAACGAGGTCCGCCCGGCCCGCCATCAGGATCGAGTTGACGTGGTCGACTTCCGTGATGTTGCCCACCGCCATGGTGGCGATGCCCACCTCGTTGCGGATGCGGTCGGAGAACGGCGTCTGGAACATGCGGCCGTACACGGGCCGTGCCTCGACGGAGGTCTGCCCGGCCGACACGTCGATGATGTCCACGCCCTCCCGCTTGAGGAGGCGCGCGATCTCCACGGCGTCGGCCGGCGTGATGCCGCGGCTGCCCACCCAGTCGCTGGCGGAAATACGCACCGAGATGGGCTTCGCTGCGGGCCACGCCGCTCGTACCGTCCGGTAAAGCTCGAGCGGGAAGCGCATGCGGCTATCGAGCGAGCCGCCGTATTCATCGTGCCGCCGGTTGGTGAGCGGGGAGATGAACGCCGAGAGCAGATAGCCGTGGGCGTAATGCAGCTCCAGCATGTCGAAGCCGGCGCGCTCGGCCATGCGGGTCGCGGCGACATACTGCGAACGCACCCGGTCCATGTCCGCGTGCGTCATCTCGCGCGGAATCTGGTTGCTTGGCGACCACGCCACTGGCGAGGGCCCCATCAGCTCCCAGTTGCCCTCGTCGAGTGGCGCATCCATCTCCTCCCAACCGAGCTGGGTGGAGCCCTTGGGGCCGGAATGCCCGAGCTGGATCGCAATCCTGGCGTCGGTCTCGGCGTGCACGAAATCAACGATCCGCTTCCAGGCGGCCTCGTGCGCCGGTGCATAAAGCCCGGTGCAGCCGGGCGTGATGCGCCCCTCGGGCGAGACGCAGGTCATCTCCGTGACAACGAGGCCCGCGCCGCCCTTCGCCCGCTCGGCGAGGTGGACGAGGTGCCAGTCGGTGGGGGTGCCGTCCACGGCCTTGTATTGCGCCATCGGCGAGACCACCACGCGGTTCTTCAGGTGCATCTCGCGCAGGCGGAACGGCGTGAACATGGGCGGCCGCGCGGTGTTGGGCCCCGGTGGGAGCTTGTGGCCCGTGGCCTGCTCCTCGAACCACGTCTCCGCACCTTCCAGCCACGCCTTGTCGCGCTGACGCAGGTTCTCGTGGCTGATGCGCTGCGAGCGCGTCAGCAGCGAGTAGTTGAACTGCACCGGGTCCAGACCGAAATACCGCTCCACGTCCTCGAACCACTCCGTGGAGTTGCGCGCCGCGCTCTGCAGGCGCAGCACCTGGGTGCGCCGATCCTCCTCGTAGCGCCGGAACGCCGCGGGCATGGTGGGCTCGGTGTGCAGGTACTCGGCCAGAGCGATGGCGCTTTCGAGCGCGAGCTTGGTGCCGGAGCCGACGGAGAAGTGCGCCGTCGCCGCCGCATCGCCCATCAGCACGATATTCTCGTGGCTCCAGGACTCGCACAGCACGCGGTTGAAGTTGAGCCAAGCCGAGCCGCGCAGGTGGCGCGCGTTGGTCATCAACCGATTCCCGCCGAGGTTCCCGGCGAAGATCCGCTCGCAGGCGGCGATCGCCCCCTCCTGGCTCATGCGGTCGAAGCCGAGGTTGCGCCAGGTCGACTCGGAGCACTCGACGATGAACGTCGCCGTCTCGGGCTCGAACTGGTACGCGTGCGCCCAGATCCAGCCCCCGGGGCCCTTGCCGGTCTCCTCGAAGATGAAGGTGAAGGCGTCGTCGAACTTCTGGTGCGTGCCGAGCCAGATGTACTTGGTGCGGCGCACGTCGATGTCGGGCCGGAACACATGCGCCAGCGTGCTGCGCACCTTGGAGTTGGCCCCGTCGCACGCCACGATCAGGTCGCAGCCCTTGTAGGGCTCCAGCCCCTCGATCTCGGTCTCGAACTGCAGTTCCACACCGAGCGCCCGCGCCCGGTCCTGCAGGATATTCAGGAGCCGCTTGCGGCCGATGCCGCAGAAGCCGTGCCCCGAGGAGCGCGCGACAGTGCCGCGGTAGTGGGTGGCGATGTCGTCCCAGTAGACGAAGCCGCGGGCGATCTCGGCGGCGCTGACGGGGTCGGCCGCCTTCAGGTTGGCCAGCGTCTCGTCGGAGAGCACCACGCCCCAGCCGAAGGTGTCATAGGGCCGGTTGCGCTCAACCACGACGATCTCGTGGCCAGGGTCGCGCAGCTTCATGGCGATGGCGAAATAGAGCCCGGCTGGGCCTCCGCCGAGACAGGCAACGCGCAACGGCGCCTCCGATCCGTCAGGGCTTTTCTCTGGTCCAGACTGCCTTGGCCCGAGAGATATTTCAAGTATAAACTATCAGGGAGAGCGGTCAGAGAGTGGGGTCAGACCCCTCGCCGCGACGGCTGTAATTCTTACGTACGTTCGAGGCGAGGGGTCTGACCCCGTTCCGAGGCGAGGGGTCTGCCCCCGTCATGGAGGAGACGCGCCATGTCTGTGCACCTGACGCCGACCCGCGATCATCTCGACTGGCCGTTTCTGGCCCCTGAGCACCGCGCGTTTGTCGCCGAGATCGACGCGTTCGCGGCCTCCGGCGCCCTCGACGGGCTTGACCACCACGACACCGACAACGCCTGCCGGACGCTGGTGCGGAGAATGGGCGCGGCCGGCCTCCTGCGCGCTTGCGTGCCCAAGGCCTACGGCGGGCTCGCCGAGCCGATCGAGTCACGGCGCATCTGCCTCGCCCGCGAGACGCTCGCCTATCATGACGGGCTCGCCGACTTCGCCTTCGCCATGCAGGGGCTGGGCACCGGGGCCATCTCGCTCGCCGGCTCGGACGAGCTCAAAGCACGCATCCTGCCGAGGGTGGCCGCCGGCGAGATGATCTCCGCCTTCGCCCTCTCCGAGGCCGGGGCAGGCTCCGACGTGGCGGCCATGCGGTGCGCCGCCCGCACCGACGGCGACCACTACGTGCTCGACGGCGAGAAAACGTGGATCTCCAACGGCGGCATCGCCGACGTCTACACGGTGTTCGCCCGCACCGACGACATGCCCGGCACGCGCGGCATCTCGGCCTTCGTCGTCTTCCCCGACGACCCTGGCTTCGCCATCGCCGAGCGCATCGAGGTGATCGCCCCACATCCGCTGGCGACGCTCCGCTTCACCGGAATGCGCATACCGGCCGCACGGCGGCTGGGAGCGCCCGGCGAGGGCTTCAAGATCGCCATGCGCACCCTCGACATCTTCCGCGCCTCGGTGGCCGCCGCCGCGCTCGGCTTCGCCCGGCGTGCGCTCGACGAGGCGCTGCAGCACACCCGCACCCGCCCGATGCTCGGCGCGACGCTGGCCGACCTGCAGCTGACCCAGGCCAAGCTCGGCGACATGGCCACCATGATCGACGCCGCCGCGCTCCTCACCTACCGCGCCGCCTGGCGCCGCGACGTCCAGGGCCAAGCCACCACGCAGGAGGCGGCCATGGCCAAGATGGCGGCCACGGAGAGCGCCCAGGTCGTCATCGACGCGGCCGTGCAGATGTTCGGCGGACGCGGCGTGAGGAGCGGCGAGGTGGTCGAAAGCCTCTACCGCGAGATCCGGGCGCTCCGCATCTACGAGGGCGCCACCGAGGTGCAGAAGCTGATCATCGCCCGCGAGTTGTTGAAGCGCGCTGCTCCGTGACGCCAGTCGCAGCCAATCGCCGGGTCCGAAGGGCCGTGGCCCACGTGGTGAAATCGCCTGCCATGTGGGTTACGCCGCTTCTCGGCTAAGCAGAGTTGCCCACTTGGCCCAACGGATGCCAGCGCCCCTTGCGATGCTTTCCTGCCGGACGGCAGCCCATCGCACGGTGAGTTGTGACCCGAAGCCGACGTCGATCCGCAGGGCGCCACTTGCTGCTCCACCTCAATGCATACCTAGCCTCGATTTGACCCTGCACCTGGCTCTTTTTCAAACCGATCCTTGTGTTGAGCACGGTGCTTCCTCTTCGCCATCCGCCCCTCAAAGAACGACGGCAACCCGAGGTGGATGGCCTGCGTGGCCTGAGCAAATTCGTACAGGTTCCTGTGGTGGTTGAAATCCGCGTACTTCGCGTGTTCCCGACCGAGTTCCTTCCACGCCGAGCTGATCCTGTATCTCATGAACAGCTCATGCCCGGTGAGCAGGATGACAGGGTTCGTTGCCCGTCCCCGGTCATTGAGACGCCGACCCCAAAGGGCAAATTTCTTGAGCAGCGTCTTCTCTGTGGGGGTGAACTCGTTACGCATCACCGCGATCAGGATGTATGCCCCCGGCAATTTCCGTCCGACTTTCTTCAGCTGCGAAAGGTCATGCGCCTTCACGAGCTCACCCTTGCCGAAGGATTTGGCCTCCCCGATGACTAGCTCCGGCTCTGTGTGGCCGTCCATCTGATCGGGGCTGAGGAGCGCCACAAAGTCCGCCTCGCACTTCTCGCCGTCGAACCCGAGATTCATCGCCGTTGAATACGTCATCCCGCCGTGCCCGCGCCCGGTGCTCTCCAGCACCCTGAGGGCCAGCAGCGAGCTATACGACCCCCTGCCATAGTCAGGCACCGAGAACGGCCCGATTACCCGGTATTTCCAGTTCTCGTTTTGCGGCCGGAGATGCGCCTGTGGAAACTCATACGTGTTCAGGCAACGTTCGCACGTCAGACGGTAGCCAACAGTATCGAGCCCGTGCCAGTTGCTGCCCTGACAATGAGGGCAGAGCGTCTCAAGCCCAAGCCGAATGATATTCCGCTTTGTGTAGTCATCGAGTTCGGGATCGCGCAGGAGCTTGCCACGCAGCTTTGCCAGCAGGTCGATCCAATCCTTCGCCCTGGCGCTGCGGCCTGCAAACGTCTGCTCAACGCTATGCTCACTGTTCGTGACCCGACGAACCGATCCGGCCATATTGTTCAGAAGTTGCAGTATTTCAGGGTACACCAGAAGGCGCACACCCCAAAGCCCGTCCAGGCGATCGAGCATTTGCTTGGCGA
>Ga0207674_10001230_pt1 | contig 33416 bp, 21 predicted proteins | sample KBSCornC72_FD_184303 | JGI IMG/M metagenome (GOLD analysis project Ga0207674, IMG submission 184303) | Corn rhizosphere microbial communities from Kellogg Biological Station, Michigan, USA - KBS Corn C7-2 (SPAdes) (version 2) | ecosystem: Host-associated > Plants > Roots > Rhizosphere > Soil ...
CGAATCAGTTCACCGGCGGCATTCAGCAGATCTTTCAAAACCCGAACGCACCGTTCATCAACAGTCTCGTCGGCGGTACGGCGTTCGGTATCATCAACGGCTCGTGGGTTCGGATCAGCGACCAGGTGGCGTATGCGACGAACTACCGCAGCGTCCTCGCTACGCCGAACGGAAACAATCCGCACATCCACCCGTCCGAGCCGAACTACATCTGGGCGGAGGCGGGCACGAACTTCGGCGTGCTGAACGACAACGATCCCTTCTCCTCCAAGGGAATCACCAACCAGGATACGCCGTTGCATTTGAGCGGTTTGCTGCAGGCGGCGGGACACACGTGGAAGTCCTATCAAGAGGACATCGACATCGCAAAGGATGCCACCGGCAAGTTCACCAACATTCTGCCGCAGGATCAGTGGACGGTGCCACTCACGAGCTTCAGCGGGAACTTCGCCGCCGGGATCGTCAACGGTTTCAACTTCTCCAACCAGCTCAACTACGCCGCCAAGCACAATCCGCAGGTGTTCTTCACCGACACCAACGGCGGCAACGACGCCACGCCGGGCAATCCGCTGTCGTCACACTATGCGCCGCTCCAGCAGTTCTTCGATGATCTCGCGAACGATTGCGTGGCGGAGTACAACTGGATCACGCCGAACCAGTTCAACGACATGCACACCGCGCTCACCGGCGGTTACAAAGGCCTGACCGGCGATCCGGCAAAGATCAAGCAGGGAGATGACTTCCTCGCTCAGATCATCCCGGCGATCATGGCGTCGGACGCGTACAAGAATCACGGCGCGATCATCATCTGGTTCGACGAGTCGGAAGGCGACGGCGTCGCCGGCGACAATGCCGACGATTTCAATCACACCATCGCCGAAATCGTCATCTCGCCACGCGCGCACGACAACGTCAACGGGCTGCCGTACGCGAGCTCGGTGTTCTACACGCATTCGTCCGATTTGCGAACGATGCAGGAGATCTTCCACGTCGGGCCGTATCTCGGCGATGCCGTCAACGCGAACGACCTTCGCGATCTGTTCAAGCCGGGGGCGGTTCCGAAAAAGCCATAATCCGGATCTCGCGCAGCGACCGCATGAATCGCGGTCGCTGCGCTAGCCGGGGCTCTAGACGTACGGCCCCGGCGTCGGGCATGTTCTGGTGCATGCGCCCCCTCCCACGCCGAGCGCTGACCACTCTCGCGCTCCTTGTTCCGTCGCTGTTGCTCGCCCAAGCCGCATCCAAGCCTGTCCTCAATCAGCCGACCAATCCATTGCTCAATGGGTTCCGTTGGCGGGCAATCGGGCCCGTAGGCCCCGGCGGTCGCGTCGATGACATCGCGGTCGACGAAAAGAATCCGTCGACTTACTACATCGGCTTCGCGGTGGGCGGCGTGATCAAGACGACGAACGCCGGTACGACCTTCGAGTCGATCTTCGACGATCATGCGTCGTCGATCGCCGACATCGCGCTCGCACCATCCGATCCGAACGTTGTGTACGTCGCAACGGGCGAAGCGAACAACCGGCAGACCACGTCGTACGGCGATGGTCTCTACAGGAGCACCGACGCCGGCCGAACGTTCACGAAGATCGGATTCGCCGACGCGCAGACGTTGGGGCGCGTCATCGTGCATCCGCGCGATCCGAACACGGCGTGGATCGCCGTCGGCGGGCATCTCTATGGTTCGAACGCCGAGCGCGGCGTGTTCATGACGAGCGACGGCGGAAAGACCTGGACCAAGACGCTGTACGTCGATCAGAACACCGGCGCGACAGAGCTCGTGATCGATCCGAGCAATCCGCAGAATCTCTGGGCGGCGATGTACCAACATTCACGCACCGCGTGGGGCTACGTCGGCGGCGGACCGGGCAGTGGGATTTATCAGAGCTCTAATGGCGGGCGCAGTTGGACGAGAGTGACGTCGGCGGGACTACCGCGCGGGACGATGGGACGCGTCGCGCTCGACGTCTGTCGCAAGAATCCGAGCGTGTTGTACGCGCAGATCGAAGTCGCGCCGGACAAGGAGCCGACAACGACGACGGCGCAGGCCGGCCGAGTAGCCGAGCCGCCGAGTGGCCGAGCGGCCGGCCGCGGCTCGGCGCCGCCGAATCCTCAGGCGTCGGGACTCTGGCGATCGAACGACAAGGGCCGGACGTGGGCGTTCGTGTCGAACGAGAATCAGCGGCCGATGTACTTCAGCCAACTACGCGTCGATCCGAACGACTGTGAGACCCTCTACGTCGGCGGAGTGGGACCGACCAAGTCCACTGACGGGGGCAAGACGTGGACAGGGCTGAACAACATGGGCCACGTCGACAACCACGCGATCTGGATCGATCCCACGAACAGCCGCCACGTGATGTACGGCAACGATGGCGGCGTCGACGAGTCGCACGACGCCGGTGCGACGTGGGAAGCGATTCGGCCGGTTCCGAGTGGGCTCGCCTATCACGCGTCGGCGGACATGCGGCGACCGTACTATGTATGCGTCGGCCTGCAGGACAATGGCTCGTGGTGCGGACCGAGCTCCGTTCGGAACGACGAGCTGCGCGAAGGTGGGATGCGCCAGTGGATGTGGACACGCGTCGGCGGCGGTGACGGCTTCCAGAACGCGACGGACCCGACCGACTTCAACGTTTTCTATACGTCGTCGCAGAACGCGAACATCGCGCGCTACGATTTCTCCAGCGGCGAGATGAAGAACATCAAACCGACGTTAGGCGGGGGAAGGGGAGCGGCGGGCGGTGGTGCGGAAGGCGGCGAAGGGTTTGGGCCCGCGCCGGCGCGCGCGAACATCATCAACCCGATTGCCGGCGCGACGATTCAGTTCAACTGGAACTCGCCGGTCATCATCTCCCCACACAATCCGCGCACGCTCCTCCTCGGCGGCCGCTCGCTCTTCATCTCGCGCGATCGCGGTGATTCCTGGTTCATGACCAAGGAACTAGGCAAGGCTGTAGACCTGTCGAAGCGCACGCTCATGGGCGTGTCGTACGCGCTGCCGAGTTGCTCGGGTCGCGGCGGCGGTGCAGGCAACGGAGTTGCCTGCATCCTATCGAAAGGCGACGGCTACGGCGCGAACGAATTCGGCACGATGACCGAAGTCGCCGAGTCGCCGGTGCTGCCCGGCGTCATCTGGGCGGGCACCGATGATGGCAACGTTCAAGTGAGCAAGGACGGCGGAGCGACGTGGGAGGAAGTCGGCAAGAACGTACCGGCCGTGAACCACGAGTATTACGTCTCGGGGCTCGAGGCGTCGTGGTATGACGGGGGCACGGCCTATCTCGCGCTCGACGGCCATCGCAATGATGATCTCAAACCGTATGTCTATAAGACGACCGACTACGGCAAGACATGGGTCTCCCTTGCGGCCAATCTGCCGGCGTTCGGTAACGTGAACGCCATTCGACAGGATCCGGTGAACCGCAACCTGCTCTATGCGCCGACGGAGATGGGTTTCTTCGTCTCGCTCGACGACGGCAAAACGTGGGACAAGTTCATGCCGAATCTTCCGATCGGCCGCGTCGACGAAGTGCTCGTGCATCCGCGCGACCACGATCTCATTCTTTCCACGCACTCGCGCAGCGTGTGGGTTCTCGACGACGCGACGGCGCTCGAGGCGCTCACGCCCGACGTGCGCGCGAAGGATGCGGTACTGTTGCCGACGCGCGACGCGGTCGCATGGAAGTCGGATCGGCGACTCAGTCCGGCGATCACGGCGGACAAAGTATGGAAGGGCGAGAACGCACCGCGCGGAACCGCGATCTCGTGGTATCTAAAATCGGTCGGCGGCCCGACGACGATCACAATCTCTGACGCCGTCACGCAGGAGACGATTCGCACGCAGAGTGTCTCGAGCTCGTCGGGCCTCAACCGGTGGCAGTGGGATCTCTGCGGCACGCCCACTCGGCCGGCAACCCCGCCGCCGGATTTCCGTAACGGCTCGATCGGCGGTGGGTTCACGTGCACGGGCGCTGGACGAAGCGCGGGACCGGGAACGTATCGAGTCACCGTGTCGGTGGGCGGGCGTGAAGTCGGAAGTCAGACCTTTCGTGTGCTCGAGGACATATGGCTCGGCGATCGGTAGTCGTCATTTAGCCGACCGCGTCGCCATACGGGATCGGACCACCGACGTCCAATTCGTTACGACGATCATGCTTCCTTCGCTCGCCGCCTTGAGAAAGACGAAGTGGGAACCGTCGGCCATCACGTCGTAGTTCGCGTGCGGGTTACCGGCGAACTGGTACGTGTCGGCGAACAACGTATCGCGGGCGACGACGGCGAATCCCTCCGTGGTGTTGAGCCGCGCCGCCAGTAGCCGTCCGTCGCCACGATAGAACAACCGCTTCCCGTCGGGTGACCACACCGGCTCGCTGCCTCCGCGTGTCGATACCTGGACGCGCCCGCCCGGTGTGGGGAATGGCTGAACGACGACTTCCTGCCGTCCGGATTCGTCAGTCGTAAACGCGATCCACCGTCCGTCGGGAGAGACACGTGGCATTGTCTCGATCGCCTTTGGCGCGTTGGAGACGACGTGCGGAGTCGTGTCGCCACTGACGCTCCGGTAATAGATGTCCGCTCCGGTCGTATCGAGCTGATAGACGATGTTGCGGGCATCGGGCGATATCACCGCCTCCCACACGTCGATCTTGTCGCCGCCGATCAACTGAATCGCATCGGCGCTCAGGTCGGCGTGGCGCCACCAGATCGCCGAGCGTGCCCCGCGATCGGTGCGATACAGAACTCGCTTGCTGTCCGGACTCCACTCGGGCCGATCGTTTGCGGCGCCCTCGCTCGTCAATCGCGAGAAAGTCTGCGAGCTCAGCTCGAAACGCCAGATGTCGCGACGGCCCGATTCACCGACAGCGACGGCCAAATGTCGTCCGTCGGGCGACATCCGAGGAAAGGCGTACTCCCGCGGCTCGGCCATCAGTGTGTGCGCGCTTCCGTCGGCGCCCACCGACATGACCTGCGACGACTGCGTTCCGCTCTGATAGAACAGCGTGCCGTTGAGGGCGAGCGCGGCTCGCGCAAGTCCCGTGGTACTGTTGATCGCGACGTCGCTCGCGAGCTGCACGGGCGTTCCCGCAAGCTTCTTTGCTCGCACGTCGATCGGGACACCCATGATGAGACCACCGAGCGTGACATAGGTGAGCACACCGTTCTCGATACCGAGCGGCTGCGGACCGACGGCGTCGAGCACGACATGCTCTCCGGTCTTGAGCGACGCCATCGCGATCTTGGCGCTCGCCATCGAGGTGTTCGACTGCATCGAGTAGAGAACCACTCCCTCGGCGTCGACGACCACCGGTGCGCCTACAGTGAAGTCTCCGGCCGCCCGGTTCGGCTTGACGAGATCGCGGGGCGGCCCGCCCGCCTCAGGGATGGTGTACAGCTCTGTGTTTCCGGAAACGACGATGACGCCGGTCGACGACCAACTCATTCCTCCGAACAGCCCCGGCGCCGGCCCGAGCAACTGTGGCCGACTACCATCAGTCGCGACCTTGAAGATTTGATTGCTCCTTAGGAACGCGACCCATCGTCCGTCGGGTGAGAAAATCGGGTTGGTCGCGTCGGCCGTTTCGGGGAGGAGGTGCGCCGCGATTTCGTCGAGCGATCGCAGCATCAGATGCTGCTGTCCGTCGGTGCCGAGACCGACGTAGACGAGCGTTCGCCCGTCCGGGGCGATGGTAAGCATACCCACACCGAGCGAATTCGCCCGCTCGCTGAGGGGCGCGGGAATCGTGAACCGGACGACGTCCGCCGTCTCACGCGGCGCGTTTCGGCGCGTCCAGGCGGCGAGCGTCAGGCTCGCGAACGCGAGACCAGCGAGCGTGATCACGACCGGGTCCCTCAGCCGTGCTTTCCATGTGGTTTCGGTAAGTCCCGCAGTTCGATGTCGCGATGCGGCCGAACCGTGTGATGACGAGCCGGGTGCTCCACCGTCGAGCGCCGCCGCGAAATCGCGCGCCGAGCTCCAGCGATCGGCGGGGAGCTTCTCGAGCGCGCGCATCACGGCATGTTCCACGTTGTCCGGAATCGCCTTGCGTTGCGTGGCGAGCTGGCGTGGCTCTTCGGTCATCACGCGCGCCAGGATCGTCTGCACCGACGGCCCGGTAAACGGCGCCTCGCCGACGAGCATCTCGTAGGTAACCGCGGCGAGCGCCCACAGATCGCTTCGCGCGTCGATCGAGCGTTCTCCCATCGCTTGCTCGGGCGACATGTACTGCGGCGTGCCGAGCGAGAGGCCGGTCTGCGTCATGCGCTGTCCGCCCGCCTGTTGCACGGCGAGCGCGATGCCGAAGTCCATGACCATCGGTCGGCCTTCGTGAAGCATCACGTTCTCGGGCTTGATGTCGCGATGGATCACGCCCTGCCGGTGAGCGTAGTCGAGTGCGTCGGCGATCTCGCGCGAGATACGGATTGCGTCGTCTATTGGAAGCTGACGTTCACGCGCCAGCCTTGCGCGCAGTGTCTCCCCGGTGACGAGCGGCATGACGTAGTAGAGCAGAGCGCCGGCGTTTCCGGAGTCGAGGAGCGGCAGGATGTGCGGATGTTGCAGCCGCGCGGTCGTGCGGATCTCCGCGAGAAAACGTTCGGCGCCGAGCGCCGCGCCCAGGTCGGGGTGCAGAACCTTGATGGCGACGTCGCGGTCGTGCCGGAGGTCGTGGGCGAGGAAGACCGTGGCCATGCCGCCCTGGCCGAGCTCGCGCTCGATGCGATAGCGATCGGCGAGGGACGTGGTCAATCGCGCGAGAACGTCGTCGTTCGACACGATGCGGTTCGTCGGGAGAGGAGGGGGGGAGTGCGAGCACATCAACTTGGCCCTCTCATTCACTGGAACGTAAGTGCCGGAAAGGCGGCCTGGCCGCGGGCCGTCGCGGCCGTACATTTGAATCGCTCCGCACGTCTCGCCACGCCCGCCCCCTTCCGACGTGACCTCGCAGATTCGCGAGCAGTTGCAGTCGACCCTCGGCAACGCGTACACGCTCGAGCGCGAGCTTGGCGGCGGCGGCATGTCGCGCGTGTTCGTCGCCGAGGAGACCGCGCTCCGACGGAAAGTCGTCGTCAAGCTGCTGTCCCCCGAGCTGGCGCAGGGGATCAGCGTCGAACGATTCGAGCGCGAGATCCAAACGGCCGCGGCGCTCCAGCAGGCGAACATCGTCCCGGTGCTGTCGTCGGGCGAGTCGAACGGCTTGCCGTATTACACGATGCCGTTCGTCGAGGGTGAATCGCTCCGCGCGCGGCTCACGCGAGGACCGCTGGCGATCACCGAGGTGATCGGTGTGCTGCGCGACGTCGCCAAAGCGCTCGCCTACGCACACCAGCGCGGTGTCGTGCATCGCGACATCAAGCCGGACAACGTGCTCCTTTCCGGCGGCACCGCGGTCGTCACGGATTTCGGTATCGCCAAAGCCATCAGCGCGTCGCGCACCGCGAGTGGGGCAGGGGCGACGCTCACGCAGATCGGCACGTCGATCGGCACGCCGGCGTACATGGCGCCGGAGCAAGCGGCAGGCGACCCAGACATCGACCATCGCGCCGACATTTATTCGCTTGGCGCGATGGGGTACGAGCTGCTCAGCGGGCAGGTCGTCTTTCCGAACCGCACGCCGCAGCGGATGCTCGCGGCGCACATGAGCGAGATGCCGCAGCCGGTCGCGACACTTCGCCTCGACACACCGGCGCCCCTCGCCGATCTGATAACGCGGTGCCTTGCGAAAGATCCGGGGCAGCGCCCGCACGACGCGAGCGACATTGCACGCGTACTCGACACGATCACGAGCGGCAGCGGAATGCAGTCGATGGCGCCGATCCTGCTCGGCGGGCCGGGAATGTTCCGGAAGGCGCTCGCAATCTATGCGGCGGCGTTCGTCGTTGTCGCTGTGGTGGCGAAGGCGGCGATTGTCGGTATCGGGCTTCCAGATTGGGTATTCCCCGGCTCGCTCGTCCTCATGGCCGTCGGGCTGCCGGTTGTTTTGTGGACTGGGTATGTGCAGCGCGTCGTGCGTCGAGCCGCGACGGCAACGCCAACGTTGACGCCGGGCGGAACGCCGAGTCTCACGCACGGGACCGTGGCGACGATCGCCCTCAGAGTGGCGCCCCACGTGAGTTGGTACCGTACCGCTCGCGGCGGCATGTACGCCCTCGCCGCGTTCGTCGCGATGATTGGCGCGTTCATGGGAATGCGCGCGTTGGGCATCGGTCCGTTCGCATCACTCATCGCAAGCGGTGAGCTCGCGGCGAACAACAAGGTCGTCATCGCGGATTTCTCGGCCAGCAACGGGGATTCGGCGCTCGGACGCGTGGTGAGCGAGGCCGTCCGCGCCGGGCTCGCCGACTCCCGCGTGTTTACAATTCTCTCACCGACGGACGTGGCGGCGGCGCTCCAGCGGATGGAGCAGGACCCTCGCGTGTTCGTGACGCTCGACCGCGCGAGGCAGGTCGCCATCCGTGAGGGGGCGAAGGCGGTCGTGGACGGAAATGTCACGCCGGTGGGTACGAGCTACATCGTATCGGCGCGTCTTGTGTCGGCCGATTCCGCGCGCGAGCTCGTCTCGTACCGGGCGTCCGCTTCGAGCGCCGACGCGATCATTACGGTGGCGGACGAGCTTTCTCGTAAGCTCCGCGCGAAGGCCGGCGAGTCGCTGCGACAGGTGCAGGCGAGCGAGCCTCTCGTCTACGCCACGACGCCATCGCTCGAGGCGCTCCGCAAGTATAGCGAGGGCTCGCGCGCCAACGAGGTCGATCGTGACTTCGGTCTGGCGGTGACCCGCCTTCGCGAGGCGGTGCAGATCGACTCGAACTTCGCGGAAGGATGGCGCAAGCTGGCCGTGGCGATGTCGAATCGTGGCGGGTTCACGGTGTCGGCGAGTGACTCCGTGCTCGATCGAGCCTTGGCCCTCAGTGGCCGGTTGAATGAGCGCGACCGCGATCGGATTCAGGGCTTTTACCACACCAATTCGACCCACGGCAACCGCGCAAAGGCGATCGAGGCATATGAGCGCATGCTGGCGCGCGGCGACAGCGCGGTAGCGATCAACAATCTCGCCCTTGCCTACGAGTCGAGGCGCGAGTTCGGGCGCTCCGACACACTCTTTCGCGCAGCAGTCGCGCGTACCCCCGGATCGGCGCTGTATGCGTTCAATCTCATCGGGGACTTGGTGCTCGGTGGCAAGCTCGCCGCGGCCGAATCGGCATTGACCGCGGCGAAGACACGCTTCCTCGGAAACTCGTCGTTCGTCCTATTGGATATCGACATGGATCGCGAGATCGGAAGGACCGATCGGGCGCGGGCGCGGTTCGATTCGTTACGAAAGGCCGGTGATCGCCGGACGCCGACCATCGCCATCAACCGGTTGGTGCCGCTGGATTACAGCCTTGGCCGCATTGCGGAGGCCCACACTCTCTCGCTCCAGGCTGCCGGGATGGATTCGACGGCTGGGCGGATGTCGCCGGCCGCTTTCCGCATCTCGAGGGACGTTATAGAACGGTCATTCGCGGGGCTGCCCGCGGGTGACGCGCTTTTGGCGCTCGACGACGCGATCGCGAAGATGCGTCTCGACGCGGCGCCGGTGAGCGACCGGCCGCTGCCTTACTCGCTGTTCGCCGTGGCCTACGCCGCCGGCGGTCGAGTCGACAAGGCCAAGACCATTCTCGGACGCCTCGAGTCCGAGGTGCGCGACACCGCCGTCAGACGGGCATGGCACTCGCGCTACGAGGGAGCCCTCGCCTCCATCGCGACGAAGGAACACCGTTGGAACGACGCGGTCGAGCTTTTCAGAAAGAGCGATCGAGAGCCCGACGGGCCCGCGACGGCCGACCCTGGCGGCGTATCGATGTATCTCATTTGGGTGTGGGCGACGGCCGGCACGGCCGACTCGGCAATCGCCGAATATGAGCGTTATTTAAAGACGCCTTACGGAGGTCGCACTCGTGAGGGGCCGGACATAAACGTGCCGGCGCCCGTCACCGAGGCGCTCGCCAAGATATATGATGCAAAAGGGAAGACCGACCGCGCCGTACCTCTCTACCGTGACTTCATCGAGCTGTGGAAGGGCGCGGACTCGGAGCTCCAGCCGCGCGTCGCCGCGGCGCGCGCGCGGCTTCAGGAGTTGACGCCGGTCGAAGGGCGCAAGCGCTAGCTCCAGCGAAAGTCGGCCTTGTAGGCGATCTTGACGTGGGCGGCGCACATGCGATGATGAAGTGGTGTCGCCTGCAGCCCACACTTACCTCCGACCTCCGATGCGCCAACTCCACGCCGGTCTCGTCGCTGTAGCCCTGGTCGCTACGATCGCAGTTCCGGGAACGCCGGCCGCCGTCGCGGCTCAGAACGCCCCAACGCCGCAGAGCGCGCAACGCGCCGCCACGGCGCTGCGCGACAGCTTGCGCGCGTCGCTGAGCTTCCTCGCCTCGTTCGATCACGGGTTCGACGCCGACTACGCGCACGGCGACCGCCTCATCTACAGCGCGCCGTCGTATAAGAATCTCGACGGCGCGGTCGCCGATGTGGCGAACCCCGACATCGTCATCGCCAAAGGGCAGGGCCGGTTCGGCGACGCGTTGCAGTTCCGCAAAAAGAACACGCAGGCTCTGTTCTATAGAGCGGCGGTCAACTCCGGCTATCGTCCGCGGAATTGGAGCGGCACCGTCTCCTTCTGGCTGAGCGTCAGTCCTGACGCGGATCTCGACGGCTACACCGACCCGCTGCAGATCACGGACAAGGCGTACAACAACGCGGCGATCTGGGTCGACTTCACCCGCGACGACAAGCCGCGCCATTTCCGACTCGGCGTGTTCGGCGATTCGGCGGCGTGGAACAAAGCCGGCCTCTCGTCCGATCAGAACCCGTTCTTCAATCAGCGCACCGTCGTCGTCAACGAACCGCCCTTCGCGCGCGGACAATGGACGCACGTCGCCATCGTGTTTTCGAGGATCGGCACCGATTCCGGCGGAACGGCGAAGCTCTATCTCAACGGCAAGCTCGCGGGAAGCGCCGAAGGAATCAAAGAGCCGTTCAATATGGAGCCAGCGATCGCGACGATCCGACTCGGCGTGAACTACACCGGGTTGTACGATGAGCTCAGCATGTATTCGCGCGCGCTAACCGACGCCGAAATCGACGCGCTGTATCGACTCGACGGTGGCGTCACGACGCTGCTCAGGTAGATCGCGACGCCCGCCTAGACGAGTTGTCGCTGCATCGCGGCCGCGACGGCGGCCGCACGAGTTTCGACCCCGAGCTTGAGATAGATGCTGGCAAGGTGCGCCTTGACGGTGCGCTCCGAGATGCCGAGGCGCGCGGCAATCTCCGCGTTACGGGCTCCCGCCACCAGCTCACGCAGCACTTGAGTCTCACGCGACGACAGCGGTGACGAGGCAACGACCGGCACTGCTGCCGCACCGCGCTGCCGCGCGAAAATGATCGCCGCGTGCCCGATGGCTCCCGTCAGCGCAAGCACCAGAGCGGCGCCGGCCGCCTGATAAATGCCACCGGTCACCAGTTGCGCGATGACGAAGAACGCCATTGCCCCCGCGGTGATCGGGACGACGCCCCAGCGCTGCCCCGCAACCATCAGCGTCTCGACGGTCAGGAGCATGACGAGGCCGAGCATTAGCGCGCCTGGGTGAGCGACGAGCGCGAAGCCGAGGAGCAGGCCCGCCTGCACCGCCGCGTACGCCGGCACTCCGGCGCGCGCTCGCAACGAATCCCCAAACCAATACACGGCCGCGTGCACCAGCAGAATGGCGAGGCTCACCGCGATGGCGACGTTGTCGAGCCGGCGTGCGGGGACCGGCATCGATAGCGCCGACACTGCGTGGAGCACGGCAACTGCTGCCACACAGCCGGCGAAAGTGAACTGCGGGCGACGGATTAGTCCTTTCGTACGATGCAGCATCTCTCCCTGCCTACTAGTGTGGCGGCTCTTTCACTCGCCGGAGCCGCTCCCATGCAGAGGGAAACTGTAAAGAAGGTCGCGAAGGTTTTTGGATCGTGGCTACCCGTCATCCTGCTGGTGCTGATATTCGCGCCGCAAGGGTGGGCGAAGTTTTCGGACGACAGCGGCTGGGCCAGGGCGTTCCGCCACTGGGGATATCCGACCTGGTTCCGTGTGCTGATCGGCGTGCTGGAGCTGTCGGGCGTCGTGTTGCTGCTGCTCGGGCGAACGGCCGCGTTCGGCGCTCTCATCCTGATCTGTGTCATGCTCGGGGCAATGGCGACCCACGTGATGTTCGACGGTGGGAAGCACCTGACCAGCGAAGTGGTTCCCCTCACACTGTCCACGATCGTCCTCTTCCTTCGAAGACGCCAGCTGACTGGCTGGGCTTCAGGAAACGGCGCCCTCGCCTGAAATGATCCCCGGCACCTGGCGACCCGCGGTGTCGCGGACCGGAGCCGCTTCACCGGCACCGCGCGGAACGGCCAGCACCGCGACGAACGCGAGCGCGGTGTACGTCGCCATCATGAGAAACAGCGGCCGATACGTGCCGAAGAAATCGAACAGCGCGCCGTTCATCGGATCGCCGATTCCGCCGCCGAGTGCCGCGCAGAGCAGGAAGAGCGCGGTGAGCACTCCGCGCCGCTCGCGCGGAATCGGTTCGACGAACAGCGGGTAGGCATTGACCATCGGAAAGGTCCACGCCGCCGACGCGAGCGCGAGCAGCGGCGTCGCCTGCGACACGCTCGTCACCCGGTCGAGCGCCAGCAGACATCCGGCCATGATCGCGTAGCCGAACAGCATCGCGTTGCGCCGGCCGAATCGAACGCCCACCAGTCCCGCGGGCAGCGCGCCGATCACGCCGCCCACCGCCCAGGCGATGAAGCCGATCGTCACGTCCTCGGGCCTCACACCCCACCGCTCCGTGCCGTGCAGCGCGAACCACGTCGTGAAGCTCTGAAAGGTGAGCTGCAACAACAGCGACGCGATGAAGATGGCTCGCATTCCGGGCACGACGCCGCGAATCGCATCTCGCGCGGCGTGCCACAACGAACGAAAGCTCGCCTCGACGGCGCTCGCGCCGTGCGGCGGCGGCTCGCGCAGCGCCAGGCGCAGTACCACGGCGATCACCAGCACCGTGCCTGCCGCGATGAGAAAGGCCGTTCGCATCCCCAGCGCGCGACCGAGCATGAGAAACACGATCGCGCCGACGCACATCTGGAAGGTGACCGATCCCGTCGCGAGCGATCGGAAGCGCGACGGAACCGCATCGGCGACGAGTGCCTGAAACGGCGAGCGCTGCACGTTGATCCCCGTGTAGAGTGCGATCATCGCCGCGATCACGCCCGCGATGCCGAATCGCGCCGCCCATGGGAAGAGCGCCATCCCGATCGCCGACAGCACGAGCGCGCCGACAATCACGGGAAGACGCCCGCGCCCCGCGGCGCTCGCCCGGTCGGATGCGGCGCCGGCCCATGGCACGAGCAGCAACAACAAGACGTTGTCGATCGCCATCACCGCGCCGATCGCCGTGCGATGGTCGCCTAACGCGGTCTGCACCAGCGGGGGGATGAACGCGCTGAGGAGCGGCCCCGTCACGCCGGAAAAGAGGCCCCCCAGGCCGACACACACGCAAACGGCGTAGGGGATTCGCGCGGACGGGGCTTCGCGATCGTCGGTCACGCCACAATATTGCTGTTGGACCGTTCATTCACCATCTGCACATCGAGACTCAGATGCGCGAGATGTTTTTGCCGGACGTCGAGAACAATCCAAAGCCGGACTCTCCGTATACGCCGCTCATCGAGCAGGCGCGTTCGGCGGGGCGCGAGTATCCGCAGATCTGGCACCTCTTCGCCTTCAAGCCGCAGGCGACGCAGCACCTCGCGCGCTTCACCCAGGAGATCCTGCGCGAGGAAGCGCCCCTCAGTCCCGGCTTCCGCGAGCTCATTGCCGCGCGCACGAGCGGCCGCAACGACTGCCCGTTTTGAGTGAAGTCCCACGCCGCGGTCGCGGCGGTTCTGTTGGGAAGCGAGGAATTGGTGAAGCAGGTCCTCGAGGACATCGACAGCTCTTCACTCACCGACGCGGAGAAGCTGCTGATGCATTTCCTCGACAAGGTGAACCACGATTCGCCGAGCATCTCGGCGGAGGACATGGAGCCCCTGCACGCCGCCGGCTGGACCGACGAGCAGATCTGGTACGCGATCACAGTCTGCTCGCTATTCAACTTCTATAATCGGTGGATCGACGCGACCGGTGTGTGCGCGCTCTCCGACGAGGCGCACCGCGAGGGCGGCAAGCGGAGCGCCGCCGGCGGGTACGCGCGAAAATAGCGGCCCCCCCGTTCAGCCGGCGGACGTGCTCATCGCAGGACGTTGCTCGCGTCCGCCGCCGCCACGAGCGCCGCGGCATCCGTGGGGAGGAGGAAACCGCGTCTGACCGCGTTATCGGCCGCCTTGCGCACCGCCTGCACGTACCCCGCGTGATCCTTGTAGCGCTCCTCTAACGAAAGACGCGGATCGCCGCTCTCCAGCCGCTCGGCGCGCGTCGTCGCGAAGGGAATCATGCCGGCGGCGTAGCTGCAGATCCGTCCCGCGAAGAAACCGCTCGCGGTGATGTTCCAGCCGGTATATGTGCCGAGCGGCGCGTCGCGCAGAACGACGGGTACGCCTCCAAGCTCATTTCCGTCGGCGTCGACCTTCGGGGCTTTCATCGGCAGCGCGAGTCTGATCGTCGGCGGCACGATACTCGGCACACCGGATCCATCGACGCGATCGAACAAAGGCCCGAAGTCATAGTCGAGCAGTGGATTGATGAGCCCCGTTGGTGCGTTCGGCGGAACGCCGGGGATTGTCGGGAAGCCCATCGCCTCCTTGGTCGCAGCGACCAACGTTCCGTCGGAGATTCGCGGCCAGACGCTCGGAGGTGGCGGAGTATCCTTCATGATCCAGTCACGGAAATGCACGCGCAGCGCATTGACGGTTTCCGTGTGCGGTACGGGATTGGTGGCGAAGGTGCCCACACCGGCGTCGGCGCCCGGACAGACCGCGGGCCGCTGTGGCTTCGTATCGAATCCACCGCCACCACCGCCGTGCGCGGTGCCGGGGATGTAGTAGCGACGCACGTTGTCCGGCAGCGGAATGTCCGTGTCTCCCGATGCGCCAACCCATTCCGGCGACAGCTTGAGACCCCACACTTCGGCGGCACCAAAATGCTCGAAGATGCGCGGGCAGGTGTGAGATCGAGTGCACCGGTCGAGGATACCGGATGTCGGCAGTCCACGTGCCTTGTCACGCCAGGGACCCCACCACTGCGGTCCTTCGCTGCCCGCCTGATAGAGATTCAGAATGCCGTCGGGCATTGCGAAGCGGCTGTTGAGCGAGATGCGACGACCGGCGATGATCGGCCACACGCCGTCGTAGACGGGCCGGGCGTCGAGGCCTACGCCATCGAGTCCCTCATTGAAGCCGAGCTGCAAAAACGCGCGCAGAAAATTTCCCGACTGCGAGACGCCGCGACTCGCCGTCCAACGCACCGCGCCGGCGAGCGGGTTACGCGCGCCGGAGGCGTCCTGTGTCTGCCTCCGGAAAAACGTCGCGACGTCGCGGAAGGCACCAAAGCCGACCCCCAGGACATAGGGGTCGCGCGCCGTGAAGACGACCTGATACAGCAACTTCGGGTCGAATCCATTCTTGACGCAGATTTGCGTCGAGTCGGGAACGCCCGGGAATGGTTGGCTCGCCGAGCAGCGTGCCCAGGCCCAATCGCTCGGCGCTATCGTCGCCTCGCCGGTGATCCGGCCGTCCGGGCTCTCGGAGGCATGCGTCGTCAGCTTCGCCGCGTGCGTGTCGAGCGTGACCGGCTTGTACGGCACCGGGTTGCTGTAAACCATGAGCGGGTGCGAGTCGACGCCGCTCGCGTTGACGATGCGGCCGAGGACCTCACCTGTGATCGGTGAACCGTCTTTGTTCCATGCGACGGGAACGAGCGCGTACTCGGTACCGGGACGCGGCACTGTTCGGCCGGCCTGATCGCCCTGCCATCCGCTGCTCAAGCCGATGTCCCCGAGATTCCGCTCCGCGACGCCGATCGTGATGCGCCCCCCGCGATTGGGGACGTCATGCCACATGAAGTGGCTCGACTTCGACAGGTCGATCGGTTTGACGATGTAGAACGTCGCGACGTACTCGACCCGCCCGCGCGCGTTGCGCGGTGCCAATTGAAGATCTGTAATGACGCGGTTGCGGCGATCGCTGGGATCGAGCTCGCCGAACGCGCGGCCGGCGATTGTCTCGTATTGACCCACGGCGCCGTACGACGCCCCGCCGAATGCCGGCGAGACCACGGTGTCGATGACGATGCGAGTGACTTGCGCGCCGCCCGCCGAGCTGGCGAGTAGGGAAGCAAGCGCTATGCGGAGATGAGGACGGTTGGTCATCGCGACGGTTTGCGGAGCGCTGAATTAGCCGAGGTGGTTGCGAGCGCGCAAGGCGGACCCATCGGCAGCGGCCGACCTGGCGGCCCAGCCCGTGCCAGACAACGTGGCGTGCCGGACACACGGGTTGTTCTGGACTCGCTCCATCTGCTCGGGCTCGCCATCGGACTTGGCGGGCTTTGGTCACGTGCACGAGCGCTTCACGATTCGTTGAAGGGCGCCGGCGACACGCGTGCGCTGCGTCGCGCCTATGCCGGCGATGCGTGGTGGAGTGCCGCCGTGGTGCTTTGGTTGATCACCGGCGTCTGGCAACTCATGAGCGGAAGCGAGAAGGTGGTCAATTACTACTCCACTGAGCTCGGCTTCTTCATCAAGATGGCGCTCTTCGTCGCCGTCGTGGCGCTCGAGGTGTGGCCGACAACGACTGTCGTGCGTTGGCGATTCGGGCGCGCCGAGCCAAACGTGCGCGACGCCGGCCGGATCGAGGCGATCAGCTACGTGCAATGCGCGCTGGTCATCGGCATCGTCTTCGCCGCGGCGGGCATGAGCATGACGACGGCGGATTCACCATCCTCGTCGACGCCGGTCGCGCAGGAACCGAAACCGACCCGCGCCGAGGCCGCTGGAGAAGTCGAGCGCATCGCGCCGAGCGGTAGCGCGACGGTGACGAACGCCGACATCGCGCTGTTGACGCACGAGATCGCGATGCCATTGCGCGGCATCGACCCGGATTCGCTCCGCAGCAGCTTCGACGCGCCTCGCTCCGGCGGACTGCGACGCCACGAGGCCCTCGACATCGTGGCGCCGCGCTCGACCCCGATCCTCGCGGCCGCGAAGGGTCGCATTCTCAAATTGTTCACGAGCGTCGCCGGCGGTCTGATGATTTACGCGACCGACTCGTCGGAGCGATTCATCCTGATGTACGCGCACCTGGACCATTACGCGGCCGGCGCGCGCGACGGTGCGCCGCTGGAGCGCGGTCAATTGATCGGGTACGTCGGCTCGACGGGCAATGCGTCGGCGGCGGCGCCTCATCTCCACTTCGCCATCCTGAGAAGCGCTGACGTCAAGCACTGGTCGAAGGGAAATGCAATCGATCCGCTCCCCGTGCTGCGAGCCGCTGAGGCTGCGGATCACGCTCCCTAGGGCTGCGCGACGATCGAGACGGGCAGCTCGCGCACGACCGGCGGCGGCGTCGGAAGCCACTGCATGTCGCCGTAAGCGGTCAGTCGCAGCCGCGCGGAGCCGAGGTGACGGTCGCCGCGGACCCCCGGTTAGGCTGGCATGAACGCAATTCGACTCGCCGCCCTCGTATCTCTCGCTGCCGCCATTTCGTGCAGCGACGCCACCGGCCCGCAACCGAGCCGCGAGGTCACCGACCTCACCGCGGCACGTCAGCGGTGGCGGTCACAGAACCTGCACACGTACGCGTTCGTCATCCAGCGGAGTTGCTTCTGCGGGAACGTTCATCCGCTGTTCGTCGTCGTGCAAAGCGACACGGTCGCCGCGGTACTCGACTTCGTGACCTTCGAGGGAGTCGACCGGAGTCTGGGTGAGACGGTCGACGGCTTGTTCACGTTCATTCAGAACGCGATCGATCGGCCCGCCGAGCTCATTCGCGCGGAGTACGACGCGACAAAGGGCTTCCCGACGACGATCGACTACGACGGGGCGGCGCAGATCGCCGACGACGAGATCTTCTTTCGCATCAGCGACGTTCACCCGATTTCGCCGCAGGCCTGAACTCCCATCGCCACACCGGACCGTCTTCGGGATCGACGACGTCGCCGACCCATTCGAATCCACTTTTTCTGAGCACGCGCGCCGACGCGTTCTCTTCCGGCAGGGTATGGGCGATGACGGTGCGCACGTCGTCGGCATCTAGAGCAAACGCGGTCAACGCGCGCGCGGCTTCGGTGGCGTAGCCACGACCCCAATACTCCTCGTCCAAACCATAAGCAATTTCCACACGACCGTCAGTCGTCGGCGGACCCTTGAAACCGCAGTTGCCGATCGGAGCGCCCGTCGAACGGCGGAAGATGGTGAACCCGTGAATCCAGGGATTGGCCGTCGGCGCTGCCATCGCCGCAGCCAACCATGCCGGCGATACTTGTGCCCGATCCTCCGGGGGCATCGATTCGATCCGCGCGCGAGTTTGCTCGGGCGAACTGACCACGAGCCGTAAGCTGTCGGTCAGTATCTCGACGCTGCTCAAGATGTCACGACCTCGAAGAAGAACTTAGTGTACGTCGCGCCAGGCTCGAGACGATTTCTCCGATCGACGGTAGGAATCCTGCATCGCGCGACCACCCGGAGGGAACATCATGTCAGTCAGCGATGACAACAAGGCGGTCGTGCGCCGGTTTTACGAGGAGATCGACAAGGGGAACCTGGCCGCGATGGACGAGCTCGTGGCTGAGGACTACATCAATCACGACCCGCCGCCGTTTCCAAACCTGCCGCTCGGCCGCGCCGGGCTGAAGCGAGCCTTCGAGTTGTTCTGGAAAGCGACCCCCGGCCACCACGTGATCGAAGATCAAATCGCCTCAGGTGACAAGGTCGTGACTCGATTGCGCGGCGTCGGCAAACACGACGGTGAGATCTTCGGAGCTCCGCCGTCGGGTAAGCCTCTCGACGTCAAGGCGGTCGCGATTCACCGCATCGCCGACGGCAAGATTGCCGAGCATTGGTCGGCGATCGACTCAGCTGCGCTCCTCGCACAGCTCGGATTAATCGACCTCCCTCACTAGCGAGGACGATCGATCGGTCTCGGATCGCCGACGAGATCCGCCATGAGCCACAGCCATCGGCTCGCGGGATGGACCCACACTTCCTTATAGACGTACATGTTCTGCGACGGCCAGTAGGGCAGGTCTGTCGTGCCACGACTTTGCATCCCGACCGGCAGCGATCCGGCGAAATCGCCCGACGACACGCTGTACTGCTGCGCCCAATCGTATCCCTCGCCGTACATCGTACTCTGCGCGAACGGGTTGCGGCCGACGATCCATTGTGCCTGGCGCTGCGCGAGGTCGAGCGCGATGCTGTCACCGCGCAATCGCGCCGACGCGGCGAGCGCTTTGGCCTGCGAGAGCAGGACGCCAAAGTTTCCGCGCCGCGCGAACCAGACGGGAAAGATGCGGAGATACCAGCCGTCACCCATCGGCAACCCGGCGAGCACTTGTTCGCGGTATGCGTCCCGCGTCGCACCGTGCAGTGCGCCGCTGTCGGGAACCTCTTTCGTCTCGTCTCCGAGGCGATACACATAGGCCGGCAGGACGCCATACGGCGCGGTCGTCGTCGCGGCCTTCTTCTGGTACTCGGCGTAGAGGGCCAGCGTGGAAGACCACGCGGGCCGATCGGCGTGACCCGGCAGCGTCTCGACGAGCTGGGTCAGAGCAACGATCGGGGCTTGATCGTTGCCACGGTGGAACTGGTGGAACAACGTGTCGCGATCCGGACCCGTGTAGAAAAAGCCGGCGAGCGGAAAGCTCTTGCCGACCGGCGTCTTCTGCTGCGACGCGACGATGATCCTCGCCAGCTCGACGGCTTTGTCGGCGTACATCTTCTGGTGCGTCGAACGATACAGCTCGAGCGACGCCGTGGCTCCGATTCCCGCCAGCTCGACCCGTGTCGCGGCGAAGGCTGGCGTGCTCCACGTGGATGGTCCTTCGACGCCGACGACGGCGTAGTTCCAGTCTTGTTCGGCGGCACCCAAGGCGCGCGCCGCGAGTGACGGGTCCCGATCCTTCAGAACCCGATAGGCGATGGCCTCCGCGGCCGCGGCGATATAGTTGACGTTTGGATTGTTCTTCGCTTCGCGCGTGCGATCATCCGCGTCGCCGGCGACGTTGTTGGTCCACAGGTTGTGGCTCGCAAAGCCGATGCGATAGCCGCCGTCGAAACGCACACGCAGCAGCCAGTCGAGCCCCCACATGCCTTCCTCGATCAACCGATCGATGAGCTGCTGATCGTCTTTGATGCCTCGCAAACGTTCAGCCAGCGCAAACATCGCGTAAGTCGCTTCCCCCGTGTTGACCGCGCCCTGGGAGAGGTCGCCCGCGTCGTGCCACCCGCCATTCATCACGATTCGCTGATCGCCGTGTGTCGCGAACCAGTCAAGGTGGTCGACGTCGTGCGAGCCGGGCACAGCAAAGCCGCAACGTTCGCCGTAGAAAAAGTTGAGCACTTTCCAGATCGTCTCGCGCCAGACCACGCCGCCGATGCTGAACGACCGCGAGTTCGTGTTGCCCGATCGGACGAAGTAGGACCCGGGTGTGTTCACTTCCGAGAAATCCAGCTCGCGAAAGTCGCCCAGGCGGGTGTGCAACGATTGTGTGCTCTTGCGCAGCACGCTCACCGAATCAGTCGCGCGAACGAGCTCGAACGACGTCGCGGATCCACTCGTGATCGCTGTCTTGGAAAATCCTGTCTGATATCCCGGGTGGCTGAAGGCAATCTTGTCTGGCCCAACGCTCCATCCGGTGTGTTGATCGGGCTGGACGCGCTGCAATTCGAGCCGCCCTACCTCGAACGCAACGCGATCGGTCGGCGCGGCCAGCATTTTATTGACCCAATATCCGATTTCGAGCAACGTCACGCGGTCGCGCGCCAGCGGCTCGATCTCCCACACGACATGTGTCCATCGGTTGTTGGCGAGCGTGACGTAGTGCGTGCCCTCGCGATTGTACTTGTCCGGAACCTTCTCGGCGCCGTCGTTGTGCAGGACGATTTGCAGCGGGAGCATCGGGAACCCTGAGACGTCCGGGCGGATCCACATCGAGATCCGGTTGTAGCCGCTCCAATCTTCGCCCGCGCCGAATTCGCGGCGCAGGTTGACCGACGACAGTCCGTTGCGCGTCGGCGCCGGCTTGTCAACGAACATCTGCATGGCGACGCGCAGCACGCGCATGCTCCCCATCCGCGGCTCGGCGGGAAAAGTCAGCGTGCCAGTTCCCGAAAAGCGCCAAGTCGCCGGCCGCGTCATGTCGTCGAGCACGCGACTCGCGAGCACGGGCTTCTCGAGCCACGCAGCCTCGGCCGAGTTCGCGAGAGTGATCGGCATGAGCGGGCGCGGAGGCTGCGCGGGGAGCACTCGTAGCGCGGCAGCCAGAACCAGGATCGCAAGGCGGAACTTCCCGGTCCGTGTAGTCATGTCGAGATCTAAGTTGCGCCATGAGCCCATAGGCAACAAGATCAATCGTCGCTGCTCTCGTCGTCCTGCACCGAGGCACCGCGCCGATGAACAAACGCGAATTCCTGCGCAGCGCCGGCAGTGGGGGCTTGAGTCTCCTACTCGCGCCCCGTCTCTTGGCCAAATACGCCGAGATGCCCGTCGAACGCCTCGCCGAGGACGAAGCGTTCTGGCTGGCGATCCGCGGGAAGTACCGCCTCAAGCCCGACTACATCAATCTCGAGAGCGGCTACTACAGCATGCAGGCGCAGCCGGTCCTCGAGGCATTCATCGCGCGCGTGCGCGAGGTGAACTACGAGGCGTCGTACTACCTGCGTACCAAGCAGGTGCCGGACAAAGCCGCACTGCGCGATCAGCTCTCAGCGATGGCCGGCTGCGCGCCGGCGGAACTGTGCATCACACGCAACACCACCGAGTCGCTCGACACGGTCATCGCCGGCTACGACTGGAAGCAGGGCGACGAGGCCGTGATGTGCGAGCAGGACTACGGTCACATGCTCGCGATGTTCCGCCTGCAGGCACGCCGGCACGGCATGGTGAACAAGATCGTCTCGCTGCCCATCGATCCTGCCTCCGACGACGAGATCGTGCAGCTCTACGCCAGCGTCGTAACGCCGCGGACGCGCCTCATGATGGTGCCACACATCGTCAACATCACCGGCCAGATTCTCCCGGTTCGCAAGATCGTCGACATGGCGCATGCGCGCGGCGTCGACGTAATGATCGACGGGGCGCACGCTTTCGCCCACTTCGAGTACAAGATCCCGGACCTCGGCTGCGAGTATTACGGTGCCAGTCTCCACAAGTGGCTCGGCAGCCCATTGGGGACCGGCATCCTCTACGTGCGCCGCGATAAGATCCCGACGTTGTGGCCGATCTACGGTGATTGGCGGATGACGGAAGACGCGGACATCATGAAGCTGAATCACACCGGCACGCATCCGGTCCACACCGATCTCGCCATCGGACCCGCCATCGCGTTTCACAACGCCATCGGAACGCGTCGCAAGGAAGCGCGACTTCGCTATCTCCAGAATTACTGGACGAGCAAAGTTCGCGGAATCCCGAACGTGGAGCTCTACACGCCGACGGATCCGGCGCGGTCGTGCGCGATCGCGAACGTCGGCATCCAGGGAATGGATCCGCTGGAGCTCGCGAAGCGGCTCCTCGAGAACGACAAGATTTTCACAGTCGGCTACGACCAGGCGGGCGTGCACGGCGTGCGGGTCACGCCTCACGTCTTCACGCAACCCAGGGAGCTCGACCGGCTCGTTGCTGCGATCACCCGCTACGCAAAGCTCGCGTAGTCAGCGCTCCGTTTAAGGCAGACCGGCGCCGTCGGCGCCGACCCAGTCGTACGTTCGCTCGCGACCCATCAGTCGCCAGCGGGACGGATACACGTTGCGTTGCCAGTCGAGCGGTTCCCCGAGAGGCAGCGGTGCCGCTGCGAGCGCGAGCGCCGCCTTGAGATCGCGACGCTGTTCCGCGCCCAGAGCGTCGGGCGCAAGTGAGACGAACAACATCGTACCGCTTCTCGAGACAAGATCGAGCCACTGCCGATTGTAGGACCATGGAATGGCGTTCGTCACGCCGACGCAATCGGCATCGGCTACATAGAAGGTGCCATGCTGTGGGCCGCGGAACGCCAGGGTGTTCACTCCCATCTTCCGCGTGCGCGCCCATTCGGTGCCGCTCGTATCGTCGCCGACTCGGCAGACCTCGAAACGGCCCGCGGACAAGTGACTCACCGTGTTGCATCCGATGATCAGGCTGTCACCGGCGGCGTCGCGTATCGCGTGGTAGAGATCGTCGATCACTTCCGCCGTGGTTCGCGTCGGTCCGGACGCGAACGTCCAGCCGTCGCGCGTCAGCGCGGCGCCCATTTGAAAACCCCACCGCCCGAAGACGTCGTACGTGGTGTAGTCGTGCTTGATCAGCTCGAACCCCCATTGCTTGAGCCGCGCGATGTCGTCGACGACCTTCTGCCGCGCTTCGGGAACGGTGGGGTCGAGAAACGCGCGATCGCGCGCGAGCCGCCAAGCGTCGGGCGCGTCGGCCGGCGCCTGCAGCGGGCGAATCCAGATTCCCGGCCGCGCGCCGGCGCGTCCTACCGCCTGTGCCAGGCCGGACATGTCAGGAAATTTCTCGTTGCCGCGATCCCACGTGCCGACGCCCGTGCGCGACTGGCCTCGCACCGGCTGCCATCCGTCGTCGATCACTACGAAAGGGCGATTCCGGCCCGTGGGCGACAGCTCGACGATGTGCTGCGCGTCGGTGAGCACGGTGTCGGCGCTGTTCTTCCCGTACGCCCAGTACCAATCATTGCTTCCATAGATGGGCGACGCCGGCAAACGAGGCTTGGCGCACATCGTCGCGCAAAATGCGCGCAACGCGGCAAATGATGATTCGCCTTCGCGCCCGGCCCGACACACGACGTCGCAGACGTCGAGCACGCGTTCGCCGAGTTTCAGCCCGGCCGCGCCGCTGCGGACATCCGCCCATAGGCTGACGCCCTGCGGATCGATCTGCCAGAAGCAGAACGCGCGCGCGCTCGTACGAACGCCATATGCGTGCGTGCCCGACCGGTCGCTCGTCGCGGCGTACCAGGGCATGACGCGATCCGGCGCCCAACCGCGCCACTCGAGATCCCCGTAACCACGCTCCCACGCGTCACCGAGAATGAGAGGCATGTCGGGGAGCCGGCCGCGCCACCGCATATGAATCCGCTTGATCGTCGTCTTCGACGTGGCGAGCGAGACGCTGAGCGCGCCGGACAGAACCGCAGTCGTAACAACGACGTCGTCCTTCGACCAGCGACCGCCGCCGGCGTCGACGAGCCGAAGTTCAGCGGAATCCGACTGAACCCCGACGACATCGGGTGGCCGCAGCAAATCGACGAATCCACGCGGCGGCGCGCCGGCCGGAAAGACGGGCGCCGCGCTCTTTCCAACGAGCGCAGCGCCGGCGGCCGACCGCATGGCGTTCCCGATGAACTGCCGACGCGTCGTCGTCATTTCCCGAGCGACGACGCGACGTCGAGTACCGTATCGACGTCGGCTGGACTCATGTAGAGGTGCGCCGAGAGTCGAACGCCGCGGGCGTCGTTCTGTGGGCGCACCCGCACGCGGCGGGTCCAGAGCGCCGTTTGCAGGTCCTTCGCCTTCGTACCGTCGATACGAAACGTCGTGATCGCCGACGCGAGCCGCGGATCTTCCGGTGAGGTGATCCGCGCCGACGGAATGCGCGCCAGACCATCACGCAGACGCTTGGTCAGCATCGCGTCCCAGCGCTCGATCCGCGGCATGCCGATCTTGTCGATGAAGTTGATCGCGGCCAGGAGTCCCTCGTGCACCGGGACAGCGCCAGTGCCGTACTGCATGAACCGGAATGCGCCGTTCTCGTGATCATCCCAGTGCGAGCTGGCGAGCGTCGTCCAGAAGCGGTCCTGCACGTCGCGCCGGATGTAGAGGAACCCCGTACCCTTGGGCGCCATCATCCACTTGTGCGGACTAGCGACGTACGCGTCGCAGCCGAGCTCTTTTACATCCACTTGCATTTGCCCAACCGCCTGCGCGCCGTCGACGAGCGCCAGCGCGCCGCGGTCGCGGATCATCGCGCACAGCTCACGCGCCGGCATGCGGGTGCCGAGGCCCGAGACGACGTGGCTGAACATGACGGCCTTGGTCTTCGGCGTCATCGCGTCGGCGAACAATTTCACCACGCCTTCGACGCCGCCCTTGGTGCCGTCGTCGAGCTTCAGCTCTTTGACGACGATGCCGTAACGCTTCGCCTTGAGGCGCCAGGGCGAGATGCAGCCGCCGTGCTCCTGGTCGGTCGAGATGACTTCGTCGCCGGACGCGAGATCGAGACCGTTCGCCAGGAAGTTCATGCTCATCGTCGCGTTCTGCGTGATCGCGACTTCGTCGGGCTTCGCGTTGATGAAGGCGCCGACCGCCGCGCGAATGCCGACCGACGGCTCATAGCCGGTGAGCGGCTCGCCCTCCGGATGGTCGTACGCCCACGCCGCGAGCCGCGTCTCCAGCGCCCGTGTCCCGTTCACCAGCGCGTCGACGACCTCTCGCGGTGATGAACCCAGTGTCCCGGTATTGCAATAAGCAACGCCCTTCGGTATTAGAAAATGCTTACGGGCCTCGGCGAACACCGCGGCGTCCGGCTCGGCAAGCCCTGGCCGGAAGACCGAACCCGGCGTGGCGGCCGGCGCCGGGAAGATCGCCAGCATGTCGAGCGCGGGCGATGCGGCTCCAGCAACAACGGCCGCACCGGCGAGCCGCGAGAGGAAGCCGCGACGATCGAGGCCCGCAGCCGCGTCGTCGTGCGAAGAGGAATCGTTGGACATGGTCGTTCTCCGAGTTCTTCGAAGGGCCGCGGTGGGGGGGGGGCGACCTAACATGGGAACTCGGTCTCGCGAGCGGAAGGTGACGTCAATCGACCGCTGCGCGTCTCCTGCCGCGCATTCGCTGTCGCACCACGTCGATGTGCGCCGTCAGCGCGCTCGGCTCGATCGCGTCCTCTTCGTCGAGCGTCGACCGATACGCGGTCGCGATGCTGCTCCGGCTGAGCATGCCCAACAGCCGCGTCGGCTGGTTCCGGTCGACAACCGGCAAATGACTGACGTTCATGCGAAGCATCAGGTTGAGCGCGTCTTCGAGCTGGTCGTCCGGGTACGCGACAATCGGCGATGAGTTGCCGATCTCCAGGATCGTGAAATCACCTTCCGCATCGTTCAACGCCTGGAGCAGATCGCCCCGCGTAAGAATGCCCACGAGCGCGCCCGTCTTGTCGACGAGCGGCCACGAGTGCCGGCGACCGAACACCGGATCCTGCAACAACAGACGCCGCACGATATCGGCCCCGTAGACGTCGGCGGGAATCGACGGCACATCACGCTCCATCATGTCCTCGACACGGAACCGCGCCAGCGGGCTCACCGAGTATTCTCGTACAACGTGATAGCCGCGCCGCGCCACCTTCTCGGTGAGTATCGAGCGTTTCATCAGCAGCACCGTGACGGCGTGGGCCGCCACGCATCCGACGAGTAGTCCCGGAAGAAGCTCCACGTCGTGCGTCAGCTCGAGCAGGAATGCGATCGCGGTCAGCGGCGACCGCATCGTCCCTCCCATCATCGCCGCCATGCTGATCATCGCCCAGAGCGCGGGGTCGCCGACGGGAAGCCATCGTCCTTCGATCGCGCCGAGCGCGCCACCCATGATCAACAGTGGAGCGAGCACGCCTCCCGAAGTTCCCGAACCGAGCGCGATGCTCCAGATCACTGCCTTCGTCACCAGCAGGCCGAGCACGAACGCGCCGATCATGTGGCCGCTCAACAAATCGCGAATCGTGTCGTATCCCACGCCGAGCGCGCGCGGCTGCAGCAGTCCGCCGAGACCGATGACGGCGCCGCCAATCAGTGGCCACCACATATAATGAAACGGCAGCTTGGCGAAGACGTCTTCCGCGCCATATACGAGCGCGGTGAGCGCGGCCGACCCGAGGCCCGCAACGACGCCGACCGCGAGTGCGACGCCGAGCTCCGACCCGTTGAGCACCTCGTGCTGCGCGACCGGAAAAATCGGCGCGGCGCCGAGCAGCGGAAGCCGAAGCAGATAAGCGACGACGCACGCCGCCGCCACGGGCACGAAGCTTCGCGGCTTCCACTCGAACAGCAACAGCTCGACGGCGATGAGCAGCGCGGCCACCGGCGTGGCGAAGATTGCCGACATTCCCGCCGACGCGCCGGCGACGAGCAATGTCTTTCGTTCCGCCGACGACATGTGAAACGCTTGGGCGAACAGCGACCCGAACGCGCCGCCCGTCATGATGATCGGACCTTCGGCGCCGAAGGGCCCGCCAGTTCCAATAGAGATCGCGGAGGAGACCGGCTTGAGGATGGCGACCTTGGCGTCCATCCGGCTTCGCCCGATGAGAATCGCTTCCATCGCTTCGGGGATGCCGTGGCCGCGAATCCGCTCGGAGCCATAACGGGCCATCAGTCCAACGATCAGTCCGCCGACCATCGGCACGAGCACGGCCCACCAACCAAGCGTGTTGGCTGCGGGCGACACCAGGTTCGATGAAAGTCGATGGTAGTAGGCGAGGTTGGTGATCGAACCGATCAGCCACACGAGCGCGTAAGCGAGACACGCGCTCATGCCGCCGATCACGATCGCCATCGCCGTCATCGGAAGCAGCCGGGCGTCGGTCGTGAAATCGCGCAGATCCCGCCGCGCCGCGAGGATTTGTGGAGACCCCATTTGTCGCCTTGTCTTAGGAAGGCGATTCTCGGTGAGGTCGCCTTCCTAAGTATAATCATTGGTGGCCCATTTATCACGCTGGGCGATCATACCACCCGCTAGTCCGGTGCCAACGGGCTAGGCGCACACTAGTGAGATCCGCCGCCGCCAATTCAAATTGACCTACCCCCCACGGAGCTCAATCCGCTTGTCCCTCCGCAAACTGCTCTCGGGTGTTCTCGTGCTCGCGCCGACGATCTTGACCGCGCAGACGAGCCCCTTCGACGGTCTTCACTTCCGCTCCATCGGCCCAGCTGCCACGGGCGGCCGAATTCACGACATCCAGGTCGATCCGCGCGACCACTCGACGATCTACATCGGGTCGGCCACAGGCGGCATCTGGAAGACCACCAACAAGGGCACCTTCTGGACGCCGATCTTCGAGGGCCAGCCCGAAAATTCGTTCGGCTCGCTCGCGCTCTCGCCCTCGAACCCGAACATCATCTGGGCAGGCTCGGGCGAACAGCAGAACCGCCAGAGCTCTTCGTGGGGCAGTGGCGTCTATCGGTCGACCGACGCCGGTGCCACGTGGACACACGTTGGCCTCGAGCAGACGGCGAGCATCGCGCGCGTCATCGCTCACCCGACCGACGCGAACGTCGCCTACGTCGCCGCCGTCGGCAACCTGTGGAAGGCCAACGCCGAGCGCGGCGTCTTCAAGACGACCGACGCCGGCAAGACGTGGGCGAAGATTCTGTACGTCGACACGCTCACCGGCGCGACCGATCTCGTCATCGACCCGCGCGATCCGAACGTCCTCTACGCGGCCATGTACCAGCGTCTCCGCTCGGCGTTCGGCTTTAACGGCGGCGGCCCGGGTAGCGCGATCTACAAAACGACCGACGGCGGCGCGACGTGGAAGAAGCTCGAGAACGGCATCCCCAGCGGCGACAAGGGACGCATCGGCCTGTCGATCTCGCAATCGAAACCGGACGTGCTCATCGCGCTCGTCGAGCACGCGACCGAGAGCGGCACCTATCGCACCGACGACGCCGGCGCGACCTGGCGACGCACGAGCCGCACCAATCCGCGGCCGATGTACTACAGCCACCCGTTCATCGATCCAACCACCGACAAGCGCATCTGGATCCTCGGCACCAACATCGCCAAGAGCGAAGACGGCGGCACCACGTTCGAGGGCCAGCCGACGTCGCCGACATATGATGTCGGTCTCAAGACCGACCATCACACGATGTGGATCGACCCACGCGATCCGAAGCACATCATCATCGGCGGCGACGGCGGGTTGAACGAGAGCTTCGATTTAGGAAATACATATCGTCGCCTGAACGACATCCCCATCGGTCAGTTCTATCACATCGCGGTGGACGACCGCGATCCGTATTGGATCTACGGCGGCCTCCAGGACAACCATTCATGGACGGGCCCGAGCGCGACGCGCCATTGGCTCGGCATTCTGAATCAGGACTGGGTCGAGATCGGCTTCTCCGACGGAACGGGCCAGGCGGTGGACAAGGCCGACTGGCGCACCGTGTACACCTCGTCGAGCAGCGGCAACGTCCAGCGCTTCGACCCGATCACCGGCGACCGCCTCGACATCAAGCCGCAACCGCCCAAGGGCGACTCGGCGTACCGCTGGGATTGGGACTCACCGCTCTTCGCGTCGCGCCACACGCCGGGAACGGTGTACATCGCCGCCAACAAGCTCTTCATCTCGAAAGACCGCGGCTCGACGTGGACGGCCACGCCGGATCTCACGCGCCAGGTGAATCGCGACACCATCCCGATGATGGGTGTGCGCGGGCGCGACATCCGCATCTCGCGCAACGACGGCGAGTCCGGTTTCAGCGAGATCACGACCTTCGCCGAGTCGCCGCTCGATCCGAAAATCCTCTGGGTCGGCACCGACGACGGCAACGTCCAGCTCTCGATCGACGGCGGCAAGACGTGGAAGGAGCTGAGCGCGGCGATCGCATCCGGGGGGGGCGCGCAGATCGCCAGCGGCACGTACGTCGGCCGCATCGTCGCCAGCGCCGCGTCACGCGGTACCGCGTTCGTTGCCTTCGACGCGCATCGCGCCGGCGACTTCGCACCGCACTTGGCGCGCACCACCGACTTTGGTAGAACCTGGCGGCTGGTCACTGATGGTCTGCCGTGCGATGCGCCGGTGCGCAGCATCTATGAGTATCCTGGAAAGGCGAACGTCGTGTTCGCCGGCACGGAGCGCCATCTCTTCGTGAGCAACGACAGCGGCGCGCACTGGATGCAGCTCTCGGCGAACCTGCCGACGACGCGCTACGACGACATTCTCGTCCATCCGCGCACAAAAGATCTCGTCCTCGGCACGCACGGCCGCAGCATCTGGATCCTGGACGACGCGTCGCCAATCGCCGACTGGTCGAACGCGATCTCGTCGAAGCCGTCGTACCTGTTCCAGCCCGCGCGGGCGACACTCATGCTCTATTGGGAAGACGTGTCGAACATGGCGCAGGGGTTGTACATGGCCGAGAATCCGGCCGACGGCGCGGTGTTCACCTATTGGCTGTCAAAGCCGGCGCAGAAGGTGAAGCTCACCGTGCGCGGCGCAAATGGTAAAGTCATTCGCGAACTCGATGGGCCGAACAAGGCGGGCGCGGTGCAGCGCGCGGTCTGGGATCTTCGCCACATGCCACCGCCGGCTTCCGCGGGCGCGGGCAACTTTGGTGGGGAAGAAGGGGGCGGCGGCGGTGGTGGCGGAGCTCCGCCGGACAGCGCCGCGGGTGGCGGTCGTGGCGGAAGAGGCGGTGGCGGACGGGGCGCGGGTGGTGGCGGTCGCGGTCGCGCCGATGCACCGGTGCAACTCCCGATTCCGCCGCACGACATCGGCATGCGCGGTCCATACGTGGCGCCAGGCACATACAAAGTCACACTCGACGTCGACGGCGACACGACGACCCGCACCTTCGAGGTGCGCGGCGACCCGGGGCTCAACGTCACCACGCTGCAGCACAAAGCGCGCGAAGCATTCCTGCTCGACGTGCAGGCGACGCAGGTGAAGGTCGAGGAGATGGCGACTGACCTGCGCAATCGTCGCGCGTCGGCAACAGGCGACGCCGCGACGAAGCTTCAGGCGCTCGAGCGCCGACTCACCGCCGGTCGCGACGCACCGCGTGGACGACTCGGCGGGATTGCGCGCTCGTACAATGGAACGGGAGCGCAGCAGGGAAGCCTGATGCCGCCGACGAATGAGCAGCGGAAGATTCTCGCCGCCGCGAAGGCGGAGGTCGCGGCGGTGGAGAAAGAGATGAAATCGCGGTGACGCCGCTGGCAAGTCTCGCAACTGCCCTCTCCGACCGCTACCGCATCGATCGCGAGCTCGGGGCCGGCGGCATGGCCACCGTGTACCTCGCGCACGATCTCAAACACGACCGCGCCGTCGCGATCAAGATCCTGCGCGAGGAGCTCGCCGCGTCGATCGGCCCCGAACGCTTCCTGCTCGAGATCAAGACGACGGCGCGGCTCACGCATCCGCACATCCTGCCGCTCCATGACTCGGGCGAGGCCGACGGCCAGCTCTACTACGTGATGCCGTTCGTCGACGGTGAGACGCTACGTGCCCGCCTCGATCGCGAGCGCACCCTGCCGGTGACCGATGCGATCGCGATCACGAAGGCTGTGGCCGACGCGCTTCACTACGCGCACGCCCACGGCGTCGTCCACCGCGACATCAAGCCCGAAAACATCTTCCTGCAAGCGGGGCACGCCCTCGTCGCCGACTTTGGTATCGCCCGCGCTACGACGACGACCGGCACGCGGATGACCTCAGTTGGCGTTGCCATCGGCACGCCGACGTACATGAGCCCCGAGCAGTCCACCGGCGAAGACGTCGATTCGCGCAGCGATCAGTACGCGCTGGCGACGATGCTCTACGAGATGCTCACCGGCGTGCCGCCGTTCACCGGACCGACGCCCGAGTCGATTCTGGTGCAGCGTTTCACGAAGGCACCGCCCAAGGTGACCGCCAAGCAGCCCGCGGTGCCGCGCGCTGTGGAAGCGTCGATCATCAAGGCGATGGCGCGCGAGGTGAGTGATCGCTTCCCGACCATCGACAAGTTCGCCGAGAGTCTCTCGTCGCGCGCCGCGTCGAGTGTCGTCGATCAAGATCGGCGGTCCGTCGCGGTGCTGCCCTTCGCCAACATGAGCGGCGATCCGGAGAACGAGTACTTCTCGGACGGCATCTCCGAGGAGATCATCAGCGCGCTGGCGCAGATTCCTGGTCTGCACGTCCCGGCGCGGACGTCCGCGTTCTCGTACAAGGGCAAGAACGTCGACCTTCGCACGATCGGCGAAGAGCTCAGTGTCGCGACGATTCTCGAGGGAAGCGTTCGCAAGGCCGGCAATCGCATTCGCATCACGGCGCAGCTCGTGAACGTGGCGGACGGCTACCACCTCTGGTCGGAGCGCTACGATCGCGAGTTGGTGGACGTCTTCGCCATTCAGGACGAGATCGCGAGTGCCATCGTCGCGAAGCTCAACGTCACGTTGACCGGGCGCGCCGAATCACAGCTCGTCAAAGCGCCGACGCGCGACCTCGCGGCGTACGATCTGTTTCTGAAAGGACGCGCGTTGATGCGACAGCGCGGCGCGTCGCTCGCCGCCGCCGCCGAAACACTCGAGCAGGCGATCGCGCTCGACCCGGAGTTCAGCGCGGCACAGGCGTCGCTCGGTCAGGCGTTGGTCCTGTCGGCGATGTGGGGACTCGCGCCCATGGCGGCCATTCATCAGCGTGCGTCCGATGCGATCGAGGCCGCGCTTGCGCTCGAGCCGAACGCGATGACCGCGCAGACCGCGAGCGGAATCTTCTCGCTCTGCAACTTCGACCGCGAGAAGGCCTCCAGAGCCTTCACGCGCGCCGTGGAGCTCGACCCGATGGACCCTGAAGCGCGCGCGATCTACGCGCTGTATGACCGCGGCTACATTCGCGGCCGCTTCGATGAAGCCGTCGAGGAGATGGAAATGGCGCTGCGCGCCGATCCTCGCAGCGCGCACGTCGTCGCCCACACGGCGCTGTTACTCGCTTGGGCCGGGCGGTTCGACGAAGCGATTCCCACTGCTCGTCGCGCGCGTGAGCTTGACCCCGCGTCGTTTTATGCGGCGTGGTCCCTCGTCCACGCGCTCAACGTCGGCGGCGATCCCGAGTTGGCGAATAAGGAAACGGAGTCCGCGATGGCCCAATTCGGGCGCCATTCGTGGCTGATGATGGGTTGGTCGATCGGCCGCGCGCGTGCCGGTTGGCCCGAAGTCGCGGATGCGCTGTTTCAGGAGCTCGAGGCGAGAGCGCGAACGTCCTTCGTCCAGGCGATGCCGCGCGCCACCGCGGCGTTCGGCGCGAATCGATTCGACGACACCTTCCGACTGCTCAACGAAGCATACGAGACTCGGGATCCGCTGCTGGCCCTCATGGGCGGAAACTGGCCGCCGTTCGACGTGATCCGCTCGCGACCGGAATACAGAGCGGTCCTCGAGCGAATGGGTTGGACGACACCGCTTCCCGATGCACCGAGGCCGTCGGCGCGTCCGTCATAAATGCG
>Ga0207674_10001232_pt1 | contig 33392 bp, 31 predicted proteins | sample KBSCornC72_FD_184303 | JGI IMG/M metagenome (GOLD analysis project Ga0207674, IMG submission 184303) | Corn rhizosphere microbial communities from Kellogg Biological Station, Michigan, USA - KBS Corn C7-2 (SPAdes) (version 2) | ecosystem: Host-associated > Plants > Roots > Rhizosphere > Soil ...
GCATCTTGGTCGATCTGCTGTCGCTGTACCGCGACATCCTGTTGCTCCAGCTCGGTGTCGAGGTCGAGCCGGTCAACCTCGCGATCTACTCGGAGCTGGCCGCAGCCGCCCGGCTCGCCACCCCCGCGCGCACGCTCGAGACGCTCGACGCGATCGCCGAGGCGCGCGTCCGGATCGCGGGCAACGTCGCGCCCGCCCTGGCCCTCGAAGCGGTGCTGGTGAGCGCCGTGCGCACCCCCGAGACTGTTCCTGCATCGTCCGGAAAGGACACTCCGTGAATCGCCTGCGCCCCGCCCTCAGCGCCCACCGTCGCAGGTCCCGCCGCCGCGGCCGCGTGACCGTCGCCCTGGCCACCCTCTCGGTGGCCGCGCTGCTGCTCACCGGATGCGTCTCGTGGTTCCGCCCGCCGTCGCACGTCAGTTCGACGTCGACGCCCACCGGCGAGAAGGTGGCCGCAGACCTCCAGCCGTTCTACTCCCAGGTGGTCAAGTGGTCGAGCTGCTCCGGCGGCTTCCAGTGCGCCGACGTCACGGCGCCGATGAACTGGAAGGACCCGTCGAAGGCCTCGATCAAGCTCGCGCTGATCCGCAAGCCGGCCACCGGCACGCGCCTCGGATCGCTGCTCGTCAACCCCGGCGGGCCGGGAGCGTCGGGCTATGACTTCATCCACGACTCCCTGAGCTACGCGGTCGACAGCACCCTCCGCGCCAACTACGACATCGTCGGCTTCGATCCACGCGGCGTCGGCCATTCCACCGCCGTCAACTGCGGCGGGGCGCAGGTGCTCGACCACTTCAACTACGACATCGTCCCCGGCACGCCGGGCAGCGACTCGTGGATCGCCGAGCTCGAGAAGGAGAACGCGCAGTTCGGCCAGGACTGCCTCGACCACACCGGCCCGCTGCTGCAGTACGTCGACACCGTCAGCGCCGCGCGCGACCTCGACCTGCTCCGCGCCGTCCTCGGAGACAAGAAGCTCAACTACCTCGGCTACTCCTACGGCACCTTCCTCGGGGCCACCTACGCCGAGCTGTACCCGACCAAGACCGGCCGCCTCGTGCTCGACGGCGCCCTCGACCCCGCAACGACCGACTTCACGGTGACCGACATCCAGGCCAAGGGCTTCGAGAGCGCCTTCCGCGCGTACCTCAAGGACTGCATCGGCAAGAAGGGCTGCCCGTTCACCGGCTCGGTCGACCAGGCGATGGCGCAGACCGGGCAGCTGCTCGACAAGCTGCAGGCGACCCCGCTGACCGGAGCCGACGGGCGCCAGCTCGGGGCCAACACGATGTTCGTGGCGATCATCCTGCCGCTGTACAACAAAGACAACTGGCCGTACCTGAACCAGCTCTTCTCCGAGCTGCGCACCGGCAAGACCGACACCGCGTTCCTGCTGGCCGACAGCTACAACGATCGCAACCAAGACGGCACGTACTCCTCCAACTCGACCGAGGCGTTCGTCTCGATCAACTGCCTCGACTACGTCAGCGACAGCTCGGTCGACTCCATGCGCACCGAGGCGGCGCAGCTCGCGAAAGACGCGCCGATCTTCGGCCCGCGTATGGCGTACGGCGGCACGAGCTGCGCCAAGTGGCCGTTCGCGGCGACCCGGGTGCGCGGCCCGATCGCGGCCAAGGGCTCGGGCGACATCCTGGTGGTGGGTACCACCAACGACCCCGCGACCCCGTACGTCTGGGCGCAGAACCTGTCGAAGGAGCTCGAGCACGGCCACCTCATTACGTATCACGGCGAGGGCCACACGGCGTACAACAAGTCCAACTCGTGCGTGAACAACGCGGTCGACGACTACTTCGTGAAGGGCACGGTGCCGTCGAAGGATCCGGAGTGCTGACGGCCGGGTGCTGAGCGCCGGGGGCTCCGGCGAGCGACAATAGATCCATGGATGTCGCCGAGCTCGGCCTGCGCGAACGCAAGCGCCTGGCGACCCGGCGCGCGATCCAGTTGGCGGCGCTGCGCCTCGTGAAAGACCGTGGACTCGACGCCGTCACCATCGACGACATCAGTCACGACGCCGATGTCTCACCGCGCACCTTCTTCAACTACTTCGTGTCGAAGGAGGCGGCGCTGGTCGGCGACGGCCCCGACCTGCCGTCCGAGGATGCGATCGAGGCGTTCGTGCACGGCTCCAACGGGATCCTCGAGGATCTGGCGCGGATGATGACCACCTCGGCCGAGAACGTGCTGCAAGACCAGGAGGTCATCCAGCTGCGCAAGGCGCTCGCCGCCGACTACCCGCACCTGACCGTGCTGCGGATGCAGTCGTTCCAGGCCTTCCAGAGCGACCTGACCGAGCTGGTCGGCCGCAGACTCGCGGCCGAGAACCCGGCTCTCGCCGCGGATCCCGCCCGCCTCGCCAGCCGTGCCGACCTGGTCACGATGGTCGCGGTGGCCGCAATGCACCACGCCTGGAAGACCTGGGCGAGCGACCCGAACGCCACGGACTCCATCGCCGAGCGGATGCGCTCGTCATTCGTCGAGCTCGGAGAGGTGATCGGCGAACTGGCTCCGCGCTGAGCCGGCCCGGCATCGGCGCGGTCGGCATCCGCGCGATCGGTTATGCTTTTCGACGGTACCGGCCCCGGCCGTGCCCGCCGCCTTAGCTCAGTTGGTAGAGCGATTCACTCGTAATGAATAGGTCGTCAGTTCGATTCTGACAGGTGGCTCCCCTCACATCCCCGTAATCTCGGGCGACTTGGCTCCGTGCCTCTCTGCGGCTTGTGGCCATTTGCCGGTCCGCGTCCCCCCGGCGTCCCCCAGGATCGCGTCGATTCGGTTGATCGCCGCCTCACTCGCCTCTGAACCCATCCAGTGCGCGTACAGGTCGACTGTGAGCGTCATCGAGGCATGACCGAGCCAAGTCTGGACGGTCTTTGGATCGACACCTGACGAGAGCCAGAAGGTGGCTGCCGAGTGGCGCAGATCGTGAATGCGGCGCCCGCGGTTGTGAGTCGACCATTGCACTGCTCGCCGCCAGTTGGCCCCATTCAGCCGCCCGCCCTCCACCGATGTGAACACGAGATCATCAGGGGACTTTCCCTCCATCCATCGGGAGACCACAGGTATCAACTCCGCCGTCAACGGGACGCTCCGAGCTGAGCCGCCCTTTGTCCTGTTTCGGACTTCGTGGCCGTCAGGAGCGCTCCGAGAAACTCGGAAGGCGGCGCGCGGCAGCAGAGTTACGTCCCTCACGCGCAGGGCAACCAGTTCTCCCCATCTCAACCCCGTCAGTCCCAGTACCAAAGCAATCTGTGCTTGCCGAGGATCATTTCGGCTGAGGTTGATGACAACTTCACGCAGCTCGTCGACTGAGAGCGGGAAAACCTCATGCTTTGTGCCCATCCCGGTCCCGGCTGGGACGCGCACCGCCAGGACAGGGTTGGCTTTGATCATTCGTTGACGAACGGCCCAGTTGAACATCGTTGACAGGACTGCTCGGAACCGCGTCACGGAACCTCGCGAGAGGCCGCGTTGGCTGAGTCCGTTGAGCAGCGCCTCGACTTCTGGCTCGCGCACGGACGCGATCGGCCGACGGCCCAGAGCCACCGAGATGTTCCGAAGTAGCGCTGTATCAGCCTGGAATGTCGAGCTCGCGACAGTCCCCTGACGCTCCGTCAGCCACTGCTCAATGACCGCGTTGAAGGTCGTCTTGCCGACTCGTGGGTCGACGAAGTCGCCCAGGTCCAAGGAGCGTTTCTGCAATGCCTCCCATGCCTCAGCGTCGCGTTTGAGATCGAACGTTCGTGACGCGACCACGTCTCGTCCGCTCTTCACTCGTACCCGCCAGCGGCCGTTGGGGGTCTTGCTGACGGTCACCGCCGCATCGCTCTCAGGTGCGCTTCCAAGTCCTGAGGCCGGTACCTTGCGATCCCCGCCAGATCGATCCAGTTGGGGCCAATCGCTTGATGCCGCCAGCGGGACAGGGTTGCTTCTGAGACCCCCAAGTATCGTGCGACCTGCGCGGAAGTGAGAAGGGCCCCTGCCGCCCCGGTGGCGGGTTGGCCGGCGTCTATCGGGCCCTCGACCGTGTCCCGGCGGTCGCTCAGACCAGTGCTACTTGACCGAGGTTTGCCCATCCGGTTGACGACCGACGGCGTACGTGATGCCCTCGAGCAAGCCAGCCTTGCGGGCCTTTGTGATCCAATGCGTGGCGGTCCGCTCTGGGATGCCTAGTGCGGATGCTACAGCCCGCATCGGAGGTTGCGCCGCCAGCGCCGAGACGCCGTAAATCAGCTGCACGAGTTCCAGCGTGTCCGCGGTCGGACCCGCCTTCGCGGCGATCGATGCGAGCTTTGCTGGAACGATTCGGCCACCGTCGGCGAGGAGCTCCTGGACCGTTCCGCGCTTCTGCACGTCCTTCAGCAGGGCGTCTTCGTAGTCGACGACGACGCAGTACGGGACCGCCGCTGAGAGCAACTCGCCGAGGCGCACTTGCCGCAGTACCGTCGGCGAAATCTCCTCCGTCCCCTCCGCTGCGCGGTGCGCGGTCCCAGTTATCCGGTATCGGCCCGCCTCGCTCGAGTAGCTGGCGTGGATGGTCGTCTCCACTCCGATGTCACTTGCCACCGCTGTGGCCACGAACGCTGGGGCGATCCGCAACGCGGACCCGAGCGGCAGCGTGGCGTACTTGGACGCCATGCGCTGGCCGTCGGGTGTACGCACGTCGATCTTCACCTCCCTAGTGTGCCCTTCCGCGTCACGAAATCGCTATTGCGATTACTTGACACGATTATGCATCCTCTGATTCGATCATGTCAATACACGACACGGATTAGCAAGGAGGGTCAGTGGGCAAGAGGGAGGAGGCGCGAAAGAAGCAACAGGCTGCCGGCCGTCGTTACCGCGAGAAGAACGCGGACAAGATCGCCGAATACAAGCGGCAATGGCGCGAACGCAACCAAGAGCACAGGGACGCGTATGCCGCCGACTGGCGCGAACGCAATCGCGAACATATCCGCACCAGCAACCGCGACTACATGCGGCGCAAGGCCAAGGAGGCCAAAGACGAGGTTGAGCGTCGCGCCCGAAAAGCGGAATACGCACGCAACCGGTACCACGCCGATCTTGAGGCGAGCCGCTCGAAGGCGCGCGAGAACCGGCAGGCGGCACGAGCCCGCGACCCGGAGACGTACCGCGCTAATAGGAAGCGACGCAACGAGGCGTGGCGTGCCAAGCACAAGGACGAGATCAACGCCCGGCTGCGGGAAAAGAACCTCCTCAACCCGGGCCCGAAGACTGAAAGGGCCCGCCGCTACTACGAAGCCCACGCGGAGGAGCGTCGCGCCAATCGGCGCCAGCGCTATCAGGACAACCGTGAGCACGAACTGGCCAAGCAGCGCCAATGGCGCCAACGCGAACAACGTCGCATCGCCGTCGGCCTTCCCGTGCGGCGGCTTCATCGCGTGACTCCGGCTGAGCGCCTCGAGCACGCACGGGCCGCCGAGCAGTTCTTCGCCCGCCCGATGACTCCCGAGCTCCAGGAGCGGCTGAAGGCGGAGCTCCGCACCCCTCCAGAACTCATCGAAGCCTGGCACCGAGACAACGCCCGCTTCCGCGCCGCCCAATACGCGCTCCGTCACCCGGAAGCAGGGGTGCACGTCGTCAACCGCAAGAAGGCAGAAGAGGAACGAATGGACGCCATCGCCCGCCAGATAAACGAGCGGCTTCGGGTCAGCCCGCGTACCCCACGAGATTCTGCCCCCTACGCGCCGCCCGTGCCTCAACCATCGACGGAGGCACTCAGCCGATGAACATCCCGATCAGTGCCGGGCCGCCTCACGGAGATTTCACGCCCTGCCGCGTCCTCCCAAACGGAGCGACAGCCTTCACCCTCACCATTCCCAAACCATCCACGCGACCGCCGCTCATGCAGCGGACCATCGCATCCAGCACCCACCGAAAGGACCCACCACCATGCTCGACCGATCCCAGATCGACGCGACCGTCTTCCGTGTCGCCGTCGCCGCGTTCACCTACTACCCCGAAAAGCCAACTCGCGAACCCGGATACACACTCGAGGAAGACCTCGACTGGTGCATGCGACCTCTCCGACAGCTGCCCGAGGAAACGCGCCGCGAACTCCGCGAACACGTCACGACCCTCGTCACCGACCCGACCGCCGACCGTCAAGGCTTCATTCGCCTGCTCCAGCGCGAGGGCCAGGAACCCGACCATGACTGACCAAGCCATGGGCCGCGCGGTAGCCCACCCGCCCCGTGCGGCAAGCTCCCACATCATCACTAGCGCGCAGCGTCCGCTGTATCGACGGCTGGCGCGCAAGGAAGCTCGCCTGCGCGAGGACCAGTTCATCGCCCTGTCCCGCCTAGTGCGGATCCTCGCGCGACGACGCACCGCCCGAAGCGGACCCCGATTGACCGAGAACACTCTGATCCGGGTCGCGATCGACTTGCTGCTTACCCGATCCGACCAGCTCGCCGGCAACACAGAAGACGAGATCCGGGCGTCCGCGCTCCGTACCGATCAACGCGCGTCCCCGCCTGATCCCCGATAGCTCGCGATCCCGATCAGGTTGCTCCCGGTCCGCCGATCGTAGTTCGCTGCACGGGCTCCGTGCCCGGCTTTCGCGGCATATCCTCCCTCGCCTCGCTCAGTCCGGTATTCCACGACCGGGCACTACGCCCGCTCCGCTCTCAATCGATCTCTGTACCGGGAGCAACCCGGCATGGAAAAGAGAGAAGGAGAGTCAGCAGATGACTGACACCGCAACGCTCGGCACCATCGAGCACATCGACCCCAACCAGATCGACGTGGAAACCAACATCCGCACCACCGTCAAACTCGACCCCACATTCGTGGCATCCATCCGCGAATACGGCGTCCTCACCCCAGTCGGCTGCCGCCGCAACGACGACGGCACCGTCACGCTCCGGATCGGGCAACGCCGAGTGCTCGCCGCACGCGAGGTCAGCCTGCCGAGCATCCCTGCCTACATCGTGGAAGGTGACGACTCCACAGTGACCCGGCTGTTGGAGCAGTTCGCCGAGAACGAGCACCGCGCCAGCCTCACCGAACCGGAACGGGCCGCCGTGTTCCAGCAGTTGGCGTTCGAGGGGCTGACCGTCCCGCAGATCGCCAAGCGCACCGGGGTGAAGAAAACGGTTGTAGAAGCCGGGATCACCGTCGCGGACAGCGAGTTCGCGGGCAAGATCGCCACCAAGTACGAGGTCACCCTCGACCAGGCTGCCGCGATCCTCGAATTCGAGGACGACCCCCAAGCGGTCAAGTCCCTCGTGCAGTACGCGGAGGACGCACCGGACCAGTTCCGGCACGAAGTCCAGCGCCAGCGCGACGACCGGACGCGCCGCCAGCAGGTCGAGACCGAGCAGGAGGCACTGCGTGAGCAGGGGTTCACCATCCTCGACCGCGCGCCGTACTACGGGGAGAAGGAGTACACCAACATCAGTGAACTCGTCACCCGCGACGGCAAGCCGGTCACCGTCGAGAGTCTCGGCGGGATCACCGAGAAGTACGCCTACGTCCGCTTCGCGTGGGACGAGGCGACCAGTGATGTGTACCTGCGTGAGTTCAAGGTCTACGGATTCAACAAGAAGCAAGGCACCGGAACCGGCGGCGGTCCCATGACCGACGAGCAGAAGGCCGAACGCAAAGAACTCATTGCCAACAACAAGGCATGGGCCTCCGCCGAGGTCGTCCGCCGCGAATGGCTGACCGGATTCCTCGGACGCAAGACCCTCCCGAAGGACGCCGCGCACTTCGTGGCCACTGCCCTCACCGCGCACCGCGCGACGATCGCCTCCGGGCTCAGCGGCGGCAACCGACTCGCCGCGACCCTGCTCAGCCTCGACGCGCAGGACTCCGAATGGGGCCAGAGCCCGATCGACCCGATCGCCGAAGCACAGCCAGCCCGAGCCGGGCACGTGACCCTCGCGGTCGTGCTGGGCGCGATCGAAGCCAGCACCGGCAAGCACACATGGCGGCAGCCGAACCGCACCGCCCGCGCATACTTCGCGCAGATCGCCGCATGGGGATACCCTCTCTCGGATGTCGAGCAGATCGTCGTCGGCACGGACCATGCAGACGAGCAGCCCGAGCCTGACGAGGAGGACGTTCACGACGACGAGCCGACTCACGACGACGACAGCGACACTGCCGCGTGAGTGACCGTGTGGCCCCGGACCAAAAGTCCGGGGCCACCCCCTTGCCCAGCCAAGAGGACGCAGAAGGGGCGCCGAGTAGAATCGGCTCGAACGGGAGGAGATCGCAGTGGCCGCACGACAGTCCATGTGGCACGTCAACGACGTGGTCGCCTACGACGTCATGCGCGAACTCTCCAGCAGCGTCCAAGCCCGACTCCTCGACCGTATTCGAGCTGGCGATGAGTCCGCCCGCACCGAACTGCTCGAGGTCCGTCGCACCACCCGCGCTGTCGACGGATACGACCGCTCAGTCGTAGACGCGTTCACGCAACAGCTCCAAGGCCGCGACACCGAACTCGCGCAGGCGGCACCAGGTGACCGCTAACCCTGCACCCCTCACCCCGGACGAGATTGAGGACATCTACCGTTCCCTGATTCTGCCGACTCTGTTCGACGGTTCTCCGGGCGGAGAATCTGCACCGACAATCGTCCTGCTGGGGGGCCAGCCCGGCTCCGGCAAATCCCGCGCAAGCACCCGCATCATCGCCGAGCACCCCGGCATGATCGCTCTTAGTGGCGACGACTTGCGGATCTTTCACCCGCACTTCCGCGAGCTCGTCAGCGACGTGCCAGAGCTGGCAGGTGAGGTTCTTGCCGAGGCGACACGACCATGGGTCCGCTCGGTCCTCCAGGATTCCCTGGCCGGTTCTCGCAGTCTGCTACTCGAAGGCACGTTCGGCGATTCCGACGTCACGCTCGCAACCGCAGCCCGCTTTCGGGACGCCGGGTTCCAGGTGAGAATCATCGCGATCTCGTCCCCCCGCGTCCTCAGCCTCGTCACCGTGGCATCCCGCTACCTCCGCGACCGTAAAGCCAACTCACCCGCGCGGTTCACCAGACTCTCGGCTCACGACCGCGGCTACGACGGCACCACCCGCTTGATCGAATCCCTCGACGCCTCCGCGCCCATCGATCAACTCACGATCGTCAGTCGCAACGGGAACATCCTTTTCGACCGCTCCCGGAACAACGCAACAGGATCGGTCGATTTCGACGGCGCTCTCGCCGCGATGCGCGAGGGCCGACATCCGGCCTCGTGGGGAGCGCGCTCAACGATGGAACTCCTCGGCGAGCTCAAGCAGGTCACCGCCTACGCAACAAGCTCGGGTCACCTGACCGCCGACACAGCGCGCCTCCTCATCGAAGCTCATGTCCTCGCCCTTGCCGAGATCGTGCCGAAGCTCAGCATCGCGGCAGACTCGCCACAAGCGACATTCATCCAGCAAGCCGTCAGCGAGCAACTGGTCGCCCTCAGACGTGAAGCCTCGCAGTCGCAACCTCCCTTTTCGGACCCGTCCCCGGAGCCTCAACCAGCAGCGGCGGAACTCACACTCGAATAAGCGGTGCCGGGGTAACTCGACCGACTGTCCGAGCAGGACGGCCATCGGCTATTTCTCACCGAAGCATCACTGCCGCGCCAGCCAGACCGTCGCGACCCAGAGATGGTCAGCATCGTCGAGCCTCACCGTCGGCGTCAGTACCGGGCGCTACGCTGGTAAACATGGCAGCTACCAGGACACCGATTTACCAGGGCGACGACGGTCTCGAAAGAGCCGTCATCGACCTGGTTCGAGTGGGCGCGGAAGGCCATGCCGCCGGTGTTCGTCAGTTGGCTAGCCGGCTGATGCGAGCCGTGCCTGCCAGCGTCAAGGACGCTGAGGAATTCCGACAAGCGGTCCACCACGCCCTCAGCGTCGCCCGACCCGACACAGGACTCCGGTTTGATGGTGGCGCGATACCCGCTGACACCGAAGGAACCCACCCACTTGCGTTCGTGGACTCCATGCCGCAGGCTGACGAGCTGGTGCTCGACGGCCGCATCGCCGGCGAACTCGAAGAGATCGTTATCGAGCGGGAACGGGCGAACGAGCTCGCGATTGCAGGAGTCCCACTGACTCGTACCGTCTTATTTTCTGGCCCGCCTGGTGTCGGCAAGACCCTGACAAGCCGCTGGTTGGCATCGCGACTCGGATTGCCCCTAGTCGTTCTCGACCTGGCCGCCGTCGTGTCCAGCTACCTCGGGAGCTCAGGCCGCAACATCAAGTCCGTACTGGACTACGCAAAGAGCGGCCCATGCGTGTTACTGCTGGATGAGTTCGACGCCGTCGCCAAAAGGCGTGATGACGAGTCAGACATCGGTGAGTTGAAGCGCATCGTGAACGTCATATTGGTCGAGCTCGATCGGTGGCCGGACACAAGCCTGCTGGTCGCGGCTACCAACCACCCTCAACTCTTGGACTCCGCAATCGATCGGCGTTTCGACCGAGTCATCGAGTTTCCCATGCCAGGTCAGTCTGAGCGCGAAGCGGTGCTGGGAACGATCAGCCATGACGACGTCGATCGCGAGCTTGTGACGATAACAGCTGCCTTTTGGGATGGTGGCAGCTTTTCTGATGTCGTCCGATTCTGGGAGACGTGCCGGCGGCGAGCGATCGTTCGCGAACTTCCGCTGGAGGATGTTGTGCTGCACGCGCTTCTGGAACGATCAGGTTCCGAAGAGGTTCGTCACGACCTGTGGCGCCTTGCCAACGAAAAATATGGCTTCTCAAATCGGAAGATAGCTGCAGCAGCCGGGTTGAGTCATCCAACTGTCTCGACGGGGATCCGTAGGGCGAAGGGAGCGGCATGACCGACGTGTCGGCGACCCAAAGCGCCGTGGCCCGACGGCTGTTTCTCAACGGCGAAGCCCTGAGGCTAGACGTTGATTTCGCTCCGACCGGCGGCGGGCCAAAGTACGAACCGTTTTCGCCGGAGGAAGCGAGGGAGTGGCTACTTCCTCAGGTGCGCTCGGCCCGCCAGTCGCTGGAGAATCTGCCGGATGAGTTGCGGGCCGCTGATCGCGTGTATGTCGAGGCGAAGCTTCTTCCCAACTACATCGCGCCGACTTATTTCCCTGATGCGCTGCTTTCAATCGTGGGTGCTGTCTCCGTCGGCTCCCGAGCGGATGTTGGCACCCTCCGGACCCCGTCGCGACAGCAGGTCAGCGGTACTCGGCGACTGATCTTGGCTGTCGATGATGCTTCACTAGGGGCCCTCGAGAACTTGATCGAAGGCGGAGGGCAGGGTCGAAGCGGGCAGCAAGCCTTCGCGCAGATTCGACGCATTGAAGAGATCTCCCCGCCGTCTCAGTCCAGCGTGCTCAAAGCGGATCTGGAGGACGCGAGCCTGCAGGGACCAGCGGACACCTTGTGGGAAGCCGTCTTGCATCCCCGGGCCATTCGCACCGGTGAAGCGATTCCAATCGATGACGACGCTTTCGAGCGATGGGTCGCCTGGGTCGAATCCAACGGGGGAGATGTTCGGCGTGACTACGTCCGGCAGATCGGCGGCCTTACTTTCATGCCCGTGCGCATTCCTACAGCCGCGGCCCCTGAACTTGTGCGGTTCAACCCGCTTCGTGTCTTACGTCCAATGCCTGCCATCCGCCCGCGACCACGGTTCGGTCTGCGGTCGGGTGCTCGCGCAACTGCCCCGTCGGTCTCCGGGACCGTGGGCAACGCGACGACAGTGGCGGTCTTCGACGGGGGAGTCAATGATCCGACTAACGCCGGACTGTTCCCCATCCCGCGGATCGATCTGACCTCCGAGCCGCCCGAGGCTGACGAGACGGAGCACGGAACCGGCGTCACGGGCGCGGTCATGTACGGACTGATTCGACCGGGACAGCAGGCGTCCCAGCCTCCACTCCCAGTCGAGAGCTACCGCGTCCTGCCAGCACCTCATGACCCCAACGACCTCGACGGCTATTGGATCCTCGATCAGATCAAAAGCACCCTGATCGACGGACAGCACAAGATCGTCAACCTCAGCCTTGGCCCAACTCTGGCGGTCGAAGACGACATGGAACCCAACCGGTGGACCGCCGAACTTGACCAGCTCGCCTGGGAGAGCGACATCGTGTTCGTGGTGGCGGCGGGCAATGACGGCGACGCCGACCGGGCGTTGGGACTGCATCGTGTGCAGGTGCCTGCAGACATGGCAAACGGCATATCGATTGGATCGTGTGACGCTCCAGCCCCGGGACGGCCGTGGGCTCGGGCCCCGTACTCCTCGATGGGCCCAGGCCGTCCCGGCAATCGGGTTCAGCCTCTTGGCGTGCAATTCGGAGGCGTCGATGACCGAATGTTTGACGTTTTGCAGGCCGACGGTAGCTTCCTCGAAGCCAGCGGAACGAGCTTCTCCGCCCCCGTCGTGACACATGCCCTAGCCGATCTGACCACTCGCCTCCCGCGCGTCAATAGCAGCGTGTTGCGAGCGTTCTCGGTGCATTTTGCTGAGCGGCACCGTTCGTTCAGAGCCCTGCAGGAGGAGCTGGGACATGGGCGTCTGCCTCTCACTTTCGCCAGCTCATTCGACTCCACCGCGGATGACGTCCACGTCCTTTATGTCGACCAAATCGCTCGAGGCGACATCCTGGGCTATCAGGTCCCGTTGCCCGCCGCGTTCCGGGGCGCAGTCAAAATTTCCGCAACGCTCGCTTACGCGTCACCAGTCGAGCCCACTCAGCCGACCGAGTACACGACCGCCTCGCTCGAACTCACGTTGCGCCCGAACCGCAACCTGTTCCGATTCACCTCACCTCCTGGGTCAGACGATCCCACGCAGGTCTTAGATCTCAGGTCAGACGCCGCCCGAGACCTCATAGCGGCAGGCTGGGCCACCAGCCAGGAACCAGTCACCAAGACCCTGAGCTCGACCTCAAGTCAGAACGAAGCCGACCTCCGCGACTCAGGCAAGTGGGAGACGCTTCGCCACTACCGCGTTGGCCTAACCGCGGACGAAGCCGATGACCCACGCCTCGAAGTGCGATATGTCGCACGCAGGGCCGGCGGCCTCGACGGGAGCCCGACCGAGGTCCCCTTCGCGATACTCCTGAGCCTGGTTGACCCCCATTCTGCGGGCACACTCCATGACGCCGCTCGCGCACAGTTCGCCGCCCTTCGACCGGCGCAAAGAATCGAAGGTCGTGTTCGCCTCCGCGGCGGAAGCGGCACCAACTGGTATTGAGCAGTTCACAGATGACCACAAGCATCCGGGATGAGGCGTCGGCGCGCGGGACCATCGGCTCCGCCGCCTACAACATGATGCTCACGGTGTTCGCCTGGGAGGTGCAACGATTCCCCCGTCTCGCCGCACAAGCACCAGCAGAAGACTTCCTCAATAGCTTTTTCGAGCAGAAGGGCGCAGGATACGTCATCGCCCTCGTTGCCGAACCAGATGACGCCGCAGCAACACGACTGACCCATGGATGGGTCAAGAATTGGCTGGTTGATCAGGATCGAAAGCTCCCGATGGGAGCCCTGAGAAATCGGCTCGAAAAGCGACTGCAACGCTCCGAGCTGTTCCGAGACTCGGAAGTTGCGCACTACTGGTATCTGGCAGAGGACTCCGACCTGGATAAGACGGTGTCCACCGACGACCTCAGAACCGCGGCAGCTGCTGTCGATGTTGAACTCCAGGTTTCCGCCTCCGGCCAGATTCAACTCGGCCGCTCCGGACAGCTCGAATCCCTGCTCAGGGAACTGCTGCTTCTTGCGGGCCGACTGCACGTCGGTCAGATGGCGTCGATCTGCGCCGAGCGTTTCCCGTCCCTCGTAGCAGTGGGCGATGCAATGAACCATCTCGAGGAAGCAGAGTGGGAAAACGACGAGCACGTAGCTGATGACCTCGTCGCCAACACAGCCACGAAGCTGGACAGCGAAACAATCGCAATGGCCATCTACACCGCTCTGTCCGAGGAGGAGCGCACCATCTTGCGTAATGCCGGGGACGCCGAAAGCCTCTCCATCGCACTGGGAGTGGGACGGTCCACTGCCTACAGTCTGATCAAGAAGACCCGCGCGCGCGTCATCGAGTTGGCGGGCAGCGCTGCTCGAAGCGATCAAGTGCGCGGAGCATTAATCGATCTACTGATGGGAAAAACGTCCAATGTCCCGTCTTAACAGAACATGGAGGAAAACCAGTGTCTGCTGACGCGTCCGAGCGCTGGTTAGAACTCGCTGCCCAGTTCCCGGTCGCCCCCAAGCGATCGGTGGCTGGCCTTCGAAGCAGCCATTCCGATGAGCAGGTGTCCGAGGGCCAGCTGCGGCGAGCGTATTGGGGCGACCGGGCTGCGATGGTCTTGGTCATCGCCGTCAACGACACCGACGCCATGGCCGATGTCTGGCCAGCCACGCTCGAACCCGGTGTTGAGAACGAGGCCGCGATCGTTGTCGAGGAGAGCGCGAGTCCTCTTCATGCCGGCCTCAGCCTGTGGCCCACAAGGCCCGCAACGATCCCTTTCGCAGCACTCGATCAAACGGTGGCGGAGTTTACGAAGACCGTTTTTCGAGCGATCTCATCCGGAGCTAGAACCCGAGACATCGAGGGTATCCGGCAAGGTGAGTCGGAGCCGGAGCTTGGATCGGGTGCCGAAGCGGCGATCGACGAGCTGTTCGACACGATGGACGTGCTTGAGGCGGCACCACAGTATCAAGCTTCGCCAGTAACGGGCGCAGCGCAGAAACTGCCGGTGTCGCTATCCGACCTGATCGCTTGGCTAGACGTCACCCAGCCGGATGGCATGTCCATTCTCCTCGGCAAGCAACCTCTGAGTCCCGAACAGGCGCAGACGATCGCGCACCATGCGAACCTCCCTATTGGTCAGGTGTGGGGGTCGGTGAGTCCGTTGCCGACGGATCTTGACCGTGAGCTTCAGGAACCACGTTGGCGCCGAGCGATCCGCAACCGTGCCGCCGGGGGAGACGAGGTGGCAGCCCGCTCTCAGCTCGGCTACGACGCATTCCAACTGGCCGCCCGCCAGGGGGCAGGCGATGGCCGGGCGAAATGGCGTCAAAGGATCGAGGCCGCGCTCACCGTCAAGGGGAGCTAGGTTGCGAATTCCATTTGACGCTGCTCCCGACCACGTCGAGCGAATGCGTGTCGTCTGGGAGCAACGCGGTGGTTCTCTAGAAGAGCTCACCCTCGACGCGTTCCGCGCTCTCGAAGACCGCACTGACGTATCCGTACTCCGGGTCCCCGAGTTCGTTCCCCCCGACTCACAACTGGGATGCTCAGTCGCCGGTGGCTACCGACCGAGCCCTCCAACCCTAGTAGTCACCGAGTCGATGTCATGGCGGCGGCAGCAATTCACCCTGCTTCACGAACTCGGCCACCACCTCCAGCGGACCGACATCGACCTCGGAACTGCCGTCGTTGGTCATCGAGATCCGGAGGCGTTCGAGGAAGCCTGCTGCGACGAGTTTGCCGCTCAAGTACTGCTCCCCGACGATCTCGTTGAGTCGCGACTGCGATGGGAGGGAGTCACCGCACGGAACGGCGTCGAACTCTTCAAAGAATCGAACGCATCCCGTGCTGCCATCTGCGTTCGCCTCGCCGGCCAGCTCAAGTCCGCCGGCGTGGTCGCAGTGCTCGACCCAGACGCGAATGTCACCTTCGCCGCCCGCCACGGCTCGACGTTCCCACCCGCGCGCGGATCCAATCAATACGCTAACCCCCTGGTGCGGGCCGCATTCGACGAGACCGACACGACTCGGGTGATCGCACGCGACAACGCAGTGATCTGGTATCGATCCGGATACCCGTCCGATCAGCTCTACGGTCAAGCAGCCTGGGCGGGCGACCGACTATTCGTTGTCATGGTGGAGTTCAGCGCGCCATGGAAATCGATCTCCCTGCCACGCGGAAAGACCATCGAACAACCCCCCGCCCTCCTTCAACGATGCGACAGCTGCAATGCCGCCTTCGAGGTCACAACGGTGTGCCGGTTGTGCCGACACCCGCACTGCCCGAAGGGCCACTGCTCCTGCCCGGCGGTGTCCTGACCTTTCGGACGATCTGACCGATGTCCCGTCTCTAACCCTTGGATGAGGAAATCCCTCACCACCAAAACAGACGGGAGCTCCCAGTGAGCCCAACGCAGGACACCGAAGAGATCGAGGTCGAGTTCGTCGACATCGAGATCACTGAGGAACAGATCGAGATCGAGTCGGCGAAGGAGAAGCCGCGCGCCCTCGTCGTCGTGGTGAACCTCGATGACGGAGAGACGATCCGCTTCTGGGCGGCGTTCGACCTGAAGATCGAGCGAGTCATCAAGCGGGTCTACAAGCGATTCGACCTGGAGCACCAGCCGGGTGACCGCCTGGTCCGTCAGGACGACCAGACGGACGTCTTCCCCGAAGCGCACCTGACCGTCCGCAAGTACATCCTGGAACACGGCGGCAAGGCCCGCATCCGCTGGGAGTTCGCGGGCGACACCGGCGGCGCCGCACAATGAGTTCCGCGCCGGTGCCCTCGGACCCCGAGATCGCCGCCGCAACGTTCACGGCCCACCTCAACCAAGCGATCGCGAGCGAGCTTGGACAACGGTGGGGGTGGGCCGTGACCCGCGTCGACCCTCTCGAGGCGATCGTGCACATGCACGCCACCCGCGACGACGGAACCGTCGACGACTATCACCTGCGTGTTCGGGCCCACTACTACGACGAGTGGCCGCCACAGGCGATCTTCGTCGCCCCGCCCACGACTCCACAGGGAGCTTGGCGAGAACCCGAGCTGACAAGCAAATGGTTGCCGCACGTCGAAAACGTCTGGGCCGACTCCCGCTTCGCGTACCACACCCGCTACCCGTACACAGACCGGCCCCACGCCCAACTGATCTGCTGCTCGAAGAGCTTCGACTACTACGTCAGCAACCACACCCCAACCGAAGGGCAACGTTGGCGGCAAGGCAAACAGACCGTGGTCGCCCTCCTCACCCGCGTGCAGGAAGCCCTTCAACCACCCGCTTACAAAGGACCACTCGGTGCTCTCGATACCTGAACAACTCTGGAATCATCTGCTCGACCAGTTCGCACAGCACCCGCGCCGGGTTGAGCGCGTCGCGTATCTCGATGGGATGCGGTGGAGCGAAACAGGAGGGCGGCAACACGGCGTCGTCACCACGGTCACGATTCCCAACGCCGTGCTCACTGAAGGAAACTACCGAGTCAGCGCCGAGAACATCGCACAGGCAGGTCGACACCTACCGGCTTACGGCCTCGTCCGGCTGGCCCAGGTCCACACACACGGCAACGGGTGGACTGATCACTCCCACACCGACGACGAGAAGGCCTACACCCGTCGACCAGGTGCCATCAGCATCGTGCTGCCTGACCACGCGCGAAACCAGCCCGGCCCACTCGACGGTGGCGTCCACATCCGCGAACCGAATCGCTGGCACCGGCTCTCACTCGAGCAAGCAGCTCAGGTTATCCGCATCGTTCCCAGCGAGATCGACTTCCGTGAGGGACGCCGTCGCTGGAACTGGAGGAACGTACCGTGGAAGAAGTAAGTGACCGCCATCAAGGCGACCTCCGAGGCGCCCTGCGGACGTTCGACCCAAACGAGGCAGTCGTCGTGCGGGTGACGATGAATGCCGCCAGCGGTCAGTGCATCGCCACGCAGCACGCGGCCTGGATGACCCTTTCTCTCCTCTGCCGCGCCGAGGGCGTCGTGTCGCGGATCGAACTCAATTGCCCACCCGGAATCCTCACCCTGCCGAGCACCGTTCCGTTCGGTGACGCTGACGATCTCCGAACCCGGCTGTTCGACGCAGTCCGGGAGATCGACATCGTCCCTATCGAGCTGGTCGAGGGAGAAGAAGACCCTGACCGTGAAATCTTCCTGAACACGGCTCCAGATCACGCGTCCAACAGCGCCATCGTGGTCACCGGCTCAGGATGGTGGGGCGGCGCGTCATTCGCGACCATGCCACCGACCGAGTGGACGAACGCCGACCTCCACAACCCGCTCCCCATCGGCCCGTACATCGCCGCTACGTTGGCGGTCGCGGATGTCTATCTTCAGATCCGTGATCCCCGCGCCGTGACAAGCAGCCGTTCCTACGGCTGGGACGCGTGGCGCAGCGCGCCGGCTGATACACCACTGGAGGGCCCGGATCTACCGGGACTTGACCTCAGTGGCATCGCACTCGCTGGCGTCGGCGCTGTCGGAACCGCCTGGATGGCAACACTCTGGGCCACGCCGGGACTGTCCGGCACGATCGCTGCCGTCGACTCGGACACACAAGGCGTCTCCACCAGCAACCTCAACCGAGGGTTGCTGTTCCGGCGCAGCGACATCGGTGTGCAGAAGGCAGATGTAGCTGCAGCCGCAGTCAAGGGCAGCATCGCCTGGCGTCCGCTCAACGGACGATTCGAGAGCAGCGACGTCCGCCCGTCGATTCTGATCAGCGCCGTGGACACCAACGCAGCTCGCGACGCGATCCAGTCACGGTACCCGGCCAGGACTCTGTCGGGCAGCACTCGCGACCTGCGCGCGGAAACCATGGTCGGAGGGCGGCCGGGAGTCGGTGCGTGCCTCCGCTGTCACAACCCACTCGAAGCGGAAGTGTCCGACGCCGAGCTCCGCGCTCGCGTCGAAACGGAAGGCGCCGGTGTCCTCGAAGAGCTCGCACGGGGGCTAGGGATTTCGGTCAATGAGTTGCAGAACCGACTCGAGACGCCGGGCTGCGATGCCATCAGCGATCGACTCCTTACCCAACTACGTGCCAAGTACGGCGATGACATAGTCCCGGCTAGGTTCGCTGTGGGCTTCACCAGCGCTATGGCTGGAATCCTTCTAGCCGCAGAGACCCTTCGACTGGTGATGGACGATGACGTCACCTCGAGCCTCGAAAGCAAGCGAGTTACCTTTCAATTCCGTCGGCCGGATTCCCCTGTCAACGGATCACGGATTTATCCCCGAGACGCTGGCTGCCCCAAATGCGATCCCGCTGCCCCGTCCCACGAGATCTGGGCACGCCGCTACGACGGGTGGATGCCGAAACCGCTCAAGGAGATCGGGTTGTGAGGCGCGGCCAAGCCTCGACCTTGGAGTACCAACACAAGCCCGGGCGAACGAAACGTCCTGAGGCCGCTCGCATACAGAGATCCCGCTCTAATCGGCCCGCTCCCCGACTCACAGAGTTGAGGAGATGCACGCAGGCACTCGGGTGTGGTCGGCGCGTTCGCGCCTAGCGTGGATGTGTGCGGGGCGGACTGGAGCGGTGGAAGCGGGGCAAGGCATCGGAGGGTGTTGGACAGGCCGTTGCCTACGCATTCGATGGCGGATGTGACGCAACGCACACGAGCATCACTGCGGCCGTCCGACGGGCGACCACCTATGGGGCCGGCGATGCCGCGACGGTGTCGCGGTTCACGGTGACCAGCGCAGGCGCCGAGGAGGATGCCCTCGATGCTGGTGCTCTCGCCAGGTGGGTGGACGGTTGTGATCCGGTGACGAGTGAGCGGCGTGGCCGGGAGTTGGCCAGTCCGGATGCGGACTTGCTGTTGGACGGGACAATGAATATGCCCAAGTCGTTCAGCCTCGCTGTGCTGCTTGTCCCGCAACTGCGGGCCGAATTCGATGCGTTGCAGGATCGAATTCGCGACCGGACGCTGCGCCTGTGGCAGGGCGAGCTGAACGCCCGTCGGGGAGCCGGTGGCGCAGTCCGCGAGCCGATCGCCCGCCTCGAGGTGGTGGAGCTACGGCACGAGCGCTCGCGTGCCCTCGACCCGCACATCCATCGTCACCTGTGGCTCGGTGTCAAGGTGCTCGGCAAAGACGGCAAATGGTCGAACGTGGACTCACGTGTCGCGATGAAGTTCCACACGGTCGTGAACGCCGAGGGCGATCTCGCTTCCCGAACCGATCCAGCTTGGATTGCCGCGCTCGCCGCGCACGGGTACACCCTTGACGCGGATGGCGAGATCGCGGAACTCGCCCACCTGGTACGGCCATTGTCGAGACGCTCTAACCAGATCGATGCGAACCGGGCGGTTTACATTGCTCGCTGGAAGCAGGCCAATCCAGGTCAGCGACCCGACCACGCCACGCTTGTGTGGGCCGACCGTTGGGCGTGGGCGCATGGACGCCCCGGTAAGCCCGCCGTCTTGAATGAGGACGGATGGCGGAGCGTCGTTCTCGACGAGATCACCATGCTCGATGCATCGGTGACCCACGCCAGGAGGGTAGCGACGGTTCGAGTGGTGTCGATTGCAGACCTCGATCGGGAGTCTTTGGCAGCGACGGCGGTCGCGGATGCCGACGGGCGGGCGGCGGGATGTGGCGGACGATTCAGCCGGTATGACGTCCGGGCTGGTGTGATTCGCGCGATCGCCGCTTCAGGTGTGATCGCTGACCGGGCGGTGCTCGATGAGGTTGTCGAGGATGTCACAGTCCGGGCGCTGAAGGGGCAGACGGTCGAATTCCTCGACGGTGCGGCCGACGTTCCTGCGCACGTGAAGCACCTGATGGCGTTGACCACGGCCCAGGCGAAGCTGGACCTCGCCGCACGATTCGAGGAACTGAACACGGCCGGGCGAGATGTCCCCGTGGATGCAACCACGCGGGCAGCCGATCGGGTACTGGTCGGTGATGCGAAGCTCGATGCCGGACAGCTTCAGGCGGCGGCCGCGATCGCGGGCACGAACCGGCTTGTCACGGTCACGGGGCCCGCGGGCACAGGCAAGACGACGTTGCTGCTGGTAGCCCGCGTCCTGCTCCAATCACGTGGTCGCCGGATGGTTGTGGTTGCGCCCACTCGAAAGGCCGCCACTGTCGCCGGCCGTGAGATCGGCGCGACAGCATCGAGCCTGCACGCCCTGCTCGTCGACCATGGCTACCGCTTCGGCAACGATCCGACCGGTCGAACCCACTGGACCCGGTTAGCGCCCGGCGATACGGACCCGAGCAACGGGGTGGCCTGGCGAGGACCAACACGATTCCCGTTGGGGCGTGGGGACCGGATTGTGGTCGACGAGGCGGGCATGGTCGACTTGCACTCCGCGAACATGCTTGCGCAGCTTGCCGCCGACACCGGGGCTGGCATCGCGATGATCGGCGATCACCTCCAGGCTGCGCCGGTCGGGCACTCCGGTGCGATGGCCAGCATGCAGCGGCGCTCCGGCTCGACCGTCGAACTCACTGCGGTGCACCGATTCCGGAACCCCGCCTACGGCGCCCTCACCCTCCGCCTCCGCGAGCCGGCCGACCGCGCCGATGCGCTCTCCGTTGCCCGCGACCTCGCCGCAACCGAACACGTCGACACTGTCGCAAGCGAGCATGACGCGCGAGAACTCATGGTCGCCATGTGGTTGAAGCACTCAGCACGCGGGGAGCGCGTTGCTCTGGTCACCGCGACCAATGCGGAGGCCCAACAGATCAACGAGCGCATTCAACAGGAGCGCCTCGAGACCGGCGCGCTCAACGCCGACCGGTTCGCCGTGGGCCAGGACGGCCAACGTTTGCTGGTCGGCGATATCGTTCAGACCCGTCGCAACGATGCCAGCTTCGGCATCGACAATCGCGCGCTCTGGGTTCTCACCCGCATCACGCGCGACGGTGTCCGTCTCGCGTCGCTTACCGACTCTGGCGACATCCGCGCTGTCGACAGCGGCTATGCCGCTGAGCATATCCACCTCGCCTATGCCTCCACCGTGCACGGCATCCAGGGAGAAACCGTCGATCACTCCTACGTCGGACCGGGAGTTGATGCGGCCGGTCTGTACGTCGGCATGACCCGCGGACGCCGCTCCAACACGGTTATGACGGTCGCCCGCAACCTCGATCAGGCAATTGACCAACTTGCCGACACCATGATGCGCGGTCGCCCTGAAGTCACCCTCGACGACGCCAGACGCGAATCGCTCCGTGAGCTGGGTCGCGCCGCGCGCCCGGTCCCGGATCGTCTCGAAGCGGCACTTGCAACCGAACGGAACGCACGAACTCGTCTTCTCGAGATTGACATGCGTCTTGCTCGCATCGATGCCGCGTGCCATGCGCGAACTGGGTCTGCCACAAAGGTTCATCCTCCATCGGCGGCTGAGCGCGCAGAGGCTGCGGCACAACTTGGGGACGCCAGAAACGCGCTGGCAACTCTCCTGAGTCACAAGGATCGGATTGCCGCCCCCGATCTCAGGTACGAGGCATCGGACCTTTTGCCCACAGTCGTAGGTAAGAGCGGTGGTCTAGACCTCAGCTAGACGACAGGGAACTACTTGACGGTTGCTAGCAGCCAAATGGCCGCGACCACCAGACAAAGCAGCGGAAGCCAAAGCAGATACCACCTGGTTGCCAGGTGATGCAGCACAATGCTGCGGTCATTGAGCTCAATCGCCGGCGTCCCCATCGCCCGCCCCAAGCGCCGCACTCCTCTTCGAAGCGACTTCACGCGGGCTCGAACCTTGAGCGACATCACACGACGGCAGAGGAGAGCCGCGCTTCCAAGGGTTCCAAGAACCACCGCGGATGCCAGAACGACGCCGAGAACTTTGGAGGTCCAACCGGGGTATCCGGATCCGGCGGCATCCGCCGCCACGTAAAGCGCAATGATCGCGCCCAGGAAGCCGCTCGCCACCATGCCCATCGCGCCAGCCAGAAATCGACCAAGGGGGTTCAGGATCTGAGCTAGGAGATTGGTTTCGGCTAGGGGACGCAGAGGTCGTCCTCCGATCAGAAAGGTCCCCACGACCACCCCGTCCAGTAGCGCGATGGCGACGGCAGTCCATTCAAGGATGACGCCGTCGCCCACGATCAGGCTGACGGCGGCTGCGACGAGCAGCAGCACGACGACGGGAAGGGCCGCCAGCTCCACCAGGACGAACCTCAGGCCCGGGCGGTCTGACATCGCTATCGACATGCTTCGAGATTGCAGCCAACGTCCGACAGCAACTATCGCGCGTGGAAGCCGCCGGGCCAGTGGAGTGCGCGGAATGTTGGAGGGCCGTGATCGAAGTGCGACCAAGGCGAAAGCAGGTGCAGAGAGCGGGCGGGAGTACCATGACTCCCGCCCGCTCTCTTGTTTGTTGGTCAGCGTGCGATTGCTGCGCCGGTTGCCGCCGGTGTGGCTATCGGCCCCTCCGCGTATGCGTTGGGGCCGCTAGCTTTTGGGGCGCGTTCGATTTCCACGGTGGCGAACCGCAGCGACGCGCCGATGGTGTCGGCGACGATGTCGCGGCTTTCGCGGACGTTGTCGTCCTTGTCGGTGTAGCTGCCGAAGCGGAGGTCGCCGGCGACGAGAACGGAGTCTCCTTTGCGGAGGCTGTCGATCACGTGGCGGGCTTGGTCGTTGAATACGACGACGCGGTGGAAGACGGTGCCGGCGTCTTCCCATCGCTGGGTTTGTTCGTTGAGGCGTCGGTCGTTGACGGCGACGGAGAACCTCGCGTATTCGACTCCGTTCTCGCTGGTGTCGTGTTCGGGGTCGGCGGTGAGGTTGCCTTCGATGGTGACGGGGATTCTTGTTCCCATGGTGTTCCTTTCTTCTATTGGCCGTGGGTGTCTTTCACCCAGGCGTCCCATTCGCCCTGGTCGGTGACGTCATCCCAGGAGCGACGTTTGATGTCTTTGTGCCCGTTGCTGCAGGACCCTGAGTAGGCGGCGCGCAGTCGAGTGCGGGCGGCATGCCAGCGTTCGAGCCACATCAGCGGACCGAGGCCGCTGTCTTGCGGGTCGTAGGCGGTGCGCCAGGCGACGTGGAGAGCGGAGAGCTCGTCGACGAGGGCGGGGTGGCGCCACCAGCAGTTCGGGATCACGGTCACGGGGATGTCGAATCGGGTCGTGACCCATTGGACCCAGTCCCGGAGCGCAGCCCATTCGGTTGCGGCGTTTTCGGGTGCGAGGTCGCGCCACCGGACGGGGCGGGATCCGGCGGCGGCGCCGACGCCTTGCCTGCCGAATGGGTCGAACGCGTCCAGGCCGAGTCCATCGACCAGGTCCTCGACAGGCCCCCAGTCCTCCCCGTCGTCATATTCCCCTTTCACGTCCGCACTCTCACCGTTGCAGTTAGCCGAGCGCGGGCGATCTCGATCGCACGAACCGTCGCCACGGGGCGGCGGCGGTGCGAGCGGAGGACGATGTCGGTATCGAGGATGCGGTGCACGAGCTCATGGCATCCGGGATGCATGGCGCAGAGGTCCTCGTGCTGTTCCCGCGCAGCCCACCCTCGGCGCAGTCGGGTCACTTGCCGGTAGTCGAGGTGGTGTAGCTCAAGGTCGCGCCGGGATGCTGCTCGCCAGCACACGACACAGCGCAGAACTCCCGTGCGATGCAGCTGTTCGGCGAACCAGCGATCGCGGCGTCGGAACCACGCCACCGAGCGCAGATACCCACGCCGATACCGTGTAGTCGCGTGACGCTTGCGGGCGTTGGTCACGGCTCCTCCTCCGCTGGCTTCCGGTGCAGTTGGAGTTGTTCGTGGAACTGGTTGCGCTGCTCGGCCTCGGTGGCTCTCTTGCTGGAGCGGATGTCGGTCGCATCGCGTCGTTCATCCCACCCGGACAGGTCGAGCAGGACGCCGCGTCGGTTGCGGTAAGTGAGCAGACCGGCAGTCGGGGGCAGTCGGCGGATCTCGTCCGCCGACATCAGCGGCAGGCGTTCGGGCATCTCGGCGGTGTGGAACCCGTCGCGGCGTGAGTCCCAGGACCGTTGCGTGCGTCGGCGTTCCCTCCAACCGAGCAGGGCTTCGACGTCACGGAGGTGGTTGACGTGGGAGGCCCCACCGAGCAGCACCTTGGCGGTCGCGGCGCTCCAGATCGTGTCGGCTTCCGCACGCGACCACGCGGTCTCCGCTTGCGACAGCGCCTGCAGGACCACGAAGGTGCAGATGCCTCGCCCGCCACCGTCAGCCATCACCCGGGGGAGCGCGGCCCAGCGAAACATGTTTGCGATCTCGTCCAGGATCAGCCCGAGCGGTTCCGCGAGCCGAGCCCCGGGGGAGGCGAGCGCTTTGCGGCGGGCGACCTCGACGATGTCGTCCAGGACCGCCGACAGGAACCCAGCCATCGCGCCCGCACCAGATCCGGAGCCCAGCAAGTAGAGGGTGTTTTCGGCGGTGAGGAACTCGCTCGGGACGAGCGGCGAGCCACCGGGACCAGGTTGGAGGGCGTCGCGGATCTGTGGAATCGCCAGCGGGGCGACGGCTGCTTGGACGCCGAACCAGGTGGAGGACAGCAGCTTCTCGTCGCCGACGAGGACGGCTTCGAGCCCGTCACCCCAGCCGGCCGCTCCGTCGTTGCGGAGGATGTCGACGGCGGTGCGTGCCAGGGCTGGGGTCGATCCCCACTCATAGAGATCGGCGACGGTGCGTTGCCCGATCGCGGCCGCGTGTAGGAGACGGGCAAGGACGGTACTGGAGGCGGCAGCCCATTCCTGATTGCTGAGCGATGCGCCCAGGGCGGTGCCGGTGACGATGGCCGTCCCGCGCTGCACGGCGACGAGGGGGTCTTCGCATCCGGCGATCGGGTCAATCCGCAGGGTGTTGCGGATCCCGGACAGCTGCTGCGGGTCGAAGACGAACACCTCGCCGCGGCGTTGCCGCATCCGGATCGTGGCCGTGAGGTTGTCATTCGTCGTGGAGGTCGTGATCAGCGGACCGGCCCAGTCCAGGATGGCCGAAATCAGCACCCGGTACCCCTTCCCGGACCGTGGAGGTCCCTCGAGAGCGACCGAGTCTTCGATGGACACGTAGACGTCCATCCCGCGAGAGCGGCCCACCCGCCAACCAACGTCACCAGGCTGGACATCGGCCTGTCCGGGTCGAAGGATGCGAGCACGTCGCTTGACGGCTCGGGCGGACAAATGGGCGCGAACCTCGGTGGCGGTTGCGAAGCCTGGGCGGCGGCGCAGGTCCGTCACAAACGCGGCGTCTGATTGTCGGTACCGGACCCACATTGCTACCCCGACAACCGCACCTGCAACGACCAGGATCACGGCCAGGGCGTCGAGGAGGCGGATCGCAGGGACGGGTATGGCGCAGCTAGTGAGTTGGTATGTCGTCGGGTCACCCGACAGGCCAAGCCAGATGCCCGAGAGAGGTCCGGACGGTTGTGGTCGTGCACCGCAAGTTAGTGAGGTGACGGCTTCGGCGATGAACTCGAGAAGGAGGTTCACCACCACCAGGGTGGCGATGAGGGCGGCCAGAATCCTTGGCCATAGCTCGTCGCGGATCATGGCGGTTGTGCTCTATTCCAGTCCTGCGGCGATGGCGGCGCCCGCGGCGACCCACGCACGCTGGGTGGTCGGGCGGAGCGCGTCGAAGCGGAGGGGCCCGCTCTTGAGTGCCGAGTCGAAGGGGATCACGGCGACGGCACGGACGAGGTCTTCGAACGCTGCAGCGATCCGGCGGGCCTGGCCGGTGGAGCCTCGTTCGGACTCGGTGACGATCACGACCGCGTTCTGGGCTAGGGCTGCGGAGTGTTCGTCGCGCTCGTGGAGTGCTTCCAGGAGGAGGGCTGCGGACTCGGCTGATTCGGGTGCGGCGAGGGTGGGGACGACGAGCTGTTCAGTGGAGTCGATCATTCTCAACCAGCGGTCCGCGGACTCGTCGTTGCCGGAGTCGAAGATCACCAGCCGGTAGTAGCGGGCAGCGAGTTGCATGAGTTGGTCGAACTCCGTCTCCCCGATCCGCTGGTCTACTGCCAGCAGATCGGGGTTAGATCGGAGCACGTCGTAGCGGTCCGCCGTTTGATGGTGGACGTAGCCGGCGACGTCCGCAGTGGACGCGGCGCGGGACAGCAATTGAGGTGCGGCAGTGACCGCGTCTGCAACGGTGGCTTCGTGGGGGCCGGTTTCGGTGCGCCAGCCGAGGGTGCCGCGGGTGTCGTTGTTGTCCCACGCCAGCACACTGCCGCCTCCGTTGCGGGCGAAAACGGCGGCGAGCATCGCACTGGTGGTGGTCTTGCCCACCCCGCCCTTCCCGTTCACCACCGCGATCGCACGGCATCCAGCCCAATGCAACGACGTCGCGCGCACGTTGTCGAGGTGCCGGACTTGTGCGGCGGTGGGTTTGATCGGGACACCCCACCGCGTCAGGGCTCCGATCAGGCCGACCGGTGTCGTGTTTGGCTCAGGGGCGATGAACGATGGCCGGGGTAAGGGCGGCGATGAGGTGAGCGTGCGGTCGGCGAGGGAGCTGCCAACCCGGGCGTCTTCGAGTGGGGCTGTTTCGGTGAGGAAGAGTTCGACGAAGTCGTCGGCTTTGGTGCTGCCGGCGGTGGTGACGCGGCCTTCCGGTGTAACGAGGAGTCGGTGTTCTCCTTGGTCGCCGGCCGTGGTGAGTTCGATTGTCGTGCCGAGGCGGCGCGCTTCCCAGACGGTGCGCCGCAGCACGAAGTCGCGGATGCTGTACGTGCTGGTGCCGATGAGGGGGTCGGTGGTGTCGGCGCCGGGGCCGCGGTAGTCGGCGTTGGTGCCGGCGATCTGCGCGAAGGCGCGAGGGATATCAGGGCGTGCCATCGGAACTCCGTTCGGTTGGTTCGGTGGTCCACAAGTCGGAGACGTGATCATGAAGGTCGATGCCGCCGACGTCGGCCTTGTCGCCGAGGACCGCGTCGTCGGTTTTGAACAGCTCGTACTCCCAGGCGGTGGAGGTGGCGAATGCATCGACGAGATAGGCGAACTGGCCGACGTAGGCGATGAACTGTCCCTGCCGCAGCTGGCGGGCCATGTCGACGTGCACTGCGGACAGGTCGAGGCGGGTGCGGAGGTCGGCGGCGGCCTGTTGGTTGGTGCGGAAGATGAACTTGTTCTCGATGTCTCCGACGACGGAGTAGGCGAGGTTGCGTTCTTGGGAGTTCGCGTCGCCGACGGCGTCGAGGTCGCCCATCTTGTGCAGGATCACGATGTTGCTGATCCCGTAGTGGCGGGACAGTTTCAACCACTGCTGGTACATCTGCAGCGCCGCAAGCGACGACATGTCGCGCCAACCTTCTTCGCGGATGACGTACCGGGTGCGGCGTGCATCGCGGTCGGAGATCACCGCTTGCACCCACGCGGTGGTGCAGACCTGGGTGAGTTGGGCGACGAGGTCGCCGCGGGCGAACAGTTCGCTGGTGTCCACGACGACCATGGGTGCGTCCTCGTCGAATGTGACCGTGGATTCGTCTTCGAACAGGCCGGACAGGTCGCCGTCGACGAACCGGCGCAACGCGAAGCGTGGTCCGGACGCGGCGGCCCGCAGCTCGGGGTCGCCGGTCTTGGCTGCTGCGATCGCCTCCAGCTCCGCGTGCACATGCCGGAGGGTGGGCTGGTTGTCGGTGTTGGCGACGGCGCGTTGCAGGGCGAGGTGGATGCAGGCGTGCTCGGCCGCCGTAAGGTTGCCAGACTCAACGGTCATCTGCACGAGTGAGATGAGGGTTGCGGCCCGGCGTTGGCGGACAAGTTGCTCGTCCTGCTCGTCGCTGGCACCGGTGCGGCGCGGGCCACGGTCGAGCGGGTTCAGGCGGGTGCCGTGGGCTCCGCCGAGGCGGATCACTGTCCCGCCGATCGCTTCGGCAACGACGACCCATTCACCTTTCGAATCCGACGGGACCACAGCCTGATGCCCGAAGGCGACGGACCGGACCGCGAGGGTCTTAACCACGGCGGACTTCCCGGACCGGTATGCGCCAAGAACGAGAACGTTCGTGGAGAACGCACCACGTTCGCTTGTGTCTGCGTAGGCGTCCCACGGGGAGAAGTGCCAGAGCGCGTCGGCGTTCAGGTCGACTCCGACGACGGGGCCGTGGTGTCCGATGCCGGTGTCCGCGACGAAGGGATAGATCCCGGCGAGATGCTGGCTGGTTGCACGGTGCGGCGGAACCGCCAGGCGGGCGAGGTTCCAGTAGCCCCCATCGACCAGTCCCGGCCCGAACGGCCCCGGAATGATGGGGTCGGGGAGTGCCCGTTCTCTTCGGGTCGATCGCTCCGGCTGTGCGGTTTCCTCTAGCTGTTGAACCACAGTTTTGCGGGCACGGCGTTGTGCGCGGGTCTCTTCCGGCGGGGTGAATTGGATGACACGACGGCTCATTACTTCATCCCCAACCCGAGTGGCAGAGCGTTGACCAGTAGGGCTTCGGCTTGCTGGCAGTACAAGATCTGAGCCTCCATCCCCACTACCGACAGGGCATTACGGGCTCCAGCGATCGCCTGCTCGAGCGTCTGCTCGTCGTCAGCGCTCACCGTGACGTACGCACCATAGGAGAACTCGCCGTGCCCGGCGACCAGTTCCTGTTCGCGTTGTTCCAACGCGAGCCAGTCGGACTCGTCGACGATAGATCCTTGGGTGCCGCGGCGGGCGCGGAGACGTTCGTTGCCGCGCCACACCTTCTTCTCCTCACGGATCAGCCGAAGCGCACGCCCGACCGGGACCGGTGCCGCGACGATCGAGAGGATGTGCGTGACCGCCTCATTGGTGACCGGGTGCCGGGCGAAGACCAACGGTGCGAGGAATCCGACGGGCGCGTCGGAGCGAGGCCACTCGTGGATCCACATCGTCGTATGCACCGCGGAGTCCGTGTGGACGACCCCGTTGCGGCCCTTCGGTTCCTCCAGATACATCGGCCCGATCCCGACCGGGTCCACGCCGGCGCGGTCGTTGCTGCGGTTGCGGAGCATCGGGATGGATTCCGGATCGAACGTTGTGCGTGCGAGCTCGGCGACGTCGCGTGGGCTGAGCCAACTGCGCACCGTGATCTTGGCTGTCCGGAGGGCCTCGGCGAGGTTGCCGGCTTCAACGGCTGACAGTGCCTGGATCGCTTGCTTGCCGCCGCCGAGCGCCTTGAGCTGCGCGCCGAGCGCAACCAAGTCCAGGGTGAGCGTGAGGTAGTTGCGGTGCCCGACCGCGAACTGCTCCGAGTTGTCGAGCACCTCGCCGTAGTTGATCGCCGCGGGACTTGAGGGATCGACGAGTCGCTTGCGGGATGCCTGCTCGTACTGATCGCGGGAGGGACGGATCGTTGTCCTCGTGGTGCGCTCCTGCAAGGTGACGCGTTTGATGCCCGGACGCTGTGTAAGAGCGGCCAATACCGGCGACCATTGCTGCGCGAGCTCAAGCCGCTCTCCGGCGTCCTTCATCAGGAAGCCCTGCACTTCGAGTTCCGCGGTGATCGACACGGTGCGCTCGTGCGGATGGTAGATCGACGCCATCCCGTCGACCTCCCATAGTTGCACCGAGGCACGGGTGCCGGGAAGGTTCAGGGTGCCATCGAGGCGGGCTCGCTCCGGCCGGAACCGGTGGGCCGTTGCCCCTGTGGCCGTCCGCAACTGCTTCGATAGCCAGAGCCCGGCCATTCGGGGCGCCGACAGCCCGTGCGTCGAGACCAGTGCGACGACGCCGAGCAACAGATAGAGAGGAGCGGAGTACAGGAGACCAGTCGGCCCGAAACGGTTCACCCCGATCAGCACCACCACCGCAGCGGCGGTAAGGAACACCAGCTGGGGTCCGTCCAGGCCGAGCACGATGCCCTGCCGAGACCGGCGCGGCAGCCTGACCGGTCGTGTCGAATCAGCCGGGTTGTGGGACGTGGCGCTCATGAGGACCTCCGAGAACTGGGCGAAACGGGGACACGACTGGGCAGCTGCGACGCCGGCGCGGAAGTGACACGGGTCTGCTGCGAGGGACGGGGGCCACCTCGGCCCGGGCCCGCACTTCCGCCGGGGGAGCGTCGGGCGGGGCTTGCGCCGATGCGCGATGGGAGCCGGGTCAGACCGAGGGCTGCGGTGCTGGCGCCGCGGCTGACCCCTCCGCCGATCCGAGAGCCGATGCCGTCCACGGCGGCGCCGCCGATGAAGCTGAACAACCCGAATACGGCGAATGGTGCGAACGCGACCATCACCAGCCCGAGCAGCAGCGGCCAGGAGCGGGGATCCCAGATCGTCTTCACCGCTCCCAGTCCGTTGACGATCAACGACAGGAATCCGATTGTCAACGGACCCGTCAGCAGGAGGGCTGCGACGGCGGAGAGGTACCGGATCACCCACTGCGGGCCGATGGATCGGATGGGGAAGATCATCCATGCCACCGGTCCAACCGCGATCAGGACCGCGAGGGCAAGGTTGCGGAACATGAACACGAACACCAGCAGCAACATCGCCACGAGCAGAAGACCGTCGATGAGGAACGCGAAGAAGTAGTTTGACTGCCCGCCCGCCCACATGACTTTCTGCAAGGTGACGAACAGGGGGTCGGGACCGATTCGGTCGAGGATGTACCAGGTCATGTCATCGAGGGAGTTGACCAGGTTCCCGATCGTCCACAGCGTCAGCGGGACCGCGGGTACAGCGATGAAGGTGCGCACGAACGCGGCGATGAGCTGTTCGTGGTCACGGGAGACGACGGCCGCGGTGATCGACCACACCATTGCTGCGAACAAGATCACCAAGACCGCCCACTGCCAGAACGACCATTGCTGCACCGCTGCGGACCAGAGAGTCGAGTCCGTGTTGAAGGAGATGCTTGTGGCCATGGCGAATGCGGCGGCGGTGGCGCCGAGAGCGAGGCCGCGACCAAATGTTTCGAACGTCGAGCAGACCAAGTCGCCGATGCTGCAGCCGTAGGAGACCAGAAGCGCGCGTCCTCCGGCGGCTCGCAAAGCATCCTGGTGGCCCGCGAAGGTAGTGCACACGGTGGCCGACTTACCCTCGAACGGGACACCGATGAAGCACATCTGTGCGCTGACCTGTGTGGGATCGTTTGGAGTGCAACTGATCTGCCCGTTGGCCGCTTCGCAGTCGACCGGGAAGGTAGGTGCCGACCACGACTGTCCCGTCACGGCCACGGTCCCGGAGGTCGCCTCGCTCGGGGCGGGCACCGACGTGACGACAGCCGCCGCCGGGGTCGCCAGCCCACCGATGGCCACCGCGATCAGGCTGATCGTCAATCCGATGCGAAGTGGAAACCGCATGTCTAGAAGCCGAACTTGAAATTCACGAACCACTGGAACAACCCACTCGCCGCGCCGAGCACCGCTGCCGCGATGAAGATCCAGACGATGTTCTCGCCCGCCCAGGTGCGTACCCGCTCCGGAGCAAGGCCACGGAACGCCAGGGCGGCGCCGGCGATGATCAGCATCATGAACACCACGATCAATGCCGCCCCCAAGAGATAGGAGGCGATGAGTTGCAGTCCTGCGAAGAACGGTGCCGAGAAGTTCGGACCGATCGGTGGCACGTCCACATCGTTGCGGGAGGGGATCAGATGGTTGAGCATGGGTTCTCCTGTCCGGTGATGAGCTACTACAAGGGCAGACCGCGCGCGGCCATGAATGGTCCGGGATCGACGGAGACTCCGTCGATACGGATCTCGAAATGGAGATGGCACCCAGTCGCGTCACCGGTGCGCCCCTCGAGGCCAAGTTGGGTGCCGGCAACGACGGTTGTTCCAACGCTGACCAGAAGCGAGTCCCACATCATGTGCCCGTAGATCGTCGTCACGCCGCCGCCGTGATCGATCTGCACCGCATTGCCGAACGTTCCCCACACACCCGCGCGGATCACCGTTCCGGGGCCGGCGGCATAGATAGGGGCTCCGCACGCCTCGGCCATGTCATAGCCGCGGTGGTACGTGCTGCAAAACGAACAATCCGGAACCGACCGCGGCCCAAACCTGGACGTGATGCGGTAGTGGCCAGCAAGCGGGTAGCCCCACTCGCCCACCACCATTGGCTGTGCGCCGCCGGTACCGGTGTTCGCGCTCGCCAGCATCACCGGCACCGCCACTAGCGGCACGACGATCCCCAGGATCATGATCAGCACGAATGCGGTGACGCCGCCGACAATCCGGCGAACTGTCTTCGATCGCACGGCCGCGAGGAGCAACATGCGCTGAGCCATCAGCCCACCGCCGTGTCGAAGAAACGAACGACCTTGCAATCACCGGCTCGCTGCGCCGAGTCCGGCGCTGGAACGCTCGCACCCCCGCACACCACCTGAACACTCACCCGAACTGTCTGGTCATACGATGCGTCGCCGACAGTGCCCTCACCGGATTGCGTGAACGTGATCACCACATTCGCCGTGGCCGTCTGGACGTGCTTCTGGGCCGCCTCCGGCTGATCGAGATATGAGATCTGACCATCCATCCGAGCGCTCACATGGCCGTCGTTCTTCGTAAGGTCATTCCACTGCGATTGCGGAATCACCACGGTCTGAGCCAGTTCCGCCTTGTAACCAGCCATCTGATCCAAGGCATCCTGCTGGTTGTCGTACAGCGGACTGGGTGTGAACCACGTGCCCAGCCACTTCACCCACTCATCGCGAGTTGAATGCCGAGTGTCGAAGGTCGCCGCTGCCTCGAGAGCCGCCCGCACGTACACGTCCGAATCCTGCGTGATCGGTTCAGGCACCCAACCGCGCTTGCTCACACTCGGATCGACGACAGCGCCGTCACTGACCGTCGCC
>Ga0207674_10001233_pt1 | contig 33392 bp, 39 predicted proteins | sample KBSCornC72_FD_184303 | JGI IMG/M metagenome (GOLD analysis project Ga0207674, IMG submission 184303) | Corn rhizosphere microbial communities from Kellogg Biological Station, Michigan, USA - KBS Corn C7-2 (SPAdes) (version 2) | ecosystem: Host-associated > Plants > Roots > Rhizosphere > Soil ...
GCCGCGCTCGAAGTAGTCCTGGTCGCCGACCTTCGTCAGGTGGCGCAGCAGCGTCGCCTTGTCGGAGCTCGAGATGTAGTTGATGCCGACCGCTTCGCCGAGCCCGCCCACGACCGTCTTCGAAAGTTCGTTGATGAAGCCATCGGCATCCGTCGTGTACTTGACCTCTTCGTCGGACACCTTGGCGGTGTTGACGCTGACGAAGCTGCGGTCTTGCGCGACCAGGTCGCCGACCCGGACCAGGACCTCGGGGTCGAAGACGACGTCGCCGTTCATCCAGAGCACGCCTCCGGCGCTGGATGCCTGCAGGGCCCGCATGAGGCTCTTGCTGGTGTTGGTCTGGTCGTACTGCTCGTTGTACACGTAAGACGCCTGCGGGAACGCCTCGATGATGTGCTCGAGCTTGTAACCGACGACGATGCTGACCGCGGCGTCGTTGCCGAACGCGGCGCGGATGTTGTCGAACTGCTGCTGCATGATGGTGCGGCCGTCGCTGAGTTCGGTGAGGGGCTTCGGAAGCGAGCGGCCGAGTCGGCTGCCCATTCCGGCGGCCAGGATCACGATCTGGGTGGTCGGCTTCGGGGTGCTCATGGTGATGATGCTCCTCAAGGTTTCGTCTGCGAGTGAATCGACGATGGTTGACTCAGCGGGGAGAGTTCACCCGCTGTTCATCACCGATCCTGCTGTGCGACACACCTTTGTGCTGCCCAAGATCCTAATCGGCGGGTTCGACGAGTCAGGGGAAACTCAGGATTCCGTTGTCGTTTCGTGATGCCACGCTCAGCCGAGGTGTGCAGGCAAGGTAGTGAGCGTCGCTCGCTTGTCCTGTTGGTACGTTGTACCAGTGGAAGCCGAATCGGAGCCGTCGACGCCTCAGCGCCGGGGTCCGGGAGGCAATTCTGCGGCCGCCCGGTCGAGCGCCGCGCGTCGCGCGAAATCGGGGGGAACGGGCGCTTCCGCGGCATCGCGCAGGCCCACCAAGCCGGCGGGTTCACCCGGCGCGAAGAAGCCGTCGCCGCCCGCGGCTCGCCCTGACACGACGAACGAGTCGTCGCCGATCCGTCGTTCGGTCATCGCGACCCCGGTGCTCGGCGCGCCGCGCACGGGTTCCACGCACCCGCGGGACACGGCGCCCGCCGTGGAGCCGGATGAGGTCGCGGACCTCGAGGAGTCGGCCCAGCCCGCTGAGCCCGACCAGCCGGTCGAGCCCGCCGAGGCGTTTGCCGAGCCCGAAGTCGAGCCGGAGCCCGAACCCGAACCGGAGCCCGAAGCAGAGCCCGAACCCGAGCCCGAACCCGAACCCGAGGCAGAGCCCGAGCCCGAGCCCGAGAAGCCCCCGACGCAGACCCACGCGCACACCGCGAGCCGCGTGGCCGCTGCGCATCCGACATCCAAGGCGGCTGCGCGGACCGCGTCGGAGGTCGCTCTCTCGGTCACCGGGCTCACCAAGACCTTCGGTGACACGCTCGCCGTGGACGCGATCGACTTGACCGTGCCCGCCGGATCGTTCTTCGGGTTCGTCGGCCCGAACGGGGCCGGCAAGACCACGACTCTGTCGATGGTGACCGGCCTGCTGCGTCCCGACTCCGGCATCGTCAAGATCTACGGCGTGGACGTCTGGGCCAACCCCGCCGTCGCCAAGAAGTCGCTGGGCGTGCTGCCCGACCGCCTGCGCCTGTTCGACCGGCTGACCGGGTCGGAGTTCCTGCACCACGCAGGAGCCCTCCGTGGCCTCGACCGCCAGACGATCAGCAGCCGCGTCGACGACCTCGAGCGCGCGTTCGGCATCGAGCACTCGGCGAAGCGGCTCGTCTCGGACTACTCCGCGGGCATGATCAAGAAGATCGGGATCGCGGCGGCGATGATCCACTCGCCCCGGTTGCTGGTGCTCGACGAGCCCTTCGAATCCGTCGATCCGGTGTCGGCGCAGGTGGTCATCGACATCCTGAAGAAGTTCGCCGCCGCGGGCGGCACCGTCGTGCTGTCGAGCCACAGCATGGATCTGATCGAGCGGGTCTGCGACGCCGTCGCCATCATCGCCGAGGGGCGGATGCTGGCGAGCGGCCCGATGGCCGAGGTGCTTGACGGACATTCGCTCGAGGAGCGCTTTGTCGAACTGGCGGGTGGGGCCACCGCCGTGGAGGGCATGGAGTGGTTGCAGAGCTTCTCCGACTGAAGGCCCGCTTGCTCCGCAACGGGTTCCGTCGGCCTCCATCGCGCATCTTCGGCTCGGCCGTGCTGCTCGTGCTCGGGCTGCTCGGCTTGGTGGTGTTGTTCACCGTCGCGTCGCGGGTGACCGGTGTCGACGGCGAGATCGTGGGCCGGGCCATCGTGCTCGCCGGCACCGAGGTCGGTCTCGGGGCGTTGCTCCTTCCGGTGATGTTCTCCACGTCGCAGCTCGTCGAGCCCCGCGCCTTCCTCGGCTATCGGATCCGGTCGTTCCCGTTGGCCGGTGCGTTGCTGCTGATGACGCTGATCGGACCGGCCGCGCTTCTGATTCCCGCCGTGCTCATCCCCGCCCTGGCGTGGCGCGACTTCACCGGCGCCGGCGCGGTCGCGGTGGCAGCGGCCCCGCTTCTCTTGCTTCAACTGCTCCTGCTCGCCCGGATCGGCGTGGCGATCGGCGCGTGGCTGACCCGTCGCCGGCCGCTGCGGTCGTGGGTGCGCGTTGCAGCCGCGGTCATCCTGCTCACCGGTGCCCTGCTGCTGGTCGGGCTGCTGCTGCCCCGCGCCGTGCTGCTCGCCCCCGAGCGCTCCCTCGCGGCGCTGTCTCCGCTGGCGCGGCTTCTTGCTCAGCTGCAGTCCGAGCGGGTGTCGGATGCGCTCGCCGGCTCCCCGGTCGCGTCGCTCTGGGGAGCGCCGGCGCTCGCCGTCTCGGGACTGGGCAGTCCGAGCGCTGCGCTCTTGATCGGGATCGCGGTGATCGTCGCGCTGACCCTGATCTGGTGGGGCGTGGTGGTCGGCGCCCTCCGTCCCACGCACGTTCAGAAGCTCAGCCGTGCCGAGCGGACGCCTGCCTGGTTCCGGCGGATGCCGTCGACCCCGGCAGGTGCGGTCGCCGCGCGCAGCTTCATCTACTGGCTGCGCGACCCGCGCTACCGGGTGGTGTTCGGCATCCTGCCCCTGCTTCCGATCCTGACCGCGCTCGCCTTCTTCATCGGAGGTGTGCCGTTGCGCATCGGTGCGTTCGTCCCGTTGGGACTGATGGTGCTGGTGCTCGCCTGGTCGACGGTGCACAACGACATCGCATACGACTCCACGGCGGTGTGGGCGCACGTGGTCGCCCAGACGCGTGGATTGCACGACCGGCTGGGGCGCATCTGGCCGGTGCTGGCGTTCGGCGTCATCCTGATCGCGATCGGGACGCCCATCACGGTCTGGGCGCAGGGTGACCCGAATTCGCTGCCAGCCGTTCTGGGCATCAACCTCGCCCTGCTGCTCGGGGGCGTCGGCGTGGGGAGCGGGCTGTCGGCGCGCTTTCCGTACCCGGCTCCGCGGCCCGGCGACGGACCGTTCACCTACCCCCAGGCCTCCGGTGGCACCGGCGGCGGGGCGCAGGCCGGATCCTTCCTGCTGACCATCGTGGTGGCCCTGCCGCCGATCGCGGCGACCGCGCTGTGGTTGATGGGATTCCCGGGGCCTCTGCCCTGGATCGCACTCGTGGTCGGACTCGCGTCGGGGGCGGTCGCGCTCGCGCTCGGCCTCCGGGGCGGAGCATCCGCCTTCGACCGCCGCAGCCCGGAGCTGCTGGCGTTCACCATGCAAAACTAGGGGCATGAGCGCGATGAGCATCGGCGATCCTGGCAGCCCCGACACGGCAGGTGGCGCGGGCACCGATCTGCTCGAGAAGGAGCTTCAGGAGCTCATCGAGAAGGAGCTCACCGAAGACGGCGACCACGACCGCTTCTCGCACTACGTGCAGAAGGAGAAGATCCTCGAGTCGGCCGTCACCGGCAAGCCCGTGATCGCACTGTGCGGCAAGGTCTGGGTGCCGGGTCGCGACCCGGAGAAGTTCCCGATCTGCCCCGACTGCAAGAAGATCTACGACCGGATGAAGTAGCGCGGGCTGGCGCCCTACAGGTACCGCGTCGGGATCGCGGGCTCACCCCGCGAGAGCGAGAGCGCCTGCGCCGGCAGCTCTGCCATGACGGCCGCGTGGTGGGCGCGCGCCGCGGCCACCCCCGCCGTGCCGAGGTGCGCCTCGATCGGTGAGCCGTCGAGCATGAGGTCGACCAGCAGCGGTCGTCCGACCGAGGCGTCGACCGGCGGATCCTCGACGTAGATGTCCTCGGCGACCGCGATCCCGTCGCGCAGAGTGCGCACGGGCTGCTTGCGCCCGCCGACGGTGGCCTTGCCGTCCGACTTCTTGCCGACGGGCAGCCACCCGGCCGTCGACGCGTCGGGGCCGTCGAGGTGGGCGACGAGCTTGTAGACCATGCCGGCGGCGGGCGATCCCGATCCGGTGACCAGCGAGGTCCCGACGCCGTACGAGTTGACGGGGGCCGAGCGCAGCGCCGCGATGGCGTGCTCGTCGAGGTCGTTGGTGACCGTGATCCGGGTGTTCACCGCGCCGAGCGAGTCGAGCTGCGCCCGCACCTCGCGCACCACGACGCCGAGGTCGCCGGAGTCGATGCGCACGGCGCCGAGCGACGGCCCTGCAACCCGAACTGCGGTCTCGACGGCCGTCGGGATGTCGTAGGTGTCGACCAGCAGAGTCGTCCCGACTCCCATTGCCGCGACCTGCGCGCGAAAGGCGTCCTCCTCCGAATCGAAGAGCAGGGTGAACGCGTGCGCGGCCGTTCCCATGGTCGGGATGCCCCACTCGCGCCCCGCCTCCAAGTTGCTGGTCGCCCCGAACCCGGCGATGTACGCAGCCCGGGCGGCCGCCACGGCGGACCGCTCACCCGTGCGCCGCGAGCCCATCTCGGCGAGCGGCCGGCCCTCGGCCGCCGACACCATCCGGGCTGCCGCCGACGCGACAGCCGAGTCGTAGTTGAACACGCTGAGCGCGAGGGTCTCGAGTACGACCGCCTCGGCGAAGCTGCCCTCGATGACGAGCACCGGCGAACCCGGGAAGTACAGCTCACCCTCGGCATAGCCCCGGATGCTGCCCGAGAACCGGTACGCCTCCAGCCAGTCGAGCGTCGCGTCGCCGACCACCTGCTCGCGCTTCAGGAAGGCGAGCTCGCGCGAGCCGAACCGGAACTCCTGCACCAGCTCGAGCAGGCGCCCGGTGCCCGCGACCACGCCGTACCGGCGCCCGGTCGGCAGTCGGCGGGCGAAGAGCTCGAACACGCTGGGTCGCAGCGCTCGACCGTCGGCCAGCGCCGCATCGATCATCGTCAACTCGTAGCGGTCGGTGAGGAGCGCGCTCGTCATGCCGCCAGCCTAGGCCCCCCGGTATCGTGGTCATCCGTGACCGACTCCCTGCCGACCGACGCCCCGATCGGCGTGTTCGACAGCGGTGTCGGCGGACTCACCGTGGCGCGCGCGATCCTGGATCAGCTGCCTCGCGAGTCCATCCTCTACGTCGGCGACACCGCGCACTCGCCCTACGGGCCGAAGCCGATCGCAGAGGTGCGGGCCTACGCGCTCCAGGTGCTCGATGACATGGTCGCGACCGGCGTGAAGGCTCTCGTGATCGCCTGCAACACGGCCAGCGCCGCGATGCTGCGGGATGCCAGGGAGCGGTACGAGGCGGCAAGCGGCATCCCGGTGATCGAGGTGATCCAGCCCGCGGTCCGCGCAGCGGTCCGCGCCACCCGCAACGGGCGGGTCGGCGTGATCGGAACGGTCGGGACGATCCAGTCGCGCGCCTACGACGACGCGTTCGCCGCGGCATCCGGGATCGAGCTGTTCAGCCGCGCCTGCCCGCGCTTCGTCGAGTTCGTCGAGGCGGGCGTCACGAGCGGCCCCGAGCTGTTCGCTGTCGCCGAGGAGTACCTCGCGCCGCTGCGAGACGCGGGCATCGACACCCTCGTGCTGGGGTGCACGCACTACCCGTTGATGTCGGCCGCGATCCAGTACGTGATCGGTCAGGATGTGCGGCTCGTGTCGAGCGCGGACGAGACCGCCGCCGACCTCTACCGCGTGCTCGTGAGCAACAATCTCGAGCGCGCCGCGGTGCTGGACGGCAGCCAGGGCGCCCCCACTCACACCTTCGAGAGCACCGGGGACGACGAGCAGGCGTTCCGTCAGCTCGCGGCACGTTTCCTCGGCCCCGAAGTCACCCGGGTCGAGACCTTCGAGACCGGGGCGATCACCCTCCCTCGCGTGTGAGCCGCGCGCTCGACCCGCGGCACCATCCGAGCGTCACCCACCGAGCGTCACCAACCCGAAAGGCATCATGACCCGCATCGACGGCCGCAACAACGACGAGCTCCGCCCGGTGACCATCGAGCGCGGTTGGAGCAAGCAGGCGGAGGGCAGCGCGCTCATCAGCTTCGGCGACACCCGCGTGCTGTGCACGGCCAGCTTCACCAACGGCGTGCCGCGCTGGCTGACCGGCAAGGGCAAGGGGTGGGTGACGGCCGAGTACTCGATGCTGCCGCGCTCGACGAACGACCGGATGGACCGCGAGTCGGTGAAGGGCCGCATCGGCGGGCGCACCCACGAGATCTCGCGCCTGATCGGCCGCAGCCTGCGGGCCGTCATCGACACGAAGGCGCTCGGCGAGAACACCCTGGTGATCGACTGCGACGTGCTGCAGGCGGACGGCGGCACCCGCACCGCCTCGATCACAGGCGCCTATGTGGCGATGTCCGACGCGATCGAGTGGGGCCGCAGCAAGGGCTTCATCGGCAAGAGCGCCACGCCGCTGATCGATTCGGTCTCGGCGATCAGCGTCGGCATCGTCGACGGCGTGCCCATGCTCGATCTGGCATACACCGAGGATTCGCGCGCCGAGACCGACATGAACGTCGTGGTCACCGGCCGCGGCCTGTTCGTCGAAGTGCAGGGGACCGCCGAGGGCGCGCCCTTCGACCGTGCCGAGCTCAACACTCTGCTCGATCTCGCCCTCGGGGGGACGACCACACTGGCGGCGCTACAGGCTGCGGCGCTCGAGCCCTACGTGGGCGGTGCCGCCACGGTCGGCTCGTGAGTGAAGGCACCGCGTGACCGTCTTCGTCCTCGCGACCCACAACGCGCACAAGGTCGATGAGCTGCGCCGCATCCTAGGGGACCGGCTCGGGCACCACCGACTGGTCGGGTACGACGGTCCGGAGCCGGTCGAAGACGGCGACACCTTCGAGGCGAACGCGTTGATCAAGGCGCGCGCGGCGGCGGTGTTCACTGGTCTGCCCGCGATCGCCGACGACTCGGGGATCTGCGTCGATGCCCTGGGCGGGGCGCCCGGCATCCATTCGGCCCGGTATGCCGGCACCGGCGACGACGTGGACAACTACCGGCTGCTGCTGACCAATCTGACGGGCGTCAGGGATCGCGCGGCCCAGTTCGTCTGTGCCGCGGCCCTGGTCGACCTGGCGGCCCTTGACACCGGCCCGAGCCGCGCCGGCCTCCAGGGCGCGGGCGCCGTCTTCGAGCACACCGAGCGCGGAGTCTGGCCGGGCACCGTGCTCGAGGCGCCCGTCGGGCAGGGCGGATTCGGGTACGACCCGGTGTTCCGCCCCGACGGTCTGGATATCAGCTCGGCCGAACTGACCGCCGACGCGAAGAACGCGCAGAGTCACCGCGGCCGCGCATTCGGCCGACTCGTGACGGTGCTTCGAGAGCGGTACGGGTAGGCGGGATTCGAGGACACCTGCCCAGCCCGACCGCTGCCCTGCCCGGCGTCTGCCCCGGTCCGGCCGGCCCGGCCGGTGCGATCGAGTCCGCGCGGGTCGCCCCCGGTACCCTGAATCCATGGCCCACGACCACGCCGAGCACGCCCACGGCAACCGCCGTCGACTCGGTGCGGCGCTCGCGATCGTCGTCGTCGTGCTGCTCATCGAAGTGCTGGGTGCATGGCTGTCGGGCTCGTTGGCCCTCCTTGCGGATGCCGGTCACATGACCAGCGACGCGGTCGGCCTGGTCGTCGCCCTCGTCGCGAGCGCCATCGCCGCACGGCCGGCCACCGACCGGCACACCTTCGGATTCCGCCGGGTCGAGGTGCTCGGTGCCCTCGTGAACGGCGCCCTGCTGACCGTGGTCGCCGTCTCGGTCGCCATCGAAGCGATCCGGCGTCTTCTGGTGCCCGAAACCGGCCACGTCAACGGTCTGCCGTTACTCGTCGTCGCGGGCATCGGACTGATCGCCAACCTGGTGGCGTTCGGGATCCTGGGCGGCGGCGACCGCGAGTCCCTCAACCTGCGCGGCGCCTACCTCGAGGTGCTCGGCGACCTGCTGGGATCGATCGCGGCCCTGCTCGCCGGTGTCATCATCCTGACCACCGGATTCGCGGCGGCCGACGCCATCGCCTCGCTGTTGATCGCGGTGCTGATCGTCCCGCGCGCCATCTCGTTGCTGCGCGACGTGATGCGCGTGCTCACCGAGTCGGCTCCGCGCGGGACCGACGCCGAGGAGATCCGCGAGCACCTGCTCCAGACGGCCGGGGTCGTCGATGTGCACGACATCCACGTCTGGACCATCACCTCGGGCGACCCGGTCTTCACCGCACACGTCGAGGTCGATCCCGGCGTGTTCGAGCGTGGCGAGACCGACGAGATGCTAGACCGTCTCGGCGAGTGCCTCAACGGGCACTTCGACGTCGCCCACTCGACGTTCCAGCTCGAGCCGGCCGGGCACGCCGAGCACGAGGGGGAGTCCCATCGCTGAGACCGACCGCACCGGACTGCGCGGTCTGCTGCCGCTCCTCGGTCCGGCGATGGTCGCCGGCGTCGCCTACCTCGACCCGGGAAACGTGGCGAGCAACGCCAGCGCCGGGGCGCGCTACGGCTACCTCCTGGTCTGGGTCGTCGTGGTCGCGAACACCATGGCGTGGCTCGTGCAGTACCTGTCGGCCAAGCTCGGTGTGTCCACCGGGCAGAGCCTGCCGGGGCTCCTGGGGGCGAGCCTGCGCAACCGGGGCGCGCGATACGGGTTCTGGGTGCAGGCCGAACTGGTCGCCATGGCCACCGACGTCGCCGAGATCCTGGGCGGAGCGATCGCCCTCAACCTGCTGTTCGGCCTGCCGTTGATCGTGGGCGGCCTGATCACCGGAACCGTCTCGTTGCTGCTGCTGGGACTGAGCAACCGGCGTGGCTCCCGCGCCTTCGAACGGGTGGTGACCGGGCTGGTCGTCATCATCGCGGTCGGATTCTGCGCGGGCATCCTGTTCGCCCCGGTCGATGGCGGCGCCGCGGTCGCCGGGCTCGTTCCGCATTTCACCGACTCGAGATCCGTGGTGCTGGCCGCGTCGATCCTCGGTGCGACCGTGATGCCGCACGCGATCTACGCGCACTCCGCCCTCACCCGTGACCGGTTCGGGCTCGTCGCCGACGGTGCACCGCGCCGACGCGTGCTCCGGGCGACCCGGATCGACGTGACCGTCGCGCTCGCCGTCGCCGGCACGGTCAACGTGGTGATCCTGCTGCTCGCGGCCGCGACCCTGCCCGGAGTGGATGCCGCGGGCACGCTGCCCGGTGCATACGCGGCGATCTCGGCCGCCCTCGGACCGGTCATCGCCACGTTGTTCGCGGTCGGCCTGCTGGCGTCGGGGCTGGCATCCAGCTCGGTGGGTGCCTACGCGGGCGCCGAGATCATGCAGGGCCTGCTGCACGCCCAGGTGCCCCTGCTGGTGCGGCGGCTGATCACGCTCATCCCGGCGCTGGTGATCCTGGTCATCGGGGTCGACCCGACCAGCGCGCTCGTGATCAGCCAGGTGGTCCTGTCGTTCGGGATCCCGTTCGCGCTGATCCCGCTGGTGCGGTACACCTCGAGGCGCTCGCTGCTCGGTGACGCGACGAACCGCTGGTGGACGACCGCGCTCGCCGTCGTGGCGGCGGCGCTGCTGGTGGGTCTGAATGCGACCCTGATCGTCCTGCTGGTCGCGGGCTAGCGGCCGGCTGGGGCGGCCTCAGGACTTCTTCGGCTTGCCCTCGAACACGCTCGGGTCGAGCATCGCGTCCTTCTCGCTCATCGCGTCGGTCATACCGGCGGCACGCGCCTTGCGGGCGGCCAACGATGAGCGGATGGTGTGGAACACCGTCGGGATCACGGCGATCGCCACCGCGCACAGCAGCAGCAGATCGATGTAGTTCACGATGAAGTTGCGCAGCGGTGGGATGTAGTTGAGCAGGTACCCGGCGAAGGTCAGCCCCGAGCCCCAGATGACCGCGCCGATGGCGTTGTAGAGGGAGTACCGCCGGTAGTGCATGTGCCCGACCCCCGCCGCCACCGGGGCGAAGGTGCGCACGATCGGAACGAACCTCGCGGCGATGACCGCCAGGCCGCCGAAGCGGACGAAGAAGGCGTTGGTGCGCTCGACGTTCCTGCGGCTGAAGAAGCCGCTCTCCTTCCGCTCGAAGACGCGCGGACCGGCCTTGCGCCCGATCAGGTAGCCGACCTCGCCGCCGGCGAAGGCGGCGGCCGAGATGGCCAGGCACACCCACCAGATGTCGATGTGGATGACCTGCTTGGCTCCGGGGAAGGCGAGCACCCCCGCGATCACCAGCAGGGTGTCGCCCGGCAGCACGAAGCCGACCAGCAGTCCCGTCTCGGCGAAGACGAAGGCGCAGACGACGACCAGCGCCCACACGCCGAAGCCCTTGATGAGGCTCTGCGGATCGAGCCACGGGATCAGGCCTGCGACCGGATGCAGCAGAGCGGGGTGAAACAGCGCGGGGAGCATCAGCACAGCGTACCGGGTGCCTCTGAACGGGCTATGCCTTCGCCCTGCGATCCATCCACCAGGCACGGACCCCGGCGACCAGCGAGATGGCGATCACCACGCCGGCGATGATGTAGGCCGCCACGCGCACCTGGGGGTTGGATGCCGCGAAGTATCCGATGACCGTGATCGCGACGGCCCAGGTCAAGGCGCCCACCACGTTGGCCGTGGCGAAGCGGAGGTACGACATCTTGCTGATGCCGGCGATCGGGGCGATGAACACCCGCCCCCACGGGATGTAGCGGCCGATGACGACCGACCACCACCCGAACAGCTCGTAGAAGCGCTCCGTGCGAGCCACGGCCTTGCGCACCCAGGCCCCGCCTCGCCGGGTGAGCACGGGCTTGCCGATCCGCCGCCCCATCCAGAATCCCACCTGATCGCCCGCGAAGGCGGCGACGCCGACGCCGCTGGCCAAGATCCAGATCGAGATGTGATCGGATGCCGTGCCGGCGATGATCCCGGCCGCGAACAGCAACGAGTCGCCGGTCAGGAACGGGATGATCAATCCGACGAACAAGGCCGTTCCGACGAAGACGAGGCCCCACACCGCCAGATAGAACAGCACGGCGCCCGAGCTCGCCAGAAAGTCGGCGAGCTGGCCGTCGATCGACGATGCCGGCAGAAGGTACCCCATTCGCACAGCCTAGGGGCGTGCGCTTCCCGGTTTCTGGCGGAGAATGATGCTCGTGCCCACGCTCTCAGCCCGCGTTGTCGCCGTCGTGGTGTCGATCGCACTCGTCGCGGCGCTGTCGGGCTGCGCCGTCACCGGCCAGGGCGCTCAGGACGGTCACAGCCCGTCGGCGACCCCGACGCCCACACCGACCCCGACGCCCACACCCGTCGCGACGCCTCTCAGCCTGAGCGTGCGCGAGCCGACCCTGCACGACACCATCTCGGTGACCGGGATCGTGCGCAACTTCCCGATCGATGGGGTGAAGAACAAGGACGAGATCGTGCTGGTGCAGGTGACGGTGACGACCGGCGGACAGTACTGGTCCGGCTGGGACACCACTCGACTCCTGCTGATGGACTCGGCCGGCCACGAGTATCCGCCCAAGACGCTCGACAACATCACCGCCGCGATGACGAAGTGGGGCTTCACGCCGTTCGAGGTCGCCAACAACGGCAGCAGCATCCCGTATTCGCACACGAGCGCACCAGGATGGGTGGCCTTCGACGTCTACAGCGTCACGCCCCCGCTGTTGTTCGCCGACCGACTGGTGCCGGTCGAGGGCGGGGCGCCGAGCACGTACACGGTGGCGCTGCCGTAGCCCCGAGTGCGGAAGGTGGGACTCGAACCCACACGCCTCTCGGCACAGGAACCTAAATCCTGCGTGTCTACCGTTTCACCACTCCCGCGAACGTATGCAGTCTATTTCGGCTGGGAGGTCGGACGCGCCCGGCAGGATGTCGCCATGACGATCGAGTTGCGCGACGTCGACGAGGCCGACGCGGATGCCCTCTACGAGTGGATGCGCGATCCGGTCTCGGTGCGCATGGCCGCGTTCACAGCCAAAGACCCGGACGATCGCGCGGCCTTCGACGCCTGGTTGGCGCGGGTGCGCGCGAATCCGACCGTCATCCAGAAGATGATCTGGGTCGATGGCAACCTCGTTGGCTCGATCTCGAGCTTCGAGTTGGAGGGGGATCGCGAGGTGACGTACTGGCTCGACCGCGCGGTCTGGGGTCGCGGGATCGCGACGCGCGCCCTGGTCCAACTGCTCGAGCTCGACGCGGTGCGTCCGCTCTTCGGACGAGCGGCCGCAGCGAATGCGGGCTCGGCGAAGGTGCTCGAGCGGGCCGGATTCGTCGAGGTCGGCCGCGACTCCGGCTTCGCGAACGGGGTGGGCGCCGAGGTCGAGGAGATCATCTTCCGGCTCGACTAGTTCGGCCTCAGACCCCGAACAGCCCCTCGCCGTGGCGGTGGATCGCGTCATACGCCTCGCGGTACGTGCGGGGCACGGGGTCGTTAGGCGCGTAGCGCGCGAGCAGCAGGGCCACGAGACCGATGCCGGGCGGGCTGAGGGGCCGGTCGTCGTCGCCGTCGGTGGTGGGATCCATCGATTCGGGGTTCGGCGGCGAATACAGCGGAAAGGTGTTCGGCCAGGTCGCGGGCGGGCGCGGTGTCGTCAGGGTGTGCGCGTTCTCGATGGTCGGCGCGTGCTCGTCGCGCGCGGTGAGGTGTTTCAGGCCGAAGCGATGGGTCAGTGTGGAGATCAGCGAGCCGTGATGCATCTCGTCGTTGATCACCGCGCTCGGCGTGTACGCCGAGATCACCAGGGTGGGCACGCGCACCCCGAGGCGGTCGAAGCGGAAGCCCATCTCGGTCTCGGCCGGCAGCGCGGGAGCGACAGCGGCGGGCGGTGCCACGTGGTCGTAGGTGCCGCCATGCTCGTCGAACGTGACCATCAGGGTGGTGTTGAGCGCGTGCGATCCGGTCGGCGTGGAGCTCTCGCGGATCGCCGAGTAGATACGGTGCAGGAGCGCCTCGCCGGCCCGCACGTCGCTGATGCCGCCCCCCTCGATGACGGTGCCGTCGACATCCGTGCGGGTCAGCGGTCCGACCGGGGGATGCATGTCGTTGTGGTCGAAGGTGAGGCGCGGCTCGATGAAGCTGTAGGTGGGCAGGGTGCCGTTCGCGACATCCCGGTAGAAGGTCGTCATGGTGCGGAAGTGCGACTTCCAGTACGGCTCGAGGTGCGGGGCGTGCAGCATGCCGGTCAGCGAGATCAGCTGGCGCTCGTCGTAGTAGACCCGCCAGCTGATGCCCGCCTCTTCGAGCCGGTTGAAGATCGTCGTGCCGGTGTTGAGCAGCGGGTCGAGCCACTTGCCGATCGCCGGGTTGAACGCGTTGGTCACGAAGCCGTGCGAGGTGCCGGCGTGGAAGAACGAGCGATTCGGGAAGGTCTGGCTCGGCACCGCGCAGTGCCAGTGGTCGTAGACCGCGAACTCGCGGGCGAGCGTCGAGAACACCGGCAGCATCTCGGGGCTGAACGAGGCCATGATCTGGCGGTACTCCTCGGGGCGGGGATCGCGCCCGTGCTCTCCGCGGAACTTGTCGATGTAGTCGGTGAGGAAGCCGCTCATGTCGGCGCGGGTGGAGTCGCGCGGGGCGTTGTACGGCGGCTCCAGCTCGGGCACGCGATGCGAGGCGTTCGACGCGGGATCGACCGTGCCGAACAGCTGGGTGTTGACGAAGGGGTACTCCTCGCCCGGATCCGGGTCGGGGCTGCGCATGACGACATCGGTCGGACCGCTGTATGCATGCACCGCGACCTCGTCGCCGTCGCGCGTGGTGTTGCTGAGACGCTTGCCGGCCACCCCCTCGAAGTGCTGGCCGGGTGGCACGGGCGTGCCCGCATCCGAGTAGAGGTAGCCCAGCAGGTTGTCGAACGAGCGGTTCTCGAACATCACCACGACGAGGTGGTCGAAGCCGGGGCCGTCGGCGCGGGGCGCCAGCGCTCCGCCTCGCAACGACTGGATGGGCGGATGCTGCTGACTCGCGGCCACACCCGCCAGCCCGCCCGCGACCCCGCCCACGCCGAGGCCGGCGGCCGTGAATCCTGCCGCCCGCAGGAAGTCGCGGCGCGAGGTCGGCTTCGGCTTCCGGGGCCGATCCTGCGGGTCGGGTTCTGAGGTGCTCACTACGGTTGCTGGTCCTTGGGCACGTACGGTTGGCCGCCGACGATGATCGCGCGCTTCCAGTCGGGGCGCTCGGGGTCGTAGCGGATCGGGATCTTGTCGCCGATGTCGTAGAACCCGCCCGTGATGCCGGTGCGGAAGTAGCGCTTCGTGCCCTTCGTGTCGGTGAAGCTGAGCGTCATCCGCTGGTGCTGGATGTAGTTGACCATGCCGTCGACGCCGATGCTCTCGATGGTGGCCATGGTGTCCACGCCACGGGCGCGCGTCACGCTGACCGCCGCCCGGCGCAGCACCCACAGCACGAAGCAGACCGCGGCCGCGACGTACGGCGCCGCCACGATCCAGAACCCTTGATGGATGACGCTGGTGTCGTCACCCAGCGGAACCCCCGAGGAGAGCACAAGGAACACGCCGCCGACGTAGGCCGCGATGTAGGCGGCGAGGATCCACGGCGTCGGCCGCACCACGTAGTAGCCGAAGATGCCGGCGCCCACCGAGATGAGGACGAAGGCGACGAACGTCCAGACGACGTTGCCGCCGCCGGTGGCGTTGATGACGGCCAAGACGGGTCCGGCGAGAACGCCGATGACCGCCAGCGGCAGCGCCGCCGGGATCAGGAGGTGGCGGATGGTCTTCTTGACGTCATCCGGGTTCGTCGTCGACATGGGTTCATCGTAGGAGTTCAGCCGCGAACTTCTGCGGCCGAGCGGGGCGGGATTCCATCGCCCTGCGCGATCATCGCGTGCGGCGTGTGCCAGGTGGCGTAGTCGAGCACGTAGGTGCCGTTGAGGACGGCCGGATCGCTCTCTGAGAGCTCTCGCGCCTCGTCGACCGAGCACACGAAGATGCTCACTCCGCGCAGCCCGTCGGTGCCCGACGCCGGGCCGGCGGCGATGAGCTTGCCGCTCGCCCACATGTCGGCGATGTGCGCCAGGTGGGCGTCTTGCAGCTCGGCCTTCTGCTCGTCGTTCAGCTCGGGAGGGGTCGGCCCCGTGAGCAGCCGCGCCATGACGAAGGTGTCGAATTCCATGGCGGAATTCTGCTGCTCGCTCTCGTCACGGTCGAGAGCGGCGGCCTGTTCATGAAGCGCGTCGTGGAGGGACGCGCTGCGGCCAACGAGCTGCAGCGCAGCTTCTTCCGCGCCGGGCATGCTCACGCGGCCGTGCTGATCATCCTGAGCATCGCGATCCTGGCGTTCGTGGATCACGCGGTACTGCCGAGCTGGATCGCCTGGCTCGCCCGGCTCGGGGTTCCGATCGCGGCCATCTTCATGCCCGCCGGGTTCTTCCTCTCGGTGACCGGCAAGGATCCGGCCAAGCCGAACCGTCTGATCGCGCTGCTCTGGATCGGCGTGATCAGCCTCACGCTCGGGCTGCTGACCGCGGGGATCGGGCTGATCGTCGGCGCGGCGCAGGCCATGCACTGAGTCGGCCCGGTCAGCTGGTGGTGAGCCAGGTCATCCACACGTCGTAGCCGGTCACCGTCGTGCCGACGTTCTTCACGGTGATGTCGACGGAGTGCCGGTCGCCGTTGTAGTTGTCGCGGTCGTAGTGGTGCACGACGCCGGTGATTTCGATGGAGCCGTGCGAGGTGCCGTGCGGGCCCGGGGCGCCGGGCGGGTTCGCCGCTGCCCAGAAGCTGAGCGGCGTCTCTTGAGGCGGGTTCTTCCAGGTGACGGTCTGGGAGGTGCCGGCCGCGAGTCCGGTTCTGCTGTAGATCTTCTGCTGCTGGATCTGGTTGGCCATGCGCGACACGGTAGTCCTTCGGGCGTTCTCAGGGTTCGGCGAGTCCGTGCTGCGGGGGCGGGGGCCCGACAAGCCCATTTCAGTTCGCGCTGAATCCAGCGCGAACTGAGAGAAAAGCGGATGCCCTCGGCCGTCGGCGTGTGGACAACTGCGACGGTCGAGGCGCGCGCCGCGGCACACTGCTCGCGTGACCAGCGCGATCGGCCTCATCACCGAGAGGGTGCGCGAGCGCGTGCGTTCCGAGGGCGTCGATCTGGCTGGCGACGAGGGTCTCGCCGCGCGACTGGTGCGCGACGAGGTGCAGCGCTACAGCGAGCACGCGCTCGGCGGATCGCATCCGCTGCTGAGCGACGAGGCGGCCGTCACGCGGCAGGTCGTCGCCACGCTGACCGGGTTCGGCCCGCTCCAGGCGTTCCTCGACGACCCGAGCGTCGAGGAGCTCTGGATCAACGGCCCCGACCGCGTCTTCGTCGCGCGCGAGGGCGTCTCCGAGCGGGTCGACCTGGGGCTGACCGAGCTGCAGGTGCGCGAGCTGGTCGAACGGATGCTGCACTCGACCGGGCGGCGGGTCGACCTGAGCTCGCCGTTCGTCGACGCCTCGCTCCCCGATGGGTCGCGGTTGCACGTTGTCATCCCGGACATCACGCGCGCGCATTGGGCGGTCAATGTGCGCAAGTTCCGGCGCGGCATCCGGGATCTGAGAGAGCTCACCCGGCTCGGCTCGCTGACGCAGCAAGCAGCCGAGTTCTTGCACCTGTGCGTGCGCAGCGGGCAGAACATCCTGGTGTCGGGGGCGACGCAGTCCGGCAAGACGACGCTGCTCGGTGCCCTGCTGGCGAGCGCGCGGCCCGATGAGCGGGTCGTCACGGTCGAGGAGACCTTCGAGCTCTCGGTACCCGTCGCCGACTGGGTGGCGATGCAGTGCCGCCAGCCGAGCCTCGAGGGCACCGGCGAGATCACGCTGCGGCGGCTGATCAAGGAGGCGCTCCGGATGCGCCCCGACCGTCTCGTGGTCGGCGAGGTGCGCGAGGCCGAGTCTCTCGACCTGCTGATCGCGCTCAACTCCGGACTGCCCGGTATGTGCTCGTTGCACGCCAACCACGCACGCGACGCGCTGGCCAAGCTGTCGACCCTGCCGCTGCTGGCCGGTCGCAATATCGATGCCGGATTCGTGGTGCCGACCGTCGCGTCCGCGATCGATGTGGTCGCGCACGCCGAGCTTGAGCGCGGCGGCCGGCGTCGGGTGGTCGAGATCGTCGCGACGACCGGACGCGTGGTCGATGGCGCGCCCGAGGCGACCACGCTGTTCGCGCTGTCCGGTGGGCGCGGTGGCTCGCTGGTGGCGACGGGCGAGCTGCCAGAGCGGGCGGCGAAGTTCCAGCGGGCGGGGATCGACCCCGCCGTGATCCTGCGGTCGACGTCGTGAGGACGGCCTCATGACGATCGCGGTCGGGTTGCTGCTCGGGGCGGGGCTGGTGCTCGCGATCTCGCCGTGGCTGTGGCCGCGTGCCTCGGCATCCGGTGCCGGTCGGCGAACGGGAGTGGTCGCCGGGCTGCGGATGCGCCTGCGCCAGGCCGGGCTCCCGCAGGTCTCAGCCGCGGTGTTCGTCGTGGTGAGCGCGTTGCTCGGCGTTGCCGTGCTGGCGCTGGTGACCATCGTCACGCCGGTGCTGGCTCTGAGCGTCCTGGCCGGTCTCATCGCCGGGATGCTGCCCCTCGCGCTCCTCAGCACCCGGGCCCGCGCGCGGCGTCGCGCGCTGCGCGCCGCCTGGCCCGATCTCGTCGACCATCTGGTCTCGGGGCTGCGCGCCGGACTCCCGCTCGCCGAGAGCGTGGGCGCCCTCGCCACGGTCGGAGCCCCTGAGACGCGGGATGCCTTCCTCCAGTTCGAGCGCGAGGTGCGGGCGAGCGGCGCGGTCTCGCCCGCCCTCGACGCGCTGAAGGAGCGGCTCGCCGATCCAGTGGCGGACCGCATCGTCGAGACCCTGCGGATGGCCCGCGAGGTCGGCGGCACCGAGCTGCCCAGCGTGCTGCGCGGACTCGCTGCATCGCTGCGCGCCGAGCTCGCGGTGCGCGCCGAGGCAGAGGCCCGGCAGTCCTGGGTGTTCTCGGCGGCGCGGCTCGGGGTGGCGGCGCCGTGGATCGTGCTGCTGATCCTGGCCTCGCGACCCGAGGCGGCATCCGCCTACAACTCTCCGCTGGGGCTGGCCGTGCTCGGGGTCGGGCTGGTGGTCACGATCGTCGCGTACCGGTTGATGATCGCGTTGGGGCGACTGCCCGAGGAGCGGCGGTGGTTCGCGTGAGGTGCTGCTCGTGAGGTGCTGCTCGTGACCGCGGCGCTCGCGGCATCCATCCCTCTAGGAATCGTCCTCGGGCTCGGGCTGTGGTCGCTGCTCGCGCTGGTGCCGCGCATCGGCGCTCCGCGACTGGCCGACCGGATCGCGCCCTACCTGGTCGACGTGTCTCCCGCCGCGCGCGAGCGGGCGTCGCGCCGCCCGGCGGAGCCGGCATCCCTGATCGCGGGCCTGCTCGCCCCGGCCGGGGTTCGCGCTCGGCGCGCGCTCGCGGCCGTGCTCGGCGGCGACGCGACGGTCGCCCAGCGACTGCGGCAGGCGGGATCGACGATGACCGTCGAGCGCTTCCGCTCGCGTCAGTTGCTGTGGGCTGCGGGCGGGGCCGTCATCGGCGTGCTGCTCGCGACGCTGATCTCGCGCGTCTCGGCCGCCGGTGTGCCCGTGCTGGTCGGGGTGGTCGTGGTGGCCGCGGCTCTCGGACTCCTCGCGCCCGAGCAACTGCTGAGCCGCGCGGCCCGAGCCCGGCTCACGCGCATCTCGGCCGAGCTGCCCACGGTGGTCGAGTTCTTGACCCTGGCGCTCTCGGCGGGGGAGGGCATCCTGGACGCGCTGAAGCGCGTCGCGCGCACCGGCAACGGCGAGCTGTCGCGCGAGCTCGGTCGAGTGGTGAGCGAGGTCAACACCGGAGTCGCGCTGCCGGACGCCCTACAGCGCGCCGACTCGACGATCGGCCTGCCAGCCCTGAGCCGCACGATCGACCAACTGCTCGGCGCGCTCGAACGCGGCACTCCGCTCGTCGAGGTGCTGCGGGCTCAGGCGCAGGATTCCCGCGAAGAGGGCAAGCGTCTGCTGCTCGAAGCCGCGGGCAAGAAGGAGGTGGCGATGCTCGTCCCGCTGGTGTTCCTCATCCTGCCGGTGACGGTGGTGTTCGCGATCTTCCCGGGGATCCTGGTGCTACGGCTGGGGTTCTAAGGGGGCGGCGTCGATCACCGAGATGTCGCAGATGGGGGTTTCATTGCCGATCTACCCACCATTTGGGTCATCTCGGCGCGAACTCCTGCAGCACCTCGACGCTGCCGCCGAACGCCAGGTTTGGCGCGCCCTGGGCAACGCGCACCGCCTCGTCGAGCGTCTCGAACTCGACCATCGAAGCGCCGCGCACGACGCCGTCCGCCTCGGTCACTCCGGTCGCCGTGACGAGCTTGCCGCCCGCTGTGCGGATCCCGTAGTCCTCACCGAGCGCGGTGTTCCACGCCTGCCAGGCCGCGCGGTTCTCGGCGATACGATCGTCGGGCACCGGGTCGGATCCGGCGCGGTAGATGAAGATGAACGATGCCATGCGGGCACGCTATCGCCTCGCCCGGCGGCCCCGGCGTCAGCGCCCGCCCGGCACCGCGCCACGCGCGTCGGTGCCCATCCCTACGATGGCAGGATGCCCAGCCTCGGCGAACTGATCGCGCCCCGTCGACTGGGCCGCGACTTCCGCTGGCTGATGTCGTCGTCGTGGACCACCGACATCGGCGACGGCATCGCCCTCTCGGCCGCGCCGCTGCTGATCGCCTCGCTCACGTCATCCCCGGTCCTGGTCGCGGGCGGGCTGCTCATGCAGTACCTGCCGTGGCTGCTGTTCGGACTGCTGGCCGGGTCGATCGCCGACCGACATGACCGGCGGCGCCTCGTGATCATCGCCGATGGATCGCGCGCCATCGTCGTGGCCGGACTGGTCGCCTTCCTGGTCACCGGCCAGGTGACGGTGTGGATCGTGCTCGGCATGGCGTTCCTCTACGGAACGGCCGAGGTCTTCGCGAACACCGCCGGCTCGACCCTGATGCCGATGCTCGTCAAGCCGGCCGACCTCGGGGTGGGCAACGCGCGGCTGCAGGGCGGATTCCTGGTCGGCAACCAGCTGATCGGGCCGCCGCTGGGCGCGTTCCTGTTCGCGGCGGGATCGTTCTGGCCGTTCGTGACGCAGATCGTCTGCGTGAGCCTGGGCGTCATCCTGATCTCGCGGATCATGCGCACGCACGTGCCAGCCAAGAGCGAACCGCAGCCGACACCCGAAGCCGGCCAGGGCGCGACCGCCCCAGCGCCACCCTCCGTGCACCCGATCCGCGAGGGCCTGCGCTGGCTGCGCGGCAACCCGCCGGTGCGCACGCTGGTGATCATCATCCTGGTGTTCAACGTGACCTGGGCGGCGCCGTGGAGCATCCTCGTGCTCTACGCCACGAAGCACCTCGGGCTCGGCGCGGTCGGCTACGGCGCCCTCACGACGAGCGCCGCCATCGGTGGGCTGCTCTCGACCTTCGGCTTCGGGTGGTTGGAGCGCCACGTGAAGTTCGCCACCCTGATGCGCATCTGCCTCTCGCTCGAGGTGCTGATGCACCTGTCGTTCGCGCTCACGACATCCGGAATCGTCGCGCTCGTGATCATGTTCGGCTTCGGCGCCTACGCCTTCGTCTGGGGCACGATCTCGACCACGGTGCGGCAGCGGCTCGTGCCGCTCGAACTGCAGGGGCGCATCGCCTCGGTGAACATGGTGGGCGTGTTCGGCGGGCTGGTGATCGGCGAACTGCTCGGCGGCGTGATCGCGCAGACCTGGGGGCTGACGGCGCCGTGGTGGTTCGCCTTCGGGGGATCGCTGATCACCCTGATCATCGTGTGGCGGTCGATCTCGCACATCATGGCCGCCAAGCCCGTGGTTTCATGAAGAGAAGCAAAAGGAGTGCGCGATGACGAGCATGACCCCCTTCCTCTGGTTCGATGATGACCTGCAAGAGGCGCTCGACCTGTATCTGAGCGTGTTCCCGGATGCGCGCGTTCTCCAGTCGCAGAACGGGCCGGGCGGCTCGCTCTTCTTCTGCACCTTCACGCTGGCCGGTCAGACCTTCTACGGGATGAACGGCGGCCCCGGTCACCCGCACACCGACGCCTTCTCGATCTTCGTCAGTTGCGAGGATCAGGCCGAGGTCGACCGCTACTGGAACGCCCTCACCGCGGAGGGGGCGCCGGTCGCATGCGGGTGGTTGACCGACAAGTTCGGCATCTCGTGGCAGATCGTCCCGAAGCGCCTGATGGAGCTGCAGGCCGACCCCGACCGGGCGAAGGCCGCGCGCGTCAACGCGGCGATGATGACGATGGTCAAGCTGGATGTCGCGGAGCTCGAGCGGGCTGCCGCGGGCGACTGAGCGCCGACTCCCGAACTGGGCGGTCGATCGTTAGCGCCGCCGCCGTCGGAGGCCGACCACGGTGAAGATCGCCGCGGCCACGACCAGGCACGCCAGCACGACCGTGACAATGGTGAGAACGATCATGGGCTCAGAAGCACCGCCAATCCGGCTACGGCCATCCCGCTGACATTCAGCACAATACCCACGCGGATGGAGAAGATCTTCTGCGCATTCGCCTGGGCGAGCGGAAATCCGAGCACCGGGCATCCAGCCCAGATCAGCAGGGCCACGCCGATGGCGGCACCGATGGCGCCGATCCACCAGAAGGTCTCGGCGAAGCCGGGCAGGTGATCCGGCCGCCAGCCGGCCGCCAGCATCGGGCCGAGGATCAGGGCGGGCGCGATCACGGCGGCCGCGGTCCAGATCGTGCCGGTCCGGATGATGCGGTCGGTCTCGGCTTCCAGTGATTCGAAGCTGTCACTCACTCGTTCCATCCTGCGCCGGTCGGGCCGGCGGCGAGAAATCGTGGACGCGTCACTCAGCGAACTTTCGGCCAATCCGATTCGCTGTCGCCTTACCTGGCCCGAACATCCGCCGAACCGGCGGCGAAACCTCGGACGGCACACTGAGCTCATGACCCGGACGCCTCGCCTCGCCGCTGCCGCCGCCTCCGCCGCGCTCGCCCTCGTCGTCGTGCTGCTGAGTGGATGCGGCATCGTTCGCCCCGGATCGCCCGCGCCCAACGGGTCGGCCGGTTCGCAGGCCGCCGCCATCCCGGTCGGCAACTCGAGCCGGACCCTCCAGATCGACGGGCAGACGCGCACCTACCTCATCCATCGCCCGGCGGCGCTCGACGCCTCGCCCGCGCTGGTGATGATGCTGCACGGAGGGTTCGGCTCGGCCCCGCAGGCCGAGAAGAGTTACGGCTGGGATGCCGAGGCCGACGCCCAGCGCTTCGTCGTCGTCTATCCCGACGGCGACGGCCGCGCCTGGAACGTGGGCGGCGGATGCTGCGGAGCCCCCGGCCGCACGAACGTCGACGATGTCGCCTTCCTGGCGGCCGTCGTGCACGACGTCGAGCTCGCGCTTCCGATCGATCCGGCCCGGGTATTTGCGACCGGCATCTCGAACGGCGGGATAATGGCCTACCGTCTGGCCTGCGACACCTCGCTGTTCGCGGCGATCGGCCCCGACTCGGCGACGCTGCTCGGCGACTGCCCGTCGCCGCATCCGGTCTCGGTGCTCGCGATCCACGGGACGGCCGACCAGAACATCCCGTACGACGGCGGCGAGGGCTCGGGGTTCGCGAAGATCGATGGGCCGAGCATCCCGTCATTGAACCAGCTCTGGCGCACGGCCGACGGATGCGATCCGCCGACGAGTTCGGTCAGCGGGGACGTGACCACCTCGATCGCGAGCTGCCCGAGCCGGCGGACCGTCGAGCTGATCACCATCGCGGGAGCCGGCCACCAGTGGCCGGGATCGACGAAGGGCCGCCAGGGTGCCGACACGCCCTACCCCGGTCTGAACGCGACGCAGGTGATCTGGGAGTTCTTCGCCGCGCACCCGGCGGCGTGACCCCGGCGGCGTGATCCACCTGTCGGTCGCATTAGTGGTCGACGGCCGCCAGGATCGTCGCGGCGAGCTCGGCCGGCTTGGTGAGCTGCGGCCAGTGCCCGGTCGGCAGATCGACCAGCTCGACATCCGTGATCAGGGGGACCTCCGTCATCGCCCCGTGCTCCAGCCAGACCTTCAACTGCTCGGAGCGGAACTCGCAGCAGACGATCGTCGCCGGCACTTCGTAACGCGCCAGATTCGTCAGATGGATCGGGTCGCTCGTGACGCGCACCGGCTCGGGGATCGCGATGGCACGGAAGCGCTCGCGCAGCTCGTCGGTCAGGTCGATGAGATCGTCGGGCTCGAACACCAACCAGTCGGGCAGCGGGACCTCGCCGTTCACGACCGGCAGCTCGTCGTTGACGCAGCCGCCCTCGGCCAGCGGGCCGCTGTCGACGTAGATCACGCGGGCGACCTTCTCGGGGCGGGCGTCCACGGCTCCCCACGCGATCGCGCCGCCGCCGCTGTGCCCGACCAGCACCACGGGGGCATCGACGGCGTCGATCGCCGAGACGACGGCATCCACGTGATCCTGGAAGGTGATGCCCGAGCGGTCGGCGTCGGGCGACTCGAGCCCGGGAAGAGTGAGCGCGTGCACGGTGTGGCCGACTGCGCGCAGCGGTGCGGCCACCTCGTTCCACGAGTCGCCGTCGAGCCAGAAACCGGGGATCAGGATGAGGTCCATGCCGTGACGGTATCCGGCGGGACTGACACACCCGACACCAGATACCCAGCAGTCCTAGGTACCTTGCACCGCTAGGTATACACTCGTCGTCGTGAACATCGACAAGGATCTGGTCGCCGCGATGGCCACACCCCTGGTTCTGGCGATCCTGCTGGAGGGGCCGAGCTACGGCTACGCGATCCTCAAACGGGTGCGCGAGTTGTCGGACGGTGACCTGGAATGGACGGATGGCATGCTCTACCCGCTTCTGCACCGCCTCGAACGCTCGGGCAGCGTCGAGAGCGAGTGGCGCGACTCCGACGCGTCGCGGCGTCGCAAGTACTACCTGATCACCGAGTCGGGCAAGGCCCAGCTGGCCGAGCAGCGCCGCCAGTGGGCGACGGCGAACCGCACTCTCGGCGGTCTCTGGACGCAGGCGGCCGGCGCATGAGCGAGCAGCAGAGCGAGCAGGTGAGCGAGCAACTGATCGGCGAATGGCGCACCGCGGTGCGCGGCAACAAGGCCGTCGACGAGTCGGATGCCGCCGAGCTCGAGAGCCACCTGCGCGACGCGATGGCCGACCTCGAGGGCGCGGGACTCACCGCCGACGAGGCCTTCCTCATCGCGGTGCGCCGAGTCGGCGCGGTCGACGCGCTGACCGCCGAGTTCGCCCGCGAGCACAGCGACCGGCTGTGGAAGCAGCTGGTGGTGGCACCGACCGCCGACCCGCGGCCGTCGTCGTGGCCGGTCATGCTGATCTTCGCGGTGGTCGCCGCGGTGGTGGTCGAGGTGGCGCGCATCGCCACCGACTTTCCGAACAACGGGGCGGGTGCCGAGTGGTTCGGTCGCAACCTGAGCCTGTTCGTGCTGCCGGTGCTCGCCGCCTACTTCGCGGTGGTGCGCCGGATGCCGTGGCGCCGCATCCTGCCCCTGGTCGCGATCGTGGTGGTGCTCGCGCTCGCGGTGAACCTGTTCCCGTATCACGGGGACCGCGCGACCGAGGTGATCGTCGGCATCCATCTGCCCGTCGTGCTGTGGTTCGTGGTCGGGCTCGCCTACCTCGACGGCGAGTGGCGCTCGTCGGATCGGCGGATGGACTTCTTGCGCTTCACCGGCGAGTTCATCGTCTACTACGCGCTGATCGCGCTGGCCGGCGGTGTGCTCGTCGGGCTGATGGACGGCGTGCTCTCGCTGGCCGCTCCCAACGCGGCGCAGGCCGTGTTCGTCTGGGTAGTGCCCGCCGGGGCAGCAGGCGCGGTGCTGGTCGCCGCCTGGCTGGTCGAGGCGAAGAAGAGCGTGATCGAGAACATCGCGCCCGTGCTGACCGCGATCTTCACGCCGCTGTTCGCCGCGATGCTGCTGGTCAGCACCGTGATCTATGCGGTGACGGCGTTCGGCCGCAGCTTCGACCGCAACTCGCTCGGCCTGTTCGACGCGCTGCTGGTCGTGGTCGTCGGCTTGGTGATCTACGGCATCTCGGCGCGCAGCACGCGCCGCCCCGGTTTGATGGATGCCCTGCGCCTCACTGCGGTCGTCGCGGCCGTGCTGCTCGACCTGCTCGTGCTGGTGGCGATGCTCACTCGGGTCAGCGAGTTCGGCTTCACCGCCAACCGCGTCGCCGCCCTCGGCCTCAACATCGTGCTGCTGGTCGACCTCGTGGTCACGGCGGTCATCATCATCCGGATGCTGCGGGGTCGCACCCCGGTGCTCGCCCTCGAGCGCTGGCAGACCTCGTACCTGCTGGTCATCGGCGCCTGGGTGACGGCGGCGGTGCTGGTGCTGCCGGTGGTGTTCGGGTTCGCGTGAGGTGTGGATAGTTCTGACCGCTGACCCGCGACCTCTGCCACCCTGCGGGGCATGGTTCTGACGCTGAAGAAACGAATCGCCGGGCTTCTGGCCGAGGATCGCGGCGACGTTCCCGGCTGGGTGCTGATCACCCTCATGACCGCTGGGCTCGTGATCCTGATCTGGGCGCTCGCCGGGCCCGCGCTCAGCGAGATCTTCCAGAACGCGATCGCGAAGGTCACCGGGCTCTGAGGCCATGAGGGCGCTCACTCGGCGCCTCATGGCGCGGCTGCGGGCTCAGGCTCGCGACGATCGCGGTTCGGCGGTCGCCGAGTTCGTGATGGTCGGCGCCCTGCTCACCGTTCTGACCCTCTCGGTGCTGCAACTCGGGCTGGCACTGCACATCCGCAACACGGTTCAGGATGCCGCTGCCGAGGGCGCCCGCTACGGCGCCCTGGCCGACAACACGCCCGCCGACGGCGTGCGCCGCACGCGCGAGCTCATCGATCTCGCGATCGGAGACGACTACGCGCAGAACGTAGCCGTGCACAGCGGCAGCTGGATGGGGCATCCCGCCGTCACGATCACCGTGCGCACGCGCCTGCCACTGGTCGGGCTGGTCGGCATCGACGGCGTACTGGAGGTGTCGGGACATGCCGCGGTCGAGACGCTGGGCTGAGGCGCTGGCCGCTCGCGCGTGTCGGGTGGCTGCTGCGGTTCGCGACGAGCGCGGGTCGGCGAGCCTCGAGTTCATCACCGTCGGCGTGCTGCTGCTGGTGCCGACGGTCTACCTGGTGCTCGCGCTGTCGGTGCTCGAGAGCGCGTCGTTCGGGGTCGAGGGGGCGGCGCGGCAGGCGACGCGGGTGTTCGTGCAATCCGAGTCGGAGGGTGCGGCCGAATCGGCGGCCCGCACCGCGATCCAGGTGACGCTCGCCGACTACGGGCTCGACGCGCAGAACGCGCACGTCGCGATCAGCTGCCGCCCGAATCCCGCCGACTGCCTCACGCGCCGCGGCTACGTGACGGTGACGATCACGACGACCGTGCCGCTGCCGCTCATGCCGCCGGTGCTGCAGCTGCACCTGCCCGCCGGCATCCCCGTGAAATCGGTCGCGACCGAGCAGGTGTCGCGGTTCTGGGGCTCGCGATGACCGGGATGCGGCGACCGCGCCTTCGGGATGACGACGGCTCGACCCTGCCCTTCGTCATCTTCTACGGCTTTCTTGCGCTGGCGCTCGTGTTGATCGTCGCCGCGGCGTCATCGCTCTACTTGGAGCGCAAGCGCCTGTTCACCCTGGCCGACGACGCGGCGCTCGTGGGAGCCGAATCGTTCGACCTCGACTCGGTGTCGTTCACCGGGCACGGCGTGCGGCCGATACTGAAACCCGACCAGGTGCGCTCGGCGGTGACGAGTTACCTGGCCGGGAATCCGGTCGACCGGTTCGAGGGGCTGGTGGTCGAGCGGGCGACCACCGTGGACGGCGAGAGCGCGACGGTCACCGTGTCGGCGATCTGGCATCCGCCGGTCGTCACGGTGTTCGTGCCCGACGGACTGCGGATCGACGCGACGGCGGTGGCGCGGTCGGTGTTCGGGTGAGGGCGAGCCGCGTCAGCCGTGGTGCGCCCGCAGAAAGCGTCCGATCTCGTCGGTGGCGTGAGCCGCCTCGGGCGTGCCGTCGGCCAAGGGATACACGTGCGGCAAGCCGTCGCCGAGCTCGAGCGTGACGTCGACCCCGGCGGCACGAGCGGCGTCGGCGAACCGTTCGGAGTCGCTGAGCAGCAGATCGGCCGTGCCCGTCACGATCAGCAGCGGCGGCAGACCGGTCAGGGAGGCGAACAGGGGAGACGCTGCCGGAGTCCGCGGATCGACGCCCGCCAGGTAGTCGCCGGCCAACTGGCGCAGCAGTTCGGGGGTCGAGATCGGGTCCTGATCGACGCGCTCCGTCATCGACGCGCCCGAGCTGGTCAGGTCGAGGGTGGGCGACATCAGCACGGCCGCCGCGGGCGGTTCCTCGTCCGCGTCGCGCTCCGCCACCAGCAGGCTGACCGCGAGGCCGCCGCCCGCCGAATCGCCGGCGACCGCTAGCGATCGCGCGGGCAAGCCCTCGGTCTCGCGCAACCACGCCCACGCCGCCCGAGCGTCCTCCAGCGCCGCGGGGAACGGATGCTCGGGAGCGAGCCGGTACTCCGGGAACAGCACGCGCATCCTGGCCGCACGCCCGAGCCGGGCCGCGAGTTCGCCGTCGCTGGCCACGGAGCCGAACTGGAATCCGCCGCCGTGCAGAAACAGCAGGGCACGGCCAGTGTCGACCCCGGGCGCGTCGAGCCAGTGCGAGGGGACGCCGCCCGCCACGACGTCGGTGACCGTCACGTCATCCGGGATCGGATGCGGCCGCCCGATCGGCAGGAATCCCGCGCGCAGCTCGGCCAGGCTCGGCGCCGGCTGACCGGCAGCCTCTTGGTCGGCCGCCTCGCGCTGACGCGCGCGCAGCTCATCGAGCACCTCCGACATCTCGCGGCTGGGCACCGGCGTCCCTAACCCGCAGTGCCCGGGAGCACCTCGCTCAGTCGACCCGTGTCGACATCGAACACGAAGCCCCGGACCGGCACCTCGGCCGGGATCCAGGGATGCTGGCGCACCTTGGCGACCTGTTCCCGGGTGTTCGCCTCGGCATCCGTGAAGGCGTAGAACCGCGCGGGCGCGATCGGCAGCCGTCCGGTCTCGTCGCGTAGCCGCTGCTCGAGCTCGGCATCGGTGAAGGTGGTCAACCCGCACCCGTTGTGGTTGATGATCATGATCTCTTTCGTGCGGAGCACCTGCGTCGAGACGACGAGCGAGCGGATCACGTCGTCGTCGACGACGGTTCCGACGTTGCGGATCATGTCGACGTCGGCCTCGGCCAGCCCGAGCAGGGTCAGGATGCCGCTGAGCCGCGGATCCGCGCAGGTCACGATCGCCATCGTCGGCGCCGGGCGCCCGCCACGCGCCGGGTCATAGCCGTCGGCCAGCGTGGCGTTGGCGGTCAGCGCCTCGTCGATCAATCCCATGGTGTCTTCCCTCCTAGCCGAACGTGAACACGTAAGCCTCGGCGCCGGGTTCGTCGAAGACGATGTCGACCGTGCGATCCTCGATGCGACCGGGCTGGCGGATCAGCTGGTACAGCCGCGGCTCGGTGAGGGTTCCGTGCCCGAACTCGTCGACGTCCGCACCGTGCGCCAAGCCGGGCGCCGTGCCGTCCAGCAACACACGGAAGGGCACGGCCGCCCCGGGCGTCGCCGGCCGCAGTACGAGGTTCACGTCGCGCGCGTGGAAGCGGTACCGGATGCCGCCGCCCGCCCGGTTGACCATCACGTCGCCGTCGGCGATGGTCCAGTTGCCGAACAGCGCCCACGAGTTGAGGATCAGCGACTCGGGTGCGCTGTAGGTGTGCGGGTGGTCGAAGACGGTCGGTCGCGGCGAGGCGAAGTTGCGGCCCTGCTGCGCGCCGACATAGCTCTCGGGCGAACGTAGCTCGTCCCAATCCGCCTGAGCCTCGACCCCCTCGAGCACGGGCGGCACCAGGCCCTCTGGCACGTTGTCGTTGCCCGCCTCGCGCAGCAGCCTCTGGATGACGCGCTCGGTCTCGTCGTACTCGCCCTCGCCGAACACGTGGTGCTGGATGCGGCCCTCGGCGTCGGCCAGGTACAGCGCGGGCCAGTAATGGTTGCCGAAGTTCTGCCAGACCGCGTAGTCGGGATCCAGCGCGACCGGATACCGGATCCGCATCTCGGCGACCGCCCGCTCCACATTCGCGCGCTCCGCCTCGAACGGGAACTCCGGGGTGTGGACCCCGATCACCACCAGGCCGTGGTCCGCGTACTTCTCCGCCCAGCCGCGCACGTAGCTCAGGGTGCGGAGCCAGTTGATGCAGGTGAACGTCCAGAAGTCGACGAGCACCACCTTGCCGCGCAGGCTGTCGGGAGTGAGCGGCTCCGAGTTGAGCCACCCGGTCGCGCCGTCGAAGCTCGCCAGGCGCCGCTCGCTCACAGCGCGCCCGCCATCACGTCGAGAATCGCCCGGGCGAAGTCATCCGGAGCCTCCTGCGGCAGATTGTGCCCGACACCGCCACCAACCTCGCGATGGGCGTACGGCCCCGCGAACTTGTCGGCATACGCCGCGGCGGGCGGATGCGGCGCCCCGTTGTCGCTGCCCTCCATCGTGATGGTCGGCACCGAGATCACCGGGGCCGTGGCCAGCCGTGCCTCGAGTTCGGCGTACTGCGGCTCGCCCTCGGCGAGCCCCATGCGCCACCGGTAGTTGTGGATCACGATGTCGACGTGATCCGGATTGTCGAACGCCGCCGCGCTGCGCTCGAAGGTCGCGTCGTCGAACCCCCACTTCGGCGAGGCATCGTGCCAGATCATCCGGGCGAAGTCCCGGGTGTTGGCCGCGTAGCCTGCCCGACCGCGCTCGGTCGCGAAGTAGAACTGGTACCACCAGAGCTTCTCGGCCGCGGGCGGCAGCGGCAGGGCGCCGCTGGCCTGGCTGCCGATCAGGTAGCCGCTCACCGAGACAAGCCCGGCCACGCGGTCCGGCCAGAGCGCGGCGAGGACGTCGGCAGTTCGGGCGCCCCAATCGAAGCCCGCGACGATCGCCTTCTGGATGCCGAGGGCATCCATCAGCTCGATGGCATCCCGACCCAGCGCGGCCGGCTCGCCGGTGCGCACCGCGTCGTCTCGCAGGAACCGCGTCGATCCGTAGCCGCGCAGATACGGCACGATCACCCGGCATCCGGCGGCCACCAGCCTCGGGGTCACCTCGTCGAAGGAGTGGATGTCGTACGGCCAGCCGTGCAACAGGAGCACGGCGGGCCCGTCGGCCGGGCCGTCGTCGAGGTAGCCGACGTCGAGCACGCCGGCCTCGATCTGCGCAAGCGGAGCCACCGGGCGCCCGCCGCTCAGCGCAGCGTCGCGAACGACGCGCGCATCTCGCTGACGAACTCGTCCGGCTGCTCCCAGGCGAGGAAGTGTCCGCCCTTCGCCACCCGGTTGTAGTGGATGAGGTTCGGATATGCCTGGCGCACCCAGCTCTCGGGCGCGGTGTAGATCTCTTCGGGTGACGCGGTGATCGCCGTCGGGAGCGTCACGCCCTTCGGGGCGAAGAAGGCGAGCTTGCTCTCCCAGTAGAGCCGCGCAGACGAGACCGCCGTCTTCGTGAACCAGTAGAGGTCGACGTTGTCGAGCACGTCATCCATCGACAGCCCCTCGGTGCCGCCGGCGAAGGCGCGCGCGATCATCGCCTGGCTGGCGGCGTCGTGGTCGAGCATCCACGAGGCGAGGCCGATCGGCGAGTCCTCGAGGGCGTAGAGCGTCTGCGGGCGCCCGGCCATCTCCTGCGCGTAGCCGAGGCCGTGCAGCCAGAAGTCGACGAGCTGATCCCAGGCCTGTTTCTCGTCGGGCGACAGGTCCGCAGGTTCCGGGCCGCCGGGCACGATGGCTGAGATCGCATCGGGCTCGGCCGCGGGCATGTTGGTGTGGATGCCGATCAGCCCGGCCGGCTTCTGAAGCGCCAGCTGCTCGGTCACCGCGTTGCCCCAGTCGCCACCCTGTGCCACGTAGCGGGTGTAGCCCAGCCGCGACATCAGCTCGGCCCAGGCGGACGCGATCTTGATCGGATCCCATCCGGTCACGGTCGGCTTGCCCGAGAAGCCGTGGCCGGGCAGCGAGGGGATCACCAGGTGAAAGGCGTCGGCCGCGGTGCCCCCGTACGACTCGGGATCGGTGAGCGGCTCGATGATCTTGAGCTGCTCGATGATCGAACCCGGCCAGCCGTGCGTGACGATCATCGGAAGCGCGTCGTCGTGCGTCGACCGGATGTGCAGGAAGTGGATGTCGACGCCGTCGATCTCGGTGAGGTACTGCGGGAAGGAGTTGAGACGGGCCTCGATCGTGCGCCAGTCGTGCGTGTTCGCCCAGTAATCGGCCAGCGCCTGCATGGTGGCGAGTTGGACGCCCTGCGAGGCGTCGCCGACGGTCTCTTTCGTCGGCCATCTCGTGGCGAGGATGCGGCGTTTCAGGTCGTCGAGCTCCTTCTGAGGAATCTCGACCCGGAACGGGCGGATCGACGGATCCGTGGTGGTGGCGGCAGCGGTGGCAGTGCTCACGGCGTTCTCCCGATGGAGAGGGGATATTCGGTTCTTCTCAGTGGTGTTCGACCTGGCGCAGGGTCGCCGCGGAACGCGAGCCGTGCTCGGGAGCAGGTGGCGTGCTCAACGTACCCCCGACTCGTACCCCCCGTAAAGGGGACAACTCACGCCGTGATCGCAGTGGATCCCGTGTCGGGGTGGGCGCCGCGCCGCGCGGAATACCGCGGCACGAACACCCGCAGCACGACCGCACCGACAAGGCCGAGCACACCCAGCGCGCCGGCGGCGAACGGCAGCGAGACCAGCGCAGTCAGCCCCGAGACGATCAGCGGCGAGGCGGCCGCTCCCGCATCGTTCGTGAACCGCCACGCCCCGAGGAAGGGCGCCGGATGCCGCGGGTCGGCCAGATCGGCGCCGAGCGTCATCAGGATCCCGGCCCCGATCCCGTTGGCGAGCGACAGGAACATGGCGATCCCGATGAACCAGCCGATCGTGCCCGGCAGGAACGCGGTCGCCGCGAGGGCCAGGTGGCCGACACCGAGGCCGACCATGGAGGGGACGGCGGTCCAGAGCCGGCCGAAGCGGTCCATGATCCATCCGCCGGCGAAGAACAGCGAGAAGTCGACCAGGCCGGCGACACCGATGATGAGCGAGGTCTGCGTCTCGTGCAGGCCGATGCTGACCGCCCACAGCGGGAGCAGCACCTGGCGCGAGGCGCGGAGCGCGGCGACCAGGGTCGAGCCCATGCCCAGGGTCAGCAGCACTCTCCTGTTCGCGCGAATGGTGCGGAACAGGCCGCGGCTCTCCTGCTCCACCTCGCGTTCGCCGGACGTCTCACGGCGAGCCGCGGTGTTGGCGAAGGTCTTCTCCGGATCGGCCAGCACCAGCAGCACGACAGCGGCCGCGGCGCATCCGGCGATGTGCACCCAGAACACGCTCGATGCCGCGCCGGTCAGCGAGATCACGCCCGCCCCGATGAAGGGTCCGATCAGATAGCCGAGCCGGAAGCTCCCGCCCAGGGTCGACAGTGCGCGAGCGCGGTACCTCATCGGCACGAAACTCGTCATGAACGCGTGACGGGCGAGCGCGAACACCGCGGTGGCGATTCCGACGACCAGGATGCCGAGCGCGAGCACCCAGGGATTGGGCGCCAGCAGCGCGGTCAGCAGCCCGAGCACCGAGAGGCCGGAGGCCGCGATCATCGCGGTGCGCTCGCCGATGTGCGAGATCACCACGCCGCTGGGGATGTCGCCGAGCAGTTCGCCGAGCACGAGCATGCCCGAGACGAAGCCCGCGATCGCCAGGGTCGCGCCCACGTTGCCGGCGATCACCGGGATCACCGGGATGATCGCCCCCTCGCCGGTGGAGAACAGCAGCGTGGGCAGCAGCGCCGCCACCAGCACCGATCGCCAGCGGAAGGGCTGATCGGCGGAGGTGCTCATGGCCTGCTCCACGTTACGCCCGCCGGTAGGCTGGTCCGCGCCATGATCGACCTCGACCTCAGTGACCAGATCGCCGCTCT
>Ga0207674_10001234_pt1 | contig 33386 bp, 24 predicted proteins | sample KBSCornC72_FD_184303 | JGI IMG/M metagenome (GOLD analysis project Ga0207674, IMG submission 184303) | Corn rhizosphere microbial communities from Kellogg Biological Station, Michigan, USA - KBS Corn C7-2 (SPAdes) (version 2) | ecosystem: Host-associated > Plants > Roots > Rhizosphere > Soil ...
CATTCACAGCCTGCCGGTCTTGCACCAGTGTATTTTCCGGACAGGTAGTAAAATAGCTGTGATAAGAAATGGTATTGTCGACATTAGGGATGCTGCCAATATAGTTCGAACTGGAAGCACTGAACCATTGGTTGATCTGGTCACCCCGGTTATCTGACGTGGAGGTGTTCAGAAAGGTCACTTGCCCGGCTTCACCCGTTACAACACGGGTGTTTACGCCATTTGTCTGCAGATCGGGTCCGAGGACCTTCACCAGGTTGGCAATGTCTGTATTGGAAGCTGCTGTCCCCTCCTGGTTGTTGGACGACCCCCAATTCCATTGCGGCTCATTGACAGGGCTTACATAATCCAGGGGTGTGCTGGTTCCCTGAAAGTGCTTGCACACCTGAACGAGAAAATCAGCATAGTCCTGGAATCGGGAAGGACTCAGATTGAATTGAGCAGAGCCCGTACCATAGGCCTTGCCATTGATGGTCATATAGACAGGAGGAGAAACTGCAAAACCCAACAGATACTTTACACCCCTCTGCTTGGCCGCGTTCATAAACCATTGCTGGCCTTGTTGCTTATTCCAGTCATAAGTGCCATCCGGATTTTGAAAACACTCCTCCCGCCTGTATTCATCTGCTATGCCGCTGGTATCGCCCTGCTCGTAGCTTCCAGCGCCAATATTGAATCTCCAAAGCGACAACCCAATGCCCTTTGGGTTGCCGCTGGCATCTACATCCATGCTAAAAAGATAGTCGGCTATTTGATTTTTCTTCGAGACACTGGCCCAGTTACCCACAAACTTCGATGACCATGAATCGGACGCGCCAAAACTGTGGATGGTCTGATGGGTGCCTGCCAGGTTCACCTGCAGCGTCGCCTTTTGCTGGCAGGTGTCTATACCATTGTAAATACAAGGGTTGGTTGCTGGAAAAGAGGAAGACCCTTTCTTACAACTAAACACCAAAGCGAATATTGCGAAAAAAATATGTGCCATAGCCTGTCGAAACCTGTTCATGTAGCTTTCATTAAGCGCTTAGGAATTGTTGTTCCAGGGGGATGTACCGATGGGCTCCCCCTTCGGTCGCAACGCACTAGACATTGATGCGAGCGCGCGGCATTTTCCCTTCGAGAGCGCGCGAGTATCAATACCCGGGATTTTGTTTAATGACTCCACCGCCTGCCTGAATTTCCGTTTGTGGGATGGGAAAGAGGTCATTGGTTCCCGGTTTATACAGCTTCCCTTTATTGGCGGTGACCTCAGCGATATTGGTCCTGCTGTCATACTGGTCCGTATTTGTCTGCAGCCACTGCACATACGTACCACTCGGCCCAAACATGGAGGACATCAGCGTAGTGCCGTTGAATTTTACCCTGTGCAGATCATCCCATCTCACATCCGCATATTCTCCTGCCAGTTCCAGTCTCTTCTCCAGGATGATGGCATTGATCAACGCATCGCCCGACAGGCCGGTCTTTGGCGTCAGATTTACCCGCGCACGCACCTGGTTGAGCATTGACATGGCTGTTGTTGCATCGCCATTCCGGGCGGCAGCTTCTGCATATATCAGCATTAGATTGGCCAATCGCATAAATATATACGGCTTGGGCTGCCAGCGGTTGCCATAGCCCTGGTTCGCCGGGCTTCTTTCCGCCAGCGGGATATAATATTTCCTCCAGTTCCTTCCCGAAGTATTGCCGCTGGGGTTGCCATTCCAGTTGGTCACTGCCGGGTCTCCTGCAACAGCCTGTCCATTTTTTATGATGGTATTGACCCTGCGGATGCTGTCATTTTCATTTAAGAAAGCGTCTTCCAGGTTGCTGCTGGGCACATGCCAACCCCAGCCTCCATCGACGCCACTTCCAGCCACCACCGGGTTCACATTGCCGATCAGGTTGTTCGCGCCGATCTCGAAGATAGACTCCTGCCCATTATAATAGGCGGTTTTAAAAATATCGCCATAATTGGGCTCGAGGTGATATTCATTCAGCGCCATCAGCTGACTTGCTGCCAGGACCGAAGAATCGTAATGACCGGACCAAAGATTTGCGTACGCCAGATAGGCCAGGGCTGCTCCCTTGCTGGCTCTTGCCATATCCTGGGAAGTTGTATAATCTTTACGCTGGGGCAGATTGGCCGCCGCATATTCGAAATCCGAATTGATAAAAGCCCAGACCTGATCGACCGTAGCTCTCGCCAGCGGGATCTCGCTTTGCTTGGTATTTTCCGTATACAACGGCACCCCCCCAAAATTCTTTGCCAGGTCCATGTAAAAGAAACCTCTCAAAAATCTCATTTCAGCTGTCAGACGTGTTTTCAATTGGGCGTCTATCGTAGACGTCGCCAAATTGGCGATCCCGAAATTGCACTGCCCGATGCCTAAATAGCTAAATTGATAAAGGCCGACAACATCACCCGCCGTAGGAGTGATGCTTTCCAGGCTGCCAACAGCCCGGTATGACGCGGCATTGCTGAATCCTCCCAGATTTCCCAGCCATCCATTATCGGTGGCCGTTTCGAGATTGAGCCGGTACCACATTGTCTGCCACCAGTCATTCTCATTGATGACGGAATAGCAACCCGTCACATAGTTGATACAACCCGCGGATGTTTGGAATACACCCGTATTCTGCACCGTTTGCAGCCCGTAATAAGGAATATCCGTGAAGCTCTTCTTGCACGAAGAGAGAATAAAAACACCCGAAAATAAACAACCCAGTATGATCTTAATATTTTTCATATTTACAATGTTATAGGTGAGAATTACAATCCCAGGCTTACACCGGCATTAAATGATTTGGGGACGGGGTATTGCCCTCTGTCGACACCCTGGTACTGCTGGCTGTCCGATTGCACTTCAGGATTGAAGCCTTTGTATTTGGTGAATGTAGCCAGGTTCTGCGCTCCCACATAGACGCGGATGCTCTTGATCCCATTCACTTTCAGGAATGGAAGGCTATATCCCAATTGAAGGTTCCGGATCCTGGTAAAGCTTCCATCCTCTATATACCAGCTTGAGAAATTATAATTGTTTCCGGTGGCAGGGTTTGGATTGACGGCATTGGGATTGTCCGTCCTCCAGACCTTGTCATAGCTCCCGGCAATAACGTTGGACGCACGGTCGCCGGTGATCAGATAGCGCTTGGTGGTATTGGCTACTTTTTGTCCATAGGAGCCATACAGCTCTACGAGAAGATCGAACCCTTTGTAGTCAGCCTTGAGAGAGAAATCCATATTTAAATTCGGATAGGGATTCCCCAGATAGGTGCGGTCGCCATCCGTGCTGATGGAGCCATCCCCATTGATGTCAGCATATTTGAAATCTCCCGGCTTGGCCAACGGCTGGATCATATTGCCGTTCTTATCGACATACGAATTTATCTCCGACTGTGACTTGAATATGCCGGCCACTTTATAGCCGTAGAAAGCTCCCACTACACCCTTGGTATACATTCTCGTAAAGGACATCCCGAAACGCTCCTGTTCCCGGTAATCATCCTGGACACCCACATCCAGGCCCTGAACACCGCCAAGGCTCAGATAGGTAGATTTCACATGGCTCAAAGATATCCTGGGGATGATCCTAAGATCGTTGGCAGGAGTGATAATATAGCTGGTAGTGAACTCCCAGCCTTTGTTTCCGATGCTGGCCACATTGGCTGTCGGCAGATTAGGCTGTCCTGCGCTTAATGGGATCGACGGCAGCGTCAGGATAGCGCCGCTGGACTTGTTGGAAAAGTATTCGAATTCAAAATTCAGCCTGTTGTTAAAAAGAGCTCCATCCAGTCCAAATCCGCGATCCAGATCAGCCTCCCATTTCAGGTTCGGGTTGCCGATCTGTGAGGGTACGGTACCGTACGCGATCTGACCTGCAAATGGATAAGTGGCGCCGGTGGATACCAGGCTATACCAGGTCTTCCGGGTGATGGCATCGGCATTACCTCTCTTACCCCATCTTGCTTTAAGCATCAGGTTGTTCAACCAGCCAAAGTCTTTCATGAATGATTCGCCAGACAAACGCCATCCCACCGATACGGACGGGAAAAATGCATATTGATTGCTCAGCGGGAACTTCGAGTTGCCATCCCTGCGCGCATTGGCAGTTATATAATATTTACTGTCGTAATTATATTCTACGCGACCGAAATAAGCCGATCTCTTCACCCAATAGTCGTTGTTGATACCTCCTGATGGTCCGGCTCCAAAAGCAGCCAGCACAGCCGGGTTTGTCAGATCCATATTGAGGTAGTCGGCATAGGCGAACAGAAGGGCGTTGCCATTGGAGCTGTCGGCGGAGATCCTTTGACCGCTGCCGTAATACTCCTTTTGTTCCGCAGCTTCCTGGCCGACCAGCGCTGTAATGTGGTGCTTTTCCGTCACATCGAATTTATAGGTCAGCACATTGCTCAACAGCCAGTTGTATTTTGTGTCGAAACCCGTACCGGCCTTAGTCAGCGAATTATAATTGTTCGGGTTCAGATAATATCTTGGTATGAAAAAATTACTCGTGTTATTATCCACATTGCCTCCAACGGTAGTGCGGAAGGTCAACCCCTTAATGGGTTGGATCTCCATAAAGGCGTTGGATTGGATCCCGTACAGCTGGTTGGGGCTTAGGGTGGCCATGTTCATGTTAAATACATAATTGGGAGGAGGCGTTCCATTGCCTGGCCCGCCATAAGGTGTTCCATAGGCGCTCCATGTAGCATCATACAGCGAAGGATGGGCGGAAGCAGGGATATGCTGCAGGTTCGGATTGATGAATGGGCTCGTTACAGGATCTGTGCCCAGCAAGCCCAAAAAGTCCACCGGCGTATTTATCCAGGTTTCATACCGGGGTGCAAACGATCCGCCAAACTTAAGCCACTCACTGATCTTAAAATCCCCGGTAAATCTGGCGGTGACCCTTTTCCAGTCACCTACTTTGGTGTTGGCATGCGCATCCGTATAGGACAGGCTCATAGCATATTGCGATTTTTCAGATCCACCCGTATAGCTGAGCCCAACATTCGTAGTCGGGCTATGCGAATTGATCACGGCATTCCACCAATCCGTCGACCTGGTCGTATCGTATTGAGTGATGGGGGTTTCGGCAAGTACAAAGCTGGGATTGGACAGCCGCTGGAACTTCAGCCATTCCGCGGAACTGGCCATGGTAAAAGGTTTTTTAAGCGTCTGGGACTGGTAGTTCATAAAGACATTCAGGTTGCTCTGACCAGCTTTACCTTTTTTCGTGGTGATAACAATGACCCCACTGGCGGCCTGGGCGCCATAGATAGCCGCGGCCGATGCATCTTTGAGCACGTCCATCCTCTCGATGTCTGCAGGATTGATGGAATTAAAACCTCCACTCTGGATGGGAACCCCGTCAACGATCAAAAGAGGCTGGCTGCTACCCTGGATGGTATATACCCCCCTGATATAGATATTGGGCTGCGCACCAGGGCCATTTGATCCGGACAGCACCCGCACACCTGGTACCTCGCCCTGAAGGGAATTCGCTGCGTTGGGATCTTTAAAAGTTGTCAGCTCCTTTCCGGATATGGAACCCACCGAGCTGATCAGATCAGACTTCTTGGTGGTGCCGTATCCCACTACCACTACCTCGCCCAACCCCTCGTTTGTCATTTCCAGCTGCACGGCCATGTCCGGGGAGGCAGGAACCCTCTTAGGCGCATACCCGATATGAGTAAATAGGAGGGTGGCATTGGCAGGCGCACTGATAGAAAAGGCCCCCGCATCATTCGTCTTCGTTGAAATTTTGCTGCCGGGCACCGTAACGGTTACATCGGCGAGAGGGGAGCCGCCTGCGCTCACTTTACCTGTGATCACCTGCTGGGCCCATAAAGTGGCTGAGGTACAAAATAGCAGGATGCACGTCGATACAATTCTGGCTGTTTTTACAGCCGAAAGCAATGAACTTCTCATAATGACAAGTGCTCGTTTAGTTTTAGTAATAATTGTCAGCTTAACAGGTGCAAAATACTCAGCTAAAGGGGGGTAAAGGGGGGACAAAACACACAGGAATGGGGGGTAAAACGCGCAAAAAGGGGTTAATCCTCTGTCTCCCGAATGGTATTTAGCTGCTGGTTAAAGGACTGCCGGTATTTTTTGATGTACTCGGAAGGAGTAATGCCGAAGATCCCAACGAACTGCTCCCGAAAATATCGGGCATCATTGATCCCAACCTGGAAAGCAGCCTGGCTGACATTTACATTTTCAGTCAGCATCAACACAGCAGCTCTTCTAAGCCGGATGCTTCGGATAAACGCATTCAGTCGTTGTCCGGAGATGGCCTTGACCTTCTGGTTGAGCCGTGAATGGCTCATACCCATGGCCTTGGAGAATTTTTTCATTGTAAATTCCTCATTGTCAATATTCTCCTCAATGATTGCAATACATTTTCTGAGGAAGTCCTGGTATTCCCTGGGCACTTTCACCGTGCTTTCCCTCAGGGTAATGCTGTCCAGGAAATATCGCTGCAGCATATTCCTGTTCTTAAGCAGGGCTTCCACCCTTGCCAATAAATGCTCGCTGTCGAAAGGCTTGGTAAAATAGTCATCGGCCCCGCCCTCTATTCCTTTTAGCCTGGTTTCAGATGTCGTGGCGGCGGTAAGCAGGATCACCGGTATATGGCCCAGAGATTCCGATTGCTTGATCTTGGTGCATAGCTCGATGCCATCCATTCCGGTCATATTAACATCACTGATAATAAGATCGGGAATATGTTCTTCCGCCAGCCGGAATCCATCTGTACCACTAGACGCGGCATAAAGCAGGTATCTGGAAGAGAAAAGCCGCTGCAAGTACTGCAGGATCTCCGCATTATCGTCGATCAGCAAAATAGATTTCTTATCAGTCACCACCTCTTCAGCAGTTTTGCCGTCGCTGGGAATACCCATGCCTTCCTCCCGGACACCGCTCTCTTCCTCCATCAGTTCTTCCAAAAGTTCGAATTTCCTTCCCGGCCCCTCCATTATATATGCTTCTCCCAGTTCCGGGATTTGCTTCAGCAGGCAAATGGTAAAAATGGCGCCCTCCCCGGGTGCGCTGGTGCAGGTGACGGTACCCTTATGGCGCTCGATAAAGTTCTTTACCAGGAAAAGCCCGATCCCGAATCCCGCCTTGCCCTTGCTACCCGCATGCACCTGCTGGAATTTGTCGAATACCTTATTTAGATCGTTTTCATGGATTCCCACTCCCGTATCCCTTATTTCGATACAAACGCTGTTCCCTGTCTCCGTTAACGTAAACTCGATCCGTCCGCCCCGGGACGTAAACTTAAAGGCATTGGACAGGAGATTGAAAAGGGCTATTTCAATTTTCTCATAATCGCCTTGTATCTGTATCGGCTCTGCCGGTGCATTGAGGGAATAGCTGATCTCCCTGGAGCTGGCCTGCTGGGCAAAACACTGATACACCTCATTGCACAGGGCGACAACGTCGATGGTGGAGATCTTCAGTACGTCCCCCCCGCTATCCGCCTTCCTGAACAGCAGCAGCTGATCTACAAGGCTCAACAGGCGCCGGGCATTCCGGTGAGCCACCGCCAGGTCTTCCGCGGGCAGCTTGCCCCCCGTTTGTGTCATCGCTTTTTTCAGCGGGTCAATGATAAGCGCCAGGGGGCTTCTGAATTCGTGCGATATATTCGTAAAAAAAGACAGCTTCCTTTCAGAAAGGGTCTTTTCTTTTTCACTCTCCAAATGCGCCAGCTTGATCTCATACTTCATCCTCTCCTGCTTGCGTGCATATTCGATATACAAATACACCGACCCTGCAAATACCATTGCATAAAGCAGGTATGCCCACCAGGTTTGATACCAGGGGGGCAAAATAATGATCCTTAGCAGCTGCGCCTCTTTGCCCCATTTACCATCGGAGCCGGAGACTTTAACTTTAAAATCATAGCTGCCGGCTGCCAGCCGGGAGTAATTGGCGGTTCGGGCATTAATATAATTCCAGTTTTTATCCCATCCGTCTAAAAAATAAGCATACTTCATTTTATCCGCTCCGGCAAAGCTCAGCGCGAGGAAGTCCATGGAAAGGATGGATTTGTTGTAAGGAACCGTTATCTCTGTCACTTTTTCCACATTGTGCCCGGTAATATAAGAAGTGTCATCCTCGACTGATCGATCGTTCACTTTTATTCCATCCAGGAACACCCCGGGTGCTTCCTCGCTGTAATGGATGCTGTCGGGGAAAAAATAATTGAACCCCTTGATCCCGCCAAAAAGGAACTCGCCTGTGCTCAAAGCCGTGGCTGCATTGAAGCTGAACTGGTTACTTTGGAGCCCGTCGAATTGTGTATAGTTCCGGAAAGTCCTTGCTTTTAGATTGAATTTTACCAGTCCATTGAAGGTGCTGATCCATAAATTCCCGGTCCTGTCTTCCAGGAATTGCAATAGCATATTGCTTGGCAGTCCGTCTTTTGTCGTGTACTGGGTTAGGCGCCCGTCTTTTTTAGAGAAAAGGAGAAGACCCCCGCCCTGAGTGCCGATCCATAAATTCTTATCCCGGTCTTCATGAAGACAACGGACTGCATAGCCGATGTTGTAAAAAGTATGTTTTTTAAGCTTTCGGTCAATTTTGATCAGCGTCGCATAATTCCCTCCCCAAAGATTTCCTTCACTGTCCTCGGCCATGCATTGAAGATTGGTAAGGCTGCTATCGAATAACACAAATTTATTCAAGGCCCTGTCGAAATAATATAAGCTGCCCTCATTGGTAGCGCCGGCCCAAAGCGTTTTTTGCGAATCTTCAAAAAGGAACCAGACATTGTTTTCTTCCGCATTGGTCACAGGGTTAACGCAGTTGTACCTTTCAAATGTACCCGTCGCTTTATTCAATCGGTTGACCCCGCCAAACCAGGTGGACATCCATAGATTGCCTTTGTAATCCTTGACGATGCTGGTGATAAAGTCACTGCTGAGGCTGTTCGGTTCGGAGGCGCTATGCCTGAAACACCGGTAGCTGTTCTTTTCCCGGTCCCAATATCGCAGGCCGGCCCCATCGGTACCGATCCAGACCCTGTCTTTCACATCTTCGCAAAAGGAGAGTATGAAATTATCCACGAGGGCGCCTCCGGAAGGTGGTTCATAGACTACCTTCTCGAAGGGCAAGGCGGACGGATCGATAATATTGATACCGCCTCTTAACGTGCCGATCCATTTACGTCCTTCTGCGTCCTCATAGAGCGTATATACAGAATTGCTGTTTATCAGCGGCTTTCCATCGGCTCCCACCATCGGACTGGCGGAAGACGCGTTATCCGGCAGGGACCATAGACCTGCTCCGTCCGAGCCGATCAACAAAACCCCGTTTTTATCGGATGATAACGTCACGATCTTGGCCTTGGCAGACATAAAGCTACCTGAGTAAGTATTGGATCGGGGGTCGTATAGGTAAAGGCCCATATCGTTTGCCAGCCAAAGCCTGCCCTTTCTATCGATCTTCAGGCAATTCGCCTGCCGAATGCTGCTGTTGACTCTCAGGAGTTTTTTTTGAATGGGGTCGTAGCCGAATAACCCTTCATGTTGCACAAACACCCATACGTGGTGGTTCGCATCCCGTTCCAGCCCTGTCACGTCGTAATTCCCGGAGTGCTGATCATTTAAAGGAATTTGCACTCCATTGGCGGCGCCGCTTTTAAATACCAGCAGCCCATTGTGCTGTGTGGCCACGAGTATGCAGTCAGGACCCGCGGCCCGCACGATATGAATGTTATCCTGTATGTTTTCCAGCATGCCGGATAGGGAAGTATATCGCACCCGGGAGAATTTTGAGGTGAGCATATTATAAATGCTCAGACCTTTCTGTCCGCCCACCCAGATACAATGATTCCCGTCTTCTGCTATGCTGTAAATAGTATTGGTGGCAAGGGAAGTGGAATCACCGATCACATTGTGAAATACTTTAAACCCATATCCGTCGTATCTGTTTAGCCCGTCATAAGTACCGATCCAAAGGAAGCCATTATGATCCTGGCAGATACTCATGACCGCATTATTGGAAAGGCCCTGTTCTATTCCAAGGCATCGGACAGGCAATTCCCTGGCAGCGAGAGATTGAATAAGAAAAGAAAAACCAAATAAGATCAGAGCATTTATTTTCCTACTGGCACACATATAACATCACAGTTGGCGGGAAAGTTACAAAAAGTCGGTGACAAAGCGATATATGAAGACGGCGCCTTCGCCGACTCCAGCTATGTCGACCTGCTGAAGATCCCCTTCCTGAAAGGCAGCCGCACCGGTGTAGTGGCCATTGTATTTCAGCCAAAATGCTGACTGAACCGACGAACAAATGGAATCGATAATTTTATAACGTAGAGCGCTTGGACGAAGGAGCAGCGGCAACGTATTTTTTCAAAAACTCCTTTTTTGAGTCTTTATACCAGGAGACCATCCTCAGTCTACGCAATGTATAAATATACACCCAGGCAAGGTCGAGCTGGCCAGGAAGGAACCCGGCGCGGGCACTCCCGGGAAAGAGGTGGTGATTATTATGCCATTCACCCGCAAGCAATCCGGGTCTCGCCTGATTTATTGAGAGATTGCTTCGATCGAAGTCGATGCCTTCACGATGCTTTTTCTGTCCTCGTCCATGGCCGGTGTAATTAAATGCGCGGACAAACGTGAACCACAGCAAAGCAGCCGTGAAGATTGCACAGGCAAGTGCTGCTCCGCCAATGAGAAAGAAGACGGCAAACCAAAAGGCCCAATTGATCATCCAAACAGCAATAGTGTATGCCGGTGAGGATAACGAGCCCCATTTCCGGTATTGTTTGTAAGTATTCATTTTAACGCCGGTATGTTCCATGAAGTGCAATGCTTTTTTATAAGCGTCCTCTTCCAGATAAGGCGAAACTCTCTGATGATTGTATTCCGCCAACATGCAATATAAAAATCCAGCTTGTGAATTATAAGGATCTCCCGGCTCATCAGATTTGCAATGATGAACATGATGGGACACTACATAGATTTCCTCGGGGATGGTTTTGATGACGATGTTTTGCGTAACGATACGCCATATCGGATGGCTGAAGCCATAGGACTTATGCGTGCAATAACGGTGAAACCAGATGGTCCCGTGAGTACCCATGACGGCCATGCTGTATATAACAACGGCGGCCAGCAAATACCAGGAAAAGTACTTGAAGAAAAACAAGAAAAAGAAAGGGAGCATTCCTATCAGGATCAGAAAGCTTACGAACGAGATCCAGTTCTTCTGCGACCTGAAGATATTGATACGGGAAAAGGCCTCCGACCAGAGTTGCTTTGAAGAGGGAACGATAAGGCGGTCAGATTGATCTTTCCAGCCATAAGAAGGAGCATAAAGGAGAGTGTCGATAAAAGAGCCTTGAATCATACGAGGTCATTTTAGAATATTGGAACAATAGCAAAGCATCAAATATAAAGACGACCGGGACGCCGGGCAGAACGAGTCTCAAGCTGCTCAAAAAAAGCCCCGGGATCCGGAGCTTTTAATTAATGAAAACAAATATCAATATCTGTTTTTGTTGTAGCTGTTGGCATTGTTAAAATTGCGGCCGTTATCATTGCGAACCGGTCGATCTTCTTTAGGCCTTGCTTCATTGACCTTAATGGTCCTGTTCTCGACGGTTGTCCCATCCAGCTCGGCGATTGCCTTTTTTGAAGCAGCCTCATCGGGCATTTCAACAAAACCGAATCCGCGGGACTGGTTCGTTATTTTATCCATGATCACTTTCGCGGAAGTTACTTCCCCATAAGGCGCAAAAAATTCTCTTAAGTCTTCATCCTGAACGTTGAAGCTCAAATTAGAAACATAAATGTTCATACTAAACAATTAAAAAGTAAAAGATATGAGAAAAGCAAACAATGTAGCGGAAAAGAAATCCAGTTCGTGAGGCAGGATAAATTAACAAATACAAATGCAAAACTCAATTAACACCATGAAGGTACGTCTTTTATCCGGATAGACCAAATAAATTATCCCGTTGCAAGGAACGGGATAACATAAAATGAATCGATGACACGCTCAGCTCAGTAGGCTTTCGAGCGGGATGGCGTCCAAATAAGGGCTCAAAGCCTCGATGTTGTCAAACATCCTATACTCTTCGATGGCCTTATTTTCGGGATTGCAATACGCTTCCACATAATAGCTGCCGAGTTGAAACAAAAATACCATGGATTCGAAGTTGCTTCTCTTGGCGAGAAGAACACCCCTGTGAAGGACAGTCGATTTTTTTTCCTGCTCATTCAATAAAATAAACTCAGAAAGTCTCATAGTTAACATTTTAAAAAGTGAACGTTTAAAATTATTTACCAAAAACCTTATGCTGAAAAAGTAATCGTTGCCACAAAAGAAGTGGTGATGGATGTAATGTAACCCTATTAAATGACTATCGTTCGTTTTATTTTGAAGTGCGTGCCTTTAACCGGCTGTCTCATGGGATATCCTAAAATTCAGGTCCCCGATCGAATTATTTTCCTCATCTTCGCCGTACACCGGAATAATTTTACGTTATGAAGAAATACACAGGAATCGACCTTTTGAAGAAAAATTTCGATAAGGTTGACGCGAAATTCGTCAGTTTTTTTGAAAAGGAACAGCCGCGCTGGCCTTCCGAAATGCGCGATTACCTCCGAAACCATTATCAAAACCTCGATCAATTCTCTCCCGCTACCGTCACATGGGAAAAGCTTAAAGTGTACAGCCTTCCGGACGATATTTTGGAGGAGACCCGCGCTGCGTATGCCGCGTTCCAACGAGGCGAAGATTATTAAACGTCCAAATGATCGCACACTCAAAAGCCTTGGTATATGATCGGAAAGTTCTCTATCAAAAGTAATATTTGCTGATGCCGGTATTAATTCGTATCTTTCGTTATTATCGGCTTCTTATAGTCTGATCTGCCAGTTTGCCCTATCGTCAGCTCGCACATATAAGTTCCTTCATTAAATTTTTAATTATGCAGATCTATATCGGCAATTTAAGCGAAATGACGACCGCGCATCAACTTGCCCTTTTGTTCCTTCCTTTCGGCGCCGTGCGGCTTTCACATATCGAACGCGATAGGAAGACCGGACGTTCCCTTCGCTGTGGATTTATTGAAATGGACGCGCTGAATGCAAAAAGCGCAATCAAAAAGTTGAATCATATTCTTTTCATGACCACTTACGTGGAAGTAGGGGCAGTGTGAGGGAGCATCTTTTCTGCGATACTGCTACTTTTTTAAAAAACATAAAAAGGCATCGTTATGACCATTGAGCAAATAGAACGTTTCATTGGCGCCCAATCGAATAGCTTCACCAGGATCTTTCTCAAAGCAAGAACAGTGGAAGGTGTATTTATTAAAGCGCCGGACTTTTTAGAGCTGAAGAAAAAAAATTTCTGGCGTATTGTCACTGTAAGCAAATTGGAAGAATACGGGCAATCGAAGGATCTGAACCTATCGCGGATTTTCAATGGCCAGGAATTTGTCAAGATCTCTCCTAAATAAGATATTCATGAATATCAAGATCTCCAATATCAGCTTGAATACGACCGACTCCGAACTAAGAAAACTGTTCTTTCAATACGGCAATGTCGATTATGCCATGGTGAACAGAAATTCCCTGAACGGCCGCTCGCTAAAAAGCGGCGAAGTGTGCATGCCTGTATCGGCGCAGGCCAGGCAAGCAATAATTTCACTTGATAAGACAATCTTTAACGGAAAGATCATTTCTGTGAGCGAACTTCCGACGGAACTGTACTAAGGCGTGCGCTCAGACGGTCCTTTTATCAGCGAAAGCCCCAATCCATTCGGCCTTTTTTATTATTAGAGCTGCTTGCGAATATGCATTTCCACAGAGTGAACTTTCCCGTCATCGGCGAGCTTTATCGTATTCCCCGCACCCTGCAGGCCGTCCATTTTCCACCGTGAAGCGGAGTCATCGGTTAGTTGGAAAAGGGTGATCCGGTACTCGGATCTACCATAGCGATACATCAGTTGGACCGAGGGCCAGTTCGCAGGGAAGCATGGCATGAAGCTTAACGAATCCGCCTTCCGGTTCAACCCAATTAAATAATCGAGAATAAATTGGTACATCCAGCCGGCGGACCCCGTGTACCATGTCCAACCACCCATACCTTTATGTGACTCATTTGCATATACATCAGCCGCCATCACATAAGGCTCCACCTTGTAGACATTGATCGACTCCTCATCATTTGCATGGTTGATGGGATGGATCAACTCCAGCAGTTCCCATACCTTTTCCCGCTGGCCCAGCTTCGCAAAGGCCATCAGGGTCCAAATAGCAGCATGCGTGTACTGTCCACCATTCTCCCGGACGCCGGGCACATAGCCTTTGATATATCCGGGGTTCAGCTCCTTTGAATTGAAAGGAGGGTCCAGGAGCTGGATCAATTTCAGATCTTTTCTGACGAGCTTTTCTTCGAGGGAAGCCATGGCCATGACGGCCCTTTTATCGCTTGCCGCCCCGGACAGCACGGCCCAGCTCTGGGAAACGGCGTCGATGCGGCATTCTTTATTTTCCCGGGACCCTAAAGGCGTACCGTCATCGAAATAAGCCCGTTTATACCACTCACCGTCCCAGCACGCCGATTCAATCCTGGACTGCAGGCTGGCCGCTTCCATTTTGCACATCTCGGCAAAAAGGTGATCTCCGTAGGCATTGGCTGTATCGATAAACCGGCACAGTACATCGTAAAGGAAAAAAGCGAGCCAGACGCTTTCGCCCATGCCTTTGTTGCCTACCTTATCCATTCCGTCATTCCAGTCGCCGGTACCGATGAGCGGCAGGCCATGTGCTCCAAAACGCAAACCGTGTCTGATCGCCCTTATGCAATGTTCAAACAGCGTCCCGCCGATGTTGCCGCTCGCCGGCAGATCATAGAGAGATTCTTCTTCCGCATGAAGGAGCCTGCTTTCCAGGTAGCCGACTGTAGTGTTCAGCACGGCCGTGTCGCCGGTCACCGCGATATACCGGGCTACCACATAGGGCAGCCAAAGCATATCATCGGAACAGCGGGTTCTGACGCCTCTCCCCTCGGGCGGATGCCACCAGTGTTGTACATCGCCCTCCATAAATTGCCTGGACGCATGTAAGAGGATCTGTTCGCGGGCCAGGTCGGGCCGGGCATGGAGCAAGGCCAGTACGTCCTGCAGCTGATCCCTGAACCCGAAAGCGCCGCCCGATTGATAAAAACCGCTCCGGCCGAATAACCTGGAAGAAATGGTTTGATAAAGAAGCCAGCCATTGCCGTAAATATTCAGGGCGGTATCGGGCGTCGTGATCTGTGTAGCTCCCAGGATCTCCTTCCAGTAATCTTTGACCCGGACCAGTGAGAGATGGAAAGCGCGAGGGCCGGATAGCTTCCCGATCAGCCCGGCCGCTTCCGCGGCATTCGGAGCGCTTCCAAGGACAAATACCAGCTCTTTTTCGGCGCCTTCCGACAGTTCGAATACGACCTGTAAGGCAGCGCAGGGGTCCATACCTGCACCGGTTCTGCCCGAAAGTCTTTTGCGGTACATCGCCTGCGGATCCTGCAGATTTCTATTCCTGCCGATAAATTCAAGGCGGTCCGCGGTGAACGCCATAGGGCCGGCTTCGTCGACCTTGAAAAAATTAACCCGCTCTGCAAACGCTGTGTTGTATCTATTCATAAAAAGCAGCGCTCCGCTTTCGGTATCCTGTTCGGAGACAACATGCATGCCCGTCCTGCTTGAAACATCGCCCAAAACTATTTCCAGGTATCCTGTGACGGAGAGCTTGCGTCGCCGGCCTGACTGATTTTTTATCTTTAACAGCGTCCACTTCATCGGCAGGTCGCTGTCTACAAATACGCCGATTTCCGTAGAAATGCCTTGCTCGTCATGTTGAAAGCTGCTATAGCCGAATCCATGCGTAGCTATATAAGGGGTAGCACCGCGGACAGGGAAAGGCATGGGAGACCAAAAATGCCCGGATTCTTCGTCCCGCAGATAGAATGCTTCTCCGCCGGCATCCGTCACAGGGTCGTTGCTCCATGGCGTAAGGCGATATTCATGCGCGTTGATGCACCAGGTGTAGGCGGAGCCGCTTTCCGAAATCACGGTACCCATATCCCGGTTGGCGATGACATTGACCCAGGGTGCGGGTGTCGTCCTGTTTTTTCCCGTAACTATCTTATATTCTTTGCCGTCGGGGGTGAAACCGCCGGTGCCATTGTCAAAAACAAGGTTGCCCGGCAGCGTGAGGTTATCCAATGGCTCTTCCGCTTGCCGGGGGACTGTTTGAACAAAAGGAAAAGGCGTTTTTCCCAGGTAAATGTGGTTCACCTGTTCCGAAAGCGTTCCTTTATGGTCATAGATGACGACCCTGGCGACACTTTCAAAAAGGATACGGTCTTCGGGGGAGATCTGATCCGCAGACCGGACGAATATTTTGCCGGGTTTTTGATAGAGCTGATGCCCGGCATCCGCATTGACAAGGCCCTGTATCTGGTCCTGCAGGAGGTGCCGGTACGATCCATGATCTTCATTCCAGATCACGAGGTCTACGGACAGGCCTTTCAGGCGCCAGTAGGCATGCGCCTGTATCATTTGGCGCGCGAGCTCGATGTTCTCCTGTTCACTCATATGGAGCAATACCATCGGAAGATCCCCGGACACACTATGGCTCCAAAGGCCCGATTGCCCTCTGAAATTATTGCCGATCATAGCTTCTTCACCACGAAATGCCGGGTTGGCATAGATCAGGGAGGACGCAAGCTCGTCGTAAAGCTGGACATCGGCTTCCGTCGCATTGATCTGGCGCAGCAAGACCTGGTTATGTGTCCACGAGAGCTCGAAGGCCCGGCTTTTCAAACTTTCATCCCGGTATTTGTTCATCAATGCCTCACATGCTTCCCTCGTTTCGCTGATCCCGTAGATCAAATCGATGGTTGCGGTGTGATTTGGTTTTATCACAATGCGATAGCGGATTGCCATGATCGGATCCAGCACCGCCCCCTGGCTGCCGGACAGCGACTCTATGTCCATTGCCTGTGGATGGATCAGCGACCTGCCCCGCCCGATAAAAGGCAGCCGCGCGGTTTCATAGGATGTGGCTTCTATGGCGGCCCCGTGGACATTCATCAGGTGAAACATCCAGGGCGGCATTTCCTCTTCGGAGCGCGGACGACGCGTACAGATCACCGCTGTATGTTCAGGAAGGATCTCCGTCTCCACGAACAGGTTGCTGAAAGCGGGATGCGCCTCATCCGCGGCCTGGGTTGCCATGACCACTTCGGCATAGCTCGTTATCTCCAGCTCCCTTGAAAATATCGATGTATTGGTGATCTTTACCCGGCGCATTTCCATATCATCCTCAGGTGAGATGACGATTTCCGTTTTAGTATCGATCCCATGATCGACTCTGCGGAATTCAACATGCGACTGTGAAAATATTACCTCATATTTTTTGGCAGTGCGCAACGTAGGTTCATAAGTATTCGACCAAAAATTGCCGCTGCTCACATCCTTGATATAACAAAAGATACCCCGGTCGTCCTTGGTAGAGTCTTCTCTCCAGCGAGTGACCGCGAGGTCTTTCCAGCGGCTGTACCCGGCTCCGGAATTGGCGATCATGACCTGGTAGCGCCCATTGCTCAACAACTGTATTTCCGGTATCCTTGTAAGGGGGGTATTGATGATCCGGACTTGTGAGGTGGATCCCAAGGAATGGGATTCGACCATGTCCTCCGTATGCGCATAGAACAGAGTGGTGCGGGGGATGCGTTCCTGTAAAAGCAACAGCGTCGCCTGAAAACGAAGTTCCGATATAAACCTTTGCTGCATCGGCTTGTTCAACAAGACATAGGCCAACGATAGCAGCCCCATGCCCTGGTGGTGGACCATATATGATTGAATGATCACTGAAGTCTTGCCCCTGGGCAGCCGGGAAGCTGTATAGTCCACCGCCTCACGAAAACCATATTCACCTTCCAGGCCTTTCGCTGATAATACCTGCAGGTTGGCAACGGCGTTTTCGGGCATAACCATCAATGCCAGCATGCAGGCATAAGGCGCGATGACAAGATTCTCTTCCAGCCCACGGGTGAGCCCAAGTCCGGGTACGCCGAACGCCCGATACTGATAGTTCAGACCGGCATCTAATAGATTGTAAGCGGACTCCGAGATGCCCCAGGGTTTGCCCTGTTGCGCCGCATACCCGATCTGCCGTCGGACCACAGCTTTACTGGTTTGTGCAAGTAGCGTATTTTCATACATGGGCATCACCAGCTGAGGCATCAGATATTCAAACATCGATCCGCTCCAGGAAAGTAATATAGGATCTTCACCGGAGTCGGTCAGCAAGCGCCCAAGGGCGAACCAGCTTTCCTGCAGAAGCTTGCCCTGGGCGATACCTACAAAAATTCCCAGCCTTGCTTCCGAGGCCAATAGGTCGTAGAAGCCATTGTCTTTTCGCTGTTCCTCGATGTTGAAGCCGATCCTGAGAAGGCCCGTAGAGGGGTCCAGCAGAAAATCATATTCTATTTCACTCAGCTGCTCGCATTGTTCCGCCAATTGTTCCAGCTCATCGATCCTGGCTGCCGCCATCCCTTCGGCTTCGTAAAGGGCGGTGCGCATCCGGGCGAGCCAGTTCTTGTCTTCCGCTGTTTGGGTTTGTTCTTCATAGTGCGTCAACGCCGCCAGGCCTGTCTCTCGCATGGCCCGGAGTGATCGCAGCGTGGGTACCCGATCCATGGGCGCCAGGCGGGCAAAGCGTTCGGGGATGGGCAACAGGTTCATCCACGGGATCAATTGTAGCAGCTGGCTTTGGTGATCGTTTACCTGCCGGGAAAACCTGCCGGCCCATCTCGATAGCCCGGTATCGCCCTCTGCTTCCGGAATACGTAGTTGATCTACCAGGCCGCGCAGTTCGTCAAGCAATTTTTTTATGGCGGCAAGCGATCCTTCTTCCCGCGGCTTTTGCTGCAACAGCGCATTTATTTGGTCAATGACCTGGCCAAATCGTCCTTTTGACTCGGCGGAAACAATCGCGACAGTCGTACGGAAGCCTTCCAGCGCCTCCTTGGGGAATACGGGGTGTTCGGGTAAGCCCAACAGCCCCTGACGCAAAGTAAGCAGATGTCCCGCGAGGTTCCCGCTATCGACAGTCGAGACATACCTGGGGAACAGGGTCGATAGGGATTGCGTATCGTACCAGTTGCAAAAATGCCCTTTGAAGCGCTCCAGTTTGTTCATGGTCCCGAGCGTGAGGGCGCATCGGTCTGCAAGCTCAGCAGCCGAAAGATAGCCAAAATCGTACGCCGCAAGACCCGCCAGCAGCGCCACCCCCATGTTGGTTGGCGAGGTCCGGTGAGCGATAACGGCTCCATCGTGCTCCTGGAAGTTGTCGGGTGGCAACCAGTTGTCATCCGCTGTCACGAATTGTTCGAAATAAGCCCAGGTCTTGCGGGCGATTTTATGCAAAAACGATAATTCTTGCACCGACAATTCCGGAGGGACCTCTGTCTTATGTTTACTTAGGCGCCACACCACGGCCGGCGAGAGAAGCCACAATAAAAGGATGGGACCGGCTACCAGTAGATGTTGTGGATTCGTCAGCAGTAACACCCCGCAGACAAAGGCCAGGATCGGCGGCACCGGCATCAGGCGATAAGTAGACCATAGAGAGCCGCGGCGCCTTCCGGAGTCGCTGGCAGACGCCGTCCATTCCATTAACCTCCGCCGGGAAACAGTCATTCGCCAGACCGTTCGCAGAATGGCGTCTGCGTACCGGAGCGCTTCGAACGGGAGTATGCAAAGGCCGAAGATGAAGCGGATCAGCGTAATTTTCACATTTCCGGCTATTTCCTTTAGATGAGCCTTGACCGTCATATCCGCTGGCTGGTGCAAAAGCTGCCAGCCAATTGCGACGATGGGTTGAAGCAGGAAGATAGTAGAGACTGCCAAAGTCCAAAACCAGGGAGAAGGGAGAACGAACCAACCTGACAAAAGAAGACACAATAGCGATAGGGGAACAAGACTTCGTCTCAGGTTGTCGGCTATCTTCCACCTCGACAATGCGGAAAGCCTGTTCCTGGTCACCTTTCCTGTTCCGGTCGTGACAAAGGGTAAGATCCAGCCCGCGATCTGCCAGTCCCCGCGGATCCACCGATGATGACGTCGAAGGTCCGATTCATACCGGGAGGGATTTTCTTCATATAGGAACACATCGCTTACGAGGCCGGATCGCACATAACAGCCTTCCAGCAAATCGTGGCTAAGTATCCGGTTTTCCTGAAAAAGATCCTTGAAGGTCAATTCAAAAATGTCCACGTCATAGATCCCCTTTCCGATAAAAGATCCTTCGTCAAAAAGATCCTGGTATACGTCGGAGGAGACACGGGTATAGGGGTCGATGCCCGATTCGCTGCCTTGCATATTTAGATACAGCGAAGTCGTGGTTACAGGCATGGACGACTCCACCCTTGGCTGCAACACTCCGTATCCCACCGTAACGCGCTTTTTCCGCGCATTGTATACGGGATGGTTGAGCGGATGTGCCATGGTCGCTACGAGCTTCCAGGCGGACTCTCTCGGGAGTTGGGTGTCGGAATCCAGGGTGATCACGTATTTTACGTCATAAAGAATGCGATAATCTCCCCTGATCAGGGAAAACTCATGCTGTCCCCGGTGCCTCAGCAAGGTATTAAGCGCCGTTATTTTTCCCCGTTTGCGTTCGTAGCCCATCCATTTCCTCTCCCCTGCATTCCAGACCCTGGAACGATGGAAAAGAAAGAATATATCGTTACCCGTTCGCCCGTATTTGCGATTCAACGCGTCGACCCCGTCGCTTGCCAGATCTGTCAACGCCTGATCTCCTTCGAGCCTTTCCACATCGGCATCTACATGATCGGTTAGCAATCCAAAATGCAGGTTATCCCCTTTGTTTGCGAGGAAACGTATTTCCAATGCCTCCAGCAGCGTTTCGATATACGCCGGGCTGGTGAGCAGGGTCGGCACTACCACAAGGGTGCGATATTCGGAAGGAATTCCCCGCGAAAAATCCATGCGCGGCAATAAGTGAGGCTTCACCAGCAAGGTGGAAATCCAGTTGACCAGGGCAATGGCCAGCTGTGCGGATGCCGGGACCGCCAGCAGGACAACCACCGGCAGCAGCCACCTGTTGTGAATGCCCTCGCTGGCCGGGAGATAGAACAAGGCGGTGCTTATCAACGAGGTTAGCGCTGCAATAGAAGACAGGTAAAGAAAGAGCGGGATCTTCCTGAATGCCCGCAGCAACTTCCGGAGCGTGCTGTAGTGGGTCCCCGTCGTTTGTATAATCTCCTTTACTCCTTTGCCGATGAGATAGTAACCTACGTGTTGCTCCCTTTTAGCGGATGGATTGGCCTCTTTGTGTTTTCCGGCCAGGTCAAGTACCTCCTGGGCAACATCCATCTCCGTCAGCCTGGAATCTTTAGCGATGGACTCCACAACGTGGCGGTACCGGTCCCGGGTAGCGAAATCCATGAACGGATAGATGCCTGCGGGATCTTTGATCAATAGCTGTTCTACGACGCTGAGCGTTTCGACGAACTCCCGCCAGTCCGTTCTTCCGATAAACCGCAACGTTCCGATGCTGTTACGGACAGAAACCTGGTCGGCAGCTTGTTTTTGGTTTTCCTGTCGAACAATCACATTGCTGTTGGTGCCCATCCCTGCCAATTGCTGCTCCAGCCAGTTAAGCGGCAAAGCCAGTGCGGGTCCTTTTCCTTGCAGGCTTCGGGTAAACCCGGCTACAAAAGGGCTGCTCAAAGGCGGTTTTGAACGCACCATGTCCGCAATCGTCAGGATCAGATCTTCCGTCCCGCTCTTTATCGTGTCGATCATTTTGTCGGCCCAGTAATCGGCCAGGTTGTGATCGATCATATCCAATGCTATCTTTCCGCAGACCCTCCGCAGGTTTTCGATAACGGCCAATCGCAGCATGATGGGTATGGCCCACAGCTCACCGAGCGTAAGTACCGTGGTTGTCTGATAGGCGGCAACAAAACTGCCAAGGTTCTGGGCATCCACTCTGCCGTCGCTATGAGAAATGATCTCCAGAACGATATCGTAAACCCGGGGCATGCCCGCGGAAATGCCGGTAGCCAATGTAGGAAGCCCTTCGCTATAGCCCTTGGGCAGGTGTTTCCTGGCCAGGACCACCTGCTCCTCGATGAGGTAAAAATTGTCAAGCAGCCATTCTGCGCCGGGCGTGATGGTCTTTCCCGTTTTGATGTTCCCGACCAGTAGATCACGCACTTCCAGCAACATGTTTTCATTGTCGGCCAGCCTTTTCAGCAAGTGGTCAGCGGGATGGATCGTCTGCAACCGGTGCGTTTCAGCAACTGCTTTGCCATGGCTGTTCAGTTGGTCTGAGCTATACAGTTCGGAGCGAAAGGGCTCCTCATTGCCATAAGCCCAGGCTTTTCCGGCGCCCTGGAAATAAACGCGTAAACGGGATAATATGTCAAAAACCGTACTGGCTGTGACCTTCATAATGTAACTAGTTGAGTACTGCAATCCTTTCGAAATAATGGTCAGAATGACGCAAAACTGAGTAGGGAGAAAAGGGAAAGCCGGTGAATTTACGTCTTATTATATGAATAAACAAAGAATTGGGTATCTGGAAGCATTCCTTAAAACTCCTTAAACAGCTAATAAACCGAAACGCATCATGAGATTCCAGTTCTGGCCAACGCCGGCACGACATGTCCGCTTCAATTTCTTTACATCAACATAAGCCAACCCGGTAGCAGCTGAACAGAAAAATATCCCGAACATAGTTCAGTAGCGCTATTTACCGCGAAAGGCGGACCGGATTATTCCTCGCCTCCAGGGCTGCTAAATAACGTCCCTATAACGGATTTCATTAAAAGTGGCCTTGGAGCCGTCTATTACCTTAGAATGACATTTACATATCCCGGTAATGGATTGATTGATGTCGTTCGTAAAGCCACTCCTAGGGTAGGCACAAAAAAGGCTGAGCACCTGTGTGTTGCAGAATTTATTCCATAAATGCTCAAGATTGACGGTCGCTCCATAGCGGCCCTGCGCCCATAGCACGGCGACCATCTCTCCAAAAGCCCGGAGCCGGCGATTTCGTTTCGTGGCCCTTTCCGTAAGCCTGGAAACGGTCTTCATGAAGAGGGCTTCATTTGGCCAGCCATTCACGACAAAGGTCGAGAGGACGGTTTCGGCGTCGAGAGGGACAAATCGGTCGTCTGCTATAACAGCATCAAGGTCGATACCAATGCGGCTAAGACGGTCAGACAAGGCAGCAAGGTGTGTGTTGGTGGCAATGACAATTACACAGTCTCCTGCTTTTATCCCGCTGGATACGAAACCGGCAAGGGTGTCGACAAATATGTCGTCTTTTTCATAGATCTGAACGACGTGTTCACACGGTGCGATTTCACCCCAAAAATTATCCGTCTGCACCTCCTTCCAGTCGCTCCGATTACTGATATACATGAAAGAAATGTTGAAATAATAATGATTAAATAGTCAGGATACTGTACGATCCGACAAAAATATATTGACTAGTAAAGGATGGAGGAGGAAGCCTGCCGCAGCGGCACCGGTTTAGAAAAAATAAATAGAAATACGAAGGTACGACTTTATCTCTTTTCAGCCAAATCATTATGTAAAGCCATTTTGAACGGCGCTCACGCAAATGACCGCCGAAACCAGCGGCTCTTATTCGGCGGCATGCAAGTTGTTTGAAGAACAATCAAAACGGCAGGCCACCTGGCTATTGATGCTATCGCTGAAATCGAGAGCTATGCAGCAAATGTTGAGCTTAAAGATTTCCCCGCAAATTCTATGATGCGATTTTATATATCATTTCATGCCCGGACTGAGTTGCCCCATCATATTAATTGCTGACTTTCTGCTTAAGAATTTAAAAGCAAACAGCATCATTCGATTTTTCCAGCCCTGCATCACTCTTGCCTTCTTTCTTTTCTCAAGCGCTGCTACCAATTCTTTGGCGACATCTTCAACGGTAGAAAGCACAAATTCCGGATACGCGCCTATTTGCTTTCCGGCATGTACATGAAAATCGGATTTGGCGGCGCCGGGATTGAAGCCCATTACATAGATCCCTTTCTTTTTAAACTCATACCAAATCGACTCAGAAAAGTTGGCTACGAAACTTTTAGTGGCCGCATATACTGATGCGCCGGGGAAGGAAGAATGGCCAAGAATGGAAGCTATATTCACCAGGCTGTCTCCGGCCTTTGCATTCTTTAAAAAAGCATAAGACAGCACCACAACTGCATCCATATTCAGGTGCATGCTGGTTATTTGGTCTTCAAGAGACATATTTACAAATTGTCCGTATAAACCAGAACCTGCATTGTTGATGAGTATATCATATTTATTTGCAGTAAGATGCGAAGCGATTCTTTTAAGATCGCTTTCGTTTGTCAGATCTGCCGCTACTTTGGAGTGTCCGCTGCCTGGCAATGCTGCTACAGCTTTATCCAGTTTGTCTGCACTTCTCGCGACAAGTGTGGTTTGGTAATTTTTAGCTGCCATAAGGCGTGCGACCTCTAATCCGATGCCGCCACTGGCGCCGGTGATCAATACTTTTTTCATGATTGTCTTAATTTATAAGTTGATTTTTAAACGTGGTGGGCAACATCCCTGTTTCCTTTTTGAATAATCGGGAGAAGTACGACATATTTTCAAATCCCAAATCGTATGCTATTTCTGACACAGTTTTATCATTTTTTCTCAGCCTGTTTTTAGCTTCGTTGATAAGAGCCGTATGAATCAGGTTCAGTGCAGTTTTGCCAGTTTCTGCTTTCAATAGATCGGTGAGGTATCGTTGGGAAATGTTCAACTTGCCTGCCACATCACCGACAGTGAGTGAACCATTATTAAACAGGGAGCTGTCTTTGATATATACCTGCAAAATTTTATTAAACTCCGTGACTGTCTTTCCTGAAAGTTGTTTTCGGTTAATGAATTGTCTTTTGTAAAATCTTTCTGCATATTTCAGCATGGTGTTGATGCCTGCAAGAATAATCTCCCTGCTAAATTCATCTTCGCTATTATTGTATTCCTGTTCGATTGTAAAAAAAATATTCCATATAATTTTTTCCTCTTTCGGCGCCAGGTGAAGTGCTTCATTCGTTTCGTAATCAAAAAAAGAATACCGCTGAATGTCTTCATGCAATGAATGGCCATTGAGGAAATCTTCATGAAAAACCAAAATATATCCATCCTCTTCAAATTCCAAATTCCGCATTTCCACTACCTGGCGAGGTTTCATAAAAATCATACTGCCGGTCTCATGGTCAAATTTGGTCCTTCCATACAACACGTAACCTGCTCTTACTTTTTTAAATCCAATCATGTAAAAATCGCTGGTGTATGCCGCATTATTTATCTTGATTTCGCGGTTGATGCGCAGTAGGCCCAACATAGGATGTTCGGGTAACGGCAAATCATTGGCAAGCGCCATTTCACTGATCGATTTAAAATGTTGCATTTTTATTTCAATTTAAGAAACATAACTTTTAAACGCTCCCTATCAATTACCTGTTAATAATGCTTCTTTTACGTTTTGCTTTTGCGGCTTCTTCTTAATTGCATTTCAATAACGCAAAGGTAGGGTGATCGGAAGCTGCTGGTATAACACAAAAAGAGGAATGTATGACACAAATTGACGGGTCAAAAGTGGAGGGATTCGAACTGGGAAGATGACTATCAATGATTTATAGCTTTTAACCTGATCGCCTCACCTTCCTTTAAGTATGATCATGGTTGTGTTCGAGGTTGAATTATGCCGCAGATGAATGAATGACTGATATACTGGGTCATTATAAAAGCCGTTCGCTGCCTCTTCCGATGGAAACTCGATAATTGCATTCATTGTTCTGGGGCGGCCTTCCAGTGCCTGAAGCATAAGGATTTATCAATTAGATTCAATTCGTCTGCTGGAAAATACGGAGCTCCAGAGGTCTCAACCTTTATCTCAACAGCTCATAAGGAAATGCCCAAAAGGCTTATTTCATTTGCACCACAGGTGTTTTCTATCCCTGACAAGCCTCAGAACGAAAAGCTAGTAGCTGTTATGCTTCCTTTCAAACAACTCAGAACTTTTGAGGCTGTTAAGAATGTCTGTGCGCGGAAGACTAACGGCCGTAGGTATTCTGAGGCTCGTCCGAATTAAAACGGTTACCCATGAAAATACGGTTGAAAGGTTATTCCGGATAATCCTGCGCAAACAGCCGTTCCGCAAGCGTTCCCTTGAAAACCTATTTAATTGACGAATCCGATAAAAGCTAAACATTAACATTGAAATCGCTTAACATAGGTTACCTTACATCTGTTGCCGGTTATTCCATCGGCAATCAAATTCAAAAATAATGTCAAACATTGTACAGGTTATCAACGCAGAGAAGAACATGACAATATTGAAGAAAAGCGTTATTGCATCAGGATTGGGCGACGTTTTAACCGGCGCTGGACCTTATACCGTCTTCGCTCCGTCGGATAGTGCATTTGAAAAACTACAAAAAGGGGTCGTGGATACGCTATTGAAGCCGGAAAATAAGACTAAGCTTGCCGATTTTCTGAATGACCATATTATTGCCGGCAAAGTTAATTATAAGGACCTTAAGGACGGAGCAAACTTGAAAACCCTCAACGGTAAGCAACTGCATGTCCACGTAAAGGATGGTCATGTAAGAATTCAAGGAGCCGAAATATTAAACCATGATCACCCCTCGTCCAACGGAGTGCTACATTCCCTGGACGCCGTTATCATGAAAAACTAGTTCAGAACTATTGTCGTCTAATAGCCACAAGATTATGCTTGTGGCTTTTTTATGCGTCACCGGTGCGAACCTCAGCGTGCACCAATAGGCAATTGGAAGCCAGTGAAGCCGCCGATCCCAATAGCGTCCAACAGAAAATGAAACCAGCTTATATTTTGCTATTCCCTCACTATTTAGTAACTTAGTTATCACCTGTAAGCAATATCTAATTTTCTTTCTTTTTAGTTATGCGAACTGTAATAACAGGGACAGGGAGCTTTATCCCGGAAAACGTAAAATTAAATAAAGATTTCACCGTCCATGATTTTTATGATGGCAATGAACAGCCGATCAAGGGCGATGCAGAGGACATCGTGCGGAAATTCGAGCAGGTCACCGGTATCTCCGCCCGGCGCTATGCTGATATGGTAACCAACGCTTCAGATATGGCAGCCTATGCGGCAGAAGAAGCCATACTGGACGCAGCCATCGATCCGGAGTCCATTGACCAGTTGATCGTTGCGCACAATTTCGGAAATGTCCAAAAGCATACAAGCCAATCCGACGCCGTTCCATCGCTGGCCGCACGGGTGAAACGCCTTCTGAAGATCAGAAATCCCAATTGCATCGCATACGACATTTTATTCGGCTGTCCCGGATGGCTTCAGGCGTTGATCCATGCGGATACATTTTTTAAGGCCAGGACGGCTCGCCGATGCCTCGTCGTGGGTACAGAAGCCCTAAGCCGGGTGATCGACATTTATGACCGGGACAGCATGATCTTCAGCGATGGGGCAGGTGCTGCAGTTGTCGAATCCTGGCCGGGGGAAGGCTCGGGCATTCTTGGGTCTGTGGCTCAGTCCTATGCTACGGAGGAAGTAGATTACATATATATGGGTAAATCCTATTTCCCGAACTCGGATCCCAGTGTCAAGTACCTCAAAATGCAGGGACGGAAGGTGTATGAATTTGCGCTTGACATCGTGCCACAGGCAATGAAGGCCTGCCTGGATGTCAGTGGGGTGAATATTCTCCAGTTGAAAAAGATATTTATCCACCAGGCCAATGAAAAAATGGATGCCGCTATCATACGAAGATTCTATCAGCTGTATCATTCGGGCACTGCACCCGAACTGGTTATGCCCATGAATATCCGGGAGCTGGGAAACAGCTCAGTCGCCACCATTCCCACCCTTTTCAATATGGTTCGCAAAGGCGCTCTGCCGGAGCACACCGTCCAAGCGGATGATATCATCTTATTTGCATCTGTTGGGGCAGGCATGAATGTTAACGCGGTTTGCTACCGGATGTGAAAGCCTGCAACGTTAACTTTTTACTGCATATAAAGAAATGACGTCCTTTATTCGGAGTCTTACAGGTAGCTACTGTTCGTTGAAAATGTGTGAATTATATAGCGCCTTAGGGTAAGTCTGTAATAGCACAGCTGTGTCAGACACTATCTTTGCTCAGGATTTCACTGAAAATTGGATTTTACAAAAGGGGCTGAATTTTTATTCGGGCCCCATCTTGTTTTATCCAAGTATAAGCCCTTCTTTGTAAACGATATTTGAATTATTACTTCCTGCTGAATGAAAGTATAAAAACGTACAGCATTTCAAAAACTCTCATATGATTCACTCATGTAAGCATACATCTTTATAGCCTGGAAGTTCGTGTGTGAATCATGTAAGCTTTATCATGAATAGTGTAATGCTTTATTGGTGAGATGTAGTACCTTTACTGCTCTCTCAAAAAGAGCAGCTATCCCGCCCAATTTTTCTATTACATTCCTTCTATTAATTGTTCAGGAACAATTTTTCTCGAGAACTGTATTAAAGTTAATTCCGCGGTTAGAAAAATAAACTTACCATTTAAACAAAAATTATGAAAAAAGCATTGTATCTGATCCCGGCCGGCATGTTATTTTTGTGCACGTCAGCCCACGCGCAAAAAGCTAACATCGACTCACTCGAGCTGGTCGCGCAAATCAGCCAGGATCAGCTAAAACTTGGCAAACTGCAAAATATGGTCGATCAAAAGACCAGGAACAAACAAACAGCAGCACTCGATGCGCAGAATTCAGCAAGCGATAATGTCAGGGCGGCAGAAAAGCTAAACGATAATCCCAACAATAAGAATTTGGCCAGTGATGCCAATAGCAAAGCAGGTGACGCTAAAAGTGATGCCGGGAAGGCGCGGAAGGAAGCCCGGCGATTGGACGATCTGAATAAGCATATTATGGATCTAAAAGGTAAAATTGCCGTTGCCCAGGCTAAGCTGAGTGCATACAGTCCGGCGCCGCTTTTTACACCCGTCAATATGCCAATACCACAGCCCGACACTACGCAACATCCATGAACACGGGCGCACATCTGTCACTAAGCCGTCCGATATTTCTTCCGTACCCTTTTTATCAGCCGACATGGGAATAAAATGCTCATCCTCCCGGCCCCATACGTCCAGATCGCCTTTCACTCGGAGTCTTTCGGCAATAATTGCTGAAACTTTAATTCATCGATGTCCATTTCCTTCTCCACCTGCTTTATAACCTCATTGCTGATATTTCCGTCCTTGTGAAGGCGCAGGAGTATCTTCCGTTGAAACAGGCCGATTTCTATTTGTGCTTTCTGAGTGTCGGTTAGCGTCCTCACCGGTGATTGTTCCTTTCTTTTCTCGTTCCGTTTGTGTGTTGCTATTTCACCAGCTAATTTTCCGGCGAGCTGACCATATTCCAGCTTTAAAGCATTTCTAACGTTATCCTCCAGCTTTTGTCCAAATTCTTCATCCAGGAAATGGAGCGTGCTCCTGACAAGGTACAATTGGAGCTCCTTTTCTTCTTTATCCTGGTGGTCTGAGGCTTTTATTCCAAGGAGCCTGGTCAGCAAAGGGAGAGAATACCCTTGAACCACGAGGGTGATAAATATCACGACGAAGCAGACAAATATGATCAGGTGGCGTTCCGGGAAGGGTCTCCCGTTATAAAGTGTCAGCGGTAAGGCAAGAGCCGTTGCCATTGAGATCATTCCCCTTGTTCCTGTCCACGCTACGATCAATACGTTTTTCCAGATGGGATCGGATTTTTTATAGGGCGGCTGATTGCTACTTCTTGATTTTATGTGATTGAAGTATTGGAATGTCCAGGCGCTCCCAAAAACCCAGAAGATCCGCACCAGGATCGTGGCCAGGCTGATCAATAAGCCATAACCTACAAGCGCCGGTAACCTGTAATTTGTCAGCTGCCTTAGAATGCCTGGTAGCTGAAGGCCAATAAGGATGAAGATAAAACCGTTCAACAGAAATATCAGGTTGTCCCATACAACCCTTGTATGCATTCGGGTTTGGTAAGAGAAGATTTCGGGAGAACGCCACGATATGAACAGGCCTGTACTTACAACCGCCAGAATGCCGGAGGTATGTATCAGCTCTCCCAGCAGAAAGGACAGGAATGGCGTCAATAAAGTTAAACTGGTTTCAACGAGAGGATGGTTGTTGATCCTTTTATGTAAGGCGCTTAGCCCATAGCCTGCAACAACGCCCGCGACGATACCTCCCCCGGCCACCAGCAAGAACTGCAGACCGGCTTGCCAGAACAGGAAATTCCCTGTAGTAGCCGCTATAAGCGCATAACGATAAGCAATTAAAGCCGACGCGTCGTTTAGAAGACTTTCTCCCTCCAAAATGCTGATAACCTGCTTATTGAGGCCGAGTCCTTTAATGACGGTCGTCGCTGCGGTAGCATCTGGCGGCGAAACAATAGCGCCAAGAAGAAAAGCAAGCGGCCAGCTGAACCTAGGAATAAAATGATGAGCCGTAAGAGCTACAGCTGTCATTGTAAAAAAGACAAGACTAATTCCCAGGGCGGATATGGGACGGATATTTGTTTTGAACTCATGCCAGGAAGTATGTGACGCCGCATCATAAAGCAATGGAGGTAAAAAAACAAGGAAAGCCAGCTCCGGGTCCATGGTCAGTTGAGGCAGACCGGGTATAACACCTATCACGATTCCAGCCAGAACCAGCAGGACGGGATAAGGGAGTTTGAGCTTATCGGTCACCGCAGATAAGCTGATCAAAATAGCCAATATAAAAATGACAACGCTGAAATTTTGCATTTTCTCATCCGTTATTCTGGCTCTATCAATATCTGACAGACCGCGGGAATTACCAGGTGCCCTTCCAGATCTTTTATTCCATAAGCGCCATTAGTTGGCGGAGCCAAAGAAATACATCTCAAAGTTAATCGTCCTCAGACGAATTTTGCACTGCATTATTTTGCGTGAACCTTATACAATTCACACATTCTATTGCGAATCCTTCCCGGATATGTGATCCATGTAAGTATTTGGAAGAACCATGTAACAAGTATAGATCCGAAATGACCTATATTTATATTGTTCATCACCGTCTAAATTTATTTTATGTTATACCTTTTTTTTCTATCGCTTTCTATACTCGTCTCGATTTTTCTCGTTACAGCTTTAGTGCGCGCTTTTATTTACTGGAGGAACAATATACCCGTTGGGCTATATTTGAAAGCGCTGAGGGATGAGAATAGCGGCCATTTCGAGGAAGCCGTTACCTCTTATGAAGCCGCCCTTTCCCAATGCGACGGACTCAAATTTCAAAGAGCATTCAAAAATAAAATTATCGGGAAGGTGAAATTATTGCATACTATTATTGATTACAACAAAACTTTCCGGTTCGTCAGGTAAATGCATCTTCCAGTTTTAATTGATATGTTTCTGCTATTGGCCGATCACATATCCTTCGAATATGTGTGAATCTTGTAACGTATTTAGGGAAGAGTATAATACTTTAGAATAAAATAAACGGCAGTTTTGTGGATGTCTAAATTAAAACGGAAAAATATGAGTCAACCCAAACACACGTCAGGCCGATATGCTCTTTTCTCGTTTGCTAAAAGGAGCGAAATGGGTGAAAAGGCTACTTTTTATGATCAGAACGCATTTGCCGATAGCCAGTTGGAGCGGGCGCTGTATCTTAGGAATTGCGGACTCCCGATCGCGGGTATCGGGTTACGGGAAAGGATTAAATATTATTTCTTTCAAAACTTTCGACCTTTTTGGATTAAATAGATGTGTCTGGTTCATCGATCTCATCATCCCTTACGCTGAACGGAGGGGGTATCGCGGTGGTTGTCAGCCCGGAGAGCTCGAAATCCATGCTTCCAAGCGCATTTCTCAGTGCCAGGACCCCGATGACACTGGTAGCGGTTATCTGTGCCTGCATTTTTCGCAGGTCGACATTGACGCCGCTGACGCCCCGTATTGTTACCAGTCTGCTCCTGACCGCGGCAACATCTGCGCTGTTGTACATGCCAGCTACATGAAATTTATGCATGAATGATTTTGGCATTGTTTCTCCTCATTAATTGTTCTTCTCGATTATTACCCGGGCGAAAGAAAGGTATGGTCAAAGATAATTCAGGTTTTTGAGAAATAAATTATGCAGTTACAGTATCTTGTTACATAATTCCCACATGAGGGACAGTTCCCCGGCAGTGTTCCAACAGAACGGGATCCGCCGGCAGTCCCATTTATTTATCATGATTCAACCGATCAAAGAACTTGCCCGGCCCCATCTCTACCACCCATATCATCCTTTCCTCCCGATGCCAGGTATCCATGCTGGAAAAGCTGATCCGCGACAGCGAGAGGCGGTTTCGGCGAAGTCCGGTTCCCTAATTTCCTCATCAAACGGATATGCGAAAAAAGGGCTTTCCATGCAGAAGGATAATAGTTATAAGGAAGGTTGAAAAGCTCGCACTGCTGCCGCACGATCTTGCTCAGGGCCGCATAATGGATATGACTGACCTGCGGGAAAAGGTGATGCTCTACCTGGAAATTTAGCCCCCCGGCCAGCCAGCAAATGATCTTATTTCCCCGAGCGAAGTCGGCAGTAGTTCGGATCTCATGAATTGCCCATTCGGAATCTATTATCTTATGCCGCCCGTCAGCCACCTCGAACCTGGTCTTTTCAACGACATGCGCCAATTGAAAAACTACCGACAGGGTAAGGCCCATGGTAATATGAACAGTCAGAAAACCAATGAGCCAGGCATGCCAATTCAATACATACATCGGCAGCAGAACATAAAAGAAGGCGTACAGCAACTTGCTGGTCCAAAATATCACATGCTGTTTAACGTCTATGCCCCTGATCGGCGTGCCATGAATTTTTTTTGTGAAGTATCGGACAAAATCCGATCCCAGCATCCAGGACAGGGTACTTATCCCATATAGCAAAAACATATAGAGGAATTGGAAGCGATGCATTGGCATCCTTTTCTGCGTGGCGCATTGTCTTAACAACGGTCCATTGGCAATATCATCATCGATCCCATCGATGTTGGTAAAGGTATGATGGATGATGTTGTGTTTGATCTTCCATATAAAAGCGTTGCTGCCCAATGCATTCATAGACAACCCCATTAACTTGTTCAACCATCTCTTTTCAGAGAAGCTGTTGTGGCAGGCGTCGTGCATAATGTTAAAAGCTATGCATACCAAAGTCAGCCCGAATAAAACGGAGGCGAGAACACCTGCCGGCCAGCTATATTGCCCCAACAGGAGAAATAAGTAAATGGCAAGGGCGGTCGGGATGAGAA
>Ga0207674_10001236_pt1 | contig 33332 bp, 23 predicted proteins | sample KBSCornC72_FD_184303 | JGI IMG/M metagenome (GOLD analysis project Ga0207674, IMG submission 184303) | Corn rhizosphere microbial communities from Kellogg Biological Station, Michigan, USA - KBS Corn C7-2 (SPAdes) (version 2) | ecosystem: Host-associated > Plants > Roots > Rhizosphere > Soil ...
GGCCGGCAGGAAGGCGATCGCCAGGCCGCCGAGGATCGCGGTTGCGACCGCGATCCCCCGGACGATCCCGACGGTCGAAGGCGGCCACGCGTTGGCCAGGCGCGCCTCGAGGGCCGCGTATCCCGGCCGACCCGAGGCGAGCACGAGCACGATGAGCAGGACGAGACTCATGAACCAGGAGATCGCCAGGGCGAGCGCCACGCCGACGGCGCCGTGGGTCGGCAGGAGGACGGCGATCGTGGGCACGAGAAGAACCCACGAGACGACCTCGGCTAGCGTCCCGAGCCCGGGGCGCCCGAGGCCGTTCACGCCGTCCGTGAGCACCCTGCGCGCGCACATGAAGAGCGTCGCGAGGAGAAGGACGCGCGCGATCGGGATGGCGGCGTCGAACTCGTCTCCGAAGAAGAACGAGACGAGCTGCGCGCTACCGAGCTCGAGAACCGCGATGACGATGCCCGCGATCGCGACCCCGACGAAGAAGTACCGCCAGAGCGAGCGTCGTGCCTGGGCCGGGTCGGGCTGCGAGGCCACGTGCGGGTACGCCACCAGCCCGACGCTCATGGCGACGACTCGGGGGAGGTTCGTGAACGCCTGGGCGACGACGTAGAGACCGAGCGTGATCGGCGCCAGGAGCAGCCCGACGAGCGCCTGATCGAGCCGCAGCGCCTCGATCGGCGACGTGGATCCGACAAGGCTCTTGAGGCCGAACCGCATGAGGCGGCGACGGCCCGGCCCGGCGGCGTAGGGGTCTTCCTCCGGCAAGCCGCGGAGGGCGATCCCGAGCGCGAGCAGCCCACCCACGAACATCGACAGCGCCCAGGTCGACATGAGCACGACGAGGCTGGCCATGCCGGCGACGAAGACGGCGAGCACCGCGAACGCATAGACGGCCGTCGGCAGGATCCGGAGGACGTTGAACGGTCGAAAGCGCTCCTGTCCCTGCAGGATCCCGAGCCCGTACGAGTGGGACAGGATGCCGGGGACGAGGAGGATCGAGATGAACGCGGCCACCTGGACGCGACGCGGATCGTCATGGACGAAAAGGAAGAGAACGGCCAGCTGCGCGACGATCGTCACCAGGGTCTGTCCCAGGTATGGAATCGCGAGCCCGCGCGCGATCTCGCGCGCTCCGGCCGGCTGGCGGGCAACGTAGTACGTGACCGCGGTCGGAAGTCCGACGCTGCCGACGAGGACGCAGATGCCGGAGACGACCACGATCAGCGCGAGGTAGCCACGATCCTCGGGACCGAGCCCGCGGGCGACGAGAACGCCGCTCATCGTCAGAAGGACCTGGGCGGTTCCGGAAGCGACGAGCGATCCGCCGAGCTTGCGCGCCCGGGCCGAGAAGAGCCGCGTGCGAATGAACGCGGCCCGGCTCATCTGGGCGCCGCCGGCCCTTCGTCACAAGCCGAGCAGCTGCCGATCAACCAAGTGGACATCAAAATCTGTTCCTTCTCCCGACGGCGCGCGCGTGGGCCGAAGCCCGGCCCGGCACTGAACCAAAGATAGAGCAGAAAAAGCCCCGAAACCCCGCCCCGGCCCTCGAACTAGCCGATCGTCTGGGTTTCCGCGCGACCCTTCCGTCCTACAATCGACCGAGGAGAGGCAAGCGCTGCGGCGTGCTCGAGGGGGCCCGTCTGCAACTGCGGATTTGCGACGCAAGGGAGGCCCTAGTGGGCGTAGCTTTAATCACGGGATCGAGCGGCCTGATCGGCTCTGAAGCCGCGCTTCATTTCGCGGGCATCGGCCTGGATGTCGTGGGCGTCGACAACGACATGCGCCAGGTCTTCTTCGGGCCGGAGGCCTCGACGGAGTGGAACCGTGCGCGCCTCGCGCGCGAGCTCGGCGATGCCTACGTCCACCGAAGCATCGACGTTCGCGACCGTGACGCGGTCTTCGGGCTCTTCCGGGAGCTCGGCTCCGAGGTCGAGCTCGTCATCCATGCCGCAGCACAGCCGTCTCACGACTGGGCGGCGCGCGAGCCCCTGGTGGACTTCGACATCAACGCCGTCGGCACGCTCAACGTGCTCGAGGGGTTCCGCCAGTTCGCGCCCGAGGCGGTTCTCATCTTCACGTCGACGAACAAGGTCTACGGCGACCGGCCGAACACGCTGCCCCTCGTCGAGCAGGAGACCCGGTGGGAGATCGACCCCGACCACACGTACGTGAACGGGATCCGCGAGGACATGTCCATCGACGCGTCGCTGCACAGCGTCTTCGGCGCGTCCAAGGTGGCGGCGGACGTCCTCGTCCAGGAGTTCGGCCGCTACTACGGGCTCCGCACGGCCTGCTTCCGCGGTGGGACGCTCACCGGTCCCCACCACTCCGCGGCGGAGCTGCACGGCTTCCTCGCCTACGTCATGCGCTGCACGATGACGGGCACCCACTACAAGGTCTATGGGTACAAGGGGAAGCAGGTCCGCGACGCCATTCACAGCCACGACCTGATCCGGGCCTTCGACGAGGTGTTCCGGGCACCGCGCGTGGCCGAGGTCTACAACATCGGCGGGGGACGCTTCAGCAACGCCTCGGTTCTCGAGGCGATCGACCTGGCACAGGAGATCGTCGGCGAGGAGCTCGAGTGGTCGTACGTCGACGAGAACCGCATCGGCGACCACATCTGGTGGATCGGCGACAACGGCCTCTTCGAGTCGCACTATCCGAGCTGGCGGCTCGAATACGACGTTCCGCGCATCCTCGAGGAGATCAGGGACGCGAATGCCGAGCGCTGGCGGCGCGGCGACCGCCGGCCGGTCGGGGCGAGCGCCTAGCTCGCGGACCGAACGAGGCTCGCGGTGAGACAACTGAGGGTCCTCGTCAGCACGTCCTACTACTGGCCGGAGGAGGCAGGGAGCGCCCCGTACCTGACCGGGCTGGCCGAGCACCTGAGCCGCGCGGGCCACGAGGTGGTCGTCAGCACGGGTTTCGCGCACTATCCCGACTGGCGCTCCGGCGCTCACGGGAAGCTCGCGGCCACCGAGAGCCACAACGGCGTCCGCATCGTGCGGCGCTGGCACTACGTGCCGCAGAGCCAGTCCGCCTCTCGCCGTGCCCTCTACGAGCTCTCGCTGCTCGGCTTCGGAGCGACGACGCTCTTCGGGCGCTGGCGGCCGGACGTCGTCGTCGGCACCTGCCCGTCACTCGCGGGCGGCATGCTCGCCGCAGCCGCGGCGCGCCGCTACCGCGTCCCGTACGGGATCGTCTTCCAGGACCTCATGGGCCGCGCAGCCGAGCAGAGCGGCGTGTCCGGTGGAGCCCGGGTCGCGGGCCTCGTGAAAGGCGGCGAGCTCCGGGTCGCTCGCAAGGCAAAGGCCGTGGGAATCATCGCAGAGACGTTCAGGGGCTACCTCGAGGAGGGCGGCGTCCGGCCCGAGGCGATCTGGCGCCTGCGCAACTGGACGCACCGCGTCGAGCCGGTGGAGAGCCGGGAGCGCACGCGCGAGCGCCACGGCTGGGCCGACGACGTCTTCGTGTGCCTCCACGGCGGGAACATGGGCCAGAAGCAAGGGCTCGACAACCTGCTCGAGACCGCCGCGCTCCTGAACGGAGGCAACGTGCGGATCGCGCTCGTCGGTGACGGAAACGACCGTGAGCGCCTCGAGCGGCAGGCACGTGAGCGCGGCCTGGCAAATGTGGACTTCATCGGCATGCAGGCGCCCGGGCAATGGGAGGCGATGCTGGCCGCGGCCGATCTCCTGCTCGTCAACCAGCGCGCCTCGCTGACGGACATGTCGCTGCCCTCGAAGCTGACCTCGTACTTCGCCGCCGGACGGCCCGTCGTGACGGCGGCCTCGAAAGAGAGCGAGACCGCAGACGAGATGGACGCGGCGGAAGCCGGCATCGTCGTCCCCCCCGACGACCCGGCGGCGATGCGCGCCGCGATCCACGCGCTCAAGGACGACCCCCTGCGCGCGGAGCGCTGCGCCGAGAGTGCCAGGGCCTACGCCGACCGGACCCTGTCCAGCGAGGCCGCCCTCGCGGAGTACGACCGCTTCATCGCCTTCCTGGCCGGCGAACGCGCCTAGCCGGCCGTCGGGATCGCCTTACTTCTGCCAGACGTCGACGTAGTCGACCTGCGTCTCGAGCACGTCGGGCGTCGTCGAGCTCGGATCGCCCGTCCAGCCGCCGACCCACATCTGCAAGAGCAGATACATCGGCTGGTTCGTCGAGTCGTACGTAGGAGCCGACATCAGCGCCCGTCCGTCCAGGTACCACGTGATCTGCGAGGCCGTCCAGAGCATCCCGTACGTGTGCCAGTCGGCTGCGATGTTCGAGCCCTGCTCCTGGTAGTTGTTGCCGTTCTGCTTCTCGGTCGCGCCGTAGTCGCCGGAGGAGTTCCGGTGGATCGTCCCGTAGAACACGTCCGGCTCGGCCCCTTGTCCCTCGAACACGTCCAGCTCGGCTGAATAGCAGAGCGCGGTGGGCAGTCCGTTGTTCGCGCAGAAGGGGTTGATCGAGGGCCAGAAGTCGTTGGTCGCGTGGCGATACGAGAAGAGCCAGAAGCCCGGCCACGCGCCCCGAGCGCCGGTCCATTTCATTCGAGCCTCGAAGTAGCCCTGCGTGAACGTGAGGCCCGAGGACTGCGTCGTGACCGTGTTGATAGGCCAGTTGTCCGACGCACCGCCACCCCAGAACCAGTTTCGGCTCGTGCGGAGATGCAACACCCCGCCCTCGGCGGACTGGAAGCCCGTCCAGGCGGACTTGGGCGGATCGTCGTACCAGATGTGGCTGTCCCAGACGGAGCGGTCGAGCGTCGAGAAGTCGTCGCGGAAGACCTGGTGGTAGCCGAGACCGGCGATCGCATCGGGCTCGCCCCCGGGCGCGGGAGGCAGCGGCGAATTCGTCTCGTCGTCGTCGGCCGAGCCGCTGCAGCCCGGATCGGCGCTGTCCGCGAGGCCGTCGCCGTCGTTGTCCAGGCCGTCGCCACACGCCGCCGGCGGAGGCGGAGGCGGCGGGCTCTCGGACGTGGTGACGACGAGCTGCGGCTCGCGGGCGGTCTCCCGCGACGTGAGCTTGACGGGATTGCCGCCCCCGCCCCGGAGGGTGAAGTTGAAGGTACCGGCGGAGGTGACCCACGGCGTCACGTCCCACTCGACCCAGCGCCCCGCGGAGAGAGCGCCCTTGTCGTCACGAGGGCCCGACGTCCTGCTCGGCCGGTTGTTCCAGTTGGTGTTCTTCTCCGACCACGTGTCCGTCGTCTTGTAGGCGGCCGGCCCGTCGTTCGTTCCGTCGGCCACGTAGAAACGCAGCACCGCTTCCGTCACCGTGCCCGTGAGACCGGAGACCTTGAAGCGCGCAAACGCCTGGTTGACAGGAATCGCCTCGTTGGTGCGAACGCGGTTCGACGTCCCGAACTCCTTCTTCGGAGCGCTCGAGTCGACGTAGGTGTCGGCCGACGCGTCGAACGAGAAGGTTCCGGCCGCGGCAGGGGCGGCGCACACGCAAAGGGCAAGCGCGAGAAGAGCTGGAACGAGGGCGGCGGCTCGTGCCATCCCGCCGCGCATCGGCCCATTCCAGGAATTTCCACAGCCCTGGAACGAGGGATCCGCCCCCGCCCAGGCACGCCGGGCGCGGTTTGTAGGCGGCTGAGGCTGCTAGGAAGCCGAGCTCAGCGCTGCCAGACCCGCACCCAGTCGACCTGCGTCTGGAGGATGTCCGGCGTCGAGGAGTTCGGATCCTCCGTCCACCCGCCGATCCACATCTGCAGGAGCAGGAACATCGGCTGGTCGGTGGACGAAAACGTCGGAGCCGACATCAGCTTCCTGCCGTCGAGGTACCAGGTGATCTGCGAGTCCGTCCAAAGCGCGCCGTAGCGGTGGAAGCGCGTGGTCAGGTTCTTGCCGACGGGGTGGTAGTTGTTGCCGTTCTGGTCGTCGACGACGCCGTAGTCCCCCGAGGAGTTCCGATGGACGGTTCCGTAGAAGACGTGCGGCTCGGTTCCCTGGCCCTCGAAGACGTCCACCTCCCCCGAGAGGCAGAGCGCCGAGGGCAGCCCGTTCTTCGCGCAGTACGGGTTGATGTTCGGCCAGGCCGGGTTCTTGGCATGTCGTTTGGAGTAGAGCCAGAACCCGGGCCACGCGCCCGCACCCTTCGTCCAGCGCATCCGAGCCTCGAAGTACCCCTGCCTGAAGGCGCGCGACTTGAGCGTGGTGATCGTGTTGATGGGCCACTCTCCCGAGCACGTCGTGCACGTCGCAGCGTAGGAGCGCCCGGTTCGCAGGTGCAAAACGCCGTGGCGGACGTACTGGAACTTGCGCCAGTTCTTCTGCGGGGGGTCGTCGTACCAGATGCGTCGCGTCCACACCTTCTTCCGCAAGTGCCTGAAGCGGTCCTGCCAGACGAGGTGATACCCCTTGCCCGCGATCGGGCCAGGGGCGCGGGCGGCGAGAGCCACACGGTCCGTTCCCCTTGTGGATGGGCCCTCGCCGACGGAAGCGGACGCGGCAGCGCAGAAGGCGGCGAAGGCGAAGACGGTGACGACGAGCTTGAGGAGGGGCCGGCTCAAGTCGGGCGCGACTATAGCCCCCGGACGGGACATTTCCCACGAAAACCTGGCCGAGTTTACGGAATGCTTTCGAGGATGAACAGAATCTGTTTCTGACGCCGGGGGCGGTTTTCCACGTCGTTCGCACGGGATCGGAAACCGTCCTTTCGGTCAGTCGGATTCCGCTTGGTTGCTTGGTAGTCTCGGCTCTTGCGGACCGGTTGCGCAATCGTTTGCGCAACCGAGGAGAGGGAGGTTGGGACGACAAGAGAGCGGCCACTCTGGCCGCGCTGCTACAGCGCGGCCGTGTCCGGGACGGCACCATCGCTTGCCTCAAGGCATGCCGTTTCCGCGGCCCCGTCTCGCGGTGAGCGCGCATGAGTCAGGCGACCGCTGACAACGCCCCGGACGTCGAGCTCGCCGTCCACCCGCATGCTCTTCCGTGGCCCGCGAGTCGGCCGCGGGTCTGGTCGCACCTTTCCTTGGCCACCGACGGCGCCATGCTCGCGACGGCGCTCGTCGTCGGCGGGGCCTGGGCCCGCGCGACCTCCTCCTCCTTCTCTCTCTCCTGGGCGCTCTTCCTCCTCGTGCTCACGCTCGGCTGCGTCAACCGCAGGCATCTGCATCGCCCCCCTCTGCACCTGCGCGTGATCGACACCCTTGCCGCCGTCCTCCTCGCGACCGCCCTTGCGGTCTCGGTAACGGTCACGCTGCGCGTGCTGCTCTCCGCCTCGGAGGGGATCGGGCCGGAGACCGTCAAGCTCGGCGCGCTGGCGGCCATCTTCGTCGGAGCGGGGCGGGTCGCCCTCACGTTTCAGGAGCGCCGCGCGCGGCGGCTCGGCCTCTCCGGCTCGAGAGCGCTGATCGTGGGCGCAGGGGAGGTCGGGCGCCGCCTCGCGAAGCGTCTCGTCGAGACGCCGGAATTCGGCCTTCACCCGGTCGGCTTCCTGGACAAGGAGCCGCTCGAAGCACGCGAAGACGACGTGCCGCTCGCCGTCTTGGGCGCGAGTTGGGACTTCGACCGCATCGTCGAGGAGCAGGGGGTCGAGGACGTCGTCTTCACGTACTCGAACGCGCCGGCCGACGTCTACCTGCGGCTCGTGAAGCGGGCCCAGGAGCTGGGCCTGCGCACGTCGGTCGTCCCACGCCTCTTCGAGAAGACGACGGAGGCCACGAGCCTCACATCTCTCGGCGGGCTGCCGCTCGCGACCGGCGACGCGCGTCACCCCAAGGGCTGGGAGTTCGGCGCGAAGTACGCCGTGGACCGGGCGCTGGCCGTCTCCGCGCTCGTCGTCTTCGCCCCGCTCTACGGGATCCTCGCGCTCGCCGTCCTCATCTCTCTGGGCCGGCCGATCTTCTACCGCCAGGAGCGCGTGGGGCTCGACGGCAAGCGCTTCGCGATGCTGAAGTTCCGCTCCATGCACCCTCCCGATCCGACCCACAGCGAGGAAAGCACCTTCGTGCTTCCCGACGACACGGCGCCCGGCGGCGTCGAGGGCGACGACCGGCGCACCCGCGTCGGCATGATCATCCGGGCGTTCTCGCTGGATGAGCTCCCTCAGCTCGTGAACGTCGCGAAGGGGGAGATGAGCTTCGTGGGCCCGCGTCCCGAACGGCCGGAGTTCGTCGAGCAGTTCGAGCTCCGCATCCGCGGCTACGGCGACCGCCACCGCGTGAAGTCGGGCATCACCGGCTGGGCGCAGGTGCACGGGCTGCGGGGCCAGACGTCAATCGCAGACCGGGCCGAGTGGGACAACTACTACATCGAGAACTGGTCGCTCTGGCTCGACCTCAAGATCGTGCTCCTGACGGCCGCCGCGGTGCTCCGTGTCCGGAGCGTCGAATGAGGAGCCGACGCACGGCGTAGCCTGGGCCCATGGGCGAGCAAGCCTATCCAGGCCGTCGGGGCGCTCTGCGCTGGGGGTGGATCGGGGCCGGCGCCGCCCTCGCTTCGTTGCTCGGCTACGCCCTGCAGCGTGAGCTTGCCTACGTCTCGAGGCCGGCCTGGGTCGGTGAGATCGAGTTCTACGGGGTCTCCGCGGCGCTCGCGTTCCTCGCGCTCACCGCCGGAGCCGTCGCGGCCTGGCCACCGCCGAGCAAGCGCCGCGCGTCGCCGTGGGCCTGGGTCGCCGTCGCAGCGGCGGCGGTCTCCGCGCTCGGCTACGTCGTGCAGACGATCTTCGACCACGTCTTCGTGCCGCCCGTCGTCGCGCGCGACGAGTTCTACGGCGCCTTCGTCGCAGCCGGGTGCCTCGCGCTCTTGTCGGGTGCGGTGGCGAGCATCGTCGGGCGCGGCCGGAGCGACCTCACGTTGAGCCTTGGCTTCATCGCCGTCGCCTACGTCCTCCTCGCCCAGCTCGTCCAGTCGCTATGGGATTGACGGCTTCCCCCACCTCGACCGAGCCCGGCTCCGTCCGCGCATCCTCCCTCCGCGTCGGAGACCTCGTCGAGGTTCGGAGCGAGGAGGAGATCCTCGCCACGCTCGATGCGGCAGGGAAGCTCGACGAGCTTCCGTTCATGCCCGAGATGCTCGCCCACTGCGGCAAGCGCTTCCGTGTCAGCGCGCGCGCCTACAAGGCCTGCGACACGATCACCTGGAGGCAGCTCCGCAAGATGGAGAGGGCCGTCCACCTCGAGGACCTGCGCTGCGACGGCTCGGGGCACGGCGGGTGCCAGGCCGGCTGCCTCCTCTACTGGAAGGACGCCTGGCTCAGGCGCGTGGAGGACGAGGAGCCCGCTGCGGCGGCCCATCCTGCGGAGCCCGGACAGGCCACGAGGGAAACCCTCTTCGCCGAAGCGGATCGTCCGGACCCCGAGGGTGGCGGGGAGCGCGTCTACTCCTGCCAGGCGACGCAGCTTCTGCGCGCGACGACGCGCACGCTCAAGTGGTGGGAGCCGGACCAGTACGTGGAGGACGTCCGCTCCGGGAATGCGCCGGTCCCGAACGTCCTCCGGGGGCTCCTCGTCGGCTTCTTCAACAAGTTCCAGCAGGTCAACGCGCGCCTACTGCCGCGCGCCTGCCTGATCCACGACTGCAAGCCGTATCCGTTCGTCCTCGGCGCGGCCGGGCAGCCGGACGGCAACGAGCCACTTGGTCTCCAGCCGGGCGACCTCGTGGAGGTGAAGAGCAAGGAGGAGATCTTCGCGACGCTGGACGAGCGAGACCGCAACCGTGGGCTCCGCTTCGACTCCGAGATGCTCCACTACTGCGGGAGACGCGCACGGGTACTGCGCCGCGTCGAGCACATCATCGACGAGGAGAGCGGCAAGATGATCCACATCAAGGGCGACTGCATCATCCTCGAGGGCGTGATCTGCACCGGGACCTACCACCGCTCGTGCCCAAGGCGAATCTTTCCCTACTGGCGGGAGGCCTGGCTCAGACGAGTGGCCTAAGGGAGGCCGCAGCTAGACAACCGTGCTGACTTGCTCGTCGAGCCAGGTTTCTCCCATGAACTCGCGATACTGCTCGGCACGCAGCCGGTCGGCGACGCGACCCGCCGGCAGCTCGACGTCGTCGTAGGTGACGACCTCGTCCTGGGGAACGTCGCGCAAGAGGCGGCAGCCCTCCACGAGGCCCTCGGGCAGGTAGCGCCGGGCACTCATCTCGTCCGCGTTTGCTGCCTCGCCGTACGTCATGAACATGCCGTACTCGTCCAGCGTCTCGCCGGCGCGCAGATCCCGCTTCGCGACAGCGCAGACCTCGACCTGCGGGCCGCCGAGCGGCGGCGCGACGTTGTCGCCGAAGAGGACGACCCGCGCGATCGAGTTCGGCGCCTCGAAGTGCGGCAGGTGATACGGCACCCAGAACGGGTAAAGCGGGCCCTCCCCCATCTTGTAGAGGTTCAGGTAATGGCGCTGCTTCGGGTCGGCGTGCTCGGCGAGGCAGAAGATCTTCACGAAGGCCGGGCCGACGGTGTAGTCGACGATCGACCCGACCGTCCGGAGCTCCTCCACGTCGTAGAGCGAGGGGAGCTCGAGCGGCGAACCGTCGAAGGGCACGCCTCTGGACATGCCCCGCTGGAGAACCTTCGCGCCGGTCGCGTTCGCGACGATCGTCTGCTCGAAGCTGATCTTCGACCCGTCGGCGAAGGAGGTGACCATCGCCGGGTTCTGGCCCCACTGCTCGGCGAAGCCCCGCTGCGTGTCGGGGTTCCTGTAGGGATCCTGCAGGCCCTTCACGTTCCCCATCACCCTCGGCTCGAGCCCGAGGCCCCGAACCCAGCGATAGAGGTTCATCTGCAATCCGGGCTCGTCCCCGTCGCACGCCGAGAAGTGAACACCGTCCCGCTCGGCATACCGGTGGAGAATCGGACCGATCGTCGCGTCGAGCTCCGCGTTCATGGCGACGAAGTGCTTGCCGTTGGCGAACGCCTCGAGGGCGACGCGGGCGCCGAGCTCGACCGAGCCGGTGACGTCCATGAACGCGTGGACGTGCTCCGAGTGCGCGAGGAGCAACGGATCCTCGGTCACGACCGGCCGGCCGGCGCGCACGGCGTCCTCGAGCTCGTCCAGCCCGTTGACCACCACACCATCGGAGCCCGCGTAGCGGAGGACCTCGAGCCCCTTGTCCGGCTTCCGCGCGTAGATGCCTGTCACCTCCATCCCCGGAACGCTGTTCGCGATCTGGTTCGCGAGCCCCTGGGCCATGAAGCCGGCGCCGAGCAGGGCGACGCGGATGGGACGGTCTTCGGCCTCGCGGGCGCGGAGGGCGTTGTCGACGATGATCACCGGGAGGCCTCCACCGGATCGAGCTCGAGCGTCATCCGCCTGCGCAGCTCGGGCTCGGCCTCCGCGAGAAGAGGCCAGGACGCGTCCTTCTCCGACATCTCGGTGACCGGCAGCGGCCACGTCAGGTCGAGCAGCGGGTCGTCGTAGCGCAAGCCGCCCTCGGCCTCGGGCGTGTAAAACTCGCCGACCTGATAGCTCGTCTCGGTGTCGTCCTCCAGCACCTGGTAGGCGTGGCCGAAGCGCTCCGGCACGTAGATGGCCCGGTGGTTGTCGGCGGTCAGCTCGACGGAGACATGGCTGAGATACGTCGGGCTCTCGGGCCTCAGATCCACGATCACGTCGTGGACGGCGCCGCGGGTGCAGCGGACGAGCTTCGTCTCGGCGGCCGGCGGATACTGGAAGTGCACACCGCGCACCGAGCCGCGGAAGCGGTTGAACCCGATGTTGGCCTGGGCGATGACGGGCTTCAGCCCGTGCTCGGCGAACTCGTTCTGACAGAACGCGCGGGCGAAGAAGCCGCGGTTGTCCTCCCTGCGCTCCAGGTCGATCACGAAGGCGCCTCGAAGCTTGGTCTCGGTGAAGAGCAATGCGTCCCTTTCTCGGTCTAGACGTTGTCCAAGAGCGGTGTCGAGATCGGCGACACGGCCAAATCGGGCTCCGCGTCCGTACCCCGGCTCTCACCGGCCGTTGGAGCTACGAGCACGACCTTCCTGCCATAGAACCCCTCGGCCAGGCGGGAGGGGGCGTTCGACTCCATCCCACGGATCCGCATGACCGCGAAGAAGAGGTCGGAGGTGAACCAGCGACGCTCTCGCTGCGTCTCGAAGTTCTCGAGGAGGAGCTCGACCTTCCGCTCGGCCACCGACCGGCTCAAACCGACGAAGAGGTTCGGCGAGCCGAAATCACCGTCGTACTTGGGGATCTCGTACTCGAGGACGAGGTGGTTCCGAAACGTATTCCACGTGAGCTCCGCGGCGAGGCGGTGGTCCTGATGGCGGTCGTTCGAGTAATGGGTGAACACGAGATCGGGCGCGAAGCCCTTGAGGCCTTCGAAGACCTCCTTCACCCTGCCGCCCTCGTACGGGAGGAAGCCGTCCCGGAAGTCGTGGACGTCGACCTCGGCGCGCGCCGCGCCTTGCAGAAAGGTCTCGGCGCTCCTGCGCGCCTCCGCCTGTCGGTCACCCAGCGCGCTGAGGACCACCCACCTGACCTCGACGCTCGGCAGCGACTCGATCAGCGTCAGGAGGGTGCCGCCACAGCCGATCTCGATGTCGTCGGAATGGCAGCCGATCGCGAGGACGCGACACGGCGAGGGCAGCTCGCTCAGGGAGACCTTCAGCACGGCTACGCCGGCTCCGTGGCCAGGACGTCCTCCTCCTCGGACCAGACCTCCCACGGGCCTCGTCCGGAGGCGGCGAGCGCCTCGAGGTTGTGCTTGTCCTTGAGCGTGTCCATCGGCGCCCAGAAGCCCTCATACGGATAGCCGACGAGCTCTTCGCGCTCGATCAGCCGGTCGAACGGCTTCTCGACGAGCTCCTCCCCCTCCTCCATGTAGTCGAAGATCTCCTGCCGGAAGACGAAGAAGCCGCCGTTGATCCACATGTCGGCGCGGGTCACGTCCTCGATCCCCCGCACGATCTGGCCGTCCGAGAGCTGAACGGTGTGGAACGAGTAGGTGGTCGGCCGCACACAGAGGAACGACGCGGTCTTGTCCTGCTCGTGGAAGTTGGCCAGCACGTCGGGCAGGGGGGCGTCCGTGACGGCGTCGCCGTAGCTCGCGAGGAAGGTCTCTTCCCCGAGCAGGTGCTTGCGCACCGCCCGCAGACGCTGGCCGATGTTGCTGTGGAGCCCGGTGTTCACGAACGTGATCCGCCACTCGCCGATGTCGTTGTTCAGGAGCTCCACGTGCTTCGCTTCCCCGCCCACCCCGGAAAGCACGAAGTCGTTCGCGATCGCCTCGTTGTAGTTGAGGAAGAACTCCTTGATGACGTCGCCCTTGTGCCCGAGACAGATGACGAAGTCGTCGTGCCCGAAGTGGGCGTAGTACTTCATGATGTGCAGCAGGATCGGCCGGTTTCCGATCGGCACCATCGGCTTGGGAATGCTGGGCGCGGCCTCCTGGATGCGCAGCCCAAGCCCCCCACAGAAGAGCACGACTTTCATGATCTTGAGGCCGGCTCGGCAGCGTGCTGCCAGCGGAGCTCGGAGTCGAGGGCGCCGCGGTCGACGAGCGCCTTCAGGCGCGCGAGCCGCGTGTAGGAATCGAAACCGTCGGCCGTGAGGCCGACGCTCTGGAAGGCCGCGAGCAGCTCGAGCGCGCCGTCCCGCGCAGTCCAGACGGGCTTCGCGGCCGGGAGCGCGGCGGCCAGCTTGGAGAAGTCCACGCGGTAGCTCCTCGGATCGGGCCCCGCGCCGTCCGCGTACTCGACCGTGCAGCCCGGGAAGATGTCGTGGACGATGGCCGCGAGCTCGCTGACCCGGTAGTTCTCGCTGTTCGCCCCGACGTTGAACGCCTCGTTCGCGACAAGCTCGGCAGGCGCCTCGAGAGCTCGAGCGGCGGCGCCGACGATGTCGCGCACATGGACGAGAGGGCGCCACGGTGTCCCGTCGCTCATGATCAGGACGGTTCCGCTCGTGTACGCCCAGGCCGAGAGGTTGTTGAGGACGACGTCGAACCGCACCCGCGGCGAGGAGCCGTAGGCGGTCGCGTTGCGCATGAAGACCGGAGCGAAATCGTCGTCCGCGAGCTCCGCGAGCGCCTCCTCGGCGCGCACCTTCGACTCGGCGTAGGCCGTCAACGGGCGGAGCGGCGCCTCCTCCGTCATCAGCTCGTCGGTGCCCGAAGCCCCGTACATGCTGCAGGACGAGGCAAAGACGAAGCGGCGAACGCCCGCTTCCTTCGCGGCGCGGGCCAGGCGGACGGTGCCGCGCAAGTTGATCTCCCGCGTCAGCTCTGCGTCGAGCTCTCCAAGAGGGTCGTTCGAGAGAGCCGCGAAATGGACGATCCCGTCGAAGCCCTCGAGCACCTCGGGCGTGACGTCGCGCAGGTCCATCCGGAGCGCCGGCACGTCGACCCGATCCGGGAGGAAGTCGCAGCCCTCGTAGAAGAACGTGTCGAGGCCCACGACCTCGTGCCCGGCCTCGACGAGGATCGGCGCCGCCACGGAGCCGATGTAGCCGTGATGGCCTGTGACGAGGACCTTCATCGGGCCGGCCGAGCCCCGCATCGTTGTTCGCCGCACGCAGACATTCGCTCTCTCCCTTGGGCGCAGCGCTGCGCCCCCGCTCCCGCTGGAAAAGCCGGCCTTCTCCCGGTCGGCCGGTTGCTTCGCCCTTCATGATGGGGACGCAACCCCCGTGATTCAAGGGATTTCCCGCGATCCTGAACCAACGGGTGGTCCCGGCTCCGAGCGGGGCGGCGACGCTTGCGTCGCAGGCGCAATTCGCCACTATGCGAGAGCGATGCGGCCAATTCGAGGATGGCGATAGCGGTGCCCGTCACGTACTTCACGGTCTCCAACCACGCCTACTTCCTCGGAACGGTCGCGCTCTTGAACTCTCTCCGGGTGACCGGCAACCTCGACCCGCTCGTCGTCCTCGACGCAGGCCTTCTCCCGGGGGAGCGCGCGCTGCTGGAGCCGCATGCAGACGTCGTCTCCATGCCAGAGGACCGCGGGAACCCCGTGCTCCTGAAGCCATTCCCGCACGTCATCGGCGCCACTGGCGTCATCCTCGTGATCGACAGCGACATCATCGTGACCTCGTCGCTCGAATCGACGATCGACCTCGCGCGCGCGGGCAAGATCTGCCTCTGCCCGGCATGGGTCGAGGCTGCGCGGACTCGTTGGTTCGCCGAGTGGGAGTCGACGCTCGAGCTCCGGGCACCGCTCCGCCGAGAGGACTGGCTCCACGACGGCTTCGTCCTCTTCGACACAACGCACTGGCCGGACCTGCTGGAACGGTGGTGGGACGTCTGCAGCCTCGTCCCGCCCGATGAGATCTTCGCCGCCGACACCCCGTTCAACGCAGGCGATGCCGACGCCATCAATGCCCTCCTGATGAGCGAGATCCCGCGGGAGGCGGTCGGCGTGCTCGCCGAGGGCGACGAGGTCTACGCGGGCGACGTCACGATCGAAAACCTGGAAACGCTCCAGTGCAGCGTCGAGGGCAGACCGCCGTTGTTCATCCACGTGCCCGACCGGCCGAAGCCCTGGGAGCGTTCTGGATGGAGCCGCCGCGGCTCCGACGTCTATCTCCGGCTCATGCGCCGCCTGCTCTTCGGCCCGGACGTCGAGCTCCGGCTCGAGCCGGAGCTCGTGCCGTTCTGGCTCCGCCCCGGAGCGAACGGGCGCCTCGCCCTCTCCACACTCGTCGGCATGACGAAGATCGCCGTTCCCGTCGCCGAGCGCGTCCCGGACGGCGTGAACGAGCGCCTTCGCCGAATGCGGCGGAAGATCGCCTAGCGGCGTACCTAGCCGTCAGGAGAGTCTTGCCCCCGAGGCGTTGACTGGACATCGGCGGCGGCTTAGCGTCGGCTCGCGCCGATCCGGTCGGTTCAGCGCGCAAAAAGGGAGAGCGGTCTGCGGGCATTCGCAGCAATAGGGGGTCGCACGGCGACACGGTGGATCCTCGCTGCCACGATTCTCGCCGCGCTTCTCGCGCTGTCCGCACGGTCGTCGCCGGCCGCCAGCGCCGCGTGCCCCGGGGGCGCGTCGATGCAGATCGTCGCCCATCCCGACGACGACCTCCTCTTCCAGAGCCCTGACCTGCTCCACGACGTGGTCGGCGGGAAATGCGTGCGAACCGTCTTCGTCACTGCGGGCGAGCGCGGTGACCCCGATCTCATGCTGACTCGAGAGGCGGGCATCAAGGCCGCCTACGCCAACATGGCAGGGGTCTCCAGCTCATGGACGACGGCCGACGCGGGCATCACGGGTCACCCGATGCCACTCGCGACACTCAACGGCAAGCCGACCGTCTCGCTCGTCTTCGTGCGCCTGCCCGAGGGCTTCTGGGGCGACGGCGGCACGTCGCAGACCGAGATGATCAAGAACCTCTGGCAGGGGTCGATCTCGCAGATGCGCACGGACGACGGTTCGTCCACGTACACGAAGACGTCGCTCACGACGACGCTGACGTCCCTCATGAATGCGTTCCAGCCCGACACGATCAGGACGCAGGACTACGTCGGGGCATTCGGTGACGGCGACCACGACGACCACCATGCCGCGTCCTACTTCGCGCGACAGGCCCACCTCGCCTACACGACGTCGCACACGTTCATCGGCTACCAGGACTACGAGACCCAGGACAGACCGCAGAACGTGTCGGGCGCCGACCTGACGGCGAAGACGAACGCCTTCTACGCGTATCTCCAGTTCGACGAGGCTCCCTGCGGGAGCCCACCGAACTGCGGGAGCAATGAGTACGCCTCGTGGCTGAAGCGCCAGTACATCAAGGCGACGGAGTCAGGCACCGACACGACTCCGCCGACCGTCTCCACGGTGACGCCGGCCAGCGGGGCCGGGAATGTCAGCCTGGGGACGGCCGTGAGCGCGACCTTCAGCGAGGCCATCTCGTCGGCGAGCGTCACCTCGACGAGCTTCGTCCTCCGCGACGGCGGCGGCAATGCGGTCGCGGCCTCCGTCGCGGCCAGCGGCTCGACGGCGACGCTGCAGCCGAGCTCGGCCCTCCAGCCCTCCACGACATACACGGCGACGCTCCTCGGCGGGTCGGGCGGAATCAAGGACGCTGCCGGAAACCCGCTCGCTGCGAACTTCTCCTGGTCGTTCACGACGGTCGCGCCGGACACGACACCTCCGACCGTCTCCGCGGTGACGCCCGTCCAGAACGCAGCGAACGTCAGCCTGGGAACGAGCGTGAGCGCGACCTTCAGCGAGGCCATCTCGCCGGGCAGCGTAACCGGGACGAGCTTCGTCCTTCGGGACGGAGGCGGGAACGCGGTCGCGGCCTCGGTCTCCGCGACCGGGGCCACGGCCACCCTGCAGCCGAGCGCGAACCTCCAGCCCTCGACGACCTACACGGCCACGCTTCTCTCCGGCTCGGGCGGGATCAAGGACACGTCCGGAAACGCTCTCGCCGCCGATTTCACCTGGTCGTTCACGACGGTCGTGCCGGACACGACGCCGCCCACAGTCTCGACGGTCACGCCGGCGAACGGCGCCGGCGCCGTCAGCCAGGGAACGAGCGTGACGGCGATCTTCAACGAGACGATCGCCCCAGCGAGCGTCACCGGCTCGAGCTTCGTGCTTCGCAACGCAGGCGGAAACACGGTCGCCGCCTCCGTCTCGGCGAGCGGCTCGACCGCGACCCTGCAGCCGAGCTCGCCTCTCGCTTCCTCCACGACCTACACCGCGACGCTCCTGGGCGGCCCCGGCGGGATCAAGGACACGGCCGGGAACGCGCTCGCCTCTGACTTCTCCTGGTCCTTCACCAGCGCGGCGGGCCCGACCTGCCCGTGCTCCCTCTGGTCGGCGAGCGCCGTGCCACAGACCGCCGCGGCCGACGACAGCACGTCGTACGAGCTCGGCGTCCGCTTCCAATCCGACGTCGGCGGATACATCACCGGAATCCGGTTCTACAAAGGGAGCGGGAACACGGGCACGCACGTGGGCCACCTGTGGACGAACACGGGCACGCAGCTCGCGTCTGCGACCTTCACGAACGAGACGGCAACGGGCTGGCAGTCGGTCACCTTCTCCAATCCCGTCGCCGTCACCGCCGGAACGTCCTACGTCGCGTCGTACGTGGATCCTGCAGGCCACTTCGCCCTCGACCGGCCCTACTTCACGACGGCCCGTGACAACCCGCCGCTGCACGCTCTCGCAGACGGAGCGGGAGGTCTCGCCAATGGCGTCTACCACGTGGGCCCCGGCTTCCCCACGTCGACCTACCAGTCGAGCAACTACTGGGTGGACGTCGTCTTCGTCACGAGCCTCGCCGACACGACGCCGCCCACGGTGTCGAGCGTGAGCCCCGCAAACGGCGCGACCGACGTGAGCCTCGGCACCGGCGTGAGCGCCACCTTCAGCGAGCCCATCTCGCCGGCAAGTGTCACCGGCACGAGCTTCGTCCTCCGGGACGGAGGCGGGAGCGCGGTCGCGGCCTCCGTGTCGGCGAGCGGCTCGACGGCAACGCTGCAGCCGAGCGCGAGCCTGCGGGCCGGAACGACGTACACGGCGACGCTCGTGGGCGGCTCCGCCGGGATCAAGGACACGGCCGGGAACGCTCTCGCAAGCACGTTCAGCTGGTCTTTCACGACGCTCGTGCCGGACACGACTCCGCCGACGGTCGCAAGCGTCACGCCTGCCGACGGCGCCGGCAACGTCAGCCTCGGCGCGAGCGTCAGCGCAACGTTCGGAGAGCCGATCTCCGCGGCCAGCGTGACCGGCGCGAGCTTCCTCCTTCGCGATGGAGGCGGGAACGCGGTCGCGGCCTCCGTGTCGGCGAGCGGCTCCACGGCGACGCTGCAGCCGAGCGCGAGCCTGCAGGCCGGAACGACGTACACGGCGACGCTCGTGGGCGGCTCCGCCGGGATCAAGGACACGGCCGGGAACGCGCTCGCCTCTGACTTCACGTGGTCGTTCACGACAATCCCGGCGGACACGACCCCGCCCGCCGTCACGGCCGTGACTCCGGCGAGCGGCGGCGGAAACGTGAGCCTGGGGACGAGTGTCAGTGCGACCTTCAGCGAGCCCATCTCCGTCGCCAGCGTGACCGGCACGAGCTTCGTCCTTCGCGATGGGGGCGGCAACGCCGTCGCGGCCACCGTCTCGGCCAGTGGCTCCACGGCAACGCTGCAGCCGAGCGCTCCGCTCGCCTCGTCGACCACCTATACCGCCACGCTCCTCTCCGGCACGAACGGGATCAAGGACACGGCCGGCAACGCCCTCGCGGCCGACTTCACGTGGTCGTTCACCACCCTGACCGTCGACGTCTCGCCGCCGAGCTCGACCTTCACCTTCCCGGCTGCCTCGGGTGCATACAACTCGGCCGGCTGGAACGCAGGATGCTCGAGCGGCATCTGCGGCACGTCATCGGACAGCGGCTCCGGCGTCCAGAGGGTCGAGCTCTCGATCCGCCGACTCTCGAACGGCCGCTATTGGAACGGCAGCGGCTTCACCCCCCTGACGGAGACGTGGGTCCTCGCCACGGGGACGACGTCGTGGCGCTACAACCTGGCCGCCTCGAGCCTCGCGGCGGGGAGCTACACGGTGCGGGTCCGGGCGACCGACACTGCCGGGAACGTCGAAAGCCCGAGCTCGCGCACGTGGGTCTACGACAACACGAACCCGAGCTCGACCGTCACCTTCCCGCTCAACAACACGAGCCAAACGACAGCGACATGGAACGCAGGATGCTCCAGCCCCGGCATTTGCGGGACGGCGTCCGACGCCACGTCCGGGGTGCAGCGAGTCGAGGTCTCAATCCGCCGCGGCACGAACGTGTACTGGAACGGCACGTCGTTCTCGAGCTCGACCGAGATCTTCTTCCCGGCGACCGGCACGTCCACCTGGAACTTCGCGTTCCCGGCGTCGAACTTCCCGGCCGCGTCGAGCTACCGCTTCCGCGTCCGCGCAAGGGATAACGCCGGCAACGTCCAGTCTCCCGTTGCCAGGACGATCACGTTCGCGCCCTAGCCGCGCGACGGTTCATGGCCATGCGGGCGCCGCGCAGGAAGCCGTCTGCGCCGCGCTCGACTGAGCACGTGGCCAGAAGCTCCACGGAGCGCTCGACGGCTCGCTCCCGCCGCTCCGGGGTCCAGGCGGCGAGATCGCGCATCGCACCGGCGAGGGCCTCGGAGGCACCGGTGGAAACGACGTAGCCGTTGACGCCGGACTCGACGAGGTCGTCGGCGGCCGCGACCTGATCCGAGGCGATGACCGGGAGGCCGTTGCCGAGGCCCTCGTGCACGACGAGACCCCACGGCTCGTAGAGCGAAGGAACGATGAGCGTGTCGACGTCGGCGTACAGCGCGGGCAGCTCTTGCCCGTCCACGTGGCCGAGCATCCGGATCCGAGGATCGGCCGCCGCGGCAGCCTCGGCTGCACCGGTGAGCGGGCCGTCCCCGGCAATCCAGAGCTCCCCTCCCGCGAAGCGCTCGAATGCCTGCAAGAGGACCTCCAACCCCTTCCGCTCGATGAGCCGCCCCACGAAGAGGAAGCGCGTCTCGGCGCCGCTCCGCCGCCAGTCGCGAGCGGGCGGGCGCTCGGGAACGAGGGCCGTGATGGGAGCGAGGGCGATGCGCTCGGGATCGACTCCCATCGCGACGAGATCCCGGACGTGGCGCGAGCCGTAGGCGAGGCAGGCGTCCGCGGTGCGCATGAAGTGCTTGACCCAGGGGTTCGCGACTCTCCTCGGCCAGGTCGGATGAGGGCGCGTGAAGCTCCCCCACCACGGCACGATGCCCCACTGGCGCCGAGGCCGGGCCGCGAGAGCGGCGATGTTCGCCGGTGACGACCAGATCCCGCCTCCACCCGCGACGATCACGTCGGGCCTGAAGGACGCGAGGGGCCGTAGCGGCCGCTTTGGTAGGTAGAGGTAGGTGTCGAAGCGGGTCCGGAAGCCCGACCCCGCCGCGAGCCACGCGAGGTCGAACGTCCAGGACTCGAGCAGCACGTTGTCGAAGGGGAGCTCGCGCTCCGGCGCCCACTTGCGGTCCCGCTCCATCGTCGTCTCGGAGACGACGAGCAGCTCGCATTCCGACCGGCGGGCGAGCTCCTCGAAGAGCGGCTTCGTGTACGGAGCGACCATGTTGACGATCACGGCGAGCCGCAGAGGCCTGCCCTCGACCGCTTCCATGACCCGCGGCCTCCCCGAAGACTCGCGCGCGACCGTCACGGCTGCGGCCCGACCGGCGCGCGGCCCCGGTCGCCGAGCCAGGTTCGGACGGCTTCGGCGCTCATCCGCTGCCTCGCCTTGACCGCCTCTCGCTTGCGCAACGTCTCGCGCACCATTCCGAGCGTCATCGGGACTGCCTTGAGCGAGCGCGGCGAGAAGACGAGCCGGTGTCCGACCACGAGGAGCTCGCGCCCGAGGATGAACGGAAAATCCCGGGCGAGGTTCGTCAGGTCCTCGTTCTTCAGCAGCATCAGCCACTGGTTCTTCATCGCGTTGATCTGGACGGCGGTCGACTTCTCCAGCTCGTTGCGGTGGAACCTTCTCGCCGCGGCGAGATAGCCCGTCGAGCCGAGCCCGCGCGTGGTTCGCGCGTGGTAGGCGAGTGCGCTCGGCACGTACCAGCACTCCCAGCCGGCGAGGCGGAGCCGCCACGAGACGTCGTGGTCCTCCTTGTGCGCGAAGAAGTTCTCGTCCAGGTACTCGTCGCCGAACCGGATGGTCTCGAGGGCGGAGCGGCGCACGACCATGGCGGCTCCGTCGACCCCGAAAACCTCGAGCTCCTCGTCGAAGCGGCCGTCGTCGCGCTCGCCTTCCCCGCGCGGCATGAAGCGCCGCTGGCGGTTGAGCGCCAGGCCGGCCGTGTCGATCACGTCGGTCGCCCGGTCCGCGGCGAGCTCGTAGCGAAGGATCTTGCCGATCGCGGCTCCGGCTCGCGGTCGGCGCTCGAAGAACGCGGAGATCTGCGCCAGGTACTCCTGGGTCGGGAAGAGGTCTGCGTTGCAGAACATGACGAGGTCTCCCGACGTCTCCCTGATGCCACGGTTGATCGCCCGTGCGAAGCCCGCCTCGAAACCCATCTCGACGACCCGCACGCGCTCGTCCGCGGCGTGCTCGCCGAGGGCGGCCTCCACGTCCTGAGCGGGGTCGTTGTTCAGAACGACGACCTCGACCGCGCCGGGCTCGGGGGCCAGGAACGTCGGCAGCGACCGGCGGATCAGCTCGGCGTCCCGGTACGTGGGGATCAGGACGCTGACGCGCGGCGAACCGTGGCTCGTTTCCATCGCTCTCCTCCACACTCTCCCAGGTCGCTCTCGCGCGGCTGCGCCACGCTCCCTCGGCCTCCACTATCGGGACCGATCCGATCGCTGTCAACCGCCCGGGAGACCCGGAGGAACGGGTCAAATCGGCGGCCTTGACTACCCATTCGGCCAGCACAGATCCAGGGAGGTCCTCGGTAAAACAAGAGCATGCGCAAGGAGGGACCGCGCATGCCTCGCCCAATGACGCGGCTCGTCTTGGTCGGTGTCACCACCGCTGCCGTGCTCCTCGGAGCGACAGTACGCGCCGATGCCACGGGGAGGCATGCGAAGCAGCCGGAGCACATGCTCGCAGCCCGCACGGCACCTTTGGCCGCGGAGGCGACGTTGCCGAGCGGCTTCCAGGAATCGACGGTGTTCTCCGGCCTCACCTTTCCGACGAACTTCCGCTTTTCGCCCGACGGGCGGGTCTTCGTCGCCGAGAAGAGCGGGAAGATCGAGGTCTTCGACAACCTCGACGACTCGACGCCGACGCTCTTCGCCGACCTCAGGCAAGAGGTGGACGACTACTGGGATCGTGGGCTTCTCGGACTCGCTCTCGACCCGGGGTTCCCGGCCGTGCCGTACGTCTACGTCCTCTACACGTACGACGCGCCCCCCGGGAAGACGGCCCCGATCTGGCATGACGCGTGCCCGACGCCGCCGGGGCCGACGACCGACGGCTGCGTCGTCACGGGCCGCCTCTCCCGTCTGACGGTCGACGAAGCCACCGGGACCGCTGGGACCGAGGACGTCCTCCTCGAGGGCTGGTGCCAGCAGTATCCGAGCCATTCGGTGGGGGACCTCCGGTTCGGGCTCGACGGCGCCCTCTACGTGAGCGGGGGCGAAGGGAGCAATTTCGTGAACGCGGACGACGGCCAATGGGGCGGCACCTTGCCGAACAGCACGAACCCCGTGACCCCGAAGAATCCCTGCGACGATCCCCCTGCCGGCATCGGCCATGACGAAGCCTCGCCGACCGCCGAGGGCGGCGCACTCCGGAGCCTCAGCCTTCACCGAGTCGCCGGGCCTGCCGTCCTGAGCGGGACCGTCCTGCGCGTCGATTCGGCAACCGGAGACGCCATGCCCGACAACCCGCTCGCGGCGAGCTCCGACGCCGTCGCCCGGAAGATCGTCGCCGAGGGGCTGCGCAACCCATTCCGCTTCGCCCTCCGCCCCGGAACCGACGATCTCTGGGTCGGGGACGTCGGCTGGAACGACTGGGAGGAGATCAATCGCAATCCGACGCCCAAGACGACCGTGGCCAACTTCGGCTGGCCGTGCTACGAGGGCGATGACCGACAGCCGACGTACGAGAGCTTTCTCCTGAACATCTGCACCGGTCTCTACGACCTCGAGGGGTCGGACGACCCGAGCGAGGCGCGCTCGCCGTACTTCACGTACAACCACGACGACAGCGTCGTCTCAGGCGACGGGTGCACGACGGGGAGCTCGTCGGTCACCGGGTTGGCCTTCTACGAGAGCGGCACCTATCCGAGCTCGTACGCCGGGGCGCTGTTCTTCGCCGACCACTCGCGCAACTGCGTCTGGGTGATGCCCGAGGGATCGGACGGCGTGCCGGACCCCTCGCAGATCTCCGAGTTCCTGAGTCCTGCAGCCGGTCCCGTCGACCTCGAGATCGGACCGGGAGGCGACCTCTTCTACGCCGGGTTCGACGACGGCACGATCCGGCGGGTTCAGTACTTCTCCGGGAACCAGCCGCCGATCGCCGTCGCCACGGCCACCCCGCAGAACGGCACGGCTCCACTCGAGGTGCAGTTCGACGCTTCCGGCTCCCACGACGCCGATCCGGGAGACACGCTGAGCTACTCGTGGGACCTGGACGGCGACGGGACCTTCGGCGACTCGACGGAGGAGGCTCCCACATACGTCTACGAGAACCCCGGCATCTTCCACCCCGCAGTTCGGGTGAGCGACGACAGCGGCGGCACCACTCGAAGCTCGCTCTTCACGATCTCCGCGGGCAACACACCACCGGAGCCGGTGATCGACATGCCCGGTTCCTCGCTCACGTGGGCAGTGGGTGACCCCATCGACTTCCAGGGCCATGCCGACGACGACCAGGACGGCAGCGAGCCCGCGACGCGACTCACATGGTCGGTGATCGTCCACCACTGCCCTTCGAACTGCCACACGCACGGGATCCAGACGATGCCCGGTGTGGCCAGCGGGTCCTTCGCGGCGCCCGACCATGAATACCCCTCCTACCTCGAGCTGAAGCTGACGGCGACGGACGCCAACGGCCTCTCCGCTTCGACCTCTGTCGACCTTCAGCCGCAGACCGTCGACCTGACCCTGAAGTCGAAGCCGGCCGGGCTCGGGCTGAGCATCAACACGTTCAGCGGCGAGGCGCCCTTCACGCGGACGGTCATCGTCGGCTCCGCGAACTCGCTCAGTGCCGGGGATGAGACGGTGAACGGGATCCCGTACACGTTCTCGTCGTGGTCTGACGGAGGCGAGGCTGCCCACAACCTCGTCGCGCCCGCGATCCCGCAGACCTACATCGCCAGCTTTTCCTGGCCCGACCATCCACCGGTCGCGAAGTTCTCGGCCAAGCCGACCAAGGGGCGGATTCCGCTCAGGGTCACGTTCAAGGGCGGCGGCTCGTGGGATCCCGACGGCGACAAGCTCGTGTTCTCCTGGGATCTCAACGGCGACGGGGTCTACGGCGACTCGCACTCGATCCGCCCGAAGCACGTCTACAAGAAGCACAAGAAGTTCACGGTGCGGCTGCGCGTGAGCGACAGGCGCGGTGGCGTCGACACGGCGAAGACGACGATCCGCGCCAAAGGCTGAAAAGCCGGCTTCGTCCCTGGGCCGAGGAGAGGGCCGAAAGGAGCGGCCACCGCCCGACCAATCGAGGGTGGCCGCAAAGCACGCCGTGAGGCGCACCGCCCATGATCCCGAACGCGAAGCGCGACGGCATCCCTCGAACGAGGGACAGGGCAGGCTGTCCCGCTTGGTCTCCGGGACCGCCTGCCCCATTCCATGCGCCCGGGTCGGGATACCCGAGCCTCGGCGACGGTCGCGGCCAACTGTCACCGCGGCGCGAGGCTACTCCTGTCCGGGTACCTCGTGCTACTGGTCCCACGGCTAGGTTTCCGTTCGGCGGCCTGCAATCGGCGAGCGCGGCCCCGAAGCCAGCCTCGCCAGGGCGTAGGCACACACGAACCTGGCAGCCGGAGCGGCGGGATCGCCCTTCGCCCGTAGGACCGCATAGCGCGCGGCACCACGTGCGAGCGTGGCGAGCGCGCCGGCCCGCCCGGCGCCGCCCCGTGCCTCCGCGCGTCCGCGCGCCCGGAACGCATTGGCGAAGTAGTCCTCCGTCAGCCTCTCCGGAGGGACGAGATGGCGGGCCACCGCCGCCGGCTCGTACCAGGTCTCCAGACCGTGCCGCGCAAGCCGCCGCTGCAGGTCCTCCTCCTCGCCGCGGTCGAGGGGATCGGCGGGCCGCACCCCGCGCGCAGGATCGAAGCCGCCGAGCGCGAGGGCGGGCTCGACCCGAACGCTGAAGTTCCCGCCCCAGACATAGCCGACCCTGGGCGCCTGGTCGAGCCGCCTGCGCTCGCCCCCGAGGTCGAGCACCGAGACGACGTAGAGGAGGTAGTCGGCCAGCCAGGGCGGGCGAGGAGCCTGCCACTCCGGCAGGAGTGGGCCGCCGATGCAGGCCACGTCCTCCGCCGATTCGCTCCACGCGCGGCGAAGCGCGTCCAGCCACCCAGGCTGGACACGGACGTCGTCGTCCACGAAGCAGACGACGGGACGGGCTGCCTCTCGAAGCGCGCGATTGCGCGCCGCCGAGATGCCCCCGTCAGGCTCGGCGATTGCCCGTGGGCCCGCCACGTTCGCAGCGAGAAAGGCCTCCGCTGCCTGCTGCGTGCCGTCGCTCGAGCCGTTGTCGACGACGAGGAGCTCGTCGTCCGGGCCGAGCTCGCCCACGATCGCCTGGAGGGCGCCGAGCAGGCGCTCCTGCCGGTCCCGGGTGGGAACGGCGACGGTGAGGCCCCGCACTAGGCCGGGACGAGGCCGGCGAGCGGCTTCCCGTCCAGCCCCTCGGGCTCCGGAACGCCGAGCAGCGCGAGAATCGTCGGAGCGAGGTCGAGCACGTTGCCCTCGACGCGGGCGCCCGGGGCGATGCCGGGTCCCATCGCCCAGAGGCGCGACTCGACGGTGTGGTCGCCGGAGCGCGGCGTCTCCGGACCGTACTGGTGCAGCCTGAGCAAGCCGGCCGACGGAGATTGTGCGGAGTTGAGCTGCCCGAGATCGGTGCGAAAGACGACCATGACGTCGGGGATGTCGGGATGGTGGTCCGGGCCGAAGGCCTCCTCGGCCGTGACGACGCGCTCGACGATCGGCTCTCCGCTTTCGGGGTCCTCGAGCGCGTGCAGCTCGCGGCGGAGGTCGGCCACGAGCGCCTCGACCTCGTCGGGCTCGACCTGCCCGTAGGGCTCACGCCCCTTGAGGTTGAACCTGATTCCTCCGCAGCGGTTGTTGGGGATCGCGATCGCCCTCGTGTCGGGCGACTCGAGCGGAAGCGGAAGCGATCCCGCGCGCGCCTGGATCCGCCTGCGCAGCGGGCCGGGGACGAGCGTGCGGACGACGCCCTTGACCGTCGTCGGCGTCCGCGAGCGCACCTGGGCGGTGGCGCCGCTGCCGGAGCCGAAGCCCGTGCGGATGAGAAACTCGGGCAAGAGCTGGTAGCCGCCGACGGACGTGCCCATCCCGTGGCTCGCGAACACGAGCACGGTCGTTTCCGGGCCCGCCGCGTCGAGCAATGCCCCGATGCCCTTTCCGACCTCGAGGTAGACCGTCTTCACCGCCAGCCTCAGCTCCTCGGGCGCATCCGGATCGTGGCCAGGCTGGTCGGGGTCGAAGTAGTGCCAGAACTGATGGCCGACGCAGTGCGTCTCGCCGAACGCGCAGACGAACAGGTCCCATTCCTCGCGGCCGAGGAAGTCGAGCAGCATCTGCGTCTTCAGCTTCGCGCCGTCGACGAGGCCGTCGAGGAGCTCCCGGAACCCCTCTTCTCTGTAGCCGTGCGAGTCGCACTTGACGACCGGGTGGTCGCCCCAGCGCTCACGGATCTCCTCGAGCACGTCGGGCGGGTCGCTCGCGACGGCGAAGTTGCGGTCGTGGAGGCCCCACTCGGTGAGCATGAAGCCGTTCAGACCTTCGGCGATGATCGTCTGCGGCTGGTCGACCACCGCGACACGCAGGCCCGCGTCGGAGACGTAGCTCCAGTAGTGCGGGAAGCCGGCGATGTCCTCAGGCTCGAGCTTGCGCAGGGCGGTCTCCCCGGAGTGGATCTGGCGCGGGTGGTAGTACTGGGCCGTCCGGCCGCCGGATATTCCCGTCGTGAGCTCCGGCCAGATGGCGCCGGGAAGCGTCTCGAGCGAGTTGCCGAGGCGGACGACGGCGCCCTGCTCCGCGAGCCGCGCGAACGCCGGCAGCTCGCCCTCGGCGGCCCACCTCTCGAGGAGGGTTGCCTCGGCAGCGTCGAGCCCGATGACGAGAACTTTGGCCGACATGGTTCGCCCTAGAAGACCGGCGTCTCGCGCCAGACTCCCCACACGTCACGTAGGGAATCGCACATCTCGCCCATGGTCACGTAGGCCCGGGAGGCGTCGATGATCGCCGGCATGAGGTTGGTGTCGGCTTCCCCGGCGTCGTGCTTGAGTCGGGCGAGCGCCGACTCGACCGCCGCGGAGTCGCGACGCGCGCGGAGCGCTCGGACGCGCTCGACCTGCTTCAGCTCGAGCGCCTCGTCGATCTTCAGGATCTCGACCTCGCGCTCGTCGGGGTCGCCGTAGCGGTTGACACCGACGATCACCCGGTCGCCGGCCTCGACCTCGCTCTGGAACCGGAAGGACGCCTCGGCGATCTCGCGCTGGAAGAAGTTCTCCTTGATCGCCTCGACCACCCCGCCGAGGTCGCGGATGCGCGCGAAGTAGTCGTAGGCCTCCTGCTCGAGCCGGTTGGTCAGGTCCTCGAGGTAGTAGGAGCCGCCAAGCGGGTCGATGGTGCTCGCCACGCCCGTCTCGTGGGCGATCACCTGCTGCGTGCGCAGGGCGAGCTTGACGGCGTGCTCGGTCGGAAGCGCGAGCGCCTCGTCGAAGGAGTTCGTGTGCAGCGACTGGCAGCCGCCTAGCACGGCGGCGAGCGCTTCGAGCGCGGTGCGCACGATGTTCACCTCGGGCTGCTGTGCGGTCAGGGAGACGCCGGCCGTCTGCGCGTGGAAGCGCATGAGCCACGAGCGCGGGTTCTTCGCCCCGTAGCGCTCGCGCAGCTCCTTGGCCCAGATCCGCCGGGCGGCGCGGTACTTCGCCACCTCTTCGAAGAAGTCGATGTGCGCGTTGAAGAAGAAGGAGAGCCGCGGCGCGAAGTCGTCGACCTCGAGGCCGCGCTCGATGCCGGCCTCCACGTACGCGAACCCGTCGGCGAGCGTGAAGGCGAGCTCCTGCGCGGCGGTCGAGCCGGCCTCGCGGATGTGGTAGCCGGAGATCGAGACCGGGTGCCACAGCGGGACGTTGCGCGCGCAGTACTCGATCATGTCCACGCAGAGCCGCATGGACGGCTCCGGCGGGAAGATCCATTCCTTCTGCGCGATGTACTCCTTGAGGATGTCGGTCTGGATCGTCCCGCGCAGACGGTCCTGCGGGACTCCCTGCTCCTCGCCGACGCAGATGTAGAAGGCGAGCAGCATCGCCGCCGGCGCGTTGATCGTCATGGAGGTCGAGACCTCGCCGAGCGGGATCCCGGCGAAGAGGTGCTCCATGTCCTCGAGGGAGTCGATCGCGACCCCTTCGCGCCCGACCTCGCCGAGGGACCTCGCGTGGTCGGAGTCGTAGCCCATCAGCGTGGGCATGTCGAATGCCGTCGAAAGCCCCGTCTGCCCGTGGTCGAGGAGATAGCGGAAGCGGGCGTTCGTCTCCTCGGCCGTGCCGAAGCCGGCGAACTGCCGCATCGTCCAGAGGCGGCCGCGGTACATCGACGGGTAGACGCCTCGCGTGTACGGGAACGAGCCGGGGTAGCCGAGGTCACGGTCGTAGTCGATCTCGACGTTCTCGGGCGTGTAGAGAGGCTCGTTGTCGAGACCCGAGATCGTCGTGAACAGGCCGTCGCGCTCGGGCGTGGAACCGTATTGGTCCCGCCGCCACTCCCCGGTCGAGCCGGCCCCCTGCCGGTCTTTCGTCGTGGCCATGGGCGGGTTTCATTGTACGGCCCGCCGCCTAACGCCTTCAGTCAACGCGCCGTCGACTAAAGTCCAGACGGACATCTCTTCAACGCAAAGAGGCACCCCCATGCCCGCAACGCAGTTTCTTCGGACGGGCGCCCTGCTCGTCCTGGCGCTCGCCGCCCTGCTCTGGATTCCCCTCGCCGGGGCCACACACGCGCCGCCGGGGACGAAGCTCTGGGCCTATGAGTCGAACGCCCCGCCCACCGCTCGCATCTACCAGTACGACATCGCGACCGACACCTTCGAGACGAGCTGCCTGCCCACGCCCTCGGGCAACGGCCGCGCGATCGCCTTCGACCCGCAGGACTCCAACCTCTGGTATGCGTTCATCGGGCCGGCCGACGGGTTCATCCACAAGACCACCCGGCCCCCCGAGTGCGTCCACGTCACCCAGATCCCCTTCGGCGACGGGCCGGGCGGCGCCACGCAGGACGACATCGGTGCTCTCGACCTCGAGCCCGGCACGAACCGTCTCTGGGCCGCCGGCTACACGCCCGTGGCGGACAGGCAGGTCCTCTACCAGGTGAACGCGTCCACCGGCGCGATCCTCAAGGCATGCTCGGTACCGAAAGCGCTCTTCGACCCGGGCGGAAACGACACGCTCGCGTACACGGAGCAGGTCGGTACGCTCCCGGCGGGCTCGTACCTCCTGACGGACGCAGGCGAATTCAACACGCTCGACCCGCTCCAGGTCGTCGACGCGTCGAGCGCTGCCCCCTACGCCGGGCCGGAGTTCGTCCCGCCCTGCATCGTCGTCGCGACCTTCGACCCACCTGTCGGCGTCACCGGGATCGACGTCGAGGACCCGCCGCCCAACGACCTGATCGCGACCGACACCCAACTCATCTACGACTTTGGCGACGCGCCGTATACCCTCGTCGGCGCCGTCATGCCCGCGACGCCGGCCGACTCGCTCGAGGACATCACGCTCGGCGTGCCGCAGGTAGCGGAGAACGAACCGTTCGCACTCGACCTCTCTCCTGCGGCGGCCTCGAACCAGGTCGGGACGCAGCACTGTGTCACCGCGACGGTCACCGACGAGGGCGGCCAGCCGGTCGCCGGCGTCAGCGTGGTCTTCGACGTGACCGGGACCTCGACGCAGCACGACACGGTGGCGACGAACGCCTCCGGCCAGGCGGTCTTCTGCTACACGGGGCCGCCCCTGCCCGGCACAGACGTCATCCACGCCTTCGCCGATGCGAACGGCGACGCGACGCAGGGAGCCCCGCCGCCGGCCGGCGACGAACCGGCCGACGTCGCGTCGAAGACCTGGGTGCCGCCTGTCTCGACACCGGGGTGCACGATCAAGATCACGCAGGGCGGTCGCATCACCGCGCTGAACGGGGACCCCGCCACGTTCGGCGGAAATGCCGACGTCGACGTGACCGCAAGCGGTCAGCAGCAGTACCAGGATCACGGGCCCGCGGCCGACGTCGACTTCCACTCCATCGACGTCGACTCCGTCATTTGCAGTCCCGACGGCCGCGAGGCCGAGATCTACGGCGACGGCACCGTCAACGGCAGCGGATCCTTCCCGTACCGGATCCGCTGCCGCGACGTCGCCGACCCCGGAACCGGCGTCGACCGGTACGGAATCGTGATCGGAAACGGCTACGCCTCGGGCGACCGGACGCTCGAAGGCGGAAACGTCAAGATCCATGATTAGACGCGGGTTTTAGGCGGCGCGGCGGCCCAAAACGGGTCGCCGCGCCGCTTCACTTCGAATCCGTCCCTCGAACGAGGGGTTTTAAAGCGGCCGCTGACCGCTTTCTTACCGACTTCCGGCCCTCGGCTCCCCGCCGCTTTCGATACCGAGATTGTCACGGCAGGGATGCACAGGGCAAACCTGCGGCAGGAGAAAGGAAGTCAGATGCACATGTTCGACTTCGCAGCTCGTCACCCGCTGCGCGCGTTGGGCGCTCTCTCGGCGCTCGTCGCCGCAGTCGCGGTGGCCGTTGGGTCGAGCGCGAGCTTCACGGCCAGCTCGGCGAACCCGAGCAACACGTTCGCGGCCGGGACGCTCTCGATCCTCAACTCGAAGGAGGGCCTCGCGGTCCTGACAGCAAGTGGCATGAAGCCCGGCGACTCCGCGACTGGCACGGTCGACGTCCAGAACAGCGGTTCGCTCTCCGGCGCCTTCACGCTCTCCCGCTCCGGCATCGTCGACTCTGACGGAGCCAACCCGATGTCGGCCAAGCTCGACCTCGTCGTCAAGGATTGCGGCGACTTCTCGAGCGGCACGCCGACCTGCGACGTTGGCGATCCCGTCAAGTACACGGGCACGATCGCGGCGATGAGCTCGGCCGTTTCCCTGGGTACGTTCGTCACGAACGAGAAGCACCGGTACGAGTTCGCGGTCACCTTCAACTCGTCGGCGGACAACGCCTACCAGGGCGACAGCTCGAGCGTCCAGTTCGACTGGAACGCCTCCTAAGGCGGAGTACCGAGCAAGGCGTCGGGGCCGCAAGTCCTGCGGCCCCTTCTGCTCACCACTCCAGGCCCAGGAGACGGAGATGACAAAGACGGCGTACGACGATCGCTACCGCTGGGAGCCAAGGCGCCCGAAGCGGCGGCTCGGCTCGTTCCTCGCGACCGCGCTTTGTGCGGTCTGCTTGGGGCTCGCAGGGCTCATGCTGCTGCCGGGCTTCTTCGGCTACCAGCGGTACGTGATCACGAGCGGCTCGATGACGGGCACGTACGACCGCGGCTCTGTCGTCTTCGACGAGGTGGTTCCGGTCGCCGACCTGCAGGTCGGCGACGCGATCACCTACACGCCGCCCCCGGGCTCCGGCCCGAGCGGCCGCATCACGCACAGGATCGTTTGGATCGGCTCCGACCAGTTCGGCCGGCGGGCCATTCGCACGAAGGGCGACGCCAACGACGCGACCGATCCCTGGACCTTCACCCTCGACGGAGAGACGCAGGCTCGCGTCTCCTTTCATGTCCCCTACGTCGGCTACGTGCTTTCCGTGCTCGCGATCCGCGAAGCGCGGATGGTCTTCATCGGGCTCCCGGCGCTCCTCATCGCCTTCGCAGTGATCGCGGGCGTCCGCCGTGAGCTGCGCAAGGCCGCGACCGGGGCGGCAAACCCGGAGGCTCGCTCGTGAGGCTCCGGGCCATCGCAGCCCTGCTCGCTGTCGCGGCGGTCGTGACCGCGGGCGTCAGGTTCTCCGGCGCTGCCTTTACGGCGGCGAGTGCCGATCCTTCGAACGGCTTCACGGCATCGAACGCCTTCAACCTGACCGCGACGATGACCGACCCGGGCCCGTATCTCCACGCCACGGCCACGCTCGGCGCGACAGCGTCGGACGGCGAGGACGGCTCGTCGATCTCGTCCGTGAAGATCCAGCGCTCGCCCGCGGGCGCCGGCACCTGGACGGACGTCTGCACCGACCCGACGTCTCCGTATTCCTGCTCGTTCGACACGACGGCAGTGGGAGACGGCCTCTACGACTTCCGCGCAATCGCAACGAATACCGCGGGCGGAACCGCAACGTCGACGACGGTTACGAACCGGCGCGTCGACAACACGGCTCCGACCGCGGGCCTCACCGACCCGGGCACACCGCTGCGTGGCACGGTCACGGTCGACGCGACGGGCACCGACGGGGGCTCGGGCGTCGCAAACGTGGCGATCCAGCGCTCGCCTGCGGGCGCCGGAACGTGGACGACCATCTGCACCGACACGAGCTCGCCGTATTCGTGCTCCTGGAACACGGCGGGCGTCTCGGACGGGCTCTACGACCTCCGCGCGGTCTCGACCGACAACGCAACCAACTCGACCAACTCGACGGTCGTCACCAACCGCCGGGTGGACAACACGGCCCCGACGGCGACCATGACGAACCCCGGCTCGCCGATCACCGGCTCGAAGACGTTCGACGGAACCTCGACGGATACCGGAGGGTCGGGCGTCGCCTCG
>Ga0207674_10001237_pt1 | contig 33330 bp, 21 predicted proteins | sample KBSCornC72_FD_184303 | JGI IMG/M metagenome (GOLD analysis project Ga0207674, IMG submission 184303) | Corn rhizosphere microbial communities from Kellogg Biological Station, Michigan, USA - KBS Corn C7-2 (SPAdes) (version 2) | ecosystem: Host-associated > Plants > Roots > Rhizosphere > Soil ...
CACGGTTCGACAGGACGACGGCTACCCATGCCAACCGATTTGTGATCAAGTGGGAGCCGGAGTACGTTCCCGTTCCTGGTGCCGGACTTCAAGGAGTTGCACTTCTGCAGTGGGATCCAACTAAATTTGTTGCCACAAGGCTCTCCGTGATCTTGAAACTTCGCAATCTAAGCTTCCTTCAGTAGTTTTCTCTCCGGTTATAGTTTAAGGCGGCGTGATGATTTGCCCAGTATTTTTACGGATTGCTGGCAAGCGATCGTGAGCGTAGAGTTTCGTTCGCATAAAGCGAACAATTCGTGTTTTGGCAGAGATCGCCTCGAGTATTAGCTGCGAGTGCGGGCGATCGGTTTTGAGCAATCGAGGCAGATTTCTTTTAGAACATCACTGCGCCCAACCGCTTGAACTCGCAGTTTCTTGAAAAACCCACTAACTCTCCGTCCTCCTGTGTAATTGCCCAAAGACAATTGAGAAGTCGGGGGAGTCCCAACGCCCAAATAGAGAGTTGCGATGAAGTCCTCTATTCGCATCAATAAGAAGTCTACGGCGGTCTCTTCGCTGCAGGCTCTGAGATGGACGCTTCTCTCTACATTCCTGATTGCCCCATCTCCCTCTTGGAACATCCAGTCTGTACATGGAAGCGCCGCCCAAAATACCAAATTTAAAGTATTGGCCAAGCCACTAACAAAGGATAACTTTATAGGACTTAAACAGGCTGACATCCGAATTGATGACTATTTGTTTTTGCTGATCGTACAGAGCGTTGAAGGTATGAAGGGAGCCATTTCGAGGCCGCCGATTAATAGGGTTCTGGTTCTTTCCTTCGTTGTTATTCTGCTCTGCCACACCGTTCACGCACAATCCACTGCTTCCATCGAAGGACAAGTCATTGATCAGAACGGTGCGATTTTACCTTCGGTCGAAATCACTGTTGTGAGCAACAACATCGGCATAATGCGCGTAGGCGCAACGGACGATGATGGTCGTTATCAAATTGCTGCTCTTCCAGTCGGTTCCTATCGAATTGAGGTCAGAGCTGAGGGATTTCAAACGCAGATCATCGAGAGATTGAACCTAGAGGTTGGCCGTACCGTCAAGCTGAACTTTCAACTTCGCGTGGGTGAGGTGTCTCAGGCGGTCACAGTCTCGACAGCTAATGACTTGGTTGAACATTCAAATGTTTCCATTGATCACGTGGTCGATCAACGGATGGTTCAGGAGACGCCGCTCAACGGTCGCTACTTTTTGGATCTTGCATTGAGGGTCCCGGGGTCAGTTACCCCTCCGCAAGGTGCTTTCTCCGCAGCGCCCATGCGAGGTTTGGGATCTCTAGCGATTAACACAGGCGGCAATCGTGAAGAGATGGTCAACTACCAGGTTAACGGAATCACTCTCAACAACCTGACCTTTGGCTCGATAAGCTTTCAACCGTCAATCAACACTATCCAGGAATTTAAGGTCGACAACTCAACTTTCAGCGCTGAATACGGTCAAAGCGGGGGCGCCGTAGTCAACCTTGCGACACGCTCCGGTTCCAACGAATTTCATGGTGAAGTGTTTGAGTTTCTTCGGAACGACGCACTCGATGCTCGTAATTTCTTCGAATCAACTTCACAGCACCCCGCGCCCTTCAAGCGTAATCAGTTTGGCGGCAACGTGGGAGGCCCGATCATCAAAAAAAAGTTATTCTTTTTCTTCTCTTACGAGGGGCTGCGCCAGCGCCAGGGACTCAACCTCAACAGCGTTGTTTTAAGCGAAGCACAGCGCGCGTCGGTGACTGATCCGGTAATCGCAAAGTTAATCGAGTTCATACCACGGCCCAATTTAGTCGACTCGTCCGGGACACCTCGGTTTGTCGGGACGGATAACGCTCCAGTTGACGTGGATCAATGGACCACAGACATCAGTTATGTTTTGAATGAACAAGACACCCTGCACGGATACTATGCGGTTCAACGCCTAGATTCGCGGGAGCCCATTAGAACGGGTAACACCATTCCTGGCTTTGGCAATAACACTAACGTTCTGAGGCAAATCTTCACATTGAACGAGACGCACATCTTCGGTCCGAATCTCGTAAATGAGGCTCGCATGGGATTCAACCGTTTCTCGTCAACCAGCGATCCGAATGCGCAACTTAACCCGGCAGATTTTGGTATCCGCAATGGCATCGACGTTCCAATCGGACTACCCCAAATCAATGTTGCCGGTGGGGTTCTCAACTTGGGCGGTCCCGCAGCCCAACCATCTGGACGCGGCGACACAACCTTTGTCGTAGCGGACAACGCTAGTTGGCTCTCTGGTCTGCATTCATTGAAGTTTGGTGGGGAATACCGTCAGTTTCTAAACAACAATTTCCGGCAAGGGACCGGCTCGTTCAACTTCCCAACCGTTGAGGCGTTTTTGAGCGGCACCGCAAACTCGTTCAATCTAACTCTCGGTAGCCAGTCAAGTAGTATTGCCCAGGGTGCACTGGGTTTCTTTGTCCATGACAATTATAAAGCGCGACCGAATTTGACGCTGGACTTTGGTCTACGATACGAGTGGAATATGACGCCGAGTGAGCGTTATGATCGGTTTATCGTGTTCGATCCCGAGAGCGCTTCACTTATCCGCATCGGGTCAGGAATCGATGCCATTTATCACGAGAACAACAAGAACTTTCAACCGCGCGTTGGCTTTGCATGGACTCCTTTCGGCGGGGGCAAGACAGTGTTGCGCGCTGCTTATGGAATATATGTTGACCAACCGATGACTAGCGTGGTGACGCCAACCAGCGGAAATCCACCTCTAGCGATCCCGCTTACCTTCGCCGGCAGCGTCCGTCTCGACAACGCGATCGACGTGGCTGGTCCCGTCAGCCTTGCACCTCAAACTGTGGACCATGACTTCGACAACGCATATATGCAGTCGTGGAATTTGAACGTGCAGCATCAGTTCACGCCTTTTGTGGTGATGTTCGGCTACATTGGATCCAAGGGCACACACCTGATCACTCGACGCAATCTCAACCAGCCCGTGAATGGCGCACGTCCGTATCCGGCGTTATCCAACTCGAGCCCGATATTACCAGGTGCACCGCTTGGGAATATCACCCAGGCGGAAAGCTCAGGTAATTCGAGTTACAACGCTCTTTGGGTGACAGCAAGGCGGCGGCTTACACGTAATTTGCAATTCGATGCTTCTTACACCTGGTCCAAGTCACTCGACTATAGTTCATTCAGCACGCGAGGAATCGTGATCCAGAACAGTTATGATCTTGACGCGGACCGCGGTCTATCTGACTTCGATGCCCGTCATCGCTTTGTAGTCACTGCATTATACGAATTACCATTTCACCAAAATCGATTGGTAGATGGATGGCAGCTGTCAGCGATCGTGCAATCGCAAAGCGGCAACGCATTCAACGTCGTCACTACCAACAGTTCTGTTAACGGCCTAGCGGGCACACTCAGGCCCGACGTTAATGGTCCAATCAATATCCTCGGCCGAGTTGACGGCTGGTTCGACACCTCAGTTTTTACGGCGGTCGAGCGTCTTGGCAATTTGGGTCGAAACGCGGTGATCGGTCCCACCTTCAATAACACAGATTTTTCGATCACCAAGACTACGAAGCTTGCGGAGAACCTTCGTATACAACTGCGGGCAGAATTCTTCGACCTCTTCAATCACGCAAATTTTGGGCAGCCGAACAATGTAGTCGGCAGCCCGGCGTTTGGGCTGATCACGAACACACGTTTCCCCACTGGTGAATCCGGTTCGTCACGCCAGATTCAGTTTGCTATGAGGCTAATGTTCTAGGGGATGACGATAAGAGAGAGCCTGTGAAAATCGGTCGTCTACCGCCGTTGCTGGTTTTGTTGGCGCTCTCGTGGCTGCCATTGGTGATCCCCGCTCAGCAATTGCCGGCACCCAAGAGAGTATTGGTGCTCTACTGGTACGACAAAAGCTACCCGGGTCATGTCTTATGGGACCAGAGTTTTCAAGCAGTCCTAAAGTCTATTCCTGACAACATTGAATATTATCCGGAATATCTGGAGGTTAATCGGTTCCCAGGAGAGAACCAATCACAGGTTTTACATGACTATCTCCTTAACAAGTATTCCGACCGCAGCATCGACGTAGTAGTCGCACACTCTGATGCCGTACTGAATTTTCTTTCCAAATATGATGACCTTTTCCCACAGGTCCCGATCGTGTTCTACGGAAGCAGTCGGCCTCTACCGAGTGAGATCCAAGTTCACCCGGCAATGACTGGTGTCGCCGTGATCACCAGCTACAAGCAGACTCTCGATCTCGCATTGAGCTTAAATCCGGATGTAAACCAGGTATTCGTCGTTAGCGGTTCCCTCGTAGCTGACAATAGAATTGAGGCAATGGCCCGCGAAGAACTTCGGGGATTTGAGGGCCGAATAAAAATAAATTACCTGACGAATCTCTCTCCAAACCAATTGATTGCCAGGACCGCAAGTTTGCCGGAGCATTCGATTGTAATCTACGCCTGGCAACAGGCACTGGATGAGAAAGGTAAGCTCTGGGAGACAGGAGACATTCTCTCTTCGATTTCAAAGTCCACTCCGGTTCCTATCTTTGGTATGTCAGCTCCTTTAATTGGTCGTGGAATCGTCGGCGGTCACGTATACACAGTCGAATCTGCGGCTGGCAAAGTGGCAGAATTGACGAGAAGAATTGCCAACGGCGAGAGGGCACAGGACATCCCGTTCCAAAACGCGCCAACGGTCCCGATGTTTGACTGGCGCGAGTTGCGACGTTGGAAAATCAGCGAGGATAGCTTGCCCCCGGGGAGCGTGATTGAGTTTAGGGAAGTGACGTTCTGGGGAGTGTACAAATGGTACATAGTCGGGCTTACCGCAGCCTGCATCCTTGAAGCCTTGCTTATAGCATGGTTGTTGGTCATGAGGGCCAGACGTCTGCATGCGGAGTTGGAAAGCGTTCGACTTGCTTCGGTTGCTGTGGCTGAGCGAAGGCGCCTCGATGAAGTTGTTTCAAACGTGCCAGGCGTTGTCTGGGAGGCGCGCTCTGACGCGATTACAGGCACGGGTAAACCAACCTTCATAAGTGAATACGTTGAGAAGATTTTGGGCTATAGCGCTGACGAGTTTTTATCGACACCAGGGTTAGGGGTGAATCTTGTCCATGAAGAAGATCGCAAAAGAGTTATTCGTGAGGGTGAGGACATTGCAGAGACAGGTGGATCGATCCAATTTCGGTGGTTAGCGAAAGATGGGCGAGTAGTTTGGGCTGAAGCTCATTTGAGCCCGATTCTGGATGAGGCAGGAACGGTCATCGGCATGCGTGGTGTCACTCTGGACATAACCGAACAGAAGATGGCTGAAATAGCGCACCGGCTAACCGAAGAGAGAAACCGAGCAATCCTCAATGCGATTCCTGACCAGATGTTTCTGCAAACTCGCGACGGAGTCTATCTTGACTATCATCCGCAAGGGCGATCCGATCTCTCCGTACCTGCCGAAGAACTTCTTGGCAAGAACATGCGCGACGTACTGCCGCCAGAGTTAGCCAGCGATTTGTCAAAGTGCTTTGAACGCGCGGAGGAGGACGATGCTCAGATCCTGGAGTATACCATTCCGTTCAACGGAACTGAGCGATGGTTTGAAGCGCGAGTTGTACGAAGCGGAGAGAACATTCTAAGCGTCGTTCGCGATGTAACCGAAGGCAAAACTGCGGAAATCGCCCTGAAGCAGAACGAAGCTCAATTGGCTGGAATAATTGGATCGGCCATGGACGGCATCATCACCATTAATGAGCACCATGAGATTGTGCTCTTTAATGCCGCCGCCGAGAAGATGTTTGGTTGTTCTGCTGATGGTGCTATTGGTCAAACGTTTGAACGATTCATTCCTGAGCTATTCCGCCAGGCCCACCAAGATCACGTTTGTCTCTCTAGCGAAACGAATGTAACAGGCGGCGAGATGGGGTTGCCTGGAGACTTAATCGGTCTTAGGCAATCGGGAGAGGTGTTTCCGATAGAGGCTTCAATCTCGCAGATAGAGTTGAACGCGCATAACTTCTATACGGTAATTCTGCGTGATATTTCCGAGCGCAAGCACGCCGAGGAGACATTACGCCAGAGTGAGGCCAAATTCAGAAATATGGCTGATACAGCGCCGGTAATGATCTGGGTGGCCGGCAGCGATAAGTTGTGCACTTATTTCAATGAGCAATGGTTGACATTTACCGGTCACCCTACGGAACAAGAATTGGGTTTCGGTTGGACCGAAGGCGTTCACAAAGATGATCGGGCACGCTGTATTGAAATCTATAACAAAGGCTTCGATGAGCGAAAGCGTTTCGAAATGGAATACCGCTTGCGCCGCGCCGACGGAGTGTACCGGTGGGTTTTTGATGCTGGTACGCCACGCTTCTCGTCAACCAATGAGTTCCTTGGTTTTATCGGTTCCTGTATAGACATCACCGAGCGCCGAGAGTCGGAAGAACAACTACGTCGCGCCCACGACGAATTGAATCAATTGAAGAACCTATTGGAGGCGGAAAATATCTATCTTCAACAGGAGCTCCAATTGGACCAGGCGTTTGGAGAAATTGTCGGCCAAAGCGATCCGATCAAATACGTCCTCTCCAAGATCGCTCAGGTCGCATCAACCGATGCAATTGTTCTGATCAGCGGTGAGACTGGCACTGGAAAGGAATTGGTGGCGCGAGCTATTCATGGAGCGAGCACGCGAAAGGATCGTCCGCTGATAAAGGTTAATTGCGCCGCTCTATCCGCAAGCCTGATCGAAAGTGAATTGTTTGGCCACGAGAAGGGCGCATTTACGGGAGCAGCGGCTCGCAAACTCGGCCGCTTCGAGCTAGCTGATCGCGGCACCATCTTTCTGGATGAGATTGGTGAGTTGCCGTTGGAGCTACAGGTCAAACTACTACGAGTTTTACAGGAAGGTGAATTAGAAAGGGTCGGAGGCTCCAGGACCATCAAGGTAGACGTTCGGATTATTGCTGCGACGAATCGCAATCTGAAGCTGGAGGTCGACAAAGGGAGGTTTCGTGAAGATCTTTGGTATCGCCTGAATGTCTTCCCCATAACTGTGCCCCCACTCAGACAGCGCAAAGATGACATACCTCACCTGGTTGACCATTTTGCAACCAAATTTGCAAAGAGATTCGGGAAAACGATCACCTCAGTTTCCCCCCGTAGCCTACAGAGGTTGCAGGCGCACTCCTGGCAGGGAAACGTTCGAGAACTTGCAAATGTGATAGAGCGTGCCGTAATCCACTCCCAGGGCTCAGTACTATCTCTCGCAGATATTCTTGAGCAGGCTAAAGAAGAATCGCCTGTCCCGAGACGCCTCGATGAGATGGAGCGAGAATACATCGTTCGAACACTTGAAAACACCGGATGGAGAATCGACGGACCCTATGGTGCCGCAAAGTTTCTTGGACTCAATGCCAGTACTCTCCGGGCTCGAATGAATAAGTTCGGAATACAACGACCTCAGGCCATGGTCAAGGGCACCGACGGTTCTTAAAAAGCCTTCCTCCCTTTTAAGTTTTAAGGATTCCGCAATATATTGAGGGCAACAAGTGCCTTCGTTACTAATCTTCGGCCCTATCCGTAACCCCTAACTGCCACAAAGAATAGCCTTAGCTTATGCCAACAAGTCCCTCCTTGTTTTGTGCACGCGTCTTGCACTGCTTGAGATAGCAAACTAATTACTCTTTTGGTCCGGCGACACTCGCAATCATAAATAGTTTGTGTTGGCGAGGATCAGGATGCGGACCGATCGCTGGACTCGTGTCTCTCATTTGAGTGCCACCATGATTGTATGCACGACAAGAATTACTGTGATGCCCGAGAAGCGCAAGGAGTTTTTTCAGACGATTAACCAAATGCTTGGACCTATCCGGGCTACTTCTGGCTGCCTCTCCTTCAACGTTTACGTAGACAGTACCGATGAAAATTCATCCTTGTTGATCAGTGAGTGGGATATGGAGGACGATTTGAACGCTCATCTTCGCTCGAATGACTTTGCTATCTTGCAAGGCGCCATGGCTGTCCTTGGTACTCGAACAGAAGAGTCCAGGGCGCTTATTTTTGCCTGCTGCCAGAGAAGCTAAATAAACCACCCTTCAGCTTGATTCGCAACTGAGACAAATTCCTGCAGGCGAGGACAGTTTCATGGCCCAAGTTTCTAATCAAAGTATTCAGCCAGTTTACCCGAGGCGTTTACTGCAACCGCCACGCCGCGGAAGGACTCCCTTGTTGGTAAGCCAGCAACGACTGGCTATTCCTAACGAGTTGTTAACAACCGTAGCGCTCAGAACCAGTGAGGCAACTCTCAATCGATTACTCCAGACCACTAAGATTCTGGTTTGGGAGGCTGAGGCGGAGGCTGAAAGTTGGCGCTTCACTTTTGTGGGTAATCAGGCGAAAGAGATCCTCGGCTATCCGATTAGTGATTGGTATGAGCCGGACTTTCTTGACCGGCACCTTCATGCGGAAGACAAACACCACACGTTTTCTCAGCAACAGGCCGATCAGTATGATCTAACGTTTCGCATGATTGCGGCCGACAGGAGGGTCGTTTGGTTTCACACCCTGATCAGCGTTACTTCCAGGTTTGATCAGACCAGGCGGATGTCTGGTTTCATGATTGACATCTCAGAGCGGAAGCGATCGGAAGAAACTTTAAGAGATCTGAGCGGTCGACTGATGGCCGCTCAGGAAAAAGAACGGAGTCGCATCGCTCGTGAACTCCACGATGACTTTAACCAAAGACTGGCTCTGCTGGCGATCGAGTTGGAACAGCTCGGGAAGCAAACCGCGAAAGACCCTGAGAGTCGTCAACTATTAAAGAAACTTCAGAAACAAACACAAGAGATTTCAGGCGACATTCACCGCCTCTCCCATCGGCTGCACCCGAACAAATTGGACCATCTGGGCTTGCCAGCAACCATGAGAACTCTTTGCGAAGAGATGTCTGAGAGCGCGACGCTGAAAGTTGTGTTTCATCAAAAGGGCTTTCCTGCAGCAATTCCAAAGGAGTTGGATTTGTGCGTTTTCCGAGTTGCGCAGGAAGCGCTGGGCAATGCTGTGAAGCATAGCGGCGCACAATCTGTTCGAGTAGCACTTTGGAAAACCAATAGTGTTGTTCGCCTCTCTGTTTCAGATGACGGATGCGGCTTTGATCCAAAGTCCGAGATGAGTCAAGGCGGACTTGGTTTCATCAGCATGAAAGAGCGGGTGCATATTCTTGGTGGAGAGATGCAGATTTGTTCGCACCCGCGACGTGGTACACGCATTGACGTCGCTGTGCCCCTTCCGGCGACTATCGTTGATAAGGAGCCAGGAATTGAGTCGATTCGCTACAAAGCAACAAGAGATAACCCGCCTCTTGTTTTAGCAGACTCGAAAATTGGTGCTTAACCGAGGATATTATGAAACCCTTTAGTGTGATACTGGCAGATGATCACCCCCTGATTATGGACGCTCTCAGGAATCTGCTTGAACCTGAGTTTGAAATACTGGCCAAGTTCACAGATGGTCAGTCCTTGATAGAGGCCGCACCGACCCTTAATCCTAATGTGATAGTGCTGGATATCGGAATGCCGACTATGAATGGGTTGAGCGCCGGCGAGCGGCTCAAAAAGCTGATGCCAAGAGTAAAGCTGGTTTATCTCACCCAGAATCAGGATCAGGACATAGCAAAGGAGGCTTTTCGATTGGGAGCCTCGGCCTATGTCATAAAAACTTCAGCGGCTTCGGATTTAGTTGGTGCGATTCGTGAGGCGGTACGCGGAGGTTTCTACGTTTCACCGCTCGTCACAAAAGGTATAGTTGGACCAGCCATGCACGCCTTGAAAAAGGGCAAGCGTAAAAATCGCTTGACCTTGCGTCAGAAAGAAGTGCTGCAACTACTAGCTGAAGGCCACTCCATGAAAGGGGCCGCTTTTATTCTGAATGTCTCCCCTCGAACGGTGGCTTACCACAAATATACGATGATGGATCATCTTAGTATTCGCAGCAGCGCGGAACTAATCGAGTATGCGATGAAGCGTTCACTGGTGGCTGTCTGAGAACCAACGACGAACGCTTGTTGATGAACGTCTAACGCATTCCATGACCTCAAACATTTGAAGGTTTGTCCCTGAGAATGACGCGATTCAGCGCCCAATGAGTCTTCAGCCTTACCCCAACCCATGAGGCTTCGATTCTGTCTCAAGAACATTGCTTCTTGCCAATTTTTTCGAACACGTCGCGGAGCTTTCTCAAAACTTCCTGTTACTTTTGCGAGTATTTTCCGACAGGACATTCTAGTATGGTGCTGTGACTCGGGCTCCGAGGGGACTCTGAGGAGTGTGTCTTTGTCAGGCTGGAATTTTCCAGGTAATGCACCGGCAAAAGGAGCGATAAGTGGCGCGCACCCGAATCTTGTTGGCCGACGATCACGAGGAGATGCGCAACTTTGTCACACAGATGCTTGAGCAAGAATATGAAATCGTTGAGGCTGTGGCCGACGGCCGCACCTTTTTGGAGGCGGCCTCAAAGTTGAAGCCCGATTTATGTCTCCTCGATATCTCGATGCCAATCATCGACGGCATACAAGCCGTGGCTCAATTAAAAGCGAGTGGTTCAAGCGCCAAAGTAATAATGTTGACCATCAGTGAAGGTGAGGATTTCGTGAGTGAGGCTTTTAAGAATGGAGCCTCCGGTTATGTTATTAAGAGGCGAATCGCAACAGACCTGGCTCTTGCGGTAACGGAGGTGTTGGCTGGACGAACATTTATCTCTCTTCACCACTAAGCAATCCTACAATGCCTAACGCATAAAGCCCGCGCTCTCAGTGGCATCCATTGAATTCAAACCACTCCGGCGAGTCGGTAAGCGGCCCTGAAAAGGCAGGCGTCGGCGGTTCGATTCCGTCCCTGGGCAACCAAATATCTTCAACAACTTAGCCTCACTAAAAATCGTAAAGATCTGGCGCGGACGATATCCCGGCTTTGCACAAAAACTCTAATCTTGGTGAGTGTCGAGCGATCAGTACAATACCGCGAGCGAAGCGACCGGATGGCACAGTCGACATTACGCCTAAATTCTGATGGTTGGATCGTTGAGTGTGCCATCCGATCGCTTCGCTCGCGGTACTGTACTGTTGGCATGTTACCTTTTGTGCAAAGCCCGATAGCTCACATCAGTTATCACACTTCAACTCTCGCGCGGCTCGTTCAAATTCATTCTGCATTTACCGCCCTCTTATCTCCTTAAAACGCAGACCACCCGATCCAAACGCTTGTCTGTCAAATTAGTGACGTCTAGGAATCCTGTCAAAAATGACAGTTGTTCGGCATTTTCGAAGGTTTACAAATGCATTGGGGAAAGAGCCTTTGAATCGCCCCTTGTGAGTCTCAATCCCGACGTTAGCCCAGTCGGCAAGTACGCTCACTAGAACGACATGAATTAGATCGTCATATTTGACTCAAATAAGTAAGTGATCAAATTTGGAGTTATCAACATGTTGCAAGATGTTCTACTTGAAGTTTGCCCCACTTCGTTTTCATTAAAGTCAGTGAGCGGGTCGAGTGATAACGGTTCCCCGCGTATAGTACGAAAGGAGAGTTCCGTCATGACAAAGAAGAGACTAATCATCGCCTTGTTTTTCCTGTTGGCTTGCGGGGTTGTCGTAACCGCAAAGTCGAAGGCAGAGAAACAGGCTGAGGCTCGGAACAAGGCGCAGCAGACGTTGGAACGCCTTTATAAAGCCAAACCTTCAGCGAAAGCTTCAATAGCAGCGGCCGCCGGATACGCAGTCTTTACTAGTAAGAGCATGAAGATACTTGTCGCCGGCGGTGGAAAGGGTTCAGGCATAGCAGTCGACAATGCAACAAAGAACGTCATCTACATGAAGATGAGAGAGGTCCAGGCAGGACTGGGAATGGGAGTGAAGAAATTTAGCGTCATCTTTGTTTTTGAAACGAAAGAAGCGTTAGAGAAATTCGTGAACAGTGGTTGGGAATTTGGCGGACAAACCACCGCAGCTGCAAAAGGTGGCGACGGTGGTGGAGCTTATCAGGGAGCGGCATCCGTGTCGCCAGGTGTTTGGATGTACCAGTTAACAGACAAGGGCCTTGCCCTCGAGTTGACTGGAAAGGGAACGAAGTATCTTAAGGATGATGATTTGAATTGAGTGCTTTGCTCATCATTTTCTTTTCTCGTCCTTCGCTGGGTGCTTAGAGGTGGTGTCGCGTCATTTTGAGTTTCCAACTCTCTTGCGGTTTAGTTCTGAATAGAGGGCCACGACTGAACGAGCTTCGGCCGTATACCTGTGTGCCGAAATTGGACTCGCTTTCTCCCATAGAACGATGTCGTGTGGTGAATCGAGTCCGGTGTCGATCCAACGGCGCCAGGGATTCTCATTTCCGTTTGCTAAAGGCAGTTCAAAGTCCAAAGGTTCCCAGTACGCGTTCACAATCAGATGGAGAAGAACATTTTCCTTCGTCAGTTCCGCGGATAAAGCAATCGTGTGCGACCAACTTTCCCAATCAGGTTCGTTTAGATTGACGCCGTGCCAGGATTTGTTCGCCTGCAGCAACAGTTGGTTGAGCGTGAGTCGCCGCTGCTCCTCGTCTTCGGTTCGTAGCACATGTCTGGCGTTCAGCAGTTTTAGAAATCGATGCACATCGGCATGCTCTTCGAGCAGCGTCCAGTCAAGCCAGTTGTCCTTATTATCAAAACAGTAGGCGTTGTTATTTCCCCTCTGCGTCCGGCGCATCTCGTCACCCATCAAGATCATCGGCATGCCGAGTGACAACACGTTGACAGACAGGAAATTCTTAACCTGGCGGTTGCGAAGCTTCTCTATGGATGGATCATCCGTTGGACCTTCGACACCGCAGTTCCAAGAGCGATTATCGTTGTTGCCGTCGCGATTCCCTTCGAGGTTTGCTTCGTTGTGTTTCTGTTCGTATGAGACAACATCGTTGAGCGAGAATCCATCGTGACAGGTAACGAAGTTGATACTTTGCTCGGCTTCACGTTCTTCGTGTCCGTAGATATCAGGGCTGCCAATCAGTCGCTGAGCAAAGCGCTGAACAAAATTCTCCTCGCCTCGTAGGAAACTACGTACATCGTCACGAAACATACCGTTCCATTCTTTCCAGTGGTCGCCAATGAAGCTTCCTACCTGGTACAAACCGGCAGCATCCCAGGCTTCGGCAATCAGCTTCGTACCCGCCAAAACCGGATCCGATTCAATGTCCCACAGAACTGGTGGATTCGGCAGCGGCGTGCCATCTGAATCGCGCGCCAGGATCGACGCTAAATCAAATCGAAAACCATCCACGTGCAACTCTTCGACCCAGTAACGAAGGCAATCGAGAATCAGGCGGCGCACGATCGGATTATTTGCATTGAAGCTGTTGCCACAGCCCGAATAGTTTGCATATTGCGATTGGTCTCTTTCCAGGATGTAGTAAGTTGGGTTATCGAACCCTCGAAAGCACAGAGTAGGTCCTGATGCACCACCTTCAGCGGTGTGATTGAAAACAACGTCAAGGATCACTTCAATGTTCGCCTTATGCAACGCCTTGACCATGTCGCGAAATTCATCCACTGGACCAGTTGGATCTTGTCGCGAACTGTATGCCTGGTGAGGCGCAAAGTACGCCACTGGCTGGTATCCCCAATAATTTACGAGGCCGCGCGGGCAGTCATGAACGTCAAACTGTGACACTGGCAGCAGTTCGACAGCTGTTATTCCAAGATCCTTTAGGTAGGGTATTTTCTCGATCAGTCCGGCATAGGTACCGCGTTTGCCGTCGGCGACACCAGAACTGGAGTGCTGTGTGAACCCGCGTACGTGCATCTCGTAGATTATCGTGCGCGACGATGGCGTTCTTAGAGGTGCGTCGCCTTCCCAGTCATACTGGTGCGGATCAATCACAACGTTCTTCATTGCAGCCGCCGCGTTGTCGCCTTTTTCTGTGGCGGCTTCACGGCTATAAGCCTTGGGTACAACCACTGCCCGTCCGTAGGGATCGAGCAAGATTTTTTGCGAATCGAACCGCAGACCGCGTTCTGGGTCAAACGGGCCTCTCACGCGGTAACCGTAAATCTGACCGGACTGCAAACCTGGCACTAAGGCGTGCCAGTAGTGCGACGTGTGGTTTGTGACCGGATCGAGTCTGATGACCCTCTCTGGTTGAGCGTCATCTACTGTGTCGAAAAAGAGCAAATCGATTTCGGTGGCGTGTTTTGAGAATACGCTGAAATTTACTCCTTCGGGAGAGACGCTTGCTCCCAGCGGGAAACTGGTTCCGGCGCTCGGCATCTCCGATGAAGAAATCCGTTGAGCCGTCTTTGTTGAAGCAGTCATTTCAACCTCCTCTTGATTACGCCTCGTCAAGCGATCACGTTTTTCCGGTGCGATTTTCAAACCAAGACCTCTTAGCTTAAGGGCTCGCACCGTGCGTTTAGGCTCGCCGAGATCACACCACCCGACAGGTGGCATTTGCATGACGAATAAATCCTTGGGGGATTGTGCGAGGACGTGTTGCGAAAAGCTTGACGGAGGAATCGACGAATAAGCACGGCCCAAAGTCGTTGCTTCCTCATCAGTGCCGAGCGTCGACGTGACTCCCCGGAACAATCCGTAGAGTGCAGGAAGAGTTCGCTCAATGATCTTGAGGAACGCGTTGACGCCACCAACCATTATAAAGCTATTCCACAGACAACCGCGCTGCATCAGTTTTTGCGCGATGTAGTAAGACGGCTTTTCCCAAAACCTTCTCACGCGTGAAAGGCAGCCATTCGAGTGCTCAAGAGGTTCGCCGGGTTCGATCCATCCGTACGCAATTTCAGGTTTGTCAGGCTTGATGCCAAGCAGGGTGATCGTATCCGTGACAGTGGGAGCCGCGGCAAAGGCATTCTCGACATGGTCTATGAATTGTGGCTCATTAGAGAAGTAATGATCTGAGGGAAAGAAGGCTACCGTCGCGTTTGGAGAACGCTGCGCGATTTTGAGTGCACCTAAGAGAATTGCCGGAGCCGTTCCTTTATTTATCGGTTGCACTAGCAGTTGGCTCTTTGAGGAGTTTCTAAGAAGGGCTTTGTAAAATCGCTCGTGAGTTTGTGTGACAATAGTCAGCGTGTGTTTCTCGGGTACCGACAACGCGATGCGCCGTCGCGTCTGATCAAGAAGCGTTGTCGAGCCCTGAAATGCGCAGAACTGCTTGGGACGATCATCCCCCGCGATCACTCTGGTAAGGGATTGTAACCTCGTGCCATCGCCGCCAGCGAGGATTACAGCCCAGCGATCTTTGCCTGACGCGAACGGCAATACATTCCTCAGTCCGTAACCAAAACCGGGTTGGGGAAGTTGCGTAAGCACCCTTCCTCGGAGAAACAGATCGGCAATCGTATTAAGTTTTCTGCTGTTAGGTGACTGTCAGTTTTTACAGGGATCGAGCGGAAATTGTCAAAGAGCTTTGACTGCGGTAACAAACGCGCACGCGGTAGAGGATCGAAGGCACACCAGGCCCTCGTAAGTTCCTGCTCGCTAGCGTGGCGTAAAAATCTTGACGGCTTGTTCGATCAAGTCCAGTCGCGCCTTTTTTGGATCGGGTTTGCCAACCGCAGAACCATCGGTCTGGAACTCAAGAATCTCGTTTTTTCGGGGATTATAAACAGGCCATTTCGGCAGTCCCGGACCATTAGGATCACCGGTTTTGGCGAAATTTGCCCAATAGGTGTTCATCATCTTAGCGACGACTTGGTCCGCGGGCGCAACAGTGGCTCCATTCGGGGGATTGAGGTTGTTGAATACATAGGGGATTTCGGATGCGTGTGACGCACCATACCGCATCCTCCCCTGCATTGAGGGCGAGACGTATGAGAAGAGATATATGAAGGCCGGTACGCCTTTGGTGACGAAGGCGCTCGCGGTGAAGCGAGCCGGCTCAGCCCATACCTTGTCGGTGTTGACCATTGTGAGCATCCTGGCGAAATCAGCAGTTCCATCAGGATCGTACACCGCAATTGCTTTATTCTTCAGGCTTCCGAACAGAGAAAGCAGTTCCTCTTTCGAATTCGCACTGACGAAGCCAGACGGCACTTCGGCACTATTTGACCCGATCATCAGCGGAACTCGAGCCTGCCTGCTGCCCTTGTATGCACTCTCAGCAGTTTCCATCACAAGTCTACCGTCGAGAATCGGACCTGAGTAAATAGGCGGACCGTTTGGCCCATCGCTTTCCTGACCTCCGTCCACAATCTCCGCAGCACTCAAGGCACGCAACTTAACAAGTGAGTCAGCATCAGTGCCCCGAATTCCATGCTTGCGTGCAAAGTTTATTCCGATCGTTTCGGCTGAGACAGGGTAGAACGGATTGGTATTTTCTTCACGAATCGGTCGACCGGTAAGAACACCATCGCGGCCGCCACCAGACTCGATAATGGCTTTATGAAAAAGGCCTTGCGCATGCGGTATGGTCAGGAGTGAATGTACCGAGACGCCGCCCGCCGACTCGCCGAAGATGGTGACGTTCTTCGGATCGCCTCCGAACGAGGCGATATTTTTATGCACCCACTCCAGTGCGGCGATTTGGTCCATGTAGGCGTAGTTACCCTTGAACTCTTTCGGATGCTCGCGACTCAGCGCTGGGAAGGCGAAGAATCCAAGGCGCCCTAGACGGTAGTTTAAGGTGACGAGGATTACCCTTTGCCGGGCGAATGGGCCACCCGCAGAGTCAGGAAAGGTGCCGCTGCCAAAAACGAAGGCGCCGCCGTGAATCCACACCATGACAGGAAGTCTTGCTCGCTGCGCAACTACGGCTGGTCGCCAGACATTCACAAACAAGCAATCTTCGGACGAGTTCGCGGACATCGCAGAGCCGGGTGGAAAGCCTGCTTGCGGACACTGCGCGCCAAAACTGCTTGCATCACGCTCTCCCTGCCACGCGGGCAAGGGTTGGGGCGGACGCCAACGATTGTCACCGACCGGCGGAGCTGCGTACGGAATCCCCTTAAAGATCGAGATGTCTCCTTCGGTCACACCACGCACTATTCCGGAGGCGGTACGAACCGTTGGCGAAGCGGAAGTCGTACTCTGACCTGGCCTACTTCTCTTGGTGTCCTGTGCACTGGCGGAATTAAGAATGACTGCGATTATCAACCAGAGTGCGTTAACTAGGTTTCGATTCTTCATCTTCAATGCTTCCGTTCATGACCATCAAGGTAGCCACCGATCTATTCCGATTGCCCTAAAGGCAATTCGTACAACCGGTCGATCGTTTTATCCGCATCAACAGCGAACTCACTGTTAGTTTCGCTTCGGATATTTGTCGAGCCCCTTCTTTGTGAGCCACGTAGACATCAAGTCAGCTACTTGCAGATTATTCAGATCTGAGAAAGGGAAATGGGTGTTGCCTCTAATGCCAACATCGGGCAAGTGGACAACTGTGACGTCACCACCATGCTTGTTCACCGCATCACGCCACTTCCTCGCCATCTCCAGACGAGCGCGCCATCCATCTTGCCCTGGATTTGCCATTGGTTCTTTGGGAATGAAATCGCCGTAATAAATGACGATGGGAATCTTGGTGAGTAACATGAATTCAGTCAGTGGAATTCCCACTGCGGCCAATGGTCCACCGGCACTTGGGATAGAATCCGGCACTTCGCCTTCCGGGAAGACGAACCCGCTGCCCGGTTCGTACGAGATGATGCCTCGGACATTTTGGTTCTTGATGGCTGTGCGCCAACCGAAGCCACCGCTATGTGAATGGGTAACAAGAATTGCTGGCCCAACCTTGTCAAAGAGCGCCACTACAGCGCGCGTCATCACATCGCCATCAAGTGGGCCTGTGGTTGGCGTCATTTGACGGAAGTACTGGTTCAGGGCCTCCGGGTCACGTGAAAATTGAACACCGGGGAAGAAATCAGGCCAGATACCGAGACGGAAAGTGCCAAACCATCCCTGCTCGTCAGGTGTGGGCGTAAGTGAAATAGGCTCCGTACTGCGACCAGCGTTGCCGCGACGTGGTTGGTCAATCAGATATACGCCGAAACCACGGCGCAGAAAAATATTCTGATAGCCCTCACGACCGTCCGGAGTAGTCTCCCAAGTCTTTGAGAACTGCCCGATCCCGTGCCACATCACCAGAGGAAGCTGACGAGCCTTCACCGGAATCTGATAAAACACGTAAGCATGATCACCGTGGAACGATTGCCCGTCGGGTGTCGGGCGATATGGATCAAACTTGCCGGGATTGTTGATGACTGTTCCACCTATAGCGAAACTGCCTTGCTCGCTAATCACCAGCGGCTCTTGCTTGATCTTTTTGGGCGCCTGTGCACTTGCAGAGGTAAAGAGGGTGGCTGCGACAAGCAGGAGAATGATGAATGACTCTCGAGGCCTCGTGTTCATGGAATCCTTCCGTCTACATATAACGATTCGAATAGTAGGTTTGAAATTGATCAATTGCTTCTAACTGTCCCGGATCGAATCGGCACCCGCGTTTCTTTCTCTCTCAGTTCTTCTCGAAGACTTCCCTGGCAACAGCGATCGCGCTAACCGCATTAGGCCAACCTGCGTAAAATGCTAAATGCGTGATGGTCTCGATCAACTCCTCCTGCGTCACACCGTTTTCACGAGCCTTGACGAAGTGAGAGCGGAGTTGGTCCGGACGGTTTAAAGCAATTAATGCTGACACCGTCACGAGACTGCGGTCACGTTTTGATAATTGCGGACGTTCCCACACATCGCCATAAAGCACGTCGTCAGTAAGCTCTGCCAACTTCGGCGCAAAGTTACCGATTGCTTTTTGAGATGGCCGCTCGCCAGCTGACTCCGTTACCGAAGCTCGCTCGCGTATCGATCCGCGGTACTGAGCATCATTCACCTTCTCCATCCAGTCAGCGGACTTTCCGTCTAAGGATTCGACGATGGCAATATGCGACATGGCACTTGTTGGCGACGCTCCGTGCCAGTGCTTTTGACCAGGCGGGATCCAGACGATGTCGCCTTGTTTGATTTCATCGATGGCGTCGCCCCAACGCTGCACACGACCAATGCCCGCCGTGACGATCAGGACTTGGCCCAACGGATGGCTGTGCCACGCGGTACGTGCCCCTGGCTGGAATGTAACGAGGGCGCTCGATGTTCGTGCCGGAGGTTTCGGCTGCACCAGGAATTGAACAGTCACTGATCCGGTGAAGTTATCCGGTGGTACGGCCTCAGATGGCAGCGTGCCGCTGCGAGTGATTCTTATGGTTTGTTGATCCTGAACCTGTGCAGATGCCAACGCTATTAGAAAAAGCGATATGGTTGTCGCGGCGATCAGTTTCATTTCATCCTTTCGGCTCGGTTAACAAAGCGCTATTGCAGCCTTCCTGATCGATTGATTGCTTGTTTTTCATTCTGTCTCTGCTCTCTGAGGCGCACTCTTTACGTATTCCGTTTTGCTTGGCCGAGCAATTTGACCATCGCAGGGTCACGATGATCGAAGAAGAGGCTCGTACCAGTATCGAGCTGCCTGATGGCGTCCATATCTTCCTGTGTCAAAGCAAAATCAAATATGTCGAAGTTTTCCACCATTCGGTCCTTTCGAACCGATTTGGGAATGACGATAATATTCCGCTGCGTCAACCATCTGAGGATGACCTGCGCAACGGTCTTGCCCTGCTTCTCCGCGATTGAAACGAGCACTTCGTTGCCGAAGATATTATTCTTGCCCTCTGCGAACGGTCCCCAGGACTCGATCTGAATGTTGTTTTCCGTGAGGAACTTCTGAGTGGTAGCTTGCTGGTGGAACGGATGCGTCTCGATCTGGTCCACAGCGGGGAGCACTTCGTTATGGACAATGAAGTCCATTACCCGGTCGGGATGAAAGTTGCTGACGCCGATCGCTTTGATCACACCCTCGCGATAAAGCTCCTCCATCGCGCGCCACGAGCCAAAAACATCTCCATAGGGTTGGTGAATGAGGTAGAGGTCGAGATAGTCTAGCTGCAGCCGCTTCATCGAGCGGTCGAACGCTCTTTTTGTCTTCTCGTAACCAGTGTCCGCGATCCAAAGCTTTGTCGTAACGAAAAGCTCATTACGCGGCACGCCGCTCCTCTTGATCGCACTACCGACCGCCGCCTCGTTTCCGTAAGAGGCCGCCGTATCAATGAGGCGATAACCTACGTCAAGCGCATCGTGAACACTTCGCTCGCACTCCGCCAAGTCGTCGATCTGGAAAACGCCAAAGCCGAGAATTGGCATCGCCACTCCGTTATTCAATACAATCTTTTCCATATCTCTCCTTTAGCTCAATGCTGTCTCGTCTTCTAATCGTTCGGGTTCGATTTTGATGTCGACTGCCGAACCCACGATAAGACGATCGTCGCGGATTATTGGACAATCCTGCAAAAGCGGGTACATTGACGTCCCGCATTGCACACAAAGAGACTAATATGGAACGTATGACCAGTAGGGAAATCACACGAGACGCACAGAGGGTCAAGACGAACAAAGAAGAACTGATTGAGCGGATCGGCCGAACTGTGTCCGAAGATGGCGCTAAGGAGGTCTTCCCAGGTTTTTTCCTTGCCCGTTCGGCGAGGCCGTCAGAATCATTGAATGCCGTTTACCGGCCGGCGTTCTGCCTTGTGGCTCAAGGCAGGAAGAGGGCGTTGCTAGGTGAGGAGGTGTTTAGGTACGACCCGGGACATTACTTGTTATTCACAGTCGATCTGCCTCTCATCTTCCAGATCGAGAAGGCGACGCAGGACGAACCCTATCTCGGCTTACGCCTCGATCTTGATCCCTCGCTGGTTGCCTCTGTCCTTATGGAAGCAAACATCAAGATCAAGAAAGGGGATGCAAGCACCAAAGCGATGGACGTGCAATCGATTGACGCGAATCTTATCGACGCTATCGTGCGGTTGGTTCGACTCGCGGACGAGCCGGGAAGCAGTAATATCCTGGCACCACTCATTGTGAAGGAGATCATCTATCGCCTCCTGTCTGGAGGCCAAGGCGCGCGACTCGGTCATCTCTTACCCTCAGGAGACACGCAACGCATCTCTCGGGCCATTGGGCACCTCCGTGAGCATTTCGATGAGCCGCTAAAGATCGATGAATTCGCACGCCAATTCGGAATGAGCGTCTCGGGTTTCCATCATCACTTCAAGTCGGTTACGGCGATGAGTCCTCTGCAGTTTCAGAAACAGATACGACTCCAGGAAGCACGCCGTCTGATGCTCGGCGAAGACCTGGACGCAGCAAGCGCGGGGTTTCGCGTCGGCTACGAGGACCCGTCTTACTTTAGTCGCGATTACAAGAAGCAATTCGGTGCGCCACCCCAACGCGACGTTACCCGTCTTCGAAGTAATCTTGGAGCCTAGATGGCAGGTGATAAACGGCATATCGGGTACTGCAATGCCAATGCTCGCTATTGCCGGTCTAGCTTCGCTGAAGCGCTCCGTCATCCTGATTTTCGAGCGTTCCCAGGGTCCTCACTAATTCGTAAAGGTCGCCGCCTTCATCAGCTATTGAGTGCAAAAGTATGACTCAGTTGATGGCAACAAAAGTCGGGACGGCCATTCGCAATCCACTTGCTTTATAAGGCTTGGTCCATAGTCGTCTCCCTATAGCAGGGACACATACTGACCGGCTCGCGGTCGGCGCACTCCTCACTACGTTACTCACATAAAGGAATCGAAGGCCAGGGCTAAAAAAAATTTTTTCCTTTGTCTGTCAACGCAAGCGCCCGGAATAGCGTCTAAGGCTCCGAGACAAACATTTCGTCTCCCTCTCATTCAGCCTTACGCTCGTTAGACTCTACTGTTCGAGGAGTAAAAACCTCATGTTGCGTCTGCATGTTGCTCTCTCTCTGTTCGTCGTAGTGTGCCTCGTCTTCGGTTCTCTGATCACACCACGTGTAATCGCTCTCAACTTGGACCCCGAAATCATCCAGAACGACAACCCGAACAACGTCGATGAACCACAAGATACGAATGCAACTGGTTTGCAATTTCGTGTGAGCGAGGGCCCCAGTCAACCGGAAGCACGCGAGAAGAAAGCGCCACCAACCACTACTCCGCTGTCAAAAATGCAGATCGCAAACATTCTGCGACGACTTGCACCACTCAGAATGGACACGCCCGATCAACAGCCATTCGCTTTTCGCGAGCGTTCGCTGCCGCCGCCCTTAACCGGCAAGACAATAAACGTCGCGTTTCCAGCTACTGAAAATGTTGCAGCACCTGAGGCGAGCGTTGGAGAGCTTCGGGTGCTGCGCTACTCACCGGAAGGTGACGTCCCTCTCGCTCCCAGTCTCAGCGTGACTTTCTCGCAGGCAATGATCGCCGTGAGCTCGCAGGGAGAGGCGGCCGCAAACGTGCCGGTGAAACTCTCGCCTGAGATACCAGGCAAATGGCGTTGGATTGGGACCAATACAATACTATTCGAACCTCATGTGCGCTTTCCGATGGCGACTCGTTACACCGCTACCATACCGGCAGGCACCAGATCGCAAAATGGCGGGCAAACTGCCAGCGATGTGGTATGGACCTTCACTACTCCACCGCCAACCCTCAAGCAGAAGTATCCCGAGGAGAACAGTCAAAGCCAGCCGCGAGACAAGCTAATGTTTATCGAGTTCGATCAGCGCATTGATCCGGCTGTGGTACTGAAGAACATCAAGGTCCGAGCTGAAGGCGCGGAGCTTTCTACGCGATTGGCAACAAAGGAAGAAATCGAGGCCGATTCGGCGCTTAAGGACCGAATCGAGAACGCGGAGAAAGATCGTTGGTTGGCATTCCGCGCAGTTGATCAGGCTGGCGCAACAAAACTCGCGTTGCCACTGGATGCAAACATCACGGTGTCTGTCGGCTCCGGCACTCCTTCGCTTGAAGGACCATTACGAACTGAGCAGGCCCAGGAATTTTCATTCAGAACTTATGGGCCATTGAAGCTGATTATGAGTGAATGCGGTTACAACAATAACTGCACTCCGAACGACATGTTTCGTCTCCAGTTCAACAATAGTCTGCGTTTCGATTCGTCCAAAATCCGCATTGAACCATCCACCCCACGAACAGAAGCAAGCTACTACGCCAATTTCATTGGCATTGGTGGAATTAAGCAACCTGATACGACTTATAAGGTCACGATCGATAAATCGGTGACGGACGTCTTTGATCAGCAACTCGGCAAGGACGAAACGGTTACCTTCAATGTTGGCCCGATGTTCCCGCGGTTTGTTCTGTCCGCTAATGGCTTCACCGTGTTGGATCCGGCCGCACCGCGCCAGATCTCTTTATATAGCCTCAATCTAAAGACCGTTCGTATAAGTCTGTACAAACCTCAACCGGAAGACTGGTTCCAGTTTAAGAGTTACGCACAGATGCGTGCTCAAAATCAGAAGCGGAACATTGAGATGCCTGGTCAGTTGGTCTATTCGCGGCAAATCGATCTGCAGACGCCAGGCAACCAGATCGCAGAAACCCTGATAGATCTGACACCTGCGTTCACGGACAAGTTTGGCCAGGCTATCGTAATGGTTGAAGCCGTCGATCCAGCGATCGATGCGCAGCACAATTCGTTGGTCGCCTGGGTTCAATCGACCAGGATCGGCCTCGATGCTTTCGCCGACAACGATCAACTAATTGGTTGGGCCAACTCGCTTGAAGACGGAACTCCCCTGGCCGATGTGCAACTGGAGGTACTACCCGCGAAGCTTTCCGCGACCACGGGAAGCAACGGCCTGGCTCGCATCGATCTAAAAACTCCAAATACCTCCACCGCAAGCTTGCTCGTTGCCCGGCGCGGAAATGAAGTCGCTATGCTCCCTGAGCATCCCGAAATCTGGCCAGTCGCGGGCGCCTGGGCGCATCACGCGCGGCCCGACGACTTGCGCTGGTACGTCTTCGATGATCGCAAACTCTATCGCCCTGGTGAAGAAGTCCATTTCAAGGGTTGGATTCGCCGCGTAGGTACAGGAAGCAACGGCGATATTGGTCCGCTCGAAGGTGTAGTCAAAAAGTTGAGCTATCGAGTCGAAGACGAGTCCGATAGCGAATTGATCAAAGGCGAAGTGACGGTGAATGCCTTAGGGGGCTTTGACGCAGCTTTCAAACTCCCGGCAAATATGAGTCTTGGTCAATGCGAGATTGAGTTTACAACTGAAACAGATGTCAAAGGCTTTAAGGATCAGGAGTACCGGCACACTTTCTCAGTTCAGGAGTTTCGCAGACCCGAATACGAAGTGAACACTCGCAATGAAACTGAAGGCCCAATCTTCGTGGGTGGGGGCGCGGACATTTCCGTGGCAGCCAGGTATTTCGCCGGGGGTGGTCTAACGGACGCCCAGGTGAAATGGACCATCAGCTCTATGCAAACTTCATTCACGCCACCAAATCGTGATGACTACACCTTCGGGCGTTGGGTCCGATGGTGGACGAGCGACACTTATTACGGCGAACACAACTTCAAGGAGATAAGCGGTCGCACAGATGCGACAGGCCAACACCGGATCAGAATCGATTTCGACTCAGTACGCCCAGCCATGACCTCAACCGTGTTCGTTCAGTCGAGCGTCGAGGACGTGAATCGACAGTCGTGGAGTTCCTCGACAACCCTCCTCGTGCATCCCGCAAAACTCTACGTCGGGTTGAAGAGCGAGCGCACATTTATTCAAAAGGGTGAACCACTCGTCGTTCAGGCGATCGTCACTGATCTCGATGGCCAGGCAATCGCCGATCGCGAGATCAAGATACGAACGGTGTCACAGCGATGGCGGCAGATCAACGGCACTTGGCTACAAGTCGACGACGATCCACAAGACTGTTCAGTAAAGTCGAGCACCGGTGCTGTCCCATGTACATTTGCTGCCAGTGAGGGTGGAGTCTACAGCGTCACAGCAACTATTAAAGACGACCAGGGCCGGCCGAATGAAACTCAGATGACTTTCTGGGTCGCGGGCGGTGATATGCCTACTCGTCGCGATCTTACCGAGGATAAAGTCGAGTTGATTCCGGATCGACGTGTATATCATCCGGGCGAAACTGCCCAGGTACTCGTTCAAGCTCCCTTTTATCCGGCCGACGGAGTCATGACTCTGCGTCGCTCAGGCATCGTCAAGACAGAACACTTTCATATAGATGGGCCAACATACACCTTGCGCCTGCCGATCGAAGAAGCTTGGCTGCCAAACATCCACGTCCAAGTGGATCTAGTAGGTGCTGCCGACCGTGTCACTGACGCAACGAGCACTACTACTTCTGAACCAAAGGCAGCCGCGACCACCGCAGTTCCAACCAAGCGTCCGGCATTTGCCAGTGGGAACATCAGCCTTTCAATCCCGCCGTTGTCTCGCACACTAAAGGTGACTGCCACACCGCTTAAAACTACTTTGGCCCCTGGAGGACTGGCCAATGTCACTGTGAAGGTACAAGACGCCGCCGGAAAACCGATCGCCGGTAGCGAGATCGCGTTGGTTGCAGTTGATGAATCAGTTCTGTCGCTGACTAATTATCAGTTGGAAGATCCCATCCAGGCTTTCTACCGCTTGAGGGAGATGGAAACTACAGATCATCATCTGCGGAGTAGTTTGAAGTTGGCTACAGCAGCTGAACTAGCGAGAGGTGACGCCATCGTTGGCACACAGATTCAGGAATTGCCACTCAATGGAAGGTCTCTCAATAATCTTCTCGCGCTTCAATCCGGGGCAGCGGAAACTGTCGCCGTTACCTCTTCTGGCACCGGGAGCACAACGCAAATCACTATGCGTAAGAACTTCAATGCGCTGGCTGCTTTTGCTCCAACGCTTCGAACCAACGCTGCCGGTATTGCGCAAACACAATTTAAACTGCCGGACAATCTCACCCGCTATCGTGTGATGGCAGTCGCAGTTGCTGCTGGCAAACAGTTTGGCTCCGGTGAGTCAGCGATTACGGCGCGCAAGCTCTTGATGGTGCGACCATCGGCGCCGCGCTTTTTAAATTTCGGTGATAGGTTTGAGCTGCCTATCGTCGTACAGAACCAGACGGATGCGCCGCTGACCGTTGATGTAGCAGCTCGAGCGACCAATGCATTCCTGTCAGCATCGGGAGGGGTAGCGACCGGGTCTGTGTCAGTACCGGGAGCGGTAGCGACCGGGTCTGTGTCTAATAAGATCCGCCGATCGCTGCCGACCCAGTCGCTACCGCTTCCGGTACAGGCAGGTCTTCGCGTTACTGTCCCCGCAAATGACCGCGTTGAAGTGCGCCTTCCCGCCGTTACGGACAAGCCTGGCACGGCGCGATTTCAGGTAGCGGCGGTGTCGGGTGGTTGGTCCGACGCGTCAGAGATTGAACTACCCGTGTGGACGCCAGCGACCACCGAAGCCTTTGCGACATACGGAGAAGTTGACGAAGGCACAATCACCCAGGCAGTGAAAGCTCCGGCTGGTGTGTTCAATCAATTTGGCGGTCTTGAGGTCCAAACTTCCTCAACCCAACTGCAGCAGCTCACTGATGCGTTTCTTTATCTACAACACTATCCGTTCGAGTGTTCAGAGCAGGTTGCTTCGCGCATTATTTCAGTGGCGGCCCTCCGCGATGTTCTCACCGCTTTTAAGAGTCAAGATCTTCCCGCTCCGCAAGAGATCGAAGACTCAGTTCTTGATGATCTGAAGAAGCTCCAGGGAATGCAAAACGATGATGGCGGATTTGGCTTCTGGCGGAAGGGTGATGAGTCCTGGCCTTACTTGAGTATCCACGTGGCACATGCGCTCGCGCGGGCAAAGCAAAAGAACTTTGCGGTCCCGAACGAGATGTTTGAAGAGTCGCAACGATACCTTCAGTCGATTGAGACCCACATTCCTGAGTTCTACAGCGAGAACACCAGGCGCGCGATCATCGCCTATGCTTTATATGTCCGCGCTCAGATGGACGACAGCGATCCGGAGCGCGCGCGCAAGCTGATCGCAGAAGCGGGATTAGACAAACTCTCACTGGAATCAGTGGGCTGGCTGCTTTCGGTGTTGTCTGCCGACAAAGATTCGGCTGCCGAGGTTGCGGCGATGCGTCACCTGCTCGGTAATCGCGTTTCTGAAACAGCAGGGACCGCTCACTTCGTCTGCTCATACGACGATGGCGATTACCTTATCTTGAACTCCAGCCGGAGGGCCGATGGCGTCATTCTCGAAGCCCTCATCGGAGATCAGCCGCAAAACGATCTGATTCCCAAACTTGTTCGCGGCCTCCTGGCCCATCGCAGCAAAGGTCGTTGGGAAAACACGCAGGAGAACGTCTTCATTCTGCTGGCGCTCGATCGTTACTTCAACACCTTTGAAAAAGTTACTCCTAACTTCGTCACGCGAGTCTGGCTTGGGGAAGCCTATGCCGGCGAGCAGCAATTCAAAGGGCGCTCGACTGATCGACACGAATTGAAGGTTCCAATGAGTTATCTGGCCACCAAAAAAACTACTCAGAATCTGGTGATGAGCAAGACTGGCGCTGGCCGGCTCTACTATCGTATTGGTATGAACTACGCGCCTGAAGATCTCAACTTGAAAGCTGCTGACTACGGGTTCATCGTCGAACGCACTTACGAAGCGATTGATAAACCGGACGACGTGAAACGCGATACTGACGGAACCTGGCACATCAAGGCAGGCGCTCGAGTGCGCGTGCGTCTAACGATGATTGCGCCCGGGCGCCGTTATCACGTGGCCCTGGTCGATCCCATGCCCGCTGGTCTGGAGTCACTCAATCCGGTGCTGGCGACTACTGAAGTCGTGCCGGAAGATGAACGACCAACTGGCGTTGGCGAGTATGGCAGTAGATCGATTGGCTATGGCTGGTGGCGCTGGCGACCAGTTTGGTTCGATCATCAGAACCTACGCGATGAACGAGCTGAGGCATTTACAGCATTGTTATGGGAAGGTGCTTACAACTATTCCTACGTGGCGCGTGCAACCACACCGGGCGTGTTTGTTGTGCCACCTGCCAAGGCGGAAGAGATGTACCACCCTGAAACCTTTGGGCGCGGAAAAACGGATCGTGTTGTAATTGAATAAAAAAAGGCTAGCCGCGGATTAACGCGACTAGCTTCGCTAGCGTGCTCCCGTCGTCTTGATTTTCGGGCGGCCCAGGCAAGTTCCTCACTAACTCGTAAAGGTCGCCGGCGTTCATCAGCTACCACTCACCTAAGCGGCTTGTAAATAAAAGTCCAACGCAAAATACCAGATTCAAGGTATTCCCCCGGACACTACGGGCGCTATGATCGCACCTGTCGGTTCTACGAGGCTGTCGGCGCGGGACCGTCGATGGCCCCGAAGCGGCCTGGACCATCATCCGCATACTTAGGTGCTCACAAAGACAAAGCTGGTGAGTGGCTTGACGGCGGCAACTCTTATCGTCTGCGCGTGCCCGCTAACCCGCCCATCACTCTTCTGGTCCGTCACGCTCTACGACATCGACACGCGCGCGCTGATCGTCAATGACCAGAAGATCGCCGATCGCTCTTCGCGTATGGATTTGAGCAAAGAACGACGATGGTTCGGTAGACATTTACACGGGGGACGCACCGCCGGCCGGCTTCGAGAAGAACTGGATCCCGACCGTGCCCGGTAAGAACTGGTTCGCATATTTCCGGTTCTACCAGCCGACTGAGGCTTACTTCGACCGGTCGTGGCCGCTGCGGGACTTCGAGAAAGGTGTAGATGCTCGATGGACCACCAATAAATAGTGCGGCGCGCGAATCGAGAAAGGTTAACCGTTTTACAACTCTGACGCGAAAGCAATTCGACAAGGAGACAACATGGCTAGCAATAAGAACAAAACCAAACAGCCCAAAAGCGCAGCGAACGGCGGCAGTGAATTGCAGAACAGCGCTCAGCGGAGCGTGCTGCCTATTCCTGACATCCCGCCGAACAGTCTCACGACCTTTGATGCGAAGGATCCAGACACAATGTATCCACCGATCCGTCCGATATCGCCGCCTGACGGAGCGCCAAATGTGTTGGTGATTTTGATCGATGATGCCGGCTACGGCTCGTCATCAGCGTTCGGCGGGCCGTGCCAGACACCGAATTTTGAAAAGCTCGCGAAAGGCGGATTGAGATACACGCGGTTTCACACAACAGCGTTATGTTCGCCGACACGCGCCGCTTTGCTAAGCGGACGCAATCATCACTCGGTTGGAATGGGTGCGATTACCGAGTTTGCAACGTCGGCTCCCGGAAACAATTCCATGAAGCCAAACACGTGCGCGGCATTGGCCGAAACGCTGAAGCTAAACGGTTATTCAACTGCTCAGTTCGGCAAATGCCACGAAGTGCCCGTTTGGGAAAGCAGCGCAGTGGGGCCATTCGATCACTGGCCAACTGGTGGCGGCGGCTTCCAGTACTTCTACGGCTTCGTCGGCGGCGAAACTCATCAGTACTATCCAAACTTGTTTGAGGGCACTACGCGGGTTGAGCCGCGAAAAACACCAGAGCAAGGATACACACTAAACGAAGATCTCGCCGATCACACAATCGCCTGGGTTCGTCAGCAAAAGGCGTTGGCTCCCGACCGGCCGTTCTTCGTCTACTATGCCCCCGGCGCGACCCATGCTCCGCATCACGTTCCAAAAGAATGGGCGGACAAATACAAAGGAAAATTCGATCAGGGTTGGGACAAGCTGCGCGAGGAGACGTTTGCACGTCAGAAAAAACTCGGTGTCATTCCTAAAAACTGCGAACTCACGAAACGCCATGAAGAGATTCCCGCTTGGGACGCCGTCGATAAAAAAATGAAGCCCGTACTCTGTCGGCAGATGGAAGTATATGCCGGCTTCATGGAGCAGACGGACCATCACGTCGGACGCGTGATCGATGCGCTAGCGGTTCTCGGCATACTTGATGATACGGTGATCTATCTCATCATCGGTGATAACGGCGCATCGGCAGAGGGATCGCTCCAGGGCACCTTCAACGAGATGGTGACGCTGGGCGGATTCGGCGCCCTCGAAACAGCTGAAAGCCTGATTCCGAGGCTCGACGATTTTGGTGCCCCCAATTCCTACAACCACTACGCGGTCGGTTGGGCACATGCGATGGACACCCCGTATCAATGGACCAAACAAGTTGCCTCACATTGGGGCGGTACTCGCAACGGCGCGATTGTTCATTGGCCCAACGGTATCGATGCCAAGAACGAAATACGCACTCAGTTCCATCATGTAATTGATGTCGCTCCGACGATTCTCGAGCTGGCGACGCTGCCGCAGCCACTATATGTCAACGGCGTTATGCAACGTCCAATAGAAGGGGTCAGCATGGCGTTCTCATTTAACGACGCCGATGCGGCCGAGCGTCATGAGACACAGTACTTCGAAATGTTCGGCAATCGCGGCATCTATCACAAGGGCTGGACTGCTGTCACAAAGCACCGAACTCCCTGGGACACCGGGCAGGTCCAGACGATCGCATTTGAGGATGATGTTTGGGAACTCTACGACACCTCGAAGGATTGGAGCCAGGCAAGGGATCTCTCGAAAGAGAAGCCGGAGGTACTGCACCGTCTGCAGCAGCTGTGGCTACTCGAAGCGGCAAAGTACAACGTTCTTCCGCTGGACGATCGCTTTGCCGAACGAGGCGATTCCAAAATAGCTGGGCGTCCCGAGCTGATCACGGGTAACCGGCAAATCGTTTACGGTGGCTTAACACGCGTGCCAGCGTTGGCAATGGTGAATATGGCTAACAGATCGTATGCCGTTACTGCCGAGGTTGAAGTACCAAAATCAGGTGCCGACGGGGTCATCGTTGCCGTAGGAGGTGTGACAGGCGGTTGGAGCCTTTACGCAAAGGATGGCAAGCCGAAGTTTTGCTACAACTTCTTCGGCCTTGAGCAAACTATTGTCGAGGGCTCGAAAGCTATACCTGCAGGCGAACATCAAGTCCGCATGGAGTTTAAATACGACGGGGGCGGCATCGCCAAGGGCGGTAAAGTTTTTCTGTACGTAGACGGCAAAAAGGCGGGCGAAGGCCGCATCGAACGAACAGAACCGTTTGCCTTTGGTGAGGAATCTCTTGACGTGGGCCATGAGGCCGGGTCGCCCGTGACAACCGACTATCCAAAGAACGGTGCGAGCTATTTTACGGGCGAGGTCAAATGGGTCGAGTTCGACACGGACACGGCCGCTGACGATCACAACCACCTCATTACGCCCGAGGAAAAATTCATGGTGGCGATGGCTAAGCAGTAAAGAAGGGCGTCAATCAGGTACTCCGAAAGCGTTCGCTAATTGCAACCCAGGGTTGCCTCAACCCTGGGTTTGGTACCAACTACAAATCAAACGCCGAAGGTGTTGGCCAACGTCACGCGCCCCAGTTCGCCAACTCTTTCAGAGTTAGCTGTTTTATTGCCGAGGCAACCCTGGAATCGAAGTTGGCGAACGCCTTTGGCGTTATTAAGGAGTAACATCCCTTTCATAAGTTAGCCTCACTGAAAAACCGTGTAAAAATTCTCGTGCGCAAAATACGCGCACATCGATCTCGCCCATTTTCACGTTTGACGTCGCTGAACTAGAAGACCCTTCCTAATCTCACTTCTACACATTCTCACCGGTCGAAATAGGTATTTCTAGGTATTGTCTGGAAAGCTGGCAGCTACTAGTCTCACAGGCTCGACCCGAAAATTTGATCTCAGAATCCAGTTCTAAAAGAGGGCGCGGAGCCGCGTCCATGGAAGATAACAATTGAGAGACCTGTCCGGGATGGGGCGCGCCCCGTGCTACCGGCAAAATTGGCGTTGGAGTCTTTGACCGTTGGGGCGCCGATTAAGGAGGGATACAAATGCGTATGATCACGAGATCATTTTCGGTCGCGCCAGTGCTCATAGCTGTTATGTCTGGCTCTTTCGCTTCGGCGCAATCAACCTCACCCTCAGCTTCAACTGAGACGAAACAAACCACTGCCGAAGTACGCCAAGAAATTGGGAACAGTCCAAAGGAAGTAAAGCCCAGTCCAGCTGCGCCAGTCACTCCGGATCCTGTTCCTGAACCAGATTTTTGGCGCCAGGAAACGATGACGGGCGACTGGGGCGGAACTCGTTCACGTTGGAAGGAAAAGGGTATTGAATTGGAATTCAAGTACGTCGGTATTTTTCAAAAGATCGCGTCGGGCGGCTTGAGCGACAAAAGCTCGCTCTCAAACAAATTAGAGACAACGTGGAAGTTCGATCTCGGAAAGGTCGCTGGCTGGAAGTATTGGTCTTCCGAGATTAAGGCCGAATGGCGTTTCGGTGGCCCAGCGATAACAGGGACCGGAGGAATCAACTTTACCAACACTGCCGCAATCATTCCCGGGGCGAGCGGAAGCGTGGTTTCGGTAACTGCGGTGAATTTCACCCGCATCATCCCGAAAGATCTGAAAAAGGGAGATCTCTATGTCGTCTCATTCGGCCGCTACAACTTATTGGATGAACTGGATGAAGATTTCTTCGCGGGTGGTGGCGTCGACCGATTCATGAACATTGCCCCGATTGGACCATTGACCGTTCTGCGACAGGTTCCACTAATAACAAATGCCTTCACATTTGCCACAGTGAAAGGTGGTGAGCCACGTTTCAGTATTACACTGATGGATCCTAACGATCAGTCGCTCGATCCCGGCCTCGATGATTTGTTTAGCGACGGTGTAACCTTCTCTCCCGGCTACAATATTCCCACCAAGTATTTCGGCAAGACCGCGAAGCACAGCTTCACTGGCGCGATCACCACAAAAAAATACACGCCTTTCGACGCCATCAGGCAGGTCATCATTCCTGGTCCACCGCTTAATCCTGTACAGCCAAAGCGAGGTTCATGGTCTGCCAGTTACACTTTTCGGCAATACCTGGTTGAACGTGGACATCGAGATGGCTGGGGGCTTTTTACGCAACTGTCGTTCGCGGATAAGGACACCAGTCCGATCACTCGATTCTTCAACGTTGGTCTTGGCGGCAACGGGTTAATCAAGAGCCGTCGCAATGATGAGTTTGGTGCCTCTTACGCATATACGAATCTTAGCAGCGTGCTCAGAGACAACATCAATTTGATTACGTTTGGCCGGCGGAGTCTCCAACCAGAGCATCAGTTTGAAGGTTTCTACAACCTTCACATTACTCCCTGGCTGAGGTTGACTGGTGACTTGCAGATTATTCGCGGGGTACGTCCGCTGGTAGAAACGTCTGTAGTTCCAGGTGCACGCCTGGAAATGATCTTTTGAATCGTGGTCACAACACATCATGAAGAAAAGAGCACCTTCGAATTCCGCTCGCGACATCACCAGCAACGAACACAGTCGACGTGATCTTCTTCGTGGCAGTGCGGCTCTGCTCGG
>Ga0207674_10001238_pt1 | contig 33319 bp, 31 predicted proteins | sample KBSCornC72_FD_184303 | JGI IMG/M metagenome (GOLD analysis project Ga0207674, IMG submission 184303) | Corn rhizosphere microbial communities from Kellogg Biological Station, Michigan, USA - KBS Corn C7-2 (SPAdes) (version 2) | ecosystem: Host-associated > Plants > Roots > Rhizosphere > Soil ...
CAGTGAGCTTGCGGTCACCGACGCTGTAGTAGGCGAAATAAGCAGCTATCTCGAGGAATGATTTGTTTGCTTCGCGCGCGTCCAGGAGATTTCCTACCTGGGTAGTTTGTTCAGGCACACTCTTCTTGTTCGCAATCCAGACAAGACTGTTGGCATCTTTAAACGGTAAGGGGCGAAGTAAGAGCGTATTGACTACGCTGAAGATGAGTGCGCTGGCGCCGATCCCCAAACCCATGATCAAAATTGCAAAGACGGCAAACCCAAGATCACGGCGTAGTATTCGGAAGGTAAAACGCAAATCCTGGAGCAGGGTATCGACGATTGGAAGACCCCTGGTTTCGCGATGTTCTTCTCGCAGGCTTGCCACGTTTCCCAACTTCAAGCGAGCTACTCTTTGAGCTTCATCAGGGGTGAGTCCGCGACGAATGTTTTCTTCGACCAGGAGGTAAAGGTGCGATTCGAGTTCGCTATCAAGCTCGCGGTCGTGTTCCTCTTTCTTAAAAAACGCCACGATGCGTGCTTGCAAACGGTTTAATGTACCGAACATTGTTATCTCCCTGGTGTCAGCTGAAGGAGGCGACCGATCACGCCCGAAATCCGTTCCCAGTCTTCAGTCTCAGTCTTGAGCTGCTTTTGACCGGCTTTTGAAATGGAATAAAACTTTGCTTTGCGATTATTTTCAGATGTTCCCCAGGATGCTTTGATCCATTTCTTCTGCAAGAGGCGAACAAGACAGAGATAAATGGTCCCCTGGTTTACCACCAAAGCATTTTCACTAAGTTGCTCAATGCGGCGCGCAATACCATATCCGTGCATTGGTCCCATCGCGTTGAGCGTTTGCAGAACCATAAGATCGAGCGTGCCCTGCATTATTTCGGATCTTATCTCGGTCATTTCGTCTCTCCTGTGGGTTATACAGAGGAGTCTCTCATCGCTCCTGTGGGATGTCAACATAAATCTTGGTTTTCCCTGGCGCTCTGTATGCTTAGGTTCGGCTATTCGTTAAGCTGGTGTCGAGTGAGAAAGTTGCCGGTATTCATAAGCACGCGCTTATAATCAATGCTCATGTTTGGAATCCTGCGAGTCTCTAAAGAAACAATGAAACCATTTATTGTCGGCGTCGCGACTCTTCTGGCCCTGTGGGCATCATCCGATCAAGTTCCCGCGCAACAGTCCGAGAAAATCCTCGCCTTTCGTAGCGTAGATGTGTTTGATGGTTCGCGGCTGATTCGGAACACCAATGTGATCGTTCGCGATGGGATGGTTCGGGCCATTGGGCCGGAAATCCCAATTCCTTCAGACGCGGAAGTAATCGATGGCAAGAGGAAAACGCTGCTACCCGGATTCATCGACGCTCATGTGCATCTAGGAACTTCGAATGTGGACCAATTCCTTCGTGATGCTTTGAACTTTGGTGTTACGACCGAACTCGAGATGTGGGGTTCCGAGGCGAGTCTTGCATTAAGGAACAAAATTGCGTCCGCTGCTATCAGGGACCTTGCGGATTTGCGCTCAGCGGGCACCGGAATCACCGTTCCTCGCGGGCACCCGACCCAGATGGGTGGGCCTCCGCTTCCGACTCTTGGTCCAACCGACGATGTGCAGGCATTTGTCGACGCCCGGATCGAGGAAGGTGGGGATTACATCAAGATCATTTACGAACATGCTTTTCCTACTTTAACGAAACAGCAGCTAGAAGACGTGATCAGCGCATCTCACCGGCGAAACAAACTTGTCGTGGTCCATGTGACCACGCAACGTGACGCGCGTGAGGCGATAGCGGCCGGCGCTGATGGTCTAGCTCACATCTTTGCTGATTCAGCGCCCGATCCAGGCTTTGCAAAATTTGCTGCCGAGCACCATGTATTCGTGATAACCACGCTGAGCGTTGTAGAAGCGTTAACCACGACAACGTCAAAACCCTGGTGGCAGGACATCAAAGTTACTCCGTTTATTACCCCATCTATGAAAAGCTCTCTTGAGAGAAGGTTTCCCGCCGGATTCGGCGCAACATTGAAACTTCAGAATGCCCTGGCAACAGTATCTGCTCTTAAAAAGGCCGGCGTCATAGTTCTCGCTGGGACCGATGCTCCGGCTCCGGGGCTAGCCCATGGCCTAAGTCTTCACCACGAGTTGGAGTTGTTGGTGCTTTCAGGTTTGACGCCGCTCGAGGCGCTGGGCGCAGCAACATTCGAACCAGCTCAGGTTTTTGGTTTTCACGACCGCGGTCGTATCGCGGTAGGGACGCGGGCCGATTTGCTCTTAGTCAACGGAGATCCTACTGCCGATATAAAGATGACCCGAGACATAGTCGGAGTATGGAAATTGGGCGTTCGTCTCTCCCGTTATTCAGCCGATGCTAAATGAAATCCTCGCTAGCTTTTACTCATCGCAGGTTGACTCCACATGATCAGACTCTTTGTGCAAAGGCCGCTGGCGATTATTTGCCGATTACACCCAGCCGATTTGCCACGCGGTGATTCATCTCGTATCTTACGGGCCTTGCCGTAAAAACCAGTACGAGGACGGACCGAGATGATTCATCACGCGGTGTCGCTCGCCGGCTTCCTGATTCTCGCGAGCATCGCCTGGCTGCTTTCAAGTGATCGGCGAAGAATTGCATGGAAGACTATTGGCTGGGCGATCGCTCTCCAGCTTCTTATCGGCCTAATAATCTTTCGCTTTCCTGGTTCACAGCGAATCCTGCTCTGGTTGAATGATGCCGTCCTGGTCCTACTCGGCGCAGCAAAAAGCGGTTCGGTTTTCCTGTTTGGCCCACTGGCGGCAAGCCCTGGAGAGTCTGGCTCCATCGGTTTTATCCTCGTCTTTCAGGTTCTTCCCGTAGTCATTTTCTTTGCCGCATTCACTTCGATGCTCTATCACCTGCGAGTATTGCAGGTTCTGGTCCGACTCTTCGCCAGACTCTTTCATCGCACGATGAAAATCAGTGGCGCCGAATCACTTTCGAGTGCGGCGAATATCTTTGTTGGAATTGAATCAGCGCTCGTCATTCGACCGTATCTCGAGAAAATGACGCGGTCTGAGCTCCTTTTGGTACTAACCACGGGTTTGGCGACGGTAGCTTCCAGTACGCTCGGCGTCTATGTCGCCTTTCTCACCGGTGTTTTTCCACAGATCGCGGGTCACCTGATTTCTGCATCGGTGCTTGCGATCCCCGCTTGCGTCATCGTGTCCAAGTTCATAATTCCTGAAACTGGAACGCCGGAAACACTTGCAGCTGTGCCATCGGAAGACCCAGGCACACAGTCCAAAAATGTGATCAGCGCAATTATCGAAGGTGCCATGGAAGGACTGAAGCTCGCGGCCGGCGTATCCGCGTTACTCATAGCTATCCTCGGAATCGTTGCGCTGATCGATAAGCTGCTTGGTGCGGGCAGTTCTTTGCTAGGGATGACCGAACCACTTTCGCTGGTGAGAATTTTGAGCTGGGGATTTTATCCGTTCGCTTTTCTCCTTGGACTGCCATCTCACGACGTACCAATCGCGGCCCGCTTGCTAGGCGAGCGAGTAATACTGACTGAGGTCTTTTCCTACAATCATCTGGCTCAGGCCATCTCAAGCGGAGAATTAAGCGATCCGCGGTCCGTGGTTATTCTGAGTTACGCTCTGTGTGGCTTTGCTCACGTGGCCGCCATGGCAATCTTTGTAGGTGGCACAGCAGCGCTCGCTCCTTCACGTCGCGATGATCTCGCGAGCCTGGGATTACGAGCATTGTTGGCGGCTACGTTGGCGACGCTGATGACGGGGTGCGTGGCCGGCATCTTCAGTAGTGGTGGCGGAGTGTTACTGGTTAGACCGGTTTAACTACATCTGAGTGAGCGCAGGGTAATGAATCTACAAACGTTCTGCGTCTTCATCTGATCGACCGATCGATGATGCTTAAGTGAGAGGTAGAAACATGCAACAATCTCCTCAGGACTTGCAATTAAAGATTGAGCCGAGAGTTCGCACGCTCCGTACGCTTTGGGTCGGAATGCTGTTCAGCATTCTACTCTACTACGGTTTGACCCTTTTTGTTGGACCGCTCGAAAATTCGACGCCCAACAGTGCTTTGTCTCTCATTTTCGTCGGGGTCGCAATATCAACGACGCTTATTTCCGTTCCCCTCAAAGCAAACTTGCTGGCTCGGTCAGTTGAACAACAGCAAGTAGGGTTGGTGCAACAAGCGTACATTATCGCTTGGGCTCTAACCGAGGTGGCAGCGCTTTTGGGACTAATCGATTTTTTTCTGACTGGTGATCGTTACTATTACGTCTTGTTCCTGATTTCAGCGGTCGGCCACTTGCTTCACATTCCGCGACGGCAACATCTGTCCGACGCTTGTTTCAAGGGGCCGACGTACTAGTAGTATGCTAAGATTTCACCCTTAGTACTCAAATCAGTATTCGAGACAATCGAGCCAGTGTTGGTCTTTACCGTCTGAAACTAACATTTCTTACTTGAGCGCAGCTGCTTCACCTCAAATGTGATGGGCCTCGCCGAGCTCCAGTGTAGAGAGCTCAGGGCGAAACTCAAAAGTCCCGAACCGCTAGACAGATTTCCGTCCACCTTCAACTCAAGCGAATTTGCGAAAAGAAACCCAGGAGGAAACTCCTGATGGGCCTGTATCCGCGCTCGCGTCCGGTTCGACTTAGTGAAAAGCTGCGACAGATCCGTCTCTCGCTTGAGTTATCACAAGACGACATGTTGAAAAGATTGGGACTTGACGAGGCGCGATTTCGTAGCGCGGTCTCAAATTACGAGCATGGCGGAGAACCGGAGCTATACCTCTTATTACGTTATGCGCGATTAATAGACGTCTCCACTGACGTTCTTATTGACGACGAGTTAAATCTTCCTGCAGTTGTGGTTCGTGCTGCCGCCAGAACCGAACGTCTTGAGCTCACAACTCGACGCAGGCCAGGCAGGTTGAAAAAGTAAGCTCCGTATAACCGGCTTTTAGGTAGAAGACCTTTCGCCGCACCTGTAAGCAAAAATTGAGTGATCATTGCCGGGTTAGGTTATAAGCCCTTTCGAGTTTGCGCCACGTTTTTACTTTAGTGAGCGAGTCCCGTCGTGCATAACGCAAACGCTCAGCTTTTATTGAAAGACCAGCGTAGCTGAGGGTAGTTCGCGTCGTCCGTTTCAAACGGACCAGTGTCTCCGGCAAACACTGGTAAGTGCCAATCTTCATCTCACGCATGTGCTTAATGAAATCACCATCCGGAAAAAGCAGTTCGGAGGCAAATACCTCAGCGCCAATCTCAAGAATCTTGTGAGCGTTTGATTGATCGCAATATGAGACCTGGAGGTGGCGATCCGTTAAGAAATGCTTTAACTCGTGGGCCATAGTGAAGACCATGGGATCCTGGGGAAGACCTTTTGCCAAAAGGACAGTAGTGCCAAACTTGTCATCCATAAAAGCGCCGCGCAGGTTTCTGAATTTGTAGGGCCAAATGTCAATTTCGATTCCATTTCGGGCGTAGATATTTCTTAGGTCCCTTTCGGTTACACGCGGCAACAGCAAACCATTTTCCGCTCGAACCTGCCTGGCTAAACGTTTCAGATCTTCATAGTAAGTTTGCGCCTTCATCTCTTTTTACTCCGTCGGCCTGCTTTTGGCCGTTTTTTACCTTTATACATGCTGCGCGCCTTGCGAAATTCGGCGTACTTCCTGAGCTCTTCAATGTCAGTATGGTCGAGCTGGCGGGCGGTGCGCAGCAATGATTTCAAATTGTCGTCGTCTTCCTCGGTTTCCTCCGGTGGAATAAACACCATCATCGATACGCCGAAGAAGCGCGCCAGCTTTTCGACGTCGTGAAGGCTGGGAACATATACTCCGGTTTCCCAGCGCGAGACTGTATTTGCGGCGATACCCAGACTGTTCGCTAACGTTTCCTGCGACAGTCCTTCGCCGTGGTTATAGCTTGTGCGAAGCTCTTTGATCTGTGCTGCGACATGACTTGTGAGGCTCATCTCTACATCCCCTTTTAAAGGATAAGATTAAGACTTTTTTGTTGACTGGAAAATGAGGCGGCAGTATTATAGCGCAACTGGATCAGAACTCAACTCAAAAGATCAGCTCACTCTGATCTGTCCCACGCGTCGACAGTCACACGACTGTTGGTCAATGAAAAAAGCCCCAACTATTTGCAAAAATCTTACTGCCTTTGGGGCGGTATGGAGGAACATGTCTGCTCTTTTTAGGGGTTAGGTGTTATGAATACTTTTAGCTTGCGCAAACGACTATTCCTGTCGCCTGCGTCCACTGGTTCAACTGCATATATACTTGCAGAGGTCGAATCGAGTCATGGCGGCGAGTACAAGTGGGGCCATTACATGTTGAGTCTGGCTGATTGCCGCCAGCGTGTTGACCTGGAATTTTTTATGAGTTCATCGCGAGCGAGACGGCGCAGTCTCGCTAAGATTGATCTATTGATCGAGCAACTGAATATCTTTCGCACCGCCTTACTAACCGAGGCTAAACTTATAGCTGAGCATGAACGTCGAGGGAAAGTGTTGCGTAAGAAAACTTAAACTTGATAACCGCAGATGTCAGAAGCGGTTCTGTCGCATCGAGATCTGCCAGCTTGTCATTAACAGGAGGGCGAAATGAAGACCGCTCGAAGAGCTGCAAAAGACATTGACGAATACATTGATCGATTTCCTGAAGATGTCCAAAACGTGCTGCATAAGATACGGGCCTTGATTAATGAGGTGGTTCCTGATGCGGAGGAGAAGATTAGTTATCAAATACCCACCTTCACTTTGAATGGAAGCTATTTGATTTATTTTGCTGGTTTTAAGAACCATGTCAGCGTTTACCCCGCACCCAGAGGTACAGAGCAGTTCAAGAAGGAATTAGCGGCTTATGAAGGCGGAAAGGGAACCGTGCGCTTTCCACTCGACCAACCCATCCCGTATGGCTTAATCAAGCGGATCGTCAAGTTTAAAGTGAAAGAAAACAAAGAAAAGGCCAAATAGAAGCGGAGATAGAGGACTGAATTAAAATTCTTTGCTTACCACCTGGTTTCCTAGTCTGCATTCATTTCAGTCTTAAGCCATGAGCAAGCAAAGCGCCAGTCGCGTTCGACGGTAGCGCGCGAGATACCTAAAAGCTCCGCTATCTCCGTGTTAGTCAAGCCAATAAAGAAGCGACTTTCGACAATTGCCGCCATGCGCTCATCAGTCTGCGCGAGTTTAGTCAGCGCTTCGTCAAGTATGATGAGAGTTTGCGACCGCTCCTGCGCAGCGTCAGCGTCGCCCAGGTCAATATGTTCGGCCCTATTTGCTCTTCTGGCGTAGTCGATTAAGACCTGGCGCATTCGCTTTGCAATTAGTGCATAAAATTGCCTCCTATTATCCCAGCTGATACTTTCCCGAATCAGTTTCATCAGCGCTTCGTTGACCAGGGCGGTTGTTTGCAAGATGTGATTTGGTCTTTCATCGCGCATGTAACTTCGGGCAATCTTTCTCAGTTCATGGTCGACCAGCGGCAACAGCTTTTCCAAAGCTTCGTTATCACCATTACTCCAAGCTTTCAGAAGTTGAGTTATCTCATCCATCGAGTTTCTCCCGGATTTCGACCGGAAAAAGAGATCCCGCATTCAAAAAATCGAAACACGCTGTTAGGCCTTTACAGAATAATGAATTGGCGACCTAAAGCATTACATCCGCATGACTATTTGACATGGCTCCCGACGGTCCAATCTCTATTGTCAGAGATATCACCGGTGTATAGAATGCGCTTCGCAATTAAGACCTATTAGATTTAACGATTCCTTCTTTCGCAATTCGACTTCCCACCGACGGAGACATTCGAATGAAGGTACCGAATTGGGATCGCATTCAAGAAATCTATCATGCTGCATTGGAGGTCCCCCGCTCTGAGCGCAGTTCCTTTGTTGCAAAAGCCGCGGCTGATGATTCGCGTCTCCTGCACAAAGTGAACGCACTTCTTGCCGCCGATAACTCACCAAATGAGTTCCTGCAAACACCCGTCTTCGAACTTGGTTCGATAAGTCTTGCTGAGCCAGGTCTTACTGATCCGCCGGCTGATAGCCTGGAGGGAATGAAGATCGATGGACGTTATCTAGTAGATAGAAAACTCAATAGTGGAGGTCACGGTGTCGTCTATCTCGCCAGGGCTTTAGACCTTCACGGTAAGCTTGTGGTTGTAAAAGTCCTGCTGACATCTTTACTTCATGATTCTTACGCGAGGCAGAAATTTAAACAGGAAGCAGAAGCGCTATCCCGCATCGACCATCCCGGTGTCATTGGTATCATTGACGCCGGAGAGTTGATTGATGGTCGGCCTTATATAGTGATGCGGTTCATTGAAGGTGAAACGTTGAACGCACAAATTCCAGCAGAAGGGATGAATTTGGAACGGGCGGCATCGATTCTAAAACAGATTGGGGAAGCACTTGACCATGTTCATGAAAAGGGAATTTTCCATCGGGACCTTAAACCGCTAAACATAATGGTGAAGGATGACTCGGATGCGGTCGTGCTAATCGACTTTAGCATTGCAAAGGTGAAGGATTCAGTCGTTGGTCCAAGCACCGTTAGCGGTGTTTCAGTAGGGACCGTACTTTACATGTCGCCTGAGCAGCTTAGCGGACAAAAGGTCACTGCGGCGTGCGACATCTATTCGATGGGATTGATAGCATACGAAATGCTTACTGGTCGGCGACCATTCAACCCAGCTTCAGCCGCGCAGTTGCTGGAAATGCAACGTGCAGGTGTAAAGGTGAAGCCGATCAGCCTTAGGCCGTCGCTCCCTCGACGGGCTCAGACTATGATCCTTCGAACTCTGTCATTCTCCCCGCAATCCCGTTACAAGAGCGCCGGTGAATTTGGGAACGACCTGGCAGGCGTTCTGGGAAATGAAAAAGAAGTTCATCAGAATCGCTGGTGGATCCCCATAGCAAGAAAGCAGATCGCATTTATTTGTGCTTTAGTTATTCTGCTGGGCCTGGCGGTAATTGGTATTCTGCTCCTTCGTCGACCACCGCCTCCACCACCGACACGCTCTTTCACCTACTACCTCACCGTTCAAAAAACCAGGGACGGAAAGGATTACCAGGAACCTTTCAAGTCAAATGGTGAAGACATATTTGACAGTGGAGACAAGTTTCGGCTCACAGTCTCGAGTCCTGAACCTGGTTATGTGTATGTCATTAGCGAAAGCGCACCCGCGTCAAGAGACACGAGTTTTACGATGGTTTATCCGACTCCGATCCAAAACAGCGGATCGGCGACCGTGGGTGCGAACCAACCCATACAGTCTGACTGGATCACATTCCAAGGTCCCGAAGGAGATGAAAATCTCTGGATCCTTTGGTCAATTTCTCCAGTCAGTCAACTGGAGTCCGTTAAGACTGAGGCGTTCACTCAAACGCGCGGAGGTCTGATCGGTAATAGTCTGCTCGAAGTTAAAGAGTTCTTAAGAATTAAGCAATCGGAAGTAGAAGTTAGAGTTACTCACTATAAGAGCAGTCAAACAGCTGTAGTCCGGGGTAAAAACGACCTGTTAGTTACGTTGGCTCAATTTAAACACCGGTAGTTTCCCGCCCTCCGTTTCCAAATCAATCCTTAGCACCAGCTAGTCGGAAAAAAATTTTTCTGACGTGATGGAATTTCGCTCATTTCTGCGCCATGTCAGTTGGGTGATTGATTCAGACGGGTAACTGAGGCTGGCCATTAGAGGAGAATTTAAATGACCAATAAGACCCGCATACTGTTTTTGTCCGCAAATCCCTGGACGACCAGTCGGATTCTCGTAGACGAAGAGGCAAGGGAAATTTTCGAGAGGATTCAGGAGGGCCCATATCGCGAGTGGTTTGAGTTGCACAAGCATACGGCCACTCGGCCGGGCGATCTGCAACGCCTCCTCTTAATGCATCAGCCACACATAGTTCACTTCAGCGGACATGGGTCGAAAAAGCAAAAAATCATTCTGGGCGGTACCCCGGGTCGAGGTAAGACAGTCGAGCGACAGGGTCTGGCGGATCTTTTTGCTCTTTACAACAAGCACGTGCGACTGGTGTTGCTCAATGCCTGCTTCACTAAAACCCAGGCCAGATCAATCTCAGAGGTAATTGATTATTCGGTTGGGACAGGTAAGGGAATTGGCGACAAGGGAGGAGTCGCTTTTGCCGGCGCGTTCTATCGGGCGCTTGGATTCGGTAGATCCATAAGAGAAGCCTTCGAGTCTGCTAAGGCGGAGCTTGGTCTAACGAAGATACCTCGAACACAAGGGATTGAACTCTTTGTTCGCGACGGGATAGCTGAGCACGATGCATTTCCCCAGTTAGGAATTGATCACTGCATCGACGGAGAGACGTTGCAATTACCCGAGATGTCGCAAGCTCTGCGTGAGTTCGGCGATCGAGTGATGAGAACAGAAAGGCGGGTCACGGTTTTTGAATCCTGCAGTTCGACCTCATACACCAGACGAATTTGGTCCGAGGAGCAATGGGAGTTTGTTGAAGCCCAGGAACTCTAACTACGGGGTTATGGAATCGATTTTAGGCAGAGATTACGTCGGCAGCAGGCGTGGAGCGCCACTTGACGACTCACGCCCGACATCAACGTTTGTGCGAGTGACTGCGGCACCGCACCTTCATAAGGAGACAACCATCATGTCAGTTACAAAGCTTGTGAAACAGCAGCAGCTTCTACGGTTACAGAGTCGATCGACGACTCCTTCTCGAAAGTCTGGCACAAAGAGTGAGGGCACCAGAGCAGGAACATTGGAAGATTGGAGAGAAGGCGGTAAAAAGGCCGGGAAGCCATCGGTTGGCGTTGGTAAAACTGTCCGAGATGGCCGTTAAATCAGGCCAATTTCGCGTCTACCTCATTGAGAAAGGTAGCTCAACCGAGCTACCTTCTCGATGGCGCATTTCCTGGCAAGTCAATGATTAGTCATTGAAGTTCGGGCGCGTACGTGATAAATAAATCGTTCCGTCCAGGCCTCCAGGGAAATCACAGCAGATGCTCTACGCAGGTTAGGATCTCACTTAGGTCTCACCGTCCATGAAACCTGACAATCGGATGCCACCAGGAAAACACAGCCCTTTTACAAGAAGTAGACTGAATCGCTTTGGATTCTTGTTTATCCTGACTCTGCTGTTAGTTAAAGCATTCTCTTCGCCCACACCTACGATCACGATCCAGGCAAATGCGACACAGGATGCAACAATAGAGATCACCCCCGGCTCATCTGTTCGCCGTGAGGTGACGCCCGGTGCGACTGAGGAGTTTGGGATAGCAGCGGGTCGGGGCCAACTCCTTCGGTTCTCACTTGATAAGGGTGACCTCGCGCTTTCAACGGTTTTGTACGATCCGAGTGGCAAAAAACTTCTTGAACGCGTGAGCCATGACTTCGAGGTGATCAATCTCTCTTTCGCTGTCGACGTAACCGGCATTTATAAAATCTCTGTCCAATCTCGCGAGAAAGGGGGACCTCAACGAGCGTATGAGCTAAAAATTGAAACGCTCACGTCTATCACTCCGCTGGGGCGACAGGAGAGTGAAGCTCAACTGATGTTGGCAAGAGCAGCGTCCTTGCGTGCCGAATGGACTGAGCAGTCACTCCGCCAGGCGATTGCAAAATACGATAGAGCGGCATTGATATTCAGCGGCATCGGGAATTTGTCGAGCGCCTCAAACGCAACACTCAGATCTGGCGACATTAACTTTCTTTTGGGTGAATACTCTGAGTCCCTGAAGCGTTATCAACTCGCTGCTACTCAAGCAGTCAAGGCTGCTGACAGTTTAACTAAGGCCAAAGCGTTGATTCGAATGGGACGCGTCTATTCCTATATCGGCAATAACGATCTGGCCCAAAAAGTACTTAGTGAAGGGTTAAATCTGCTGAACCCGTGTGAGAGTAATAGTAATCCGCTTATTAGAAATGCTTGCGGGTTGGCCCTCAGTAACCTGGCGGAGGTCCATTATGCAAAGGGAGATTTATTAAAGGCCTCAGAACTATTCGAAAGCGCTCGGGTAATATTGTTTGACGATCGAGATAGCGAGGCGAAGGTTCACCTGTTCAAAGCGTACCTGCATGGAAGCATGGGCGAGCCTCTAAAAGCGAAACCCGAAATCATACAAGCCTTAGATCTATATCGCTCGATAAACAATAAGGGCGGCGAAGGACTCGCCCTTACCGCCCTCGGCCTATACCAGTCTTTAAAAACAGATGACGATGGTGCCATTGATTTACATAAACAAGCCATTGCAATCTTTCAGACTATCGGAGCTCGACACAGCGAGGGAATCGCGCTAAATGCGTTGGGCCAGGTTCACGAGAAGTTGAAGGAGTACGCGATAGCTTTCGATTATTATGAGAAAGCTCTCAAACTCTTTCAAAATATTGGTGCCCTGGACTTAGTGCCGGTCTCCACCTTCAAGCTAGCCAAAATGCAGCGTTCGATGGGCAACCTCGAAGTATCTCTCACTTACTATAACCAATCTTTGAAGCAGAGCCGCGCGGCCAAGAAGGTGCGGACCGAGATCAATGCTCTTAACGAGATGGCGAGCATCTACGCCTCGATGGGTCGAACTGATGAAGCTTTGAAGCAGTATCAGAGAGTCCAGGAATTTTATTCGAGCATGGGAGACCGTCGCGGAGAGGCTCTTGTTTTGAATACCCAGGGAGATTTTTTTCTGAGTCTCGGTCAGAAAGAATTGGCTTTGAAGACTTTCGCAAGAGCGCTGCAGTTCAGCGAGAAAGCCGGTGACAACGACATCTTGATTGCGACGCTCTATAGCCTGTCGCGAGCGCAGCGAGATCGGGGAAAGCTTAATGACGCTCTTGCTTATATCGAGCGTTCCCTACAGCTGATAGAAGACCTTCGGACGAATGTTGGGAGCCCGGAGTTTCGCGCCACCTATTTTTCGGCTTTTCGGAAACATTTCGATTTGTGCATCGACATCCTGATGCAGCTTGAGAAGGAGCAACGTGGCAAAGGCTACTCTGCCAGAGCTTTGATCGTCAGCGAGAAGAGCCGTGCGCGCTCTCTGGTCGACCTTCTTTCCGAATCTCATCCCGCCTCGGGAACTGGACCGACAGAACTGATCGAACGTGAAAGCGCTTTGCGGGGAATGATTCGGGCGATGGCGCAGTACGAATATGAGCTGTCATTGACCAAAACGGATTCGACTCAAGTCGAAGCGGTTGCCAAAGAGTTGACCAGACTGAGATCCGAATATCAGGAGGTTCAGAGACTATTAAGGCAACAAAGACCGCAGGTCGCTTCACTCGCTGATTCAGTTCCCCAGACCGTTGAGCAGATTCAGAGTGTGTTGCGTGATGGTCAAACGATGCTACTCGAGTATTCATTAGGCGAGGAGCGAAGTTATTTGTGGGCAGTGACCCTGGACTCCTTTCAAAGTTACGAGCTACCGCCCCGCAAGGTCATCGAGGATGGCGCCATCGAAATTTATAGTCTGATGACGGCTCGACAGTTGGTTAATACAGAAATCGCCGGCGATTATCGGTCCACGATAGCGGAGTCGGACCGGCTTTTTATCGAGAAGGCTACTAACCTGAGTCAGGTACTACTTGGGCCAGTTGCCACACAACTCGGTCAACAGAGACTCCTCTTAGTGACTGAAGGGGCGCTGCAGTATTTGCCATTTGAAGCCTTACCCGTTCCTCTTGCGCAAAACGAAAATCGCAGTCCCTCAGGCGTTCTGCCATTATTAAAGACTAACGAAATTGTGGAATCGCCATCCATAGCAACGTTAATTGCGATTCGAGCGGAGCAGAATTCTAAACGTTCGCCAGACAGGGTTGTTGCCGTTATTGCCGATCCCGTTTTCAGTCGCAGCGATGAGAGGCTCGGGTCTCGAGCCGCTTCGCCAGCAATGGTCCAGGTGGCGTCGGACCAAACCTCTCCGGGGCCTTCGCTACGGGGTTCGGACGGGAAAGGTCGACCCGCTCGGCTAACTCACGCCTCAGAAGAGGCCAATGCAATTTCAGCAGCAGCGCCTCGTGGATCCGCCTTCGTTGCCAGGGACTTTGAGGCGAGTCGGGAAACTGCTATGAGTTCCCGCATTGGTGAATATCAGATAGTGCACTTTGCAACCCACGGTTTTCTCGACAGTCAGCATCCTGAATTGTCCAGTATTGTGCTCACGATGGTGGACCAAAATGGCGATGAGAAAAATGGCTTAATGCCTCTCTACGATATTTCCAGTTTACGTCTGTCGGCGGAGTTGACAGTTTTGAGCGCTTGTCAGACAGCTCTCGGAAAAGATGTGAAAGGCGAAGGACTCATCGGGCTGACGAACAGTTTCATCTCGGCCGGCTCAAAGAGTGTAATAGCCAGTCTTTGGAAGGTGGATGACCGAGCGACTGCTGCGCTCATGGGTCAACTCTATGCGTCCATGTTGCAGGAAGGTAAGCCCCCGGCGACGGCGCTAAGGCTCGCCAAACTGAAAGTGATGCAGGAGAAACAATGGAGCGCACCTTATTTCTGGGCGGGGTTTGTGTTGCAGGGCGAATACACCAATAGAATTACAGTAGCGCGTAACTCGTGGGTGCGACCGGCCTTGGTGCTCATCTCGTTGGCGACGCTGCTTTTGGTTGGTCTGATCCTGGTTCACAGACGAAGACGGTTGTCGTGCCTTCAGCACCACCATAGGAGCAACGCCCGTTGAAAGATTTGTACGAAAAGATGCCTCGACATTCGGCAGTTCAACCGGATAGTTTTGACGAAATTTTGGCCTGGCTCAACCCAGATCGTGAGCTGGCCGCGAAGCTGTATGTCCAGCTTCGCCATGACCTCACCAAGATATTCACCTGGAATCGCTGTCTTGATCCAGAAGGACTAACTGACGAAGTCTTTGATCGGGTCGCCAAAAAAGTCCATCAATTAATGCACACCTACGAAGGAGACCCGCGACTCTTTTTTTACGGAGTAGCGCGAAACCTGATCAAGGAAATTCCGAAACGCATGAAGACCCAGGTTTCGTTAGAGGGGTCTGACTTTGCGGCAACGCCTACTCACAAAGCAGAAGACGAAAAAGCAATCCTGAGAGAAGATTGCCTTCAGCTTTGTTTACAAGAGCTTAGTGAGGAAAAACGCGAATTGATTCTCGCGTATTACGCGAAAGAAAAGCAGGCTAAGATCGATCATCGAACCGAAATGGCACAGCGACTTGGCACATCTGTTGAGACATTGAGGGTCAGGGCGCACCGGATTCGCGGCGGTCTTGAGCAATGCATCGAACGTTGCATTAAGAGTAGGTCATCAGCGGAATGAAACGAATCACCTCAAATTTCATTTGTTATGAAGGGTGGGCAGCCTGGAGGCTTTCCCATGAGTGAAAACCCGATAACGGAGGTGAAAATGCGCCAATTCTTATTGGGAACGCTTGACGATATCGAGCGCCAGCAGATTGAGACTCTTTTCATAACGGACCCTTCATCCCGAGAAAGGCTCCTCGCTGCTGAGCAAGACCTGATAGAAGATTATCTGGAAGGCTCCCTCACAACAGCGGATCGAGAAAGTTTCCTGTTGCATTACGCTGACACTCCTGAGCAACTACAAAAGTTAAGAATCACACAAACGGTAAGGGAATGGGCCATCAAGAAAGGAACGGCAGCTGACCGACCAATCGCTACGACCACTATCTGGAATCGTTTGCGAGATATTCTCCAGGGCAGACCCGTTTTTGTTGTTCCGCTTGCAGTTACGGCGATCATTCTGATTGTAATCGCGGCCGTTTGGGTAAATCGCCGTACGGAGCGTAATCACCTTCAGGTGGGTAGTGAGGAAATTGCACGACTCAACGACCCGGCATCTCTGCGACAAACGCCTCCGCTAATGTCTATTGTCGTGCTGTCGCCTTTGTCAGTGAGGAGTGCTGAGAAAGAGGCCGAAGTAGCAAAGCCAGCGACTGGTTCTTTAGTTGAGTTGCGTCTTCTTTGGCTGCAAAAGGAAGATTATCCAAAGTACCAGGCAGTGGTAAGGCGAGTAGGTAGCGACGAGTCTCAAACGGTTCCCGCCCTTTACTCAGACGCAGATCGCAGCGCGATTCGGATGAGACTTCCAGCTCACTTCCTTCGGAGAGGAACTTACCTGGTCGAGTTGAGCGGTATTGACGCCCGCGGCACCGTTGGCCCAACGGAAGAATATAAGTTCATCGTCAGCGGTTGAGTGCAGACTGATTTGTGAATTCCGCTCGCGCTTTCTCCCTGCGTCACTCTGCGGTCCTCAGCGTCTCTCTGTTATTCCATGAATTCAAATCCAGTTGGTCCAACACAAATACTCTGAGGCATTTTAGTAATCCAGCGAAGTTTCAGAAGGTTTTAGGAGGTTTTCTCGGTGAAACAAACCAACAACTTCTTGTTTTTTGACGATGTTTTTATGCGAGGACATTTCAGGGGGCAGTAGGCAGATCGGCAATGCGAGACCGGTCAGTACCGAAACGCGGTAGCATCGGGTGAGTCTCAAAATGCTGACAACTGCTTGCTCCTCGAGACTCACCCGACGCTACCGCGAATCGGTACTGACCGGTCTCGCAACTTGATCGTTTGGTTGCGGCCTAAGCGCGCTGTGCGAACTCGGTGTTTTCGGAGTCTTTGTGGTTTCGGGCCGCAGTTCTAACGACAGTTGCTGTTCTGACTTTGTGTGCGACGGCTAATATTTTGCATCGCTTCGGCCGCCATGTTGAAAGCCAGGTTGATCGAGCCACCTTTTTTGCCGGCACTCAAATCTCCGATCAGGTACAGTCCACCAATACTGGTTTCGTATCCTTCCTTGATTACTGGAGCCGTACCTTCAAAAGCAATTCCGATGGCCTTCAGGAAATTGGTTGGTGTTGTGCCGCCCAGCGCGTAAATGATGCGGTCCACACTCAGTGGTTTAAGTTCGCTCTCTTCAAACACAGCCAGCGCTCGACCATCCGGCCCATCCTGTAGCTCTTTAATGTTACTCGCTCGTAAAATCGTCACTTCTTTTCTTTCTTCAAGCGCCATAAGACTCTCGTAATTCACCCGATTCAACCGGGTGAATTCAGACTGGCGATAGGAAAGAGAGACGCGGTTGCCTTGTTGCACCAGGTATTGACAGTATTCCGCAGCAGTGTCTCCACCACCGACAACAAGACACTCCTCATTCTCGAGCGTGACTGAGGTGATGTCGTAGTGAACTCTTTTATTCAGGCTAACTGGGATTCGGTATGAAGGTTTGTTTGGTTTGTCGAGAATTCCAATTGCAATGACGCACTTACGAGCCTGATAAATACCTTTCGAGGTTGCAACTTCAAATCCTTCGGCTGGCAAGGGACGAATACTCGTTACGGCTTCGTTATATTGGACCGTTAATTCGAATTGAGCGATTGTCGCCTCGATATAAGTGAGCGTCTCGTTTTTCGACATGTCCGAGATGCACATGACGCCCCGACAAACAGCTTCAATCCCTTTGTAGTTGGCGAGCACAACTTTTGCAGCCGGGTAAAACTTTCGGATGGCCCACGAATGAGTCTCGCCCTTTTCAAGAATGAGGATATCCTCGGAGGCGATTCCAGTGGTACGAGCTTCGGCCGCCATACTGATCCCGGCTGGACCGGCTCCTACAATGATCATTTCGTACATGTCGAGCAAGTCACCTCGTAGACATGACTCGACTGACAATGGTGTGATCTCGAGCTGCCAATGCGCATGGTTGGCACTTGATACCACCGTCGCTGGTTATTACTTCACGACCATCATTTATTTCCTCTTCGCAGTCAGAACAGTTGACTCGAGCTTTTGGGTGACCTGGAGCATCCAGCTCATTCAAGGTCATCTGCACGGTCCTGACTCCGAATAATTCTTCATCAGTGGCTTCACGATAAGTCGTCAGCTGGCGAAGATGCTTGTCCTCTATTTCAGGATGACGCTGCCTGGCGAGCTCTCTGGAGGAGCCAAGCGCGACAACCCGAACAGCATCACCGTTCTCAAGGTTCAAAAACGTCGCGGCCAGCTTACCGTAATCACGAAACTTTAGATTTCGGTTACCGAGTCGCGCACCCGTTACGACTTCGACTGCATCCGCGAGCCACCGGTCAATCTCGACCCAGACAACCAGCTTCTTGCGATCGAGCCCTCTTGGATCTTCGATTCCGATCAACTTACAGCCCAACACCGCCATGCGAACCCCGAGTATCTGACCAGGGCAAACATCACCGTGAAGCTCTTCGAAACGTTGCAGTGACTCTTCAATCGAAAGCATTGACCTTAACCTCCGAGGCTTATCATCTCGAGCTTTTTAGCGTTGAGCGTTTTAGAGAGAATGTTCAACTTACGATCTTCTATTCGGTTCTCAGAATATTGGTCGGTCCGGCGACGCCATATGCTCCGGATTCTCCCGAGCAGTTCTGAGTCAGTGGCGCCATCTCGCATGAATCCTTTCAGGTCGTGACCGCGGGCCGAAAAGAGACATGTGACCAACTTGCCGCCGGCAGTAATCCTAGCGCGTGTGCAGTTTGAACAAAAGGGCTCAGTGATCGAGGCTATTACTCCAACTGTTCCCTGACCATCCAAATACTTGTAATTAACTGATGGCCCATCGACCGTTCTGGTGGTCTTCTCCAGGGGAAAGCGCTCGTTGATGAGGCTGAGGATCTCCTTTTTCGTTACGGTCTTCGATTTGGTCCATTCGTTTACATTGCCAACGTCCATGTACTCGATAAATCGCATTTCAAAGCCGTACTTTCGACTGAAGTCAGCGAGGCGGACTACGTCGTGTTCATTTTCGCCACGCACCACCACGGCATTTATCTTAACCGGTTGCAAACCTTGCGCGATTGCTTCGAAGATGACGGCCAGCACCTGACTCAGATTGCAGCGTTTGGTTATCCTCTTAAACTTCGCTCGGTCCAGAGTGTCCAGGCTAACATTCGTGACTCCCAGCGAAACAAACAATCTGGCCAATCGGGCGATCTCTTCGAATGAAAGTATTTCGCTCTTTTCAGCCCAGGTATATTCCTCCAACGGCATGCAATAACTACAACGAAAGTTACAACGATCAGTTACGGAGATTCGGAGATCGGTGAGAGGGCGACTGAGAGTGTCTGTTAACATGAAATCTGAGTTGGATTGTCAAAAACATATTCCAAACTAAAAAAATCCCTTGCGAGTCATGGAGCCCTTCAACCTGGCCCGCAAGGGTTTTATCTGAGACGCCACGCCCCGTTGAAATGGGTCTCATCTTGATTGTCTTTTTAACTCAACTGACCTGATATGCTCTTTCGTAAATTTGCCTCCAGTGTTCAGATCTTGCGACTTCACTCAAAAGGTTCTTCTGAACGGTCAGATTCCCTTTCTGAAGGACCGCGGTGTGATGCCGGCGAAGCGTCGAAATGAAGTTGTGAAATGACTTTGACTGGAGAAACCAGAGCGCAAAGCAATTTCTGAAATCGGCAAGGCCGTGTCCTGCATCAATCTCTTGGCGCGCTCAATCCGGCGTTCAGCAATGTAATTCGTCAACGTCATGCCCATCGATTGCTTAAAGGCGCGTGAGAAATGGAAGTAGCTCATACCAACCTCTCTTGCGACTACTCGAAGAGCGATGCGACCTTCTTGTTCTGTACTAAGGTGTTCGTCGATCAGGTTGACGGCTTTTCTTAAACGATGAGGAGCCATGCCCCCATTTCCGGTCTGGACGTGTGCTAGACCGCTATAACATCGGATCATCTGCATCGCCAGCGCTGTTGCTAGCGAGTCAGCATACAGCCGGCCAGTGATGTTAGGTTCTTTCAACTCGCTCAATAACGACAATCCGATGTGGAGAAGGTGTTTGCTGTGGAGACCAATCTGCGGATTCAGTTGAAGAACGTTCTGCGTGATTCCCAGTTCACGCGCGGTCGATTGCACGAAAAGTGGACGCAAGAAAAGTAAGAGTTCATTTCGTGGTCGGGAACTATCACAACGAGAGGTCCAAACGGTGCCTGCGGGGATTATTGCTACCTCACCTGCGCGTACATCACCTTCGAAATTGCTCTTACCAATTCGCGCAGACAAACGAAGTGGTGAACTCATATTCAAAATAATGCAGTGGTTCTCGGAGGCCGGCATGGTCATCTCGTTAGATTGATGACGTAGAACGATTACCCGAACATTTTGCCATGCGAGCAGGTCGCTGGAGGCAGAAACAGCATCAGGATATATGTTGCAGACGTCGTCGAATGATGAACCTCGACGGTCCAGAGGGCGGACGCCATGAATGGTCCGTTGCGACGTTCCAGGTTGATTGAGAACTCGGCCCGGTGTTGTAGGAACCCAACCCAGATGCTCGGAAGTATTGATTGTTTGTAACACGGCGCTTTCTCTCCCTTCGTAAAACGAACACCTTGACATCCGCGATACGCATCCGAATGTTTCTAATGTCGCGTGAAAAACCAGCCTGCGTTTCGACCGCTCTGGTTGTTTTGACTTCTCTTTTTCAAGATGTGCGAAAGATAGAGAAAAGACGGCGCGCTGAATACCCTCTTAACCACAGAATTCAGCCTAGATTTTTCTGCAGGTTCTGAGTAACTACGTGGCACACCCCAAGGTTAACGCCATGTTGAAGATGGACTTATCATGCTCTCCGCAAAAATACTGATGTGCGGTACCGCGAGCCACTCACTTACAGTACCGCGAGCGATGCGACCGGATGCCGCACTCAACAAAGCGATCGTTAGAATCACAATTGAGAGTGCCATCCGGTCGCTTCGCTCGCGGTACTGTAATCGCGCCCAACACTCGCGTGTCGTTTCCACGAGTACAATAAATATGCAAACTGGGAAACGAGGTTATTGAGGCATTCGGTTGATGTTTAGCGTTTCAAGTCGAGGGATGGAGTTGCGACAAAGGTTGGTTACATCTGCAGCAGACCCCGGCGGAGGGCGATTGTGACAGCATGTGTTCGATCGTTTGCCTGGAGTTTTTCAACCAGATTCTTGATATGAAAGTTGACAGTGGTCTCCGCAATTGCGAGTCGATCTGCAATCTGTTTGTTACGAAATCCGTCTCGGATGAGGCGCAACACTTCAAGTTCTCGTTGTGTAAGGTCCTCTTCGCCCAGATGTTCAGCGAGTCTAGCTGCTACTTGTGGTGGGACATAACGGCGTCCCGAGTGGACTGATCGAATTACGTCGAGCAGTTCGTTCTTCGGCATGCTCTTAAGAACGTAGCCTGAGGCGCCGGCTCGCAAGGCGCGTTGAATCTCACCATCACTGTCAGCAGTTGTCAAAATGATCACTCGGGCGTCCGGGTACTCGCCGCGAATAGAGATGAGAGTATCGATACCGTTGGTCCCTGGTAAGCGGAGGTCCATTAGGGTGATGTCGGGGCGGTGGCGACGGAATTCCGCGACTGCCTCTATCGCATTGCTTGCTTGCGCAACCAGAAGCATGTCGGGCTGGGAGCCGATGATTGTGCTGAGTCCTTCTCGGAAGACAGGATGGTCTTCCACACTTAGGATGCGAATCGGATCTGACCGCACTTTCTGCCGCTGCCTCCTGATGTTCAGTTGTTGTTGCTGACTATTCTAATCTGCATTCATGGTAGCAGGCTAGTAAGTTCGGACCCGGCGGCGTCGATACATCCGAACAAATCACCAAAAATACAATTTTGTAGGTAAGAAGGAACCAGTTCGTTCCGAGCACCATCCGGTCGCTTCCTTGGCGGAACTGTGGTGGATGATCTTAATGACTGATAAGCCGTCACTAAAGCAAGATCAAATAATAATTCCCCATCCTCAATTCACAATTATCCAATGGTCCGTGCGCCGAGATGTGCTCGTTTGGTTGCGGGTAAGTGGTGGTCCTGTGTCGCAAAAACCGACCATGACTTAGCAAAACAGAGAAAGAATGAAACTGGCCTGCGGTTTAGCATCTCTATTCGCCGGGCTTAGCGTTAGAGATGAACTTTTCAAAGGTGAACAAATATGGATGAAAGACCTCAGGCGTTCTCTCCACGAATGGAAACGCCGTTACCCATTGATCTCCAACGCCGCGGATTTCTGCAGAGAAGTGCGCTCGATGGCACCAGTCTATTTCTGAGCCAGCGATTGCTCACTGCTGGAAATCCTGAGGGGTCCAACGTTGCACTCGCAACCGTTCCGCAAGTAGCCATCGAAAAGGTCGCAGTGCGTTTACGTATCAATGGATCAAACTACGGATTGCGCCTTGACCCGCGCGTCTCGTTACTTGATTTGCTTCGTGAACAGTTGAACCTCACTGGAACAAAGAAGGGGTGCAATCACGGGCAGTGTGGAGCTTGCACGGTAATTATAGATGGACGGCGCGTCAATTCATGCCTGGCACTTGCTGTGATTCACGACGGAAGTGAGATCACAACCGTCGAAGGCTTGGCGAGTGGCGACCAACTGCATCCCTTACAAACGGCATTTATTAAGCACGAGGGTTTTCAGTGCGGCTACTGTACCTCGGGCCAGCTATGCTCGGCCGTTGCGATGTTGCATGAAGTTGAGCAAGGAACAGTGAGTCACGTTACGGAGGATGTTCGAAAACCCGGCAGAGTGCCACTCACGGATGATGAAATTCGTGAACGAATGTCCGGCAATATTTGCCGTTGTGGTGCATACCCCGGAATTGTCTCAGCTATACGTGAAGCGAGCGTGAGTATGAAAGGAGTGTCAAATTCAAGATGAAGCCTTTTGCTTACACACGCGCCACAAATAGTCAGAGCGCGGTCGACGCTATTTTGCGCGATCAGACCTCAAAATTTATAGCGGGCGGCACCAATCTCATTGACTTGATGAAGGAAGATATAGAACAGCCTCGACACCTGGTCGATATTAACCGGCTCGAACTCACGCGTATCGAACAATTCCAGGGAGGCGTGAGGTTAGGAGCGTTGGCACATAACAGTGACACAGCCAATCATCAACTCGTAAGAGAACATTATCCGCTTGTAACGCAGGCGATACTTGCCGGAGCCAGTGCTCAATTGAGAAATGCCGCTACCAATGGCGGTAACTTGATGCAGCGAACACGTTGCTACTACTTCTATGATCTGGCCATGCCGTGCAACAAGCGTGAACCAGGATCCGGCTGTGGAGCGTTAGAAGGTTTTAACAGAATCCATGCGATCTTTGGTGCAAGTGATCAATGCATTGCTACCCACCCGTCCGATCTGTGTGTTGCATTAGTTGCGCTGGACGCAGTTGTTAATGTTGAAGGACCAGACGGACAGCGGTCCATACCTTTTAGAGATTTTCATCGCTTGCCGGGTACCACACCTGAGATCGATACCAATTTGAAGCGTGCGGAATTGATCACTTCAATTGATTTGCCGGCCACTTCTTCCGCATTTGCAAGGCATTCTTATTATCTAAAGGTTCGCGACAGAGCTTCGTATGCGTTCGCGTTAGTTTCTGTCGCGGTAGCTTTAGAGCTGCAGGACGGCACCATAAAACAAGCGAGAATCGCTCTGGGTGGAGTCGCGCACAAACCGTGGCGCGTCAAAGAAGCCGAGGCCGTATTAACTGGAAATCGACCTGACGAGCGGACATTGAGACGCGCGGCTGAAGCTGCGATGCAAGGTGCGCGCGGTTATCAACATAACAGGTTCAAGATCGAACTTGGGAAAAGAGCGATCGTCAGGGCAGTCACCGTTGCCACCGGCGAAGGGAGAGCAGTATGAGCCAGACAATCAGTGGAGCGCCGCCGCTGATCGGAAAACGTGTCGAGCGAATAGACGGCCGGCTAAAAGTTACAGGAGGTGCACACTATGCTGCCGAATTCCAGTTTCCCGGCATGACTTATGGCGCACTGGTCATGAGCACAATTGCCAGTGGACGCATCAAGTCGATCGACGCAAGAGAAGCCGAAACGTCTCCAGGAGTCGTTGCAGTGATTTCACATGAAAACGCGCCGCGTCTCCCGTTCCCTGAGAAGCGTCTCGCAACCGATCCAATTTACGGCCGTACTCTGCGCGTGTTGCAGGAAGACACTATTTATTTCAACGCTCAGCCCGTCGCCGTTGTTATTGCTGAGACTTTGGAACAGGCAGAATATGCAGCCACTCTTGTAAAAGTGACCTACGAAGAGCACCAACATGTAACCAGGCTGGAGGATGAGATGTCTCGTGCATTTCCGCCTCAGGAAGGTGTCGGTAAAGAGGTGCCTTTGGGTCGATTTGCAGATGTAGTCCGTGGCGATCCTGATGCCTTAAGTAAAGCGCAAGTTTCGATCGACCAGACCTACACCATTCCAATTGAGCACCACAACCCGATGGAACTTCTGTCCACTATTGCTCAATGGACCAACAACAAGCTGACCGTTCATGACAAGACTCAGTGGGTGCCGAATGACCAGGAACATCTCTCAGTCGTATTCGGAATTCCACAAGATGATGTTCACGTGATCAATCCGTTTGTAGGTGGCGCATTTGGATCATCGTTGCGCCCGTGGTCGCATCCAGTTGTAGCTGCACTCGCCGCGCGTGTGGTGCGACGTCCGGTAAAACTGGTTTTGACTCGCAATCAGATGTTCACCTCGCACGGACATCGTCCCTACACCGTCCAAAGAGTGGCGCTAGGCGCAAATAATGACGGTCAAATGACGGCGATAGTTCATGAAGGTTACGCGCAAACTTCGATGTACGAAGAGAACACCGAAAACCTGCTAAGTGCTACCAGAATGCTCTACGCGAGTCCGAACTGCATCACAAAGTACCGGTTGGTGCGGGGCAACATTCAAACGCCGATCTATATGCGTGGTCCAGGGGAATCTTCGGGTGTTTTCGCGCTGGATAGTGCGATGGATGAACTTGCCTATAAGTTGAAGATGGATCCGCTTGAACTTCGGGTCAGGAATCATGCCGATGTCGACCCGTCCAACGGATTACCGTGGTCTAGTAAGTCATTGCTCGAGTGCTATCGACAAGGCGCTGAAAAATTCGACTGGTCCAAACGCAAGCTTGAGCCGGGATCGATGCGCGACGGCCGATGGTTAATTGGGATGGGTATGTCATCGGCAACCTACTCGGCGTCCCGAGTGCCCTCAAGTGCGAGGGCCCGCATTTTTAGCGACGGTACGGGCGTGGTCCAAGCGGCCGCCAGCGACATGGGGCCGGGCACCTGGACCATGATGAAAATTGTCGGCGCTGAAGGTTTGGCGTTGGACCTTGAGCGAGTGAAGTCAGAACTGGGAGACTCGAGTCTGCCTAAAGCCGCAGTCCACGGTTATTCGCTGACTGTCTCTAGTGTCGGTTCATCAATCTTTGAAGCTGGTCTTGCAGTACGAGCAAAACTGATTGACCTCGTGAAGAACGATTCTCGCTCGCCTCTGAACGGTTGCACCGCCGCGTCGGTCACATTTGCTGACGGGCGGATCTCACTTAAGAGCGATCCGTCCAAAGGCGAAAGCTACAGTGAAATTCTTCGGCGAAATCGCCTCGAGCAAGTTGAAGCGACAGTTGACTCTACGCCTGGCAACGAAGCAACAAAATACTCGATGCATTCTTTTGCGGCGCATTTTGCCGAAGTGCGAGTCGATATGGACCTGGGCCTTATTCGGGTGAATAGGTTTCTTACCGGCTGCGGGGCCGGTCGGATACTGAACGAGCAGACAGCGTTGACGCAGATAACCGGTGGGGTAGTTGGGGGAATCGGAATGGCGTTGACCGAAGAGACCGTCATGGACCATCGAATGGGCCGGATCGTAAACGCCAATCTTGCTGAATATCACGTTCCGGTCAATGCTGACATCAAGAACATCGAAGCGTTCTTTGTCGAAGAACGGGATGACAAGGTGAATCCTCTTGGCGCCAAGGGCCTTGCGGAAGTTGGATATGTTGGTGTGGCCTCGGCAATCGCGAACGCAGTGTTTCACGCCACCGGCAAACGTGTTCGTCAGCTACCTATTACGTTGGACAAGCTGTTATGACCATTGCCGATCGGGCGGCTTAATTCCGACTCAGGATGAAAGAACTTCAGGCAATCACAGACTCATACAGGCGGCTTAGTGCTGAATGTCAACACACTGCGCTGGCGACGGTGGTGCGAGTTCAAGGATCCGCGTATCGACGACCCGGCGCTCGGATGCTCATTGCTCAGGACGGTGAAACGACTGGAGTTTTGAGTGGTGGTTGTTTGGAGCAGGATGTCTCCAAACGCGCACTTGAAGTCATCAAGCTTGGCGAGACTCGATTGATCACCTATGACACTTCTTCTGACCAAGATATCGTGTGGGGATTGGGAATTGGTTGTAGAGGCGTCATTCAAATTCTGATCGAACCGCTTTCCGAGAATGATGATGAGTTAATCCAGTTTTTTGAGAGGTGTACGATTCGTGAGGGTTGCGGCGTACTGGCAACAGTGATCAGCAGTGAAGGTAAGTCAGATATTGCGGTAGGAGCGCGAGCTTTCTGCTCTCCGGTGGACCATTCCGTTAGTGGAGTGTTGAATCCGGATCTATTCCTGGATATTTCGAATGTTGCTTTAAGTTCAAAATCAATAAATCGTCGGTACTTGATCGACCGAGCCGCGGTTGAAATCTTCATTAATGCTATTGAGCCAGTTGTGCCACTGGTTGTTTTTGGCGCCGGAGATGATGTTTTACCGGTTCTTGAGTTTGCGGGCGGCCTGGGATGGAAAACGACAGTTGTCGATACTCGTGCTCGAACTGTATCGCTGGACAGATTTGCAGCTGCCGATGAAGTTCTGTTGGTTCGTCCAGAAGAGGCAAGCAGTGAGATTCAGATTACGGATCGTACAGTAGTTGTGGTAATGACTCACAATTACCTGCACGACCTCGAACTCTTAGCTTGGCTCCTGCATACTCCGGCGCGTTATCTCGGATGTTTGGGACCGAGAGCCAGAGCTGAGCGATTGGTTTCTGAACTGGCCGGGGGCGATGTTGAGCTGGCAGCAACATATTTTAGCCGGTTGCATGCCCCTGCTGGACTTGACATCGGCGCCGAGAATGCGACAGAGATTGCTTTATCGATCATTTCTGAAATAAGGGCCGTGTTAGTTGACCGGGATGGCGGGTCGTTACGAAATCGTCTTGGTCCAATTCATGAGTTTGAAGGATCTCATGAGAGACTGCCGTCGAAGGTCGAATTGGCTTGTGCCCTGAAAGGCAACTAAATGAAAGTCTTAAGTGTTGGAGCGCGCATATTATTGGGGCTGATCTTCCTGATTTTTGGTCTTAACATATTTTTCAATTTTCTAAATATGGGACCATTGCCGACGGGCCTTGCGGGTCAATACGTCATTGCCCTTTCGCAGTCGCATATCTTTCAAGTGGTGGCCGCGTTGCAAGTTATCGGTGGAGCGCTCTTGCTGATCAATCGCTACGTGGCTCTCGCATTGGTTTTGCTGGGCCCAGTGGTTGTGAACGTTTTGCTCTACCACTTTTTGCTGGACTTAACCGGCGTGTCGGTGGCAATAGTTGTAACGGTGTTATGGTTTATCGTGTTCTATTTTCATCGAAGCTCGTTTGCAGGGATCTTCGCGCAACGGTAATTACGAGATTGACGATCATCCACAGCTTACCCCGATCACACAGCGCAGCTTACGCCGCAACCAAACGATCAAGTTGCGAGACCGGTCAGTACCGAAGCGCGGCAGCGTCGGGTGCGCCTCGTGTCATGTATCTGCTTGACGTTAACTAAAGGCACACCCGACGCTACCGCGCTCCGGTACTGACCTGGTCTCGCATTGCACGATAGGCCTACTGCGCTCTGCCACGTCCTCGCGTAAAAACAACGTCAAAAAACAAGACGTTGATTGTTTTGTTCACAGATTCTTTGGTTGAAGAAATCGGTTCCATCCTCTTCCTGAGAGAGAAATCTGTGTTATTGACGTAATCGGTGGATTGTATTTCTGGACACCCAGACGTTTATGTCGATAATAATTCGACAGCTTCGTTGACGGTCACATCCTTGTTATAAACGGCCGTCCCGGGCTCTTGCTGCTGACCACCTTCGTGAAGAAATCCCATATCGACTGCGGCGAATCCAATCTCCTCGATCAACTTGCCTACGATCTCTTTTGCCTGGGTGTCATCACCGGAGATGAAGATCGCTCGTCGATTTTCAAGTGGAGCTCGTGTGTCGCCCTCAGTTGCTAAATGCTCAAACCAAATCGTGTTAAATCCCTTAACGAGCCTGGCGCCTTTAAGGTGTTCTGAGATCAATTCACTTGAAGTGGTTTGGCCATTGTCCAACTCTGCAAATTGTCCGTCCCGAGATGGATAGTAATTGTTCGCATCGATCACGACCTTGTTCTGAAAACCATGCTCGGGCAGCGTTTTGTATTTGCCAAATGGGATCGCCAAAAGCACTACGTCTCCGAACTCCGCCGCCTCTTCGATCGTCGTGGCCTTTGCCTTTGCTCCAAGACCAGCAAGAACACTTTCCAAACCCTCGCCCCCGCGCGAGTTGCTAAGCGCCACCTCATGTCCGGCTTTTACAAACAAGCGTGCAGCGGTTCCTCCGATGTTTCCTGCGCCAACTATTCCAATCTTCATAGGTACCCCTTTTCTTTAAGGCCCTCCCGGATAATTGGTCCAGGAAAGCGATGGTCCATCAATGATTTCAAACCAATCAGAACGTAAATATGGTTGCAAATTCGGACCGGACGTTATGCGTCGTGTAACTCGGAATGCCTCGAAATAATGGCAGTCCTCCGAAGTCCAGTACCGACCGATTCGCAGCACGAGTTCGATAATAACCCTCCTCGAACGCGAACGTTACCCAGTTGTTCAGCTTATATTGAATGTTTCCCGAAAATAGGTCGCTGCGGCCGTGCACTGGTGAAAAGCGTCTGGCATCGCGCTGCAACGCTTCATCAAATCCGTAGTAGACGAAAGCAGTCCAGCCGGCATTTCGGCCTTTTGGATCGGCATCGAAAAAGCGCGAGATAGGAAAGCCAAGCTGAACAAATCCGCCTTGCGCTCTGGCCGGACGTTGCGGTGCAATAGTGGGCACGCCGTCCTGAAGTCCAAATACGACATTCGACGCTCCATCGATTGATGGAACCGTCACAGTGGAGGTAAGCCCTGCTGTGTCGTTATAAGTTGAGAGAAGTTGCCCGCCAAGGAAGAATCGCAAATCAGAGCCAGCATAGTATTTGCCGCTGAGCGTCACGTATCTCGTTGGTAATTGAAGTTCTGCGCTATAACCATTGCTGTTGCTATTGACTTCAGCGCCACCTGGAAATGCCGCACTGAATTGCGACGGAACACTGGCGGCGGTGACGATTGCTGTGCGTCGTGCATGTTCGAAGCTGACAATGAACTCCGCCGGGGAAACTCCCTCTGCTCGGTCCATTTGCCATTGCAGAACAACCCGTCCCTGCACACCCGGACGATCTGAATCCGCTCCTTGACGTTCGCCGAAGCCCAGTTGATCGGCGACGTTTGTTGGCAGATCCCCAAACGCTGGGAAGACCACCGCGAGTTCCGGAGCGATTTTCCAGGAACGTGTACCTCCAAGGTTGTAATTAAAACCAGTGCGAATCTGGGGAATGCGCTGATAGATCGCTCCGTACCCAATACCTCCAAAATTTGTATTCTCGATTGTGTTGGGAAGCGTCGAAGAAGCGAAGGGCGACCAATCCTGGCCGAACAGGGCAAAAGCACTGAACTTGTCGTTGAAGTGTCGATCGATGCGAGCCCACGCCAGTCGGATGGATGGTTGACTCGATCTGATGGATGAAACATTACGATTGTTAACCCGCGTGAAGTCACCTTCAAAGTCCATCTCGAAACGCGCTGTCAACACCGTTTTTGGTGCAGGGTCTAACCACTCGAAGTTTACGCCGAGTCTTAATGCTCGAGCCTTAAGATGAAACTCGGGAGAGCCGTTTGGACCAGTGTCTGCGGCAAGTAACGGCAGTGGAAAATCGTTTCCCTGCGGAGAAGATGAGTCGTGGATCAAGCTGGTTTTAAAATAACCATAAGGCTTCAAGCGCGCGCCTGAGCCAAGTTTTATATCCGGTACCAAGCCTTCGCGCGCCGACGCATCGATCGGTAATAGCCGTACAGGTGCAACTGCCGCAATTGGGCCTGGATTTGCCTTTGGAGCAGGAGCTGAGACAACGGAGGCGTTAGGTGCTACAGGTCCGGCGGGTTTAATAGCCACTGGCGCTGCTCTTACGGCTGATGAACCTGGGCTAGTTATTGAATTTAACTCATCCGCCGAGATCAAACCTTTGTCTTTCAGTAAAGCTGCCAGACGGTCTCGCTGTCCCTGCGGATCCCCAGAGTTGACGATCGATCTGCCTTCTTCAGTTGTCAGGAGACGCTTATCAACCAACAACTTGAGAAGCGGATCTGAATACTCTGTGTTCTCCTGATTGGCGACGGAGCCGTCTTGCGACGGTTGACCATTCTTCTGGGTGACAGTTTGTTGGGCCAGTGTTCCTGGTACGGCACTTGGACCAGGATTGATCACCGAACTGATCAGCAGTATGGCGTTGACTATATAGATTGACATACAAACCCCTCGGTTTCGGGGAGCCGCGTGTGAAATAAATGAATCTTGTTGATACCTGAGACCAGGCTTGAAAAAGTTTCGCTTGAAAAAGCAGGTATCCTGCGGCCGCCATTCAAGTTGGCGAATCGCTTGCTCAAGACCTTCGACAAATCGCCGGGTGTCCTTCCACAATCGTATTGATAAAGAGCGGATGCCTTTTCGTAGGCCCATCGAGTTGAATTCTTAATGGCCCTCGATTTGGAGGGGTCCTGACTACTACCTACCAGAACTGTGAAGTCGACATCTACAAATTGCAGGAAGCTATTTCCTTCAATCAACACGCCTGTTGATTTGACTCGCTGCAAAGCAAGCTCGATCCCATCTTTAACCTGATCATCGGTTACGACGATCCAGTGAACATTTGCAGCGCCGGCCTCCCAGTAACGGCCGGTGTCTTTATCAGATGAGTAAGTTTCGCGGAACCCAGATTTGACTAAAGGTTGGTCGCTAAGAAGGTGACTAACACAACAGGCGTGTGGGTCTTTGCCACACGAACGGTAGTGACCGCGAGTTACTTTGATAGCTTCCCAGCCTGGGAACTCTCGGAGTAACTGGCAGAGGAGGGTTGTTTTCCCAACCTCCGATGAAACACCTGCGATGGCTACCTTGGTATGGATCACACATCCCTCACTCGTGGACACTTAGCGGTGGTCCACCTGGTCACTATTCCTACGTTGTGCGGATGGTAAAGACTTAAGGGGTTGGGGTATTTCCTGAAGTTGCCTGAAAGTGCTGAGACTTGCTACCTGACGCGAAGGACGTCTATGCCGGTGTGCAATCTGGTTTTGCGTCCCTCTGCGACTCTCTGCGTCTGTTCTGAAAGACATGAGATCTCTCATTGCGGTTTGTGTCGAGGGCTAACGCAGAGTGACACAGAGAACCGCAGAGGGACGCAGAGCCTCAAAAATCCTGACCACTCTTGAAGTAGGTAGGCACCGGTAATGGATTTCGCGTGGCGAATTGTCTCTGGTGCCAATAGGGATAAATCGGAATCACTTCCGTAACTTGATCGAGCTTGGAAACCTGCGCCTCGGTCAAATTCCACCCGACCGCATCAAGATTCTGGCGCAGCTGCGTCTCGTCGCGAGCACCAATAATGACGCTCGAAACCGTTGGCCGTTGCAACAACCAATTTAGGGCCACCTGGGGAACACTCTTCCCAGTTTCTTCTGCTACTTCGTCCAGAACATCGACTACTTTGTATAGAAACTCGTCTGAGACCGGTGGTCCATAAGCCGCAGTTTTGTGAAGCCGACTCGTTTCAGGGAGATTCTGATTGCGGCGAATTTTCCCCGTCAACCGTCCCCATCCAAGCGGACTCCACACCAGGGTGCCAACTTTTTGATCGAGTGCGAGTGGCATCAATTCCCATTCATATTCGCGTGAGACAAGCGAATAGTACGCCTGATGTCCAACGTAGCGCGTCCAACCATATTTTTCGGAAACAGCTAATGATTTCATCAGATGCCACCCGGAGAAATTTGAACACGCGATATAACGGACCTTTCCGGCTTTGACGAGAGTGTCGAGCGTTTGCAATGCCTCTTCGACAGGTGTCAAAGCGTCGAAACCATGAAGCGTGTAGATGTCGATATAATCTGTGCCCAATCTGCGCAGGCTTGCCTCACAAGCGCGAATCAGGTGGTCTCTGGACGATCCGAGATCGTTTGGACCATCTCCCATCGGAAAAGTTGCCTTTGTAGAGATCAGCACCTCGTGCCTGCGACCCTCTAAAGCCTTTCCTAAGATCTCTTCGGATAGTCCGCGCGAGTAAATATCGGCGGTGTCGAAAAGATTGACCTGCGCCTCGAGACATATATCGACCAAACGCCGTGCGTCGGCCACGTCGCTGCTGCCCCAGGCTTGAAAAAACTCGTTTGACCCTCCGAACGTGGCCGCTCCAAAGCTGAGTGCTGATACTTTTAAACCCGATCCACCAAGCAGTCTGAATTCCATTCTCTACTCCTATCGCCTTAAGAAAATACATTCACCCCAATACCCGGGCCAGTTTAGCGCTTCTGCCTGGAACTATATTTAGGAATGTTGCGGGAAAACACTTGAACTTGCCAGTCTCGCCATGACCCGCCCGCAGGAGTTCAGGCCATGATAAGTAATTGAACGCAAAGACTCGAAAGAAGATTCCACGCAATCAAACCACACTGCGTTGCTTAAGTGAAAGGTGGTCCAATGACGTTGATTCGAAGAGCGCTCCGCAGAGTTCCGCATCATGTACGGGCTCCATTCATAATCAGCGTGGTTGTGATCATTATCGGACTGCAATTTGTTAGGCCGGCAATTAAGAACACGCCTGTTACTGCTGAGTTAAAAGCACCACCGCAAGTTCGAGAGATCCTTCGCACCGTCTGTTACGACTGTCATTCCAACGAGACTAAACTTGCCTGGCTCGATCAGATCGTACCTGCATACTGGCTAGTGGCTTCAGATGTTAATAATGCAAGACGCCACTTGAACTTTCTGAACTTGGATTGATGATGGCCGCAGCGCCATTCTGTTGGCGAGAACAAAGTCACAAAGAACACAGAGGTGGCACAGCGCGGCTTAGGCCGCAACCAAACGATCAAGTTGCGGGACCGGTCAGTACCGAATCGCGGTAGCGTCGGGTGAGTCTCGAGGATCAGGCAGTTGTCAGCATTTTGAGACTCACCCGACGCTACCGCGATTCGGTACTGACCGGTCTCGCATTGCCGATCTGCCTACTGCCCCCGGAAATGTCCTCGCATAAAAACATCGTTAGAAAAACAAGAAGTTGTTGGTTTGTTTCACAGAGGTGGCCCGCAAATGAAAAATGAGAAATGGAAAATA
>Ga0207674_10001239_pt1 | contig 33317 bp, 23 predicted proteins | sample KBSCornC72_FD_184303 | JGI IMG/M metagenome (GOLD analysis project Ga0207674, IMG submission 184303) | Corn rhizosphere microbial communities from Kellogg Biological Station, Michigan, USA - KBS Corn C7-2 (SPAdes) (version 2) | ecosystem: Host-associated > Plants > Roots > Rhizosphere > Soil ...
CCCGCGATTCCCGCGATTTCGCCGCGCATGCTCGACGAGTTACGCGCGATGCTGGGGGATGATAGCGTCATCATTGAGGAGGCCGAGCGCCGCACCTATGAGTCGGATGGGCTGGCGAGCTATCGCGCTCTGCCCGGCGTCGTCGTGCTGCCCACCAGCACCGAACAGGTGCGCGATGTCGTGCGGCTGTGCGCGCGCGAGGGCGTCCCATTTGTGCCGCGCGGCTCCGGCACGGGGCTTTCCGGCGGCGCGCTGCCGACGCCGGGCTGCGTGCTGATTGCGCTCTCGCGCATGCGCCAGATTCTCGCGGTGGACCTGTCCAACCAGCGGGTGATCGTCCAGCCAGGCGTGATCAACCTCCAGGTGACGCAGCGGGTCGCGCCTTCGGGCTACTACTATGCGCCCGACCCCTCCAGCCAGCAGGTCTGCTCCATCGGCGGCAACATCGCCGAAAACTCCGGCGGCGCGCACTGCCTCAAGTACGGCTTCACGGTCAACCATGTGCTCGGCATGCGCGTGGTGCTGGCCAATGGCGAGGTGGCCGATCTGGGCGGCTATGCCGTCGATCTGCCCGGCTACGACCTGCCCGGCGTCTTCGTCGGCTCCGAGGGGACGCTTGGCATCGCCACCGAGATTATCCTGCGGATCGTGCGCAAGCCCGAGGCGGTGCTGACGGCGCTGGCCGCCTTTCCCCATACCGACGCGGCGGGGCAGGCCGTCTCGGATATCATCGCCGGAGGGATTCTGCCAGCCGCCATCGAGATTATGGACCGTCTCTCTATCGAGGCGGCGGAGGCGGCGGTGCATGCGGGCTATCCTGAAGGCGCGGGCGCGGTGCTGCTGGTGGAGCTGGACGGCGTGCAGGCCGAGGTGGACGAGCAGTCGGCGCAGGTGGAGGCGCTCTGCCGCGCGGCGGGCGCGACGGAGTGGCGCCTGGCGCATACCGACGAGGAGCGCGCGCTGATGTGGAAGGGGCGCAAGTCGGCCTTCGCGGCGGCGGGACGTATCAGCCCGAACTACATCGTGCAGGATGGCGTCATCCCGCGGACGGCGCTGTCCGCGGTGCTGCGCGAGATCACCGCGCTGGAGCAGCGGTATGGGCTGCGCGTGGCCAACGTCTTCCACGCGGGCGATGGCAATCTTCATCCGCTGGTGCTCTACGACGAGCGCGATGAGGGCGCTTTCGAGCGGGCCGAGGAACTGGCGGGCGAGATTCTGCGCACCTGCGTCGCCTCTGGCGGCAGCATCACCGGCGAGCACGGCGTGGGTATGGATAAGCGCGGCTATATGCCGGTGATGTTTAGCGAGGCAGATATGGCGACGCATCAGCTGCTGCGGTGCGCGCTCGATCCGGCGCGTCTGGCCAACCCCGAGAAGGTCTATCCGACACCGCGCCTCTGTGGCGAGACACCAGGCGTCTATCGTCCGCATCCGCTGGAGACGGCGGGCATCGCCGAGCGCTTTTAGCTGGAAGGAGCCGCCAGTTGTCAGGAACCAATCCCGCGCCGCCTGAGCCAAACAAGGATGTCGCCTATGTCGCCGCGCAGGTGTCGCTCAGCCAGATCCAGAAAGCGTCTGAGGAGGCGCTGGAGCGCACCACACCGTGGTTGGTGGATGTTGGCGACTGGATCTTCGCTGGCCTGATCGCGTTCGACCTGGTGGTCATGGCCCCCCTCATTGTCACGGTATCCGCCGATCAAGCACTCACGATTTCGATTATCATGTTCGCGCTCGCGTTGCCGCTGAACCTCGCCGGGCTTGTGATGCTCAGGCTCATCAAGGATATGGCGCATGTAGGCTTCTCAGAGGAGTGGGCGCGCGCCTACCAGGACGCCGGATTGCCCTTGGGAGAGCAACTTGCCTCGCCCCAGGCGCGGGAAGCTCAGCGCAAACGACGAGCAACGATTGTCCTATACTATGCCTTCGCGGTACTGACGCTGAGTGTCCTGTTCACGCTCACTGGCCTGACGGCGGCGCTGTGGCATACCGCGTGGTGGATCGGGGTCGTCTTCCTCGCGATGTCGGCCATCAGTCTGGGTATCGTCATCGCCGCGCTTGCAACCCTGGGACCGCGGGATACACCTGAAGACAGGGCACGCCAACGTCGCTACTGGGATGAGGTGGTGAGGCAGGTACAGGCGCAAGCACAGGCACAGGCGGACGAGACGATGAGGCAGGCGCAGGCACAGGCGGCACAGGCTCAGGCGCCATCGGGGGCAGTTGACCAGAGGAGCTGATAGTCTCCCTGCGGCGACGGGGATATGGTAGGTTGAGTATGAGGCCGCTACGCTTTATCGCGGGGCCAGGCAATGCTAGCCGGGAGTGTATCATACTGAATTGCATTGAGTCGTTGTCGAACGTGGGCTGGGAAAGAAGAGGCGCGACATGAAGCACGCGCTACAACGATGCGTGATTGTCGGAGCGGGAATCATCGGCGCAGCCCTCGCCGCGCGCCTGATGGACTCCGACGCTGGCGCCTCGGTTACAGTGGTGGAGGCCGACCAGCCTGGGCGAGGCACGAGCGGATCGAGCCTGGCGTGGATCAACGCCAACGGCAAGCCACCACGCGCCTATCACGATCTCAACGTCGCGGGCATTCGAGCCTGGCGGGAGTGGGCCGAACGGCTCGGCGGCGATTGGTTACGCCCCAGTGGCAGCCTTCACTGGGCCGACCCGGACGACCCGGTGGAGGCCGCGAGGCTCGCGGAGCATGTCGCTATGCTCGCCACGTGGGACTACCCGACGCAGATCCTCACGCAAGCGGAGGCGCGGCACCTCGAACCAGACCTGGCAATCCCGCCTGCGGTACGCGAGGTGATCTACTATCCCGAAGAAGCTTATCTGCTGACCGTCGCAGCCGTCCGGGCGTTGCTCGACTACGCCACGGCGCGCGGCGCCACCCTCGTTACTGGCGACCCAGTTGTCCAGTTCGTCACAACCGGCGACCGCGTGCAGGGGGTACGCCTCGCCTCTGGCGCGGAGATCGCGGCGGACATGGTTATACTCTGCGCTGGCTGGCGCACGTCGGCCCTTACCGCGCAGTTGGGCGTTGACGTCCCGCTCGTTCCCGTGGACGCGCCAGGCTCCAGCGCACCCTGTCTCGTCGCGTGGAGCGATCCAACGCCGGTTCGGCTCTCCCGTTACATCTCGCCACCTGACCTTGACCTGCGGCCCGCCGAGCAGGGACGTCTTCTGCTGGAGGCGGGCGACAGAGACGACGTCATAGACCTTGCTACGGATGCTGCCCAGCTTGCGGCGGAGGCCGAGACGCTGCTGGAGCGCGCCCGTCGCTACCTGCCCGCGCTCGCCGCCGCCGGGACGGGGATCGCTGAATACAAAGTGTGCATTCGGCCCTTGCCTGTCGATGGCTACAGCATCGTCGGACGTCCGACTGGTGTGGAGGGGTGCTACGCAATTGTCACCCACAGTGGCATCACGCTGGCCACCCACCTCGCTGCACTGGCTGCCGAGGAAATCCTGATGGGGCATGAGGAGCCGACTCTGGCCCCGTACCGCCTACAGCGCTTTGCCGACGCCGCGCCGTCGGGTCAGGTATGATCCCATGACATCAGCCGCCACACTCCAGACGAAGCTGGAAGAGATTGCGCCGGGACAGGTCCGCCCAGCAGAGGCGGGCGACGCGGTGTTGGGGGTCCAGCCGCTGGTGGTGGCCGAGCCGACCTCCGCCGAGACGCTGGCGGCGCTGCTTGTCTTCGCCGATGGCCAGGGGCTGAAGGTGTTGCCACGCGGTGGTGGCACGCATGCGGGCATGGGCCTCCCACCGTCGGGCGGCGATATCGTCCTGAGCCTGGCCGGGCTGAACGCCATCGTCGAACATGCGCCACACGACCAGACGGTGACGGTGCAGACGGGGCTGCCAGTGGCGACGCTCCAGGAGCATCTGGCGCGGACGGGACAGTGGCTCGCGCTCGATCCGCCGCTACGTCCGGGCGCGACGGTCGGCGGGCTGATCGCGACGGCGGTGGCAGGGCCGCGACGGCTGCGCTATGGCGGCGTGCGCGACCAGATTCTCGGCGTGCAGGTGGCGCTGGCGGATGGCACGATAGCACGCGGCGGCGGCAAGGTGGTGAAGAACGTCGCGGGCTACGACCTGCCCAAGCTCTTTACCGGGGCGCTCGGCACGCTCGGCGTCGTCCTCTCGGCCAGCTTCCGGCTCTATCCGCTGCCCGCCGACTCGCGGACGCTGGTGTGTTCCGCTCAGAGCGTAGCGACACTCTGCAAAGCGGTACAGACCATCACTGCCTCAACGCTGACGCCGACGGCGATAGACGTGCTTGGCCCGGAGCAAGACGGACAGCCCTCTCGCCTGGCGGTGCGCTTCCAGTCGCGGACGGAGCGCGCCGTCACCGCGCAGCTCGCGACGTTGCGGGCGTTGCTTGGCACGCTGGCAGATGACGCCGAGACGCTGGATGGCGCGGCGGAGGCGGACTTCTGGCGTACACTGGACGAGATAGCAGCGCCAGACACGCAGTTGTGTTGGCTGGACGTGCGAACGGCGCTGATGCCAGGCGAGGTGGCTGGCTGGTTGGCGGCACTGCAATCGGCGGCGCAAGAGCACGCGCTGACGCTGCGCTGGCGGGCGCACGCGGGCCACGGCACGGTACGCGCACGGCTCGTGGGCCAGCCAGACGCGCTGGCGGCTGCGGTACAAATGCTGCGAGAGGCGGCGGAGGCAGCACGAGGCGCGCTGGTCGTGGAGGAGTACGCGCCCGCGCTCATTGGGCGAATCGACCCATGGGGCACGCCCGCCGCGCTCGATCTGATGCGGCGCGTCAAGGCGCAGTTCGATCCGCACAATACGCTCAATCCGGGCCGTTTCGTGGGAGGCATCTGATGACAGAGCTCAGCGTCGGCAACGTCTCGCCCAGCGCCAATACCGTCAGCGCCTTTGACACTCACCATCCGCCCGCCCGCGAGATTATCGAGGATTGCGTGCATTGTGGCTTCTGCCTGCCCACCTGCCCGACGTGGCTGCTCTGGGGCGAGGAGATGGACTCGCCGCGCGGGCGCATCAACCTGATGAAGCTGGCGACCGACGGCGAGATTGCGCTGACGCCGCAGGTGCGCGGCCACTTCGACGCCTGCCTCGGCTGCATGGCCTGCGTTACTGCCTGCCCGTCGGGGGTCCAGTACGATAAACTGATCGAGGCAACCCGGCCCCAGATCGAGCGCAACGCGCCCCGCCCGCTGAGCGACCGCATCTATCGCGCGCTGATCTTCGCGCTCTTCCCCCATCCGCGGCGGATGCGCCTGCTGCTGCCGCTGCTCTGGCTCTATCAGAAGACGGGCGCGCGTCGGCTGGTACGGAGCCGCTGGCTACAACGGGTGATTCCCGCGCGCCTGCTGGCGATGGAGGCGGTATTGCCGCCGGTACGGCTGCGGCGACGGTCGGCGCTCTCGTTCGCGCTCACCACTGACGCGCCAGATGCGACAGATGCGCCCGACGAGACCAAGCGCACGCGGGTCGGCGTGCTGCTGGGCTGCGTGCAGCGCGTCTTCTTCGACGAGGTCAACGCGGCGACGATGCGCGTGCTGGCCGCCGAGGGCTATCAGGTCGTGCCGGTCGCGCAGCAGGGCTGCTGTGGCGCGCTCTCGGTCCACGCCGGACGCGAGGATGAGGGGCTGCGCTATGCCCGGCGGCTGATCGACGCCTTCGAGGAGGCGCGAGTGGACGCCGTCGCGGTCAACGTGGCAGGCTGTGGCTCGACGCTGAAGGAGTATGGCCACCTGCTGCGCGACGATCCGGCCTATGCTGAGCGGGCGAAGGCGTTTTCGGCGAAGGTGCGCGATATCTCGGAGCTACTGGCCGAGCAGCCACCACGCGCGCCACGCCATCCCATCGCGGCGCGGGTCGCCTATCACGACGCCTGCCACCTGCGCCACGGCCAGGGCATCACGCGCCAGCCACGCGCGCTGCTGCGCCAGATTCCGCAGCTGGAGGTGGCCGAGCCCGCCGAGGCGGATATCTGCTGTGGCAGCGCGGGCATCTACAATCTGGTCGCGCCGGAGCCAGCGGCTGAGCTGGGACAGCGCAAGGCGGCCAACATCCTGGCGACGAAGCCCGATGCGCTGGTGGCAGCCAACCCCGGCTGCCTGCTACAAATCAGCGCGGCACTGGCGCAGCAGGGCCATCCGCTGCCGACGTTCCACCCGATTGAGCTGCTCGACGCCTCGATTCGCGGCGTCCCGCTGCCTGGGCTGAGCATCAAAGCGCAGGAAAAATAGGGAGTGGGAAGACAATCCTTGCCATCGGCGGAGACACATACACGAAAGAGGCCATCCCGCGTGCTCATGCAGGCACTTCGATTCGGCTGGCCGGTGCTGGTGCTGGTGCTGCTGGCGATTCTGTGGTTTCCGTTTGACTGGCTGAGCACTGTCTGGCCCGCGTTTGGTGTACCCTTCCGGGAGGTCTTCCGCAATGCCCACGATCACTTCATCGGACACACCATCTTCTTTTTCCTGGTCGGATTTCTCGTGCTGGCGGTGATTCCTGTCTTGCGCCGCAAGCCGCAGTGGTATTTTCCCGGGCTGGTACTGGTAGCTCTCGTGCAGGAGACGATTCAGGCGCTCTTTCGCGGCGAGCTACCCACCTTCACCGACTTCAACGCCTTCAAGGGCGACGCGCTGGGGGGCATCTGCGCGTTCGCGCTATGGCTACTCGTGGGCCTGATTCAACACGGCGTGCATCGTCGCGCATAGCATCTATATTCGTTATAAGCCCCCACATGCCACAAAGCGCAACCTATAGCGGCTACGCAAGTTGGCTGCGCAATTCAGCATCCAGTGCGCGGCCATGGCGTACCACGATCTCTGGCAATGCCTCGACATCCGCGACGGTTGTATGGAAGTTGACGATGCAGGCGCGCAGCAGGAAGCGCCCATCCAGCACCGCGTTCGAGACGAAGACCTCGCCGCCCTGCTGGAGTCGTTCGAGCAGCGCTGTATTCAGGCGGTCCAGATACTCATCTATGGTCGGCGTTCCCGGCGTGAGATCGGCTGGTACGAAGCGGAAGGTGGCGATACTCAATTGGCGTGTGAACAATTGCAGCTCGGATGCGTCCGCGATGCGCCGGGCAAGCGTCTCGGCCAGCGCGATGTCGTCCGCGATTTGCCGCGCCGCGCCGACGCGCCCGGTCTGTCGCAGGCCGAGCCACACCTTTAGCGCCCGGAAGCCACGCGAGTTCTGCGGTCCATATTCGAAGTAGTTCAACGGCGGCTGACCATCCGCCTCCTCCGCCGAATGGTAGTAGGTTGGGTGCGCGCTGAAGGTCGCGGGCAGGTCGTCACGGCGGCGCACGAGGATACAGCCAGCCTCGAGCGGGCTATACAGCCACTTGTGCGGGTCAATCGCGACTGAGTCGGCCAGGGCGATGCCGCGCAGGTCATCGGGGACGCTTACCCCGTGAGCTTCGCCCACCAGTGCGGCGGCAAAGCCTCCATACGCGCCATCTACGTGGAACCATATATCCTGTTCGCGGCACAGCTCGGCAAGGTCTATCAGCGGGTCAACCGCTCCGGTGGCGACGGTCCCGGCGGTACCAACCACACAGAAGGGGACGTAGCCCCCCGCGCGGTCCGCCGCGATGCGCTCGCGCACAGCGTCCGCGGTGATGCGTCCCGTGCTGTCGGCGGGAATCCAGCTGATGGCGTCTGAGCCGATTCCGGCGAGGTCAGTGGTCTTTTGCAGCCAGGTGTGCGTCTCGCTGGAGGCGTAGATGCGCAACTGCCCCTCGCCCACTATCATGCCCTGCCTGCGCACGTCCTGGCCAAGCTGGCGCGTCCGCGCGGCGAGCAGACCCACGAAGTTCGCCATGTTGCCGCCGCTCACAAATAGCCCGCCGCAGTCCGTCGGATAGCCGATCAACTCGGCGATCCAGCGGACCGCCTGCGCCTCTATCTCGGTCGCGATTGGCCCCAGCGTGAAGAGGCCAAGGTTCGGGTTCACCGCCGCCGCCAGCAGGTCGCCGAGCATACCAAGTGGCGCGGGCGACGAAGTGACGTAGCCGAAGAAGCGCGGATGCCCGTTGAAGAGCGAGTGCGCGAAGAGCAGCTCCGCCGTAGTGGCAAGCAGCGCGGCTGGCTCAGCGCCGCGCTGTGGGAGGCCGCCGGGTGGCAGTAACGCGCGCACGGACTCTGGCGACTCGCCCGGCGTCACCGGCAGTGTTGGCAGACGAGCCAGGAAGTCGGCGATACGATCAACGAGATCGTGGCCCAGCGCGCGGAAATCATCTGGCGCCAGATTTGACGATGCCTCCCGCGTGGGAGGCAGCTGAAGTGCTGGAATTGCTTGATCGTGCATGGTTTCCCTCAAAACGCGCCCGCTTCCCCATGGTGTCATCGAGCGGAAGCGGGCAACAATGCTCCAACGGCCAGGAAGAGCGTATCAGGCTCCGGCGCCAACAGCCACTGGTTGATCCTGCCAGTGCTGCAAGGCAATTCGTAGCGCCGCGTTCTCCACCGCGAGCCGTCTGCTGAACTGCTCTAGCTCGGCAACGCGATCACTCATAGATACGTCTGGCGTAGTTGCTTCAGGACGCGCGGCAGAGATGCGCCCCCGTTGCAGCTCCTGCCATTCGTTCCACGCCAGCCGCGACGGAAGCGCGGCGCTCCATCCCCTCCACATCGCCATCTTAGACCTCCTTCCCGTCTTGCTCTCCTAAGAGCTGTGCTGCGCCGAAATCCCGACGCAGCACACCGCACATGGCAAGCGGCGCATTGCGTCGTATGGCGCGCCTGCCAGCGAATGCCCACTCGCCGCGCTACTGCGCTGGGATGATGTTCTGGTTGACCCGGAACAGATTGTCGGGGTCATACTTCGCCTTGATCTGGGCGAGACGGTCGTAGTTCTCGCCATAGGCGGCGCGCACCAGATCCTGTCCCTCATCCATAATCATGTTGATGTAGCCGCCACCGGCTGAGTAGGGATGCAGCGCCGTCCAGTAGTTACGCGCCCAGGCGATCATGCGCTCGTTGTTGGCGGGGTCTGGATCGACGCCGACCATCACCTCGGCGAAGTTGGCGTTACGGAAGTTGAACGCTGTCTCATCTTTGCCCACATCATGCACCGCGCCGCTGACCGGGTAGAGATGCATGGTCGAGTGCATCGTCGGCAGCTGCTCGGCGTACTTCGTATGCAGCTCGATGGCCTGGTCGCTCAAATCGTTGAAGAAGTCAGCCTTCCAGTACCACTGCAGTCCTGGCGGGTAGAGACCATCGAAAAGCTGCTGCAACATTGGCCAGGGAACCGGCCCCGCCGCGTCAATCGCGGGCGTGCCGAAGGCGCGGATGGGGGCGAAGCGCTTCTCCGCCTGGTCGAGTGGTCCGGTGTAGCACCAGACGATGACGCACATCTTCTTGAGGTGGAACTGCTCCGGGAAAAGCGGTACCGGCGGCACTGTCACAAAGCCGAACCAGCCGTTGATGTCGCGCGGCGCGTTGGTGATATAGTCGCGCCAGAACACCAGCAATTCCTTCGCCTGGTCAAGTGGCCAGAAGATTGGGCCGCCGTAGACGGTGCTGACCTCGTGCAGGCGGAAGACAAAGGATGTCACGACACCGAAGTTGCCCCCGCCACCACGCACCGCCCAGAACAGGTCGGGGTGCTCGTCCGCGCTGGCGGTCACATAGCTGCCATCCGCCAGCACCATGTCAACGCTGAGCAGGTTGTCCAGGCTCAGCCCGTAGGTCCGCGCGAGGTAGCCGATGCCGCCGCCGAGGGTGAGTCCGCCGACGCCGGTGGTGGAGATAAAGCCGCTCGGGGTCGCCAGGCCGAACGCATGCGTCGCGTGGTCCACATCGCCCCAGGTCGCGCCGCCAGCGACACGTACCGTCCGCTGTTTGGGATCGACATGGATGCCCTTCATCTCCGAGAGGTCAATGACCAGACCATCGTCACAGGTCGCCATGCCCGGACCGTTGTGTCCGCCGCCCCGGATCGCCAGGAGCAGGTGATGCTCGCGGGCGAAATTAACGGAGGCGATGACATCCGCCGCATCCACACAGCGCGCGATCAGGCCGGGACGCTTGTCAATCATGCCGTTGTAGACTTTGCGCGCCTCATCATAGGCCGCGTCTCCCGGCTGAATCAGCTTCCCACGCAGGCGCGCCCTGAACTCCTCGACTGTAGCATTGTCTAGCGCCGTTGCACTGTTTTGTGCGATCACTGGTAACTCCTTGTCCCTCCCGCATGTTCGATCGCGCCCATAACGAGGGCGCGTGAGCGGGAGCGCATGCGGGAAGGATAGCCGCGGGAGCGTTAGCAAATCGTCTGGCGCGGGGGACGCTCAGTGAAGCGCGTCACAACTGGGGGGCGGCATCTCGTGGCATATCGTTAGTGGAGCGTTAGTTTCCACTGGTCGAGGAGCGCGTTCGCGGCCTGAAGATCCGGGGAGTCGAAACCTTCGGTGAACTGGGCGTAGAGCGCTTCGAGCGTGCGGCGTGTCTCTTCCATCTGTTGGCCTGACATGCTGGTACGGCCCAGGGTGACAAGCGCGCGCAGCTCGAGCATGCGAGATTGCTGGCCGCGGGCGATATTCGCCGCGCGCGCGAGCGCCGCCAGCGCATCCTGCTCGTCGTGGCCAGCGGCCAGCATGAACACGCCGCGCTGTCGGTGCAATTCGGCATCCCACCAGCGCTCGCTGCTGCTACGCGACTGTATGAGCGCGTCTTCGATGACCTTCAGCGCCTCCTCTGGGCGCTGCGCCAGTCCGTAGATATCGGCGAGCAGGGAGAGGAAGTACGGGAGGCGCAGCCTGACGCCGATGGACGTGAATGCCTCGATGGCGTTGCGTAGCGCCTCGATATGCGCCTCATCGGGTTGTTCGCGCGCATAGGCGTGCCTGGCCAGAATCTCCGACCAGGCGTGATAGTAGGGCGACTTGTATTCCGCCGTGAGTTCGAGCGCCTCCTCGGCGCGCCGCCGGGCCGTCGTGGCGTCGGCGCTCATCTGCGAGAGCATGGCGATAAAGGTTGTGGCAAGCGCGCCATTGAAGTACTGTTCGAGACTCTGCGCCAGATCCACCGCGTCGAGGGCGGAGCGCATCGCGCGGTCGGGATAGCCAAGGCACCACAGCACATGCGATTGCCACGCGCGCGTATGCACGGCGAAGTTCCAACCTTGCGTCTCCAGGGTGATCGATTCCAGGAAATTCAGCACCTGGCGCACGTCATGTGTCGCAAGGATACTGGTAAAGCCGTCGTTGGCCTCTGTGAGCCGACCCAGATGCAGTCGCGCGCCCGCCAACATCATATCCAGCAGCGGAGGCGCCACTGCCTGGGTGCGTTCATAGACCGCATGCAACTCCTCGGAGACCAGTTGGACACGGTCGAGCCGGGCCTGCACGATCACGAGCGCTTGTAGCCCATAGAGGGTCTTTGCGCGCTGGGCGTCATCGCCGACGAGATCGCACAGGACAAGGGTGCGATCAATCACGCGCTCCAGCTCCGGCCCGGTCCATCCTTGCGTGATGCGGTAGAGTGGCTCCAGCGCCAGCAGGAAATCCAATTCCTGTTTATCGCGCGCCGCGCCACCTGGCCGCTGCTTCAAGAGTGTCAGACAATGCCGCAAGAGCAGGATAGCGTCTTCATGGGCGAACAAACGCCGCGCCACCAGCGCGGCCCGTTGATAGTACGGAATAGCATGCTCGATTGCCCCCCCATGCTCGTAGTGAGCGGCAATCTGCCCGCTGACAGGATCGAGATGGTCGGCGAAGAGCGTTTCGAGCGCGCGTGCGATCCGCCGATGCCAGAGCTGGCGCTGCGGCGCGCTGATCTCGGCGTAGGCGACCTCGCGTAATTTATCATGGGTGAAATCGTACGTGGCGGCGCCCTGTTCCTGCACAATCCGGCGCTCCCAGAGCTCGTCCAGCGCGCGCACGATGCTCTCTTCATCGCTCTGGCTTGCCTGCGTCAGGATATCGAAACTGAATTCCCGGCCTACCACCGCCGCCAGCGCGGCCAACTCGCGGGCGGGCGGTGAAAGCTGCGCGAGACGGCCGGAAATGATGGTGCGGACGCCAGCAGGCAGATCGTGGGTGGGTGTATAGGGGAAAGCGAGACGCTCTTCGGGCAGCGGCTGCTTGAGCAGCTCGTCGAGTCCAGCGCGCACCGCTTCGATCACGAAGAGGGGATTGCCTTCGGTCTCGCCAAACAGGCGCATCGCGGACGCGGTATCCAGTTCGCGGTCAATCATCGAAGCGGCTAGCATCGCGGTCTCGGCGGCGTCCAGCGGGGGAAGCGCGATCTCCGTCACGGCGACCGTGTGGCGGAGGTGCTGCAGGAGCGTGCGGAGCGGGTGCTGCGGCGACAGCTCGCCCGTGCGCACCGTGCCGAGCACGAGCAGACGCGCATGCGCGTCGAATCGCAGGAGGAAGTGCAGCCACTCCAGCGTATCCTGGTCGCACCACTGCAAGTCGTCGATCACGAGGAGCAGCGGCTGCGGGGCGGTCAGGACGGCGAGCGCCAGCGCCTGGAAGAAGCGTTGCCGCTGGCCATACTCACCCATCGGCTCATAGTGAGGTAGATCAGGATGCTCGGTGAACAGCTCTGGCAGGATACGCGCCGCCTCCGTCAGCCAGACCGTCTCGAGCCGCGCGACATGCGGTCGGAACGCGCTGCTGCGGAGCCATTCGACCACTGGCGCGAGTGAGAGTCTGCCCTCGACCGCGTACGAGCGTGTCGTCGCGATGGTGGCTCCCAGTTGGCTGGTCCAGCGCGCCAGGTCCTCGGCGAGGCGTGACTTGCCAATCCCAGGCTCACCCGAGATGAGCGCGAATCCTGGCCCTTGCGTATTCGCCGCCTGCCAGGCTCGGCGCAGTGTTTCCCATTCGCGCTGGCGGCCCACAAGCGTTGGCGTGGCGGGTAGCGTTTCCTCGCGTTGGTCGCGTTGATCCGGGCGGTCGCGCGAATCGCGCTGGTCCGGGCGCGCAGCCGGGCGCAGCAACCGCTGATAAAGCGCCTGGGTTTCCTCGCCCGGTTCGATTCCCAACTCGCGCCGCAAGACGGTGGCGCACGTCTGAAAGACCCGGAGCGCCCGGGTGCGGTCACCGCTGAGCGCGAACAGACGCATCAGCGTGCGATAGGCCTCCTCGTTGAGCTGGTCAAAGTGGAGCGCCCGCCGCGCACAGTGGATGGCGTCGGTGTAGTTGCGTTGCGCTTCATTGAGCGCGATGAGACGGTCAAGCCCCTGTAAGAAGCGCGCCCGCAGCCGCTCGCGCTCTGGCGCCACCCACTCGTCATAGCATCCAGGTAGCAGGTCGTCACGGTAGAGTTCGTTGATGCGTTGTCCGATGGCGTGTAATGCGCTGGCATCCCACTGGTGGTCCACGTCTTCGATTTCGGCGAGCGCGGCATCGAGGTCATCAACGTCGAGTTGCAATGGCGCCTCGCGACGCCATTGCAACGTGCGGTTGTCGCTGGCGAGGAAGACGCTCTCAGACGGCAACGCGCGCCGCAAGACATGGATGAGCTGGCGCAGGTTATTGCGCGCCTGCATCTCGCTCGAATCGGGCCAGAAGACGAACGCCAGATGCTGGCGCAGCTGTGGGGCGTCGCGATGCAGCACGAGGTAGCCGATCAGCGATTGGAGGCGAGGCGTGGTGATGCCCTCTACTGGCCTGTCATCGCAAGAGAGAGCGAAATCGCCAAGCAGGCGGATGTGCAATACGGGTGGCAACGCCGCGACCTCCGATTCTCCCATCGCCCCGGCACAGAGACCTCTGCCCCTGGACCCGATGGCGAATGGCCCAACCCAACAGCCAGGCAAAAGCAAACATTGCACATTAACGTACACGTGTCGCCGCCAGCGCAAGCATATCGTAGTGAATCACATTATGTCATGGGCCAATATGCCTGCTACGTGCGAATATATCATACAGCGATGCAATCCACCGGTAAAGCCATGCTATGCCATGCGCGCTCCCAGCCATTCCAGCACACGGGGCCAGGAGTCGGCATTGGCGCGAGCCATACCGAGCGGTGTGCCGCCATAGGCGAACGCGCCGCCGACGGTTGGGTGGCGGCGGACGTTGACCGTCGTCGGCTGCCAGGGCGGGGCGATCAGGTGGCCCGCGTCGGGGTAGCGCAGGTGGCGATATGGCCAGGTGAAGCGGTATTCGGCCAGCCGCCGCATAATACGCTCCGCCATCAGCGTGGAGGGCCACATCTGGTCATCTTCGCCAGAGATGAGCAGCACCGGCCCGGCAATGCGCTCGACGGCAATGGTTGCTGGTCCGAGCGCCGCCTCATCCTCCAGGTTGTACAGATACCACTCCGTGGCGGAGATTGGGTCACGGGCCGACATCGCGGCATCGAGCTCGGGTGGAACGCGATCTGGCACGATGGGCAGCGGTTCGCCACGGTACGTCCACGCTGGACCAGACGCGCCGACCCCGCCCCAGAGCACGCCGCTTGGCGCGTAGGCGACCACCGCGCTCACCTGTGGGAATGTCGCGCCGAGGAGCAGCGCCAGCTCCGCGCCACGTGACGTGCCCAGCAGCGCGCATCGCTCGCCGCGCACATCGGGACGGGTCGCTATCCAGTCGAGCGCCGTCTCGAAGTACTCGAGCGGGATGTCGGCCAGTTGTGGCGGCAGCCCCTCGACGCCAAAGTAGGCCAGCGCCAGCGCCGCACAGCCATGCGAGGCGAGCAGGGCGGCCAGTGGCTCGCGCATGCCGCCGCTCGATCCGCCCAGCACGATGACGCCTGGATGCGGTCCCTCACCCGGCGGGAGAAAGAGCGCGCCCACCAGCCCGCGCTCGCGCGCCTCCACCCGCCGCACGCCCGCCGCCATGCCCAGGCGCGTATGGTGTGCTGTGGCGACCACGCGTCCATCCGCCTCAGCCGTACACGTGATCGTCAGCGGATGCGTGGTCGTGCGCGCGAAGGTCGCGGGCTCGTTATCCTCGTCATCAGCGCGCGCCATGCTCCAGAAGAGGCCGATCGCGTCGGCGCTGGAATAGCTGCCAGCGAGCGGCGCTGCCGTCGCCAGATCCACGTCGCCCGCATCGTTCGCCGCGAACTCGGCCCACGAGCGCCAGCGCTGCCCCGCGTCGTCGGCCATCGCCGCGCGGAGGGTCGCCCGCTGCCCCGGCGCGAATCCGCGCAGGTGAATGCGGACAGGGTCGTCGCTCAACGCTGGATCGGGCGTGATGGTGATGGCTGGTAACGCATCGCTGCACATGTCGTGCTATCCTTTCACTGGATTCCAGTGTAATCATAGCGGTCGTAATCATAGCGGTCTTTTCGTGGAAAGGACTTCTCAGGTGATTCCACAGGCATTCATGACGTTCTTCGCCGCCAGTCTTGCCGCCGATGGCGCGCTGATTGGCCTGCTCTTCGTCGCCATCGCCATCGAGCCGGAGCGCACATTTGGAAAAGAGGCGGCGCAGGAGCGCGAGCTGGCGGCGAACGGCGCCTTCACCTCGCTGGTCAACGCCTTCCTGGTCTCGATGATCGCCCTGATCCCTGACTTGAACATCGGCTGGGGAGTCATCTGCGTCGCTGGCGTTTCGTTGCTCAGCATTATGATCCATGCGGCGGATAAACTGCGGCGCGGCCAGCGGACCTTCATCCGCAGCCTTTTCTATACCATCAGCGCGCTGATACTCTACGGGCTGGAAATCTTCTATAGTATCCAGCTCATTCAGCAGCCGCATAATCTCGATGCCCTGTTTACGCTGATCGTTGTGTTGGTCGTCACCTACGCCGTGGCGCTGACTCGCGCGTGGACGCTGCTCAGCGGAGAAAACCGCTCGCTCCGCGTCATACTGATGGACGTCATCACGGGACGATCTTCCCGAGCGCCGACGACGGCGCCCGCCAACTCCGACGAAGCTGAGGAGAAATCCATCCCTCCGGTCTAGGGGCGCTATGCTATACTCTCGGAACATCCACCGCGACAGGAGCGATTCTTGAGCAGCCACAGCCCCGCCACGACTGATAGCACGTCGCAACAGAAACAACAACAGCGCCAATCGCCACTCCGGCATAACCGTGACTTCCTGCTGATCATTGGCGGCCAGATGGTTTCCGAGGCGGGCACGCAGGTCTCGCATCTCGCCTTTCCGCTGCTGATGCTGCTGCTCACCAACTCACCCTCGCAGGCAGGGCTGATGGGCGCGCTGCGGGCCGTCCCTTATGTCGCGCTGGCGCTGCCCGCCGGTGCGCTGGTGGACCGCTGGAACCGGCGCGTCGTGATGGTGGTCTGCGATACGGGGCGGGCGCTCTGCCTGGGCAGTGTGGCGGTTGCGCTGGCGCTGCATACGCTCGTGCCAGGGCAGTTGTACGTGATCGCGCTGATCGAGGGGATTCTTGGCGTCGTCGTCGAGCTGGCGTACGTCGCCTGCCTGCCGCGGGTCGTGCCCGCCGAGCAATTTCCGCAGGCGACCACATGGGAGTCCACGCTGAATGGCGCCGCCTCACTGGCGGGACCACCGCTCGGCGGCCTGCTCTACGCCATCAATGTCGCGCTGCCGTTTATCGCCGACGCCGTCTCCTACGCAGTGTCGGTCGTCGCGATGCTCTGCGTGCGGACGCCACTGCAAGAGACGCGTAGCGCGCCACGCGAGCCAATGACGCGGGAGATACGGACGGGACTGGTCTGGCTCTGGCGACAACCTGCCATCCGCATGCTGGCGCTCTTGAGCGGGCTGCTCAATGTCGTTGCGCCAGAGGCGAGCGCGCTGCTGGTGATTGTGCTGGCGCAGCGGCAGCACGCCTCGTCGGCGGTGATTGGGCTGATCTTCGCCGGAATCGGTATTGGCTATATCGTCGGCTCGCTGCTGACCGAGGTGATCCGCAGGCGCTTCGCGTTCAGGCAAATCCTGACGGGCACGGGCTGGCTCTTCGTGCTCTTCTGGTGCGCGTTCGCGTTGGGCATCAATAACCTCGCACTGCTGGCGGTGGTCAGCCTGCTCTTCGCCATCACCGACCCCATCTATGACATCACACAGTTCAGCTACCGTATGGTGCTGATCCCCGATGTGCTCCAGGGGCGTGTCAATAGCGCCTATCGTGTCATCGCGCGGGCCACGCCGCCGCTGGGGCTGGCGCTGATGGGCATCCTGCTGCAGCATACCAGCGCGCTGACCACCATCGCCTTATTGGCCGTTTTCCCGCTGACGATGGCGATCCTGGCGACGACCAGCCGCGCCTTCCGCGCCGCGCCGAAGCCGACTACGCCCCATTAATCGGCTGCTGATGCTGGCAAGCTTGATCCAGGGAAACCGCGGCAGGGATGTACCTCGTAGATCAAGATCCCTGCCTTTACTGCTGGGTCTTCGTCCATGATTTTCCGCACATCCTCGGCGCTCGCATCAAAGATGCCAACGCCCGCTACCTCGCTGCCATCGGCGATGGGACAAACAATCGAGAGCACTCCCTCCGCACGGAACGCGAAATTTCTGCGCCCGTGCTCCCAGATGATGCTGGCGGCTCCTTCATCATGCCGGTGTGGGCCGACCTTCAGGATAACGAGGGAATAGTTTCTGGTAGCGGCCAGCATCTGACGCATGTACTCGTCGGTAATTGTGGTCATGGGTGGTTTCCTCCTGGGGTTGTATTCTTTCTGCCGTGACAGGTGCGGAATGCGAGACAGCAGCAGTTGAGCAGCCGGTTGACTCGGTCTCTCCTTGCCAAACTGTTCTACTCATGCTATAACAGTTGCGGGATATGCTTGAGCAGGGAGTCTGGCGCGATGGCAGCGGAACGGCGTGACCCGGCGGTGATTCATCTCGACGAGACGAGTCCCACGCCGAAATATCAGCAAATCGTGGAGCAGGTGCGGGCGCTGGTGGCAACCGGCGCGCTGCTGCCGCGAACGCCGTTGCCTTCCGTGCGCCAGCTCGCGGCTGACCTGGGCATCAACGTCAACACGGTGCTGGCGGCGTATCGCGCGCTGGAGGCCGAGGGGATCATTCTGCTGCGGCATGGCGCGCGGGCGGTGGTGCATCCGCGACTGGCGCGGGCGGTTGAGCCGCGCATTGACGATGTGGAGCGCGTCCGTACGGCGCTGGAACGGACCCGCACCGACGCGCTGCTGCTGGGCCTGTCGCTGGAGGGCCTGCGCGCGCTGGCGGCTGAGGTGTTCGCCGACTGAATTGGCGGCTTCGCGCGATCCAGCTTCGCGGCATGAATGCCGCGGCTAGTCGCCTCCATAGCCCCGCGTGCGGATATGGGACGGGACATGCCTGAGTCAGTGTCCTTCGTTCTGGGGGGAGCATAGCTATGGCGACACTGCTGGCGGTAGGCATACAGGGTCTGGTGATGGTCGTTATCACGGTGATCTCGCTGCTGATGCCGTCGATGACGCGGCGCGACCTGCTCTTTGGCGTGACGGTGGCGCATAATGCGCGCGAGACCGCCGAGGGAAAAGCGATCATCCGCCGCTATCGTCTCGGCGTGCTGCTGGTTGCCGTCATCGAGGCGATTGGGCTGGCGCTGCTGTGGCTGCTGGCCCCGCCGCACTTCTGGAACAGCCTGTGGATCGTTATCATTCCGCTGGTGCTGGTGCTGATACCCGATATCCCCTACCTGCTGGCGTGGCGCTCCGCGCGCGCGCTGGCGATTGCCCTGCCGCCCGCCTCCACGCCCGCGCCATCGGCGGGGCTGCGTCCGCGGCGCTATGCCGACTATGTGCCGCTGATCTGGGAGGCGCTGCCCCTGGCGCTGATCGCCCTCACCGCCTCGTATCTGGCGTTCACTTACGCCGCCGCGCCCGCGATCATCCCGACGCACTTCGACGCCGCGGGCAATCCCAACGCCTTCTCGACCAAAAGCATCGGCTCCTATTTTATGCTGGTCTGGACGCAGCTCTTTCTCTATGCGCTGATAACTTTCCTGAGCGTGCTCACCGTCCGCGCCAAGGCACAGCCAACCGTCGCCGATGAGACGTTCCGCCGCAGGATGCTGCGCTATCTGTTTGGCATCAAGACGCTGATGATCGCGATGATGGGCGTGCTGGCCTACGCGGTGGCGCAGTCGGCGCTGAATGGCAATAGCAATACCAACTGGATCTTGTGGGTGGTGATCGGCGTCGTCGTGGTGGTGCTGGGCGGCGCCATCTGGCTGGGCATCACGACGGGCCAGGGCGGCTCGCGGCTCGGCGGCAATAGCGCGAACACGACCGACCGCCTGGATGACCGCTACTGGAAGCTCGGCGGCATCTACACCAACCCCAATGATCCGGCAATCTTCGTCGAGCGGCGATTTGGCCTCGGCTGGACGATCAACTTCGGCAACCCGCGCGCGCTGCTGGTGATGCTCTTCATCCTGGCGCTCCCCCTCGCCTTCGCCGCGTTTACCTTCGTGGTGATGGGCAGGTAGGCGCGGCTGTCGGCAGGGACAGCGAAATGGCGCTACAGAATGCGCTACAGAATGCGCCGCAGGCATGCCCCGGTGTGGGAGCCGGGGGCTTGCGCCACCTGCTCTGGTGTCCCTTCGGCGATGATCTGGCCACCCGCCGATCCGCCTTCTGGTCCCAGGTCAATGACCCAATCAGCGCCCTTGATGATGTCGAGGTTGTGCTCCACGACAATCACCGAATTTCCGGCATCTACCAGGCGTTGCAGCAGCGCCAGCAGCCGCGCTGTGTCGGCTGGATGGAGCCCGGTGGTTGGCTCGTCGAGCAGGTAGAGGGTGCGTCCGGCGCTGCGCCGCCCCAGCTCTTTGGAGAGCTTCACGCGCTGGGCCTCGCCACCGGAAAGCGTGCTGGCGGGCTGGCCAAGTTGCAGGTAGCCCAGGCCAACATCGTCCATGACGCGGAGACGCGAGGCGGCGGCCGGGACATCCGTGAATAGCGCCAGCGATTCTTCGATAGTCAGCTCCAGCACCTGAGCGATGTCGTAATCGCGGTATGTGACCGCCAGCGTCTCTGGCTTGAAGCGGCGGCCCCGGCAGGCCGGACAGGTGACCTCCACATCGGGTAGGAAGTGCATCTTCACCGCCAGCGTTCCCGTCCCTTCACAGCGCTCGCACCGGCCGCCAGGCACGTTGAACGAGAAATGGCGGGCGGTCAACTTGAGGCGACGCGCTTCGGAAGTCGCGGCGAAGGCCTCGCGGATCGCGGTGAAGGCGTCGGAGTAGGTGGCAGCGTTGGAGCGCGGCAGGCGGACGATGTGCTCCTGATCGATGGTGACGATCTTGTCGAGATGTTCCCAGCCCGTAATCGAGTCGTGCAGGCCGGGCGTCTCGTTCGCGCCGTAGAAGCGCTGGCGGCCCGCCCTGTCGAGGATATCGAAGACCAGCGACGATTTGCCGGAACCAGAGACCCCCGTCACCGCGACGAGCAGGCCCAGCGGCAGGCGCACCGTGACGTTTTGCAGATTGTGTTCCCTGGCCCCATGAACGGCGAGCGCTTTCTCAGTGGGCGTGCGGCGCTGCTGTGGCATAGGCACGCTCATCCGGCCCGCGAGATAGGCGCCCGTGAGCGTCTGCGTCTCCGGCAGCTGGGCAATTTCGGCGGGCGTTCCGGTGGCGACGATCTGGCCGCCGTGTTTCCCGGCTCCAGGGCCAAAGTCCACCACGTAGTCCGCCGCGCCGACCACGTCGAGATCGTGCTCGACGACGAGCACGGTGTTCCCCAGGTCGCGCAGACGGCGCAGGAAGCCGATCAGGCGCTGGGTATCGCGCGGGTGCAGGCCAATCGTCGGCTCGTCGAAGACGTAGAGCAGCCCGCTCAGGCTCGAACCCAGCAGCGAGGCCATCCGCAGCCGCTGCGCCTCTCCGGCGGACAGCGACGGCGCCGCCCGGTCAAGTGTCAGGTATTCCACTCCAACCTCGAGCACCCGCCTGATGCGCTCGCGCAGGTCGTCCAGGATGGGACTAGCGATGAGCAGTTCCTCACCATGCAGTGACGCGGGCAGCGCGTCCAGCCAATCCGCCAGCGCATTTAACGGCAGTTGCGAGATCGCGATGATGGTCTGCCCCACCACTGTCACGGTGCGGCTCTCGGCGCGCAGGCGCGTCCCATCGCAGTCGGGGCAGACCTGCGTTACGAGGAACTCGTCGAGTTTCTGAAGATAATCGGCATCCTGAATGTGTTCGGCGTAGCGGCGCAGCAGCGTGCCAGCAATGCCCTCGAAGCGCCCGCGGCTGACGGCGGTCGGCGGCTCAATCCCGGGAAAATGCTGCCGGAACTGCGGACTCTCCACGCCGAAGAAGAGTAGATCGCGCTGGACGGGCGTGTAGTCGCGCACGGGCAGGGCGGGATCGAAGCTGAACCCGTAGTGACGCCCAGCCGCTTGCAGGATGTCCGCGTTGTAGCGGATGTGGAAGCTGCTCCATCCGAGCACCGCGCCATCGAGGATGCTCAACTCGTCATTCACGAGGCGGTTCAGATTGATGTGGTGGACCGTGCCAAGTCCAGTGCAGGTCGGGCAGGCTCCCGCCGGTTTGTTGAACGAGAAGTTGGCCATGCCGATCTCTGGCAGTGCCGCGCCACAGTGCGGGCAGGATAACGCCGATTCCGCCTCAGGGGTCTCACCGCCTTCGTCAGCGGCCCAGTCGATGGGAGACTCGTCGTAGGGGGGCGGGACGTCGTTGCCACACGCGGGACAGATGCGATGGCCCAGCCGGGCAAAGAGCACGCGCAGGTAGGTATAGATCTCCGTTGTCGTTCCCACGGTCGAGCGCGGGCTGTGATTGGTCAGGTATTGATCGACGCTGATGGTGGGCGACAGCCCGACAATCGAGTCAACCGGCGGCTTCTCGAGGCCGAACGCCACCATCCCGACTGATTCGAGATACTGCCGCAGCCCTTCTTTCATGAGGATATCGAAGCCAAGGGTTGATTTGCCTGATCCCGAGACGCCGGTCAGAACGACGAGCTTCCCCTTGGGGATGCTCAGCGTGACGTTCTTCAGGTTGTGAAGCCGCGCGTTGTTGATCGTGATGCAGGGTTCCATAGACATAGAGGCCAGTCTCCCCCAGTGAAGCGTTTGATGATTCGCTGTAGCGCCCTCATTGTAAAACCCTGGTGGCCCCAGGGAGGGTTGCTCAAGCGGGGGATGTTTGGCGACCGGCTCGGCCGCTGAATATCTCCTCGATCACGGCGAGCAGGCGTCGCGCGACGGCTTCCTGCTCGGCCAGGGTGGTGAGCCAGCGGTCCGCAGCGGTGTAGACATCTTCATCGGGTGCGGGGGTATCCAGCACGTGGCGCAGGTCTGTCGTCTCGCCGCGGTCGAGCTGGAGCAGCATCCGCAGCATGGCCATCTGGCTGTAGCCCGCCCGTCCCAGCAGCCGAATCACGCGCAGGCGGCTGATTTCGGCCGGGCGGTAGGTACGGTAGCGGTTATGCTCATCGCGGGGAATGGTGAGCAGGCCGTTGCGCTCCCAGTTGCGCAGCATATCCACGGACACGTCGAGCAGGGACGCCACCTGCCCGATGCGCAGGGGGCGCTGCGTCGTATCGTCAGCCGCGCCGGTCGCCCACCGTTCGAGCAGCCGCGCCGCCGTCTCCGCCTGCGCCCGCTCGGCGTGTACCAATGTCAGATGCGCGCGGGCGCATTCCAGTGCGGCGCCCCAATCGTCCGCCACGGCGCGCCGGAGAATCTTGCTTGCCGATGGCCGCAAGGCTCTGCCCGGATACGTGGCGATATAGACGATGGCGGCGACGCGCAGGCAATCGAGGTGCTGCTGGGTGAAGATGCGGTAGCCGTTGGCCCCGCGCTGCACAGGGGGCAGCCAGCCGCGCTCGACGTAGCGGCGAACGGTGTTGGGATGAACGCCGACGGCCCGCGCGAGATCGGAGGTGTGCAGATGTGTCATCCCGGCTCACCCTTTTCGGGTGGCGCTCCAATTCAATGGCTGCCACCCGAAAATGACCTCAATCCTCATCAACAATCAGCGATATCATCGTCTAAAGGCGGTGGCGGCTGATTGTCGGCGTGAGCGTCGGCACTTGCATCGGCGTGCGTGTCGGCGTCCATGTCAGGCTGGTCGGCGGTATCGGGCAGGATGCGCACGTGCCGGGCGGCCCGATAGTCGTCCAGCGGGCGGGGCGCGCCGTCGGGTAGCTGTCGGCGCTCGTCACCCGGCCCGCGCTCGCCGTTCAGGTCGCGCATCACCGCCTTAAAGAAGCGTCCCACACGGGTCCATCGCGCCGGGAAAGACTCCGCCCAGAAGCGCTCTGAGCCGCTGGCGCCAACCGCCGTGAAGTCCAGCTCGCGCCCATCGAAGGTGTACTCGATGTGCGTCACCGGAATGCAGGTCAGCCGCAGATGGCGCGCAATCACGTGCCGGTCAGGCTCATCCTCCTGCGCGGTGGTCTGCCCATCGCCCTTCTCATCACTCGCCAGCGCGCGCGCGACCGCCCATACACTCGACGGCACGCCAAGCGGCGGCTCGCCCGTGACATCACCAAGCGCGCCCTCCCAAGCCGTTTCCGCGACGGCACGCTTCAGCAACGCGCTGGTGAGCCAGCCAGCCTCCGCAGCCTCGGTTGGCATCACCGTCCGGGTGATGGTCCGCGTATCGAAGCGACGCACCACCTCGCGGTAACGGATGACCCGCGCCGAGCCATCGCAGGCGGGGCAGGCGGAGTAGCCGCTCCCCTTGCAGGTGGCGCAGACGCGCTTGCCGGTCTTGCACGAGCAGGCAATCGTGCCATCGACACAGTCGGGGCAGGGAATCGTCTCGCCAGAGGCTGGCGCGGTCGGCGCCCATTGGGCCGAGGGTGGCAGCGGCACGCCGTAGTCCTGGCGTAGCCGCTCGGAAAAGTCGGCCAGCTTCCCGGCGGCGTCGGTGGCGAGCCGCTCCGCCTGCACCTGGAAGTAGCCCTTGGCGGAGCGTGCCTTGCGTTCGGCGGCGGCATCGGCGATGCGCCCGCGCCCGCGACAGCGGCGACACGTCACCCGCGCGCGCCCTTTGCAGTCCGGGCAGCGGATGAACCCCTTGCCATCACAGTCGGCGCAGTTGCGGTGGCCGGTCCCATTGCAGACCAGACACGCGCCCGCCATCTCACTGCCCGCCAGCCGCTCGTGGCGCTCACCGGAGGTAATTTCCGGCGTCGCGGGAAAATCATAGTCCCAGGCAGGCAGAATCGGCGACGGCGGCGGAGGCAGCGTGCCGGTCCATGGCGACGAGCCTTCCCCCAGGGCGCGGGTCTCGCCGCGCTCGCTCAGCTCCACCTTCCAGACGGCGGTCTCGTAGAGCGCGCGGGTGCGCATGCCATCGGGCAACTCCGGATCAACCAGGAAGTCGCGGGCGACCCAGCGGCGGGCCAGCTCGCGGGCGCGTAACTCGTTGGCCGGAGCGAGGTCGCGAATGCTGGTGCTATCGGGAGCGATCCCGCTCGACGCATCCCACAATTCAGAGGCGCGGTCCAGCACCTGACGTACCCGCGTGCCGAGGTCGCCCATAGATTCACGGAAAACGCGAATCGTCTCGCGGGCCTGGCGCTCCAGCTCATCGGCCACATCGTCACGATTAGGCGCGGAATCCCTTTTCCAATTCCAGTGAGTCCAGTCATCACCCACAGCGTGCCTCCTTCAGGCAAGATCAGTCCTCGTGCGTGGATGCGGCTTCTGGGCCACACTCATCGTCCGCGCGCTCGGGGGAAAAGAAGTTCAATTGCGCTAGCTCTCTGCCCTGTCCATCCTGTTTGTTCTGTTCACTCTGTTCATTTTGCCTATGCTGTTTACGCCTCGCACGGGGGCGCGGTTGCGCGACTGGACGTGATGGCTGTTGCGGTTGTGATTCGTCGGCAGACGCCATGCTTTCAGCATTCGGGTGTGATGCGGAGGCTACCTCGGGCGCAAGGATGTCGGCGGCGAAGATGGACGTGCGCGCGACCACTAGCCCCGCGCGCGCCGCCAGCGATTCGACCGTCGCCTCGTCCAGATCGGCCAGCGTTGGCTCATGCGCGGGCAGGTGGCTGGCCAGTGCGGCCAGTGGTACGCGTCCCTCCGCTGTATTGGCGACAGCCGCGCGCATCCACGCCAGCAGATCCGCCAGCCAGGTGGGGTCGCATAGCCCCAGGCCGTCTACCCAGACCGGCGCGGCCCCGGCATCGGCATCGTCCCCTGCCAGCGCATGGAGCGCGGTATCCAGCTCGGCGTGGGTATAGCTGTGCAGCAGGGCATAGCTCTCGCGTGGCGGGATGCGCCCGCGCAATGCCACCTCGGCGGCGATCCGCGGCAGGTCGAGCGTCGCCAGCCGCCGGGCGGAATCGTCGTAGGCGCGGTCCAGCAGGGCGATCAGCTCGTGCGCGCGGATGTGGTCGCGGGTGTACCAGAGCAGTGGAAATATCCCCTCGAAGATGCCCAACTCGCCACGCGCCGACTCTGGCGCGGCAACCGACAGGGCCACCCGCCCGCGCAGCGCCGTGAGCTTGCGCGCCTTGCGCTCGCGATAGCCGGGACGCCAGTAGCCCGCGATCTCCAGGTAGACCCGGCGCATACCGCGAGTGAGCGCGAAATCGGGGACGAGAATCGTCTCCTCCACCAGCAGCGGCTCCGGCTCGCGCTCCAGCCGCCAGCCGTGGGCGGCGTCGGCGCGTTCGAGCGCGGCGAACTCGCTGGCGAACCGCGCCTCCAGCGCGCTATCGTAACTTGCCCGCGACTCGGCAAGGCCCGCGCTGGCCTGCGGCTGATCGGCGCCATCAACGCCAAGCAGCTTGAGCAGCTTATCATCCAACACAAAGGGCAGGGGCCGCCCGTGCAGGTAGACCTGCGCGACTCCTTGCAGGCCGCTGCCCGCCAGCGTCGCGCGCCTGGTCGAGCGCTCGGAGCCGCGCCGATAGCCAAGCAGCGCGCGACAGAGCCGGGCGAGCCGCTCGCCATAGGCTGCGGGTGCGGCGCTGATCTCCTGCGGGCCGTAGAGCAGCACGCGGATAGGCCTCCCGGCGGCCTCCAGCGTTTCCGTCGCGTTCTCGGCGTTAGTAGCTGTCTCATACGGGACGCCAGCCTCGGCCACCCGCGCCAGCGGAGGCGCATCTGGCAGCGCTTCGTCGTCGGCGAAGCTGAGATCGTAGTGGACGCCCATCGTCCGCGCCAGGAAGCAGAGCCGCTTGACCACCGTACCCAGCGGCTCGCCCGCCGTCTGCCCAATATCCGCCGGGACTATCCACTCGACGCTGGCGGCATTGGCCAGCAGCGCCTCGAATGCCCGCTGATTGTAGCGACGGGCTAACCCGTCGGCGGTCGGCGGCGTATCGCTGAGGCGACTCAAGATAGCCTTGGCGTCGCCATCCAGCGCGAACAGCGTATCGAATGTAGCGCGGTGGAGGCCCAGGCTACGGGCGCAGGCATCCAGCGCGGACTCGCGGTTGGCGGCGCTCAGATAGCCCCCGGCATGGTCGTTCACCCAGTCGTAGAGCGCGAGGCGCAGTTGGGTCGGCGAGGCAATCCCACGCTCGGCCAGCGCGGCTGCCTCGTCGTCGCTGGCGTCGCCCGGCCACTGTGGCGACCGCCACTCGTAGTCCTCGGCGAGGCAGTTGGTCAGGCAGCGCGCCAGCCGGTAATCGCCGGTCAGCTCGGCGGCGCGATCCGGCGGGAAATCCGACCGCTCGCGGCCCACCCATGCCTCGTAGAGCGCGATCAGCGCCTCGATCTCGCGTGCCAGCTCACCGGGCCGCAGCAGATAGGGCGTCAGCCGCGTCACGCCTCCCCGCCGCGAGATGGCCTTCTTGATATCCGCCAGCGCCAGCCGCATATATCTACCCTGTTCTCATAATCGCTAAATGGTAGCGGACCTCTCCCGGCCTTCGGCCGCCCTCCCCTACAAGGGGAGGGCCTGGGGCAACCAGCGCAATACATGGCTGCGATCTGGCTCTCCTCTCCCCGTGGGAGAGGGGATGGGGGTGAGGTCTGTCCCTCATCACACCCGCGTGCGTCGGCGGTCGGCGACGCGCTCCTCGGTGGTGCCTTCGGTGACCAGCTCGTAGAGCGTGGCGCGGGTCTCTTTGGGACGCAGCACCCGGCCCAGCCGCTGTACGTACTCGCGGCGGGTGGCGTTGCCGCTGACGATGATGGCGACGCCGCAATCGGGGATATCCACGCCCTCATTGAGCACCCGGCCCGTCACCAGCCGCAGATAGCGCCCCGCGCGGAAGCGCTCCAGAATCAGCCGCCGCTCCTCCGTCGCCGTCTTGTGCGTGATGTGCGGGATGCAGAACCGCTGGCTCACCTCTTCGACCAGCGCATTGTATTCGCTGAAGACCAGCACCCGCTCACCGGCATGGCGGGCGAACAGGTCTTCGAGCAGGGCAAACTTGGCTGGTGCATTCATCGCCAGCGAGCGCGCGTCGCGCCAGGCCAGCATCGCGGCGCGCGCCTCGGGGTTGCGGGCGCTGGCCCAGAGCACCTTGCGCTGGAAGTCGGCGGGCGAGCTGATGACGATGTGATGCGCGCGCAGATAGGCGTTGTAGGTGGCGCGCGCCTCTTCGTAGCGGGCGGCGTCCTCCGGGCTGAGCGCGACGGTCAGCCGCTGCTCATCGTAGCTGGCGAGGTAGCGTGCGGCGGCCAGCTCGTCGGGCGCGCGGCGATAGACCTCCGGCCCAATCAGCCGTTCGAGGGCGAGGTGTTCCTCGTCGGCGCGCTCAGGCGTCGCGCTCAACCCCAGCCGGAGCGGTGTGAACGCGCCCTCAGCAATCTGGCGGTAGGTCTGCGCGGGCAGATGGTGGCACTCGTCGAAGATCAGCAGCCCGAAGCGCCGCAGCAGCTCAGGGTGAATCGCGGCGGACTCGTAGGTGATGATGGTGATCGGCTGGACCTCGTGCGCGCCGCCGCCATAGACGCCGATGTCGTCAGGCGCGCGCCCCAGCGCCTCGGCCAGCGCCCGCCGCCACTGACGCAGCAGATCAATCGTCGGCACAACCACCAGCGTCGCCTGCTCCACCTCAGCAATCGCCAGCGCGCCGACCAGCGTCTTGCCGCTCCCCGTCGGCAAGACAACCACTCCACGGCAGCCCTCGGCGCGCCATGCGGTCAGCGCATCGTCTTGGTACGGGCGCGGCGAGAGCGTGACGCCAACCGGCCAGGGCAGCGCGGGTCGCTCATCAAAGGCGACAATTACGTCCCAGCCTGCCAGCGCGGCTTTGAGCCAGGTAAAATCGAACGGACGGGCACGCAGCACCTTCGCGCGCATATCGCGCCTCAGATGCGCCGCGGCCAGCCCCGCCGATTCTTCGCCGAAGAGCGCCGCATAGAGGGCGGTGTCATCCAGCGGCCAGAGCGCCTCGGGCGGGACCAGCGCGATGTCGCGCCCGCGCCACTCGATGCGCACGGTGCGCTGGTCGTCGTGCTCCGCTGGCTGGCTCTCATCCATTTTGCCCGCTGCTCCTCTCTTCCGTTGTATTCTACATCCATCGCAGTGAAGCGGTAGCGGCGACGCCGTCCGCGCTGATACGCGATTTCGCTCCATGGAATACAATGCAGCACATGAGGTGAAGTCATACTGGTTTCGCCTGGGATGTGGTCACTGGGGCCACCGCCCCCTCCCCTAACCCCTCCCCCTTGCAGGGAGAGGGGAAGCAGAACCAGAACACGCGTCTGGCATGCTGGCTTTCTGGTTTCTGGCTCCCCTCCCCGCGTCGGGGGCTGGTGCGCGAGGCGATAGCCTCGGAGCGCGCGCAGCGCCAGCAGCCCGGAGGGTGGGGCTGGTGGAGAGGGCAGGGTCTGGGCCAACAACCTCACCACAAGCGGTATCAGAACTTGAGAGAGAATGGGAAAGCGAGGACAGATATGCCACGCGCCCGTAGCGCTCCTGAACCACCAATCTACACCTTCCGGGTGCGTATCCTTGGCGGATACTTCGCCCCACCCGAGTGCCGCTCGATCTGGCGCGAGATTGAGATTGCGGCCAACCAGACGCTCGGCGATCTGGGACATGCTATCCCGCTGGCGTTCGGCTTCGACGATCCGCATCTGTGGTCGTACTTCCTGAGTGGCAAAGCGTGGGACATCGCCAGCGAGTATGCGTTTTACCCCGACGACGATTTCTTCAGCGGCAAACGCAGCCATGATGCGAAGCGGACCCACATCCGTAACGTGCCATTTCCAGGGAAGACGGGCAAAAAGGAGTTCCTGTTCCTGTTCGACTTTGGCGATGAGTGGCACTTTGGAGTGAAGCTGCTGCGCGAGAGCTCGACGCTGGAGCCAGGGGCGCGCTACCCGCGCGTGATCGCCAGCGAGGGCGAGAACCCACCACAATATCCCGACATCCCAGAAGATGAGGAAGAGCTTGTCGTCATCGAAGTGAGCCAGCGTGACTTGGCCCTGCTTGGCCTGGGAGAGTTCGCGCTGGACGGCGATGCGCTCAAGGGCGATGATAGCCCCAGAAAATAGACTGAAACATTGCCGCCACACTAGCGTCGCTCAGGAAAAGGAAGGCTGGCGCGAATCGGCGCAATCTGTTACTCTGAGGAAAAGAGGAGCGGATGCCGCCGCGGTGTGCTAGTATGGCGATACGGGGCATCGGGCATGTGGCTATTCTTGAGAAGGGGCGCACGAGCATGGCGACACAACAGGAGCGAGACGCATTCCTGCGCGGCTGGCGCGCGGCCATGGACGAGGTACTGGCCGTGCTGGCGTCGGAGGCGCACGACTGGGCCGAAGAGGAGGCTGCCGCCTCTGCCTCAGGAGAATATAAGTTGCCGGGCAGCTTCGCGCTCGAGGAGGTCCGCAGCTCCTTTAAGGGACGACATCAGCTGCTCGCCTGGATTACGCAGAACGGACCCGCGGCGGAACACTCCAATGATCCCCGGATGGCGCAGGCGCTCGATGCGCTGGTCGAGGGGCACGCGACCGATACCGACCGCACGACGCTTGGCCTCTCCATGCTGGGCGAGGACGACACGCCGTCTTCCGCTCCCGGTGGGGAATAATCGCGCTGGCTGGCGGTACGCTGGCGGCTAAAGCCGCGCCTAAGCGTCTTCGACGGCAAAGGCCGCCTGCGCGGCCTGCGGAGCGGATCCTCTTTCTTGAGCGCCAGCCAGGCCGGGAGGGACAAAAGCTGCCACTCCCGGATGGTTGCGTTGCTTGGCGGTTAGCTCGCCGCGGCGGAGCGACTGCGCATGCGGCGGATGAGCGCAATCGCACCCCAGATAATCAGCGCGGCCAGTGAGATGATCGTCGCGGCGCCGAATGGTGGGAATGGCTCGCGCAGGGTCGCGCCGGTCAGCTTGAGCAGCCCGTTGAAGCCGGAGAGCGCCAGCGAGAAAATCCAGAATGTCAGCAGCAGGATGAAGCCGATCAGCCCCAGGAAGCGGATGGTGTTTTCCGCAACGCGAATCCTGAAGACCAGAATCGTCATCGCGAGAACGATGGTCACCACCGCCAGGATACCAAATAGCCCGGCATAGATAATGTACTGATACGGCCAGCCATAGAAGTCGAGCGTTGGCGCGCAGAGGTTTTTCGCCTGACCAGCCGTGTTAGGGCCGCAGGTAATCATGTCGCCCTGCAGGTGCAGATAGAGGCGGGTGAACTTGGCGGCGGAGGCCACGGCGATCACCCCGATCAGGATGAGTACCGGCCAGACGGCGTTACGCAACGAGTAGAGCATGTTGTCGAGGGCGATCCGCAGCCGACGATTGAGCGCGCTCCGCAGCGTATTGATGACCGTCAGGCTGACCTGCTCGGAGACGGATTCCGTGCTGCTCTCATCGGTGATGGGTTTGATATCGGTCTGGCCGATTAGCTGCTCGTTCACACCGCCCACCGCGCCGAAGCCGCTGAGCATCGCCGAGAGCGCCAGAATCAGCAGGCCCAGCGGCAGATACATGAGCGCCTGAATCGTGTCGATGAAGGTCAGCGTCGGTGGATTGGTCAGCCCGCCACCGGGAGGCGTACACGCGCCGAATGGCCAGACTGTGACGCAGTCGTTGACCGGCACGTTGATGCCCAGGACGTTTGAGAAGGCCGTGAGCACATCCGAGCGGAAGACCAGCGCCAGCAGCGCCACCAACGCCGCGCCCGCGATCAGGTCGCCAGAGATCAGCTCTTGCAGCGTCGGATTATCGGCTGGCCCCGCCGAGGTCTTCGTGCCGCCCAGTCCGATATCTACGCGCGAGTTGACCGGCTTGCCCTGCGCGCTACGAATCCAGCGACGGATGGTGTCGAGCCAGAAGACGGCGATCATTCCAAAGTTGATGAAGGCGTAGAGAAACTTGCCCGCGCGAATGTTTTCCAGCAGCACCCGAATGTTGATGCTTTCCAGGAGGTTCTGGAGGAATTGCAGGAAGTTGACCCCATAGAAGTAAATGATACCGACGATGACCATCGAAATGAGCGTCACGATGAGCGTCGCCAGCAGTTGGCCGCGCAGTCTCGGATTGCGCAGGATCGAGATTTCCAGCGCCATGATCAACGCGCAGAACCAGAGAAAAAGCGGCCAGCCCTCCTTGAATACGAAATAGACCCCGGATGAATCGTTGTTGAAGCCATCTTTATAGCCAAGGAAGCCCGTCAATGCAAAGGCAAGGACGCCCGCGAGTCCGAGAAGAACCACCACCCAGATGGGATACTGCACGAGAAACGTGCGCCGTCTCTCATCGTAGACGTCGGTGATCGCGTACCCCGTACGTGGTGCGCCGCTGTCGGGTGAAACTGACGACATAGAGATTTTCTCCTGAAGAATTGTACGTATTTCACTGAATCCATCTCACCAGAGGGGCGATCCGACTGGACCACCCCTCACGCCATCCTTATTGCGGCTTGGCGGCTGTCCGCCCGCGCCGAAGGAAGTACATCGCGCCGAAGATGATAAGCAACGCCAGCGAGATGCCTGTCATCCAGCTTGGCGGGCTGAATGGCATTCGGTCGGAGATGTTGATCCTGAAGATCAGCTGGTTGACAGCCCACAGCGACAGGGAGAAGATCCAGAACGTCAGCACCAGGATGAAGCCGATCAGCCCCAGGAAGCGGAAGGTATTGTCCACTACGCGCCAGCGGAAGAGCATCAACGCCGCCGAGAGCACCAGGCCAACCACGGCGGCCAGCGCCCAGCCCAGCGCGGGCAGCACGTCGAAGATCACATCATGCACACCCTTGCCGCTATGCAGATATGCCTGGCTGTTGGTTGAAAGCTCCGCCAGGCCGTAGGTGGCGATGAAGAGCAGGACCGGCCAGCCGATGTAGCGGAACGCCAGCGCCAGGTTGGCGAGCAGCAGCCGTATGCGGCGGTCGAGCGCGGCGCGGAGGGTGTCGATGACCGTCTCGGTCACGCCCGTGGCGGCGGCGCCGGTGCCAGTGGGATTCGGTTTCTGCATGATGAGCGACTCTTGCGAATGGTGCTCATTCACGCCCTGCAACGCGCCCAGGCCACTGACCGTCGCCGTGAGCGCCAAAATCAGCAGGCCCAGCGGCAGATAGAGCAGCGTCTGGATCAGATCGATGAAGCTGAGCGTCGGCGGGTTGGCCGTACCTGCGCCTGGCGGGATGCATCCGCCAATCGGCCACGAGAGGGTGCAGCCATCGATGACCACCCCCTGTGGGTGGATGAAGAGTGAGATGATCTGCGGCTCGAAGATGAAGGAGAGCAGCAGCGCCAGCACGGCGGCGGCGATCAGGTCGCCAGAGATTAGCTCTTGCAGCGAGGGCATCTCGTTGTCGCGCGGACCCCGGCCGCTATAGGTAAAGCCGATATCCACGCCGGGATTGGGGGATTGTCCGCGGGCGCGACGCATCCAGCGGCGGATGGTGTCGAGCCAGAAGATGCCAATCAGAAGAAAGTTGACGGCTGTATAGGTCCACTGGTTCCCTGCGAGGAAGCGCAGGAACCGGCCCTGCTGCAGCAGATTGCGCAGTATATCTGGCAGCGACTGGTTAAAATAGGTGATGCCGATAAAGATGATGGCGAGCAGGCTCATGATGAGCGTAGCGATCAACCGCGCGCGCAACGAATGATGGCGGAAGATCGAGATTTGCAGCGTCACGAGCACCGCGCAGAACCAGAGAAACAACAGCCATGGCTGGCTGAGCGGCTCCGATTTGGTGTAGCCGAGGTAGCCGGTGAGCGCGATGATGGCGACGCCCGAGAGGCTCAGACCAAGAATGACCCAGATGGGATATTGGATGAGGAATGTTCGCCGCTCCACATCATAGAGATCCGTGATCGCCTGCTTGGGACGCTGTGCTGACGTAACCGCTGCATCTGGTGTATCTGGCATGTCGTTTTCCTCCACTCCGCCCGTGCCATCCCTATCCGCCGGTATGAACGTCCGGCGGTCCGCGCCAGCATCCGACGCGCTGTGTCAGAGCGCCGCCATCGCGGGAGGCCGCTTCAAATCGCCTATGATACCGCATGAATAAATGTGTGGCCGCCGCCACACGCTACGATCTACGATGCGCGGCCAGACAGAA